>Ga0070667_100000427_pt1 | contig 44426 bp, 36 predicted proteins | sample KBSS33metaG_FD_64659 | JGI IMG/M metagenome (GOLD analysis project Ga0070667, IMG submission 64659) | Switchgrass rhizosphere microbial communities from Kellogg Biological Station, Michigan, USA - KBS S3-3 metaG | ecosystem: Host-associated > Plants > Roots > Rhizosphere > Soil ...
GTACCGGTCGACGCCATGAGTCCGGCCGAGACGACAAGAAAAAAGCACCGGGCATTTCTGCCGGGTGCTTGATCTTCCTACCGAAATTGGTAGGCGCGATTGGACTCGAACCAACGACCCCCACCATGTCAAGGTGGTGCTCTAACCAGCTGAGCTACGCGCCTGCAGCCTCAGATTGTAGCAGCCAAATTCCGCCTCATTTGCGCCGCACCGAGCGCACGCCGGCGATGCGCGCCGCCAGCCCGAGCACGTGACCCAGGCGCGCCGCGTCGGCGACCTCGATCGTGAACGTCATCCACGCGGTACCGCCGGCCGAGTCCTTCACCGACTGCGTCTTCACACCGCTGACGTTCATCTTCTCTTTCGCGAACAGCTCGGAGATGTCGCGCAGCAGCCCCTGCCGGTCGGCGGCCTCGACGATCACGTCGACCGGGTACAGCGCCGCCCGATCGCCGCGCGGCGCGCCCCAGGTGACGGCGATCACGCGCTCGGGCGCGCGCGCCGCCATCTGCTGAAAGTTGCTGCACGCGCGGCGGTGCACCGCCACACCCTTGCCGCGCGTCACGTAGCCGGCGATCGCATCCGGCGGCGCCGGCCGGCAGCAGCGCGCCAGGCTCGTCATCAGCGACTCGACGCCGACCACCAGCACCCCGCCCTTCGGCACCGCGGTCGACGGGCGGCGCAGCGCGATCAGGTCGTCGGGTGACGGCAGCGGGTCGGCCGGCCGCAGCAGGTTCTCGATGTTGCGCAGCGAGAACTCGTCCTTGCCGACAACCTCGAACAGCGCGTCGGCGCCGCGAAAGCCGAGCTGCGCCGCCAGGTCGTCGAGCTTGATCGAAGTCTTGCCCTCGCGCTGCAGCAGCTTCTCGACGGCCTCGCGCCCGCGCGCCGCGGTCTCCTTCTGCGCCAGCAGGTTGAACCACGCGCGCACCTTGGCCTTCGCGCGCGCGCTCTTCAGGTAGCCCAGTTCGGGGTTGAGCCAGTCCAGCGACGGGCCGCCTTCCTTGGCAGTGATCACGTCGACGGTTTGCCCGCTGTGCAGCGGCGTGTTCAGCGGCACCATCGCACCGTCGACGCGTGCGCCGCGGCAGCGATGACCGAGGTCGGTGTGCACCGTGTAGGCGAAATCGACCGGCGTCGCGTCGGCCGGCAGTTCGACAACCGCCGCCGCCGGCGTGAAGACGTAGATGCGGTCGTCGGCCACCGCGGCGCCGGCGTCGCCCGCGGCGGCTGTGTCGCGCTCCCAGGCCAGAAGCTGACGCAGCACGGCCTTGCGTGCCTCGGCGGTGCGCGCCTGTTCGTCGGCATCGGCGCTGACGCCGGCATAGCCCTTCGCGCCGGCGTCCTTGTAGGCCCAGTGCGCCGCGACGCCGTGCTCCGCGTGCTCGTGCATCGCCTGGGTGCGGATCTGCACTTCGACGGCCCGTCCGCTGGCGTCCAGCACCACCGTGTGCAAGGACTGGTAGCCGTTCGGCTTCGGCCGCTCGATGTAGTCGTCGAACTCGCCCGCCACCGGCCGGAACAGCTCGTGCACGCGGCCCAGCACCGCGTAGCAGCCGGGGACGTCCGGCACGATCACGCGCACCGCGCGCAGGTCGAGCACCTGCGCGAAGTCCAGCTGCTTACCCTGCATCTTCTTCCAGATGCTGTACAGGTGCTTGGGCCGGCCCTGCACTTCGGCGCGCAGGCCATGCACGTGCAGGTCGTCGGCCAGGCGGGTGCGAAACGCCTCGACGCGCTGCTCGCGCTCGACGCGCTTCTCATCGAGCAGGCGCGCCACGCGCTGGTAGGCCTCGGGCTCGAGAAAGCGGAACGACAGGTCCTCGAGCTCCCACTTGAGCTGCCAGATGCCGAGCCGGTTCGCCAGCGGCGCGAACACCTGCAGCGACTCGGCCGCGAGCGCCGGCGTGCACGGTGTCTTGCTCGCGGCGAAGAAGCGCAGCGTCTGCAGCCGCGACGCCAGCCGCAGCAGCACGACGCGCAGGTCGCGCGAGAACGCGAGCAGCATCTTGCGCACGCGCTCGGTCTGCTGCGCGCGCGCCTCGCTGCCGAGCCGCGCCTCGCGCGCCGCGCGCTGCAGTTGCACCAGCTTGCGGGTGTTGACGACGAGGCTGGCATGCGATGGCCCGAAGGCCTTCGCAATGACTTCCTCGGGCTTGTTCAGGTAGTCGCCGGCGTACACGAGGTAGGCCGCCGCACGCATCGCCGGCGCGGCACCGATGCCTTGCAGGATCGCGGCAACGGCGTCGGCATGGGCCAGCGCTTCCTCGCCGGTGTCGAGCAGTTGGCCGGCCAGCAGCGGCTCGGCGAACGCGCGGGCGCGCGCCAGTTGCGCCGCCTCGGCGGCGGCATCCGGATGCTCGTCGAACAACTGGACGATGGGCGCGGCATCGGGGCGCGCGTCCAGCACACCGGTCTTCATGGCCCGCGCAGGAACTCCCGCACGACGGCCACCTGATCGTCGGCCACCAGCGTCGGCGCATGGCCGACGCCGGCGAATTCGTGCAGGCGTGCCTTCGGGCCGCGCTGCGTCATCGCCTGCGCGGTGTCATGTGCAAGCACGTCGGACTCGGCGCCACGCAGCACCAGCGTCGGGCAGCGGATCCCATCGAAGGCGGCCCAGGTCATCGCTTCGCCGGCCGCCGCGATCTCGGGCGTGATCGCCTTGAAGGGCTGCGCGATCGAAGGGTCGTAGTGCAGCACGAAGCCAGCGCCTTCGGCCTTCAGCATCGGCCGCGTCAGCGCGAGCCATTGCTCGCGCGAATGCGGCCCGAAGCCGGTCGAGATGCTCAGCAGGTACGCGGCCGCCTCGTCGAGCGAGTTCCAGCGCAACGGTTGGCCGATGTAGCTGCCGATGCGCTGCAGCGCCTTGAACTGGATCGTCGGGCCGACGTCGTTCAGCACCAGCCGCTCGATCGGCGATTGCGGCAACGAGGCCAGGCCCAGGCCGATCAGGCCGCCCATCGACGTGCCCACCCAATGCACGGTCTGCGCGTCCAGGCGCGCGAGCAGCGTCACCATGTCGGCCACATAGGCCGGAATCTGGTAACCCGCCGGGTCGGCGAGCCAGTCGGATCGCCCGCGCCCGACCACGTCGGGGCAGACGACGCGGTAGTCCGCGCTCAGCGCCTGCGCCAGCGAGTCGAAGTCGCGGCCCTGCCGCGAAATGCCGTGCGCGCACACCAGCACGCGTGGGTTCGCCGACTCGCCCCATTCCCAGTACGCCATCCGGTGCAGGCCGCGCCCGCCCAGGCACTGGACATGGTTCAGACGCGGTTCGGTCAGGGGCTGGTCGCTGCGCATGGCGGCATCGTAAGGCAAGGCCCTTCCCGCCTGGCGGCAACGCGGCGATGCCCTTGGCGCCGCTACTTCGTCATCTGCACGGTGCCGTTGACGCTGACCGTCACCGTGCCCTTGCCGGGCTCGACCGCGAGCGCGTCCTCGGGTGCCGGCGCCGCCGCGGCGCGGGCCTGCATCAGCATCGGCCGCGGCATCGGCGACTGCTCGTTGCTGGCCACGTTGACCTCGCGGATCGCATAGCCCGCGTAGCCGAACTGCTTGGCGTAGTCAGCCGCCTTCGCACGGTAGCGCGCGATCGCCTGCGCCGTGACCTCGCCCTCGGACTTCTCGCGCAGCTCGCGCGACATCCCATAGCCGACGCGGTTGATCGTCAGCGTCGTGATGCGGCCGCTGAGCTGGCCGATCGCCTGCATGTCGCGGCCCTCGACGATCAACTCGGTGCTGCCCTGCCAGCCGCTCACGACCCCCTTGTTGGTGTAGCGCGGCGAGAGCGAGAAGTTGCCGGTCTGCACGTCGAGCTGGCCAGGCCGCGCGGCCTTCTTCGCCTCGGCCAGCGCGGCGTCGAGCGCCTGCTTCAGCTGCGCCTGCACGCTCGCGGCGTCGAGACCCTCCCGGGTGGTACTGAACGTGATGCTCAGCAGATCTTTCGTGACCTCGATGCTCGCGCTGCTGGACAGGCTGACGACGCCCTGCGGGGCGAACGCGCTGGCGATCTCCGCCGGCGAGGCCGCGGCGAGCGCCGGCAGCGGGGCGGCTACCGAAACGACCGCGGCGAACAACGCGGCGCGGTGGCCCCGGGCCAGGGATCTGAATGCAACAGGCATGGGCAATCCTTTCGAAATGTCAGTGCAGCTTATACGTGCGAGGCTCCTCGAACGGGGTCGAAAGCCGCCGGAGCGCATTTGTAACAACTGGTCAGAGGCCCGGAAAACAGGTCGTTTTCGTGTCCAAAATCGGGCTTGTTACAAATTTGGAGCCCCCACCGCATGACCACTGCTGCCAACCCGCGCCCCGACCGGGTCGTCGTCGTCGACGACGACGCCCGCATCCGCGACCTGCTGCGCCGCTACCTGACCCAGGAAGGCTTCGAGGTGCTGTTGGCCGAGGACGCGAAGGCACTGAACCGCCTGCTGACCCGCGAGACCGTGCACCTGATCGTGCTCGACCTGATGCTGCCGGGCGAGGACGGCCTGTCGATCTGCCGCCGCCTGCGCGCGGCCAACGACCTGACGCCGATCATCATGCTGACCGCGAAGGTCGAGGACGTGGACCGCATTGTCGGCCTCGAGGTCGGCGCCGACGACTACCTGCCCAAGCCCTTCAACCCGCGCGAGCTCCTCGCGCGCATTCACGCGGTGCTGCGGCGCCGGCCGACGCTCGAGGCCCCGGGCGCCCCGGCGCTGGACGCGCAGACCGTGACCTTCGGTCCGTTCGAGTTCGACCTGGCGTTGCGCCGGCTGTCGAAGGAAGGCGAGCAGATCGCGCTGACGACCGGCGAGTTCTCGATGCTCAAGGCGCTGGTGCGCCACCCGCGCCAGCCGCTGAGCCGCGACAAGCTCGCCCAGCTCGCGCGCGGCCGCGAATTCGAGCCCTTCGACCGCAGCCTGGACGTGCAGATCTCGCGGTTGCGCAAGATGATCGAGCCCGACCCCGCCCAGCCACGCTACATCCAGACGGTGTGGGGTGTGGGCTACGTGTTCGTGCCGGACGGGACGAGCTGATCCCGATCTGCCGAGCGGCTCCTTCGGGAGCCGTTTCCTCGTCTGTTTCCCCGTCTGATAGCCTGAGGCCCCGATGAGGCCCAACCCACTCGCGCTCAGCCTGTTCTGGCGCACCTTCGTCCTGATCGCGCTGCTGCTCGTCAGCGGTGTGTTCGCGTGGACGCAGACCTTCCGCGCACTCGAGTTCGAGCCGCGCGCGACTCAGCAGGCGCAGCAGATCGCGGGCCTGGTCAAGCTGGCGCGCGCGGCGCTGCTGTCCAGCGACGGCATCAACCGGGTCGCGTTGATCAAGGGCATCTCGAACCAGGAAGCGCTCAAGCTCGCGCCACGCGAGCCCCGCGATCAGTGGGAGCCGTACGAGACCGACCGCGTGTCGCGCGCGATCGGCCACGAGCTGCGCGGCCAACTCGGCCCCGACACGATCGTCGCGAGCTCGGTCAACGGCTCGGCCGGCCTGTGGGTCGGCTTCTCGATCGAGAAGGACCCTTTCTGGATTCAGGCCGACCCGACCCGCGTCGGCCCGATCTCGTGGAGCACGCTGACACTGTGGGTCAGCATGGCGCTGCTGGCCACCGTGCTGGGCTCGGCCGCGATCGCGCGGCTCATCAATCAGCCGCTGAAGGAGCTGTCGTTCGCGGCCAGCCGCATCCGCGAGGGCGAGTTCGATTCGCGCCTGGACGAGAACACGCTCACGAGCGAGATCCGCCAGGTCAACATGGGCTTCAACCGGATGGCGCGCGAGCTCGCCAAGGTCGAGCAGGACCGCGCCGTGATGCTGGCCGGCATCTCGCACGACCTGCGCACGCCGCTGGCGCGGCTGCGCCTCGAAGCCGAGATGAGCGTGCAGGACGAGGAAGCCAAGCAGAACATGGCGCTGGACATCGACCAGCTCGACGCGATCATCGACAAGTTCATGGACTACGCCCGCCCCGGCGACAGCCAGCTGACCGCGGTGCACCTGAGCAGCGTCGTCGATCGCGAGATGGCGACGTTCCGCGACACCAGCCAGATCCGCATCACCTCGCGCGTCGCGATCGACACCAAGGTGATGGCCGACGACGTCGAACTCGGCCGCGTGCTGCAGAACCTGTTCGAGAACGCGCGCCGCTATGGTCGCTCCATCGACACCGGCATCGCGCGCGTGCAGGTCACCTACGCGCGCACCGGCCCGTGGGTGATCCTGACGGTGCGCGACTTCGGCCAGGGCGCCGACCCGCTGAAACTGGCGAAGCTGACGACGCCGTTCTTCCGCGGCGACGCCGCGCGCACCGCCGCCACCGGCGCCGGCCTCGGGCTGGCGATCGTCGAGAAGGCGGTGCAGCGCATGGGAGGCAGCTTCGAGCTCGTCAACGCACCCGACGGCGGGCTGATGGCGCACATCCGGCTGAAGAAGGCACCATGAGGCGGCACGGCTAGCGCAGGCTCACGGTCAAGCGCTTCCAGCCCGCGTCGGCCCAGTTGCCGAACAGCGCCGACGTGCCCGCCTGCTTTTCGGTGTTCAGCGTCGTCAGGTTCGCGACCTCGAAGCTGCGCCGGTAGCGGCCATCGACGCGCGCCTCGCGCGCCAGCAGCAGTTTCGTGCCGTCCGGCGCCCAGCCGGCGAACTCGATGTAGCCGAGCTCGGGGTCACCGGTGCCCGGCGGCAGCACGTCGATGGCCCAGCCGCCCGCCTGCTTGCGGAACACCCACAGCTCGCGCCAGCCGGCCAGCGGTTGCACCGCCAGCGCGAGGGCGCGGCCGTTCGGGTGAGCGCGCGCCGACGCGGCCCAGACGATCGCGTAGCTGCAGCGCTTCGCGAGCGGCGCTGTGGCGTCGTGGGTCGCGTCGACCAGCATCACGCAGGTCTCGCCCGGCTGGCCAGGCGCGGTCGCGATGCGCAGGCCACGCGAGGGCGTGGCAGGCATGGTCTGCGCTGCCCAGCGCACCGCGCCGACCCGCACGGCCGCGTCGTTGTAATCGACGGCGTCGTCGTCGCTCAGCTCGTTCTTGTTCACCGCGGCCAGCTCGTCGATCGCACGCTGCGCGGCGCTCGCCGCCGGCGCGGTGTCGCCCTGTCGCGTGCGCTCGAACGCGAGCGCCGACCAGACGCCGGCGCGGCGCAGGCGCAACCGGTTCTTCGGCGCTTCGGGCAACTGCTGCCACCGGGTCGCGTCGATGCGGTCGAGCACCTCGCCGCGCCACTGATCGAGCTGCGCGCGCTCGAGCGGGCGCAGTGCCGGGTCGACGCAGTCGTGCCGCGTCAGCGCGAGCGCGGCGCGGGCGCGCTGGTCGGCGCTGGCGGCGAGTGCGAAGACGTGCCGGAACGCGTCGCCGTCGTAGCACAGGCGCAGCGCGCCGTCGCGTTCGTAGCTCTTGAACTGCACGCCGTAGAAGCCCGCCACCTCGAGGTGCGACGCGACGGCGTCGCCGGCCTTGCCTTGGCGCACCGACGCGCGCCGCGCGAGGCGCTCGGCCATCGTTCCGAGCGCGTCGAAGGGCTCGGCGGTGATCGTGCCGGCCGGCGCGGCCTTCAAGTAGGCGGCCGCATAGCCGATGCCCAGCGCCTCGGCGCCCGGCGTGTCGCGCACGAAGCGCAGCACGGCCAGCAGATCGGGCGCCTCTTCGGGCGCCAGGGAACTGCCGCGCACCTGCGTCGCCAGCACGTAGCCGGCGCGTTCGCGGCGGTGGTCGTAGACCTGCAGGTAGCCCAGGCGCTCGCCGCGGATCTCGAGCGTGTCGCCTTGCCACAGCACGGCCTGTGGGGTGGCCGAGTCGCGCGGCGCGGCGCGCAGCGCGACCCGATCCTGGGTGACGATGGCGACCGAGGCCAGCGCCGCAACGGCGAGCAGCATCATTCGGCCTCCTTCGGGGTGGCGGCCGCGGCCGACTGCGTCGCGCCGCCGACCAGCCCGGCGGCGATGAATTGCCCGTTCGCGCCGGGCGGCGCGATGATGACCTGGATCTTGTCCGAGAGCTTGTCGGCCACGGTCTTCTGGATCAGCAGCGGGTGCCGGCTCAGCAATTCGCCATCGCGAGCCATCTGCTCGCTGGCGAGCTTGCCGATCTTGTCCATCCGGTAGGCCTCGGCATCAGCCAGCTTCTGGCGCGAATCGGCCTCGCCCTGGGCTTCGATGCGGCGTGACTGCGCGCTGCCCTCCGCGTTCTTGATGCGCGCGACCTTCTCGGCCTCGGCCTCGAACTGGCGCTGCTCGATCTGCTTCTGCTTGAACGGCAGCACGTGCTTCATCGCCTCTTCCTGCGCGCGCGCGGCGATCACCTGCTCGCTCGCGGCGGCGTTGGCGGCGGTCTCGCGGCGAACCTTGTCGGCCTTGGCGACGAGCTCGGTCTCGGCGACCTGCTTCTCCTTCAGTTCGAGCGTGTAGCGCATCTTCTCGGTCTCGAGTTCCTCGGCCAGCAGCCGGTCCATGCCGCGGCGGTAGTCGGCCGGCAGATCGACCTTGCCGATCTGCACGCTGCGCAGCACGATGCCGTCGGCCGCGAGCTTGCCGCGCAGCTCGGCCTCGATCGCTTGCTGGATCTCGGCACGCTTGCTCGAGAAGATCTCGCGCACCGTGTAGCGCGTGAAGACCTTGTAGATGACGCCCTGCACCGCCGGCTGGACGACCTCGCCGCCGATGTCGTCGGGCAGGTTCTTCGCGATCGTCGGGATGCGCGTGGCGTCGAGCGCGTAGCGCACCGACAGGTCGACCCCCAGCGACAGCCCTTCGATCGACTGGAACGCCGCGTCGCCGTCTGCGCGGCGCCCCGGCACCGGGTGGTAGACCTGATCCCGCAACGAGTAGCTGCGCAGCTCGTGCAGGGCCGGCAGCACCAGCACGCTGCCCTCGCGGAACTCGGTGACACCGCCGGTGAGCTGGTTGGTGCGCACGCCGACATCGCCACGCGGCACCGTGCGCAGCGGCGAGTGTGTGATCAGCGCATAGGCAGCGACCGCGCCGACCATCGTCGTGATGATCACGCTGCGCGAGTTCAGCAGGGCGCGACCGCCGCTCGCCACGCCGTTGCGCAGGGCCGGCAGACGCCGCGCGAAGGCGCCGCGGACCGCGGCGGTCAGAGCGGTCAAACGTTCTTTCATTTCAGAGCTCCCGGTTTGTTGGTGGGTGAGAGCTGAGGCGAATTGCCTGCATCTCTCGAGTCCTGATTCTTCGAATCGCGCGCGGAGCGCTCAATGCCAGCGCCGGGGCACTTGCGTCGCGCGCCGGATCGTCAGGGACGGCCGCCGGAAGACACCCGCGGCGGCGCGGAAGAAACACTCACACCGGGCGGCGCAGCGCGGGTTCGATAATCCCGGCATGGCCAAAGTCGCAGTCATCGAGGACGACGTTCCGACCAGCAACCAGCTGCGCGGCTGGATCGAAGCGGCGCGTCCAGGGATCGAGGTGCATCAGTGGTTCAGCCGCGACGATGCCGAGGCCGCGCTGGCGCGCGAGCGCTACGACGTGGTCGTGCTTGACATCGAGCTCGGCCGCGAGCGCCATGCCGGCGTGGCGATCATCAACACGATCAACAAGCGGCGCGGCACGCCGGTGCTGGTGGTATCGGCGATGCCGGCGGCGATCTACCGCAGCATCATGAAGGCGCTCGACGCCTGGGACTACCTGCAGAAGACGACCTTCGAGGAAGCCGACTTCATCGACACCTTCCTCGAGATCCTGCGCGCGGCGAAGAGCGCCGCCGTGGCGCCGCCCCTGCCCGCGGCGACGGCGGAACTGTCGCTCGACCCGCTGCGCCAGAGCTCGCCGACCTGGCGCGGCCAGCGCGTCAACCTGCCGCTGACCGCGCAGCGCATCCTGGCCGCGCTGCACCAGCGCCGCGGCGAGATCGTCTCGTACGAGGAGCTGTTCCTGGTCGTCAAGAGCGGGCGCAACCGCGACAACATCCGCAAGCACGTCAGCACCATCCGCGATGCGCTGCGCGAGATCGAGCCGGCGTTCGACGCGATCGAGAACGTGCCGATGCGCGGGTTCCGCTGGGCCAAGCCCGCCCCATGACGGCGCACGCGTGAAATTCCGCCTGCCCGGCAGCGTGCCGTTTCGGCTGCGCGTGTTCTTCCGCGGCGCGTTCGCGGCGCTGGCGCTGGCGACGCTGGCGCTGGCCGTCAACGTGCTGCAGGACGAGAAGCAGCGCAGCCACCGCAGCTATGCCGACGGCCTGCACCGCAACCAGGCGCAGATCGCGGCGCGGCTGCGCCACCCGACGGGTCAGCTGGTGCTGCTCAACCCGGGCATCGCCGAACGCGCCGCCGCGCCGCTGCACCCGCTGGTGCTGCCGTTCTCGGCGATCGATTTCGACGACCGGATCAAGGCACTGCAGGCGGTCGAGATGGCCGGCTGTCTGGTTCAGTACCCGGACGCGTCGACCCTGTGCGCCGGCGTCGGCAACAACCCGTATGCCGGCGCGTTCGTCTACCTGGTGGGCAGCGTCGCGAGCGCCGAACTCGTCGCGCACGAACCCGGCGATCTCGACCTGACGACGGCACACCGGGTGCGTGTCGAGCTCGAGATGCGCGGGCAGACCTTTCGCTGGATCGCACCGTTCGAGGCGATCGGCGACGCCTCGGTGCCGTTGCGGCGCGGTCGCCTGACCGGTTTCGTCGCCGATCAGCCGATCACGCCTTCGACGCGGCCGGTGCGCGACTTTCGCGGTTGGCTGTGGCAGGAGGGGCGCTGCGTCGAGGCCGCCGCCGACCCGGCGAATTGCCTGAAGCGCTCGTTCCTGTCGGTGCGGCTACCGGTGGAGATCTTCCGCGATGCGCTGTTCCAAAAACCGCTGGTCTGGCCGCCGCCGGACCTGGCGCAGATGCACGTGCGCCTGCAACTGCTGCCGCCGGGCGACGCGGCGCCGCTGTTCGACAGCGACGCCGCCGGCGCGACCTGGCCGTTCTCGCTCGCCGACCTGCGCGCGCTGCTGCTGCCCGGCGAACTCCTGCGCGTACGCAGGCTCGGCGCCGGCGCCGGCGCCGACGCGCCGCCACTCGAACTGTTCAGCCTGCGCGGCGCGACCGCAACCGACGAGCCGATCTCGCCCTGGCTCGCCCAGCTGATCCGGCGCCTGCCGGTCGAGGGCTACGACGCGCCGATCGAGGCACGCGAGACGATCGCCACACCGCTTGGCCGCTACGAACTGGTGCTGACCGGCGACGTGCGCAGCGTGAACCGCAGCCTCGCGACGGTCGCGACGCGCGTGTCGTGGTTCGTCGGCGCGATGCTGCTGGCGATCGCGCTGACCTGGCTCGCGATCGAGCTGCGCATCATTCGCCGCATCACGCTGCTGACCAAGCGCGCCGCGAGCGTGTCGACCGGCGTGCGCGCCGCCGACGGGCTCGCGCAAGTCGACCTGTCCGACCTGCGCGGCCGCGACGAACTCGGCGTACTGGCCCAGGGCCTGCAGGACCTGCTGCAACGGGTCAACGACGATGTCAAGCGCGAGCACATCCGCGCCGAGCAGGAGAAGGACATGTGGCACGCGGTTGGCCACGAGATCATGTCGCCGCTGCAATCGCTGCTGGCGCTGCACGGCGCGCCCGACGATGCCAGCCACCGCTACGTCAGCCGCATGCAGCAGGCGGTGCGGGTGCTGTACGGCCACGCCTCGCCGAGCGAGGCCTTGCAGTCGACGACGCTGCAGCTGCAGCCGATCGACCTCGACGCGTTCCTTGGCAACGTGGCGCGCAACGCGCCGTACAGCGGTGTCGAACACGTGGTCTACAGCGCGCTCGGGCAGCCGGTGCCGGTGCGCGCCGAGGAGTACGCGCTCGAAGACGTCGTGACCCACGTGCTGCGCAACGCCGACCGTTACCGCAGCGCCGGCTCTCCGATCCGCATCGGCCTGGAGCTGGCCGACGGCGAGGCCCGCGTGCAGATCCACAACGACGGCGCGCCGATCGCGGCCGGGCTGATCGATTCGATCTTCGAGTACGGCGTGTCCGACCCGGCCGACGCGCCGACCTCGGGCCATCGCGGCCAGGGCCTGTTCGTGGCGAAGACCTACATGGCGAAGATGGGCGGGACGATCGTCGCCGCCAACGTCGCCGACGGTGTCCGATTCACCTTGAGCCTGCCGTTGGCCGGATGAGCGCGCGGCTGCTGCGGCTCGCCGCGACGGCCGACACTAGCCTTTCGCGATCAGGCACACCGCGCGCGCCTCGATCGCCTGCCCGAGGCCGACCGGCCCCATCTTCTCGGCGGTCTTCGCCTTCACGCTGACCTGATCGACGGCCACACCGATCGCCTGCGCGACGCGCTGGCGCATCGCGAGGATGTGCGGTGCCATCTTCGGCGCCTGCGCGACGATGGTGCTGTCGACATTGCCGATCAGCCAGCCGGCCGCGCGCACGCGGCGCGCGCACTCCGCGAGCATCGCCAGCGAGTCGGCGCCCTGGTACTGCGGGTCGGTGTCGGGGAAGTGAAAGCCGATGTCGCCCATCGCGGCGGCGCCGAACAGTGCGTCGGTGATCGCGTGGCACAAGGCATCGGCATCCGAGTGACCCATCAGCCCGTGCGTGTGAGGAATGTCGACACCGCCGAGAACGAGCCGGCGGCCGATCACCAGCGCGTGCGTGTCCCAGCCTTCGCCGATGCGCCACAGCGGTGCCTTGATGCGCGGAGCGTTCATGTCGTGCGAGTCCTCAGCAGCCGCTCGGCCAGCGCGAAGTCGGCCGGCCAGGTGATCTTGAAATTCTCGAGCGCGCCCGGCACCAGCTTCGGTGCATGGCCGGCGGCCTCGATCGCGCTCGCCTCGTCGGTCACTTCGGCGCCGGCCGCGGCGAGCGCGTCGCGCAACAGCCCCACGCGAAACATCTGCGGCGTCTGCGCCTGCCACTTCGCGCGGCGGTCGATCGTCGCCTCGACGCGGCCGTCGCGCTCGGCCTTCAGCGTGTCGGCCAGCGGCAGCGCGAGCAGGCCGCCGACCGGGTCGGCGAGACACGCGTCGATCAGCGTGTCGATCCACTCGGGGCGGACCAGGCAACGCGCGGCGTCGTGCACCAACACCCAGTCGTGTGCGCGCGCACCGCGTGCCAACAGTTCGTCGAGGCCATTGCGCACGGTCTCGGCGCGCGTGGCGCCGCCACAGTGTGCGACCGTGGCATCGCTGCCGGTCAGATGCGCCGCGAACTCGGCGTCGTCCGGGCTCAGCAGCACCAGCACCGAATCGATCCGCGCGACGCGCCCGAGCGCGGCCAGCGTGTGCGCGAGCAGGCTGCGGGTGCCGAGCATCGCGTACTGTTTCGGTCCCTTGGTTCCCGCACGCTCGCCGACGCCGGCACAGGGAACGAGCACGTACAGGCGGGGTTCGACAAGGGGGGCGGCAAGCGTCATCGGCCCTTGAATTCTATAATCGGCCCTCATTGCCGCCCCGGGGGACGCCACGTCAGCAAGGCCCGCGGGGCGTTTTGCTTTGTGTGTCCCACGCCTTCATGCACCTGCCCTCGATCGCCACCGGAAAACGCTTCACGCTGCCCCGCCCGCTCGGTTCCGCCGACGCCTTGCTGCTGGCCCGGTTCGCGCACGCGCAGGCGGCGCAGCACCGGATCACCGCGATCGTCACGGCCGAGCCGGCGGACACGCAGCGCCTCGAGGCCGAACTGCCCTTCTTCGCACCGGGCCTGCGCATCGCCGTCTTCCCCGACTGGGAGACGCTGCCCTACGACACCTTCTCGCCGCACCAGGACCTGATCTCCGAGCGGCTCGCGACCTTGTGGCGCATTCAGCAAGGCGAGGTCGATGTCGTGCTGCTGCCGGCTTCGACCGCGCTGGTCCGGCTGGCGCCGCCGAGCTTCCTGGCCGGCTACACCTTCCACTTCAAGCAGAAGGAAAGGCTCAACGAGGCCGCGCTGAAGGCGCAGTTGACGCTCGCCGGCTACAGCCACGTCAGCCAGGTCGTTTCGCCCGGCGAATACGCGGTGCGCGGAGGGCTGATCGACCTGTTCCCGATGGGCTCACTGGTGCCGTACCGCGTCGACCTGTTCGGCGACGAGGTCGACTCGATCCGCACCTTCGACCCCGACACCCAGCGCAGCCTGTATCCGGTGCCCGAGGTGCGGCTGCTGCCGGGACGCGAGTTCCCGATGGACGAGGACGCGCGCACGCGTTTCCGGGCGCGCTGGCGCGAGCAGATGGAAGGCGACCCGAGCAAGGTGCGCCTGTACAAGGACATCGGCACCGGCCTGGCCAGCGGCGGCATCGAGTACTACCTGCCGCTGTTCTACGACGCCACCGCGACGATCTTCGACTACCTCGGCACGGACGCGACGCTCGTGCTGCACGGCGAGATCGACGAGGCGTTGCAGAAATTCTGGACCGACACGCGCGAGCGCCACCGCTTCCTGCAGGCCGACCGCGAGCGCCCGATCCTTCCGCCGGAAGAACTGTTTCTCAAGCCGGAAGACTTCTTCGCGCTGTGCAACCGCCACGCACAGCTCGCGCTGCGCGGCCGAGAAGAAGTGGCGTGGGCGCGCGCGCTGCCCGACCTGAGCGTCGACCGTGGCGCCCCCGAGCCGCTGCAGCGCCTGAAGGCGCAGGTCGCGACGACGACATACCGCGCGCTGATCGTCGCCGAGACCGAAGGCAGGCGCGAGAGCCTGCTCGAACTGCTGCGCGACAGCAAGATCGAGCCGCCGAGCGTGGCGACACTGGCCGAGTTCCAGGCCGGCGACGAACACTTCGCGATCGCGGTCGCGCCGCTCGCGCAGGGCTTCTTCTGGTTCGAGCCCGATGATGGCGTCACGATCCAGTTCGTCACCGAGACCGAGCTGTTCGCGACCGCGCCGACCGCGCGCCGGCGCCGCAAGCAGGAGCAGGTCAGCGACGTCAACGCGCTGATCAAGGACCTGTCGGAGCTCAAGGTCGGCGACCCGGTCGTGCACGCGAACCACGGCATCGGCCGCTACGTGGGGCTGCGCAACATCGACCTCGGAAATGACGAAGGAGGACCGAGCGAGTTCCTGCACCTCGAGTACGCGGACAAGGCGACGCTGTACGTGCCGGTCGCGCAGCTGCACCTGATCGCGCGCTACACCGGCGTCAGCGCCGACGAGGCGCCGCTGCACCGGCTCGGCTCGGGCCAGTGGGACAAGGCCAAGCGCAAGGCCGCCGAGCAGGTGCGCGACACCGCCGCCGAGCTGCTGAACCTGTATGCGCGCCGCGCCGCGCGCGAGGGCTTCGCGTTCCGCTTCCAGCCGCACGACTACGAAGCCTTCGCGGCGAGCTTCGGCTTCGAGGAGACGCCCGATCAGCAGGCCGCGATCCACGCGGTGATCCAGGACATGGTCTCGCCTCAGCCGATGGACCGGCTGGTCTGCGGCGACGTCGGCTTCGGCAAGACCGAGGTCGCGCTGCGCGCCGCGTTCATCGCGGTGACCGGTGGCAAGCAGGTCGCGATCCTCGCACCGACGACCTTGCTCGCCGAGCAGCACTTCCAGAACATCGCTGACCGCTTCGGCAAGTGGCCGGTCAAGGTCGCCGAGATCTCGCGCTTCCGCTCCAGCAAGGAGGTGAAGACGACGCTGGAAGGCCTGGCCGACGGCACGGTCGACATCGTCGTCGGCACCCACGCGCTGATCGGCGACAAGGTCAAGTTCAAGCGCCTCGGGCTGCTCGTGATCGACGAGGAGCACCGCTTCGGCGTACGCCACAAGGAGGCGATCAAGGCGATGCGCGCCGAGGTCGACGTGCTGACGCTGACGGCCACGCCGATCCCGCGCACCCTGGGCATGGCGCTCGAAGGCCTGCGCGACCTGTCGGTGATCGCGACTGCGCCGCAGCGGCGCCTGGCGATCAAGACCTTCGTGCGCACTGAGACCAGTGGCACGATCCGCGAGGCGGTGCTGCGCGAGCTCAAGCGCGGCGGGCAGGTCTACTTCCTGCACAACGAGGTCGAGACGATCCAGGCGCGCCACGACAAGCTGGTCGAGCTGCTGCCCGAGGCGCGCATCGCGATCGCCCACGGCCAGATGCCCGAGCGCGAACTCGAACGCGTGATGCGCGACTTCGTCGCGCAGCGCCACAACCTGCTGTTGTGCTCGACCATCATCGAGACCGGCATCGACGTGCCGACCGCGAACACGATCGTCATGTCGCGCGCCGACAAGTTCGGCCTGGCACAGCTGCATCAGCTGCGCGGACGCGTCGGGCGATCCCACCACCAGGCCTATGCCTACCTGATGGTCCCCGATGTCGAGGGTCTGACGAAGGCCGCGGCGCAGCGGCTCGAAGCGATCCAGAGCATGGAAGAACTCGGATCCGGCTTCTACCTGGCGATGCACGACCTCGAGATCCGCGGCGCCGGCGAGGTGCTGGGCGACCACCAGAGCGGCAACATGATGGAGGTCGGCTTCCAGCTCTACAACGAGATGCTGGCCGAGGCGGTGCGTTCGCTGAAGATGGGTGTCGAACCCGACCTGCTGAGCCCGCTGTCGGCCACGACCGAGATCAACCTGCACGCGCCGGCGCTGCTGCCGGACGCGTACTGCGGCGATGTGCACACGCGGCTGTCGCTGTACAAGCGGCTCGCGTCGGCCAACACCTCGGAACAGATCGATGCGATGCTCGAGGAAGTCACCGACCGCTTCGGCAAACTTCCGCCACAGGGCCAGACCCTGTTCGACGTGCACCGCCTGCGCGTGCTGGCCAAGCCCTTCGGCGTGACCAAAATCGACGCGGCGCCGCGCCTGATGGTGATCAGTTTCCGACCGAACCCGCCGGTCGATGCACTGCGCATCATCGAGCTGGTGCAGAAGAACCGCCACATCAAGCTGGCCGGCAACGACAAGCTGCGCATCGAGCGCGACACGCCAGAGCCCAAGGACCGCGCGCGGCTGGTCCGCGACGTGCTGCGCGCCCTCGGCACGCCCAAGCTGGCCCAGATTGCCTGAAGGGACGAGGATCGCGATGGCTCAGGAATTCACCCCCGGCCTGTTCATCCGCGGCTTCACTCCGCCGCTGCTTCTCGCCGACTACAAGCTGGTCGCGTTCGACATGGACTCGACGCTGATCAACATCGAATGCGTCGACGAGATCGCCGCCGCCGCGGGACGCAAAGCCGAGGTGGCGGCCATCACCGAGGCGGCGATGCGCGGCGAGATCGCCGACTACAAGGACAGCCTGCGCCAGCGTCTCGCGCTGCTCGCGGGCGTGCCCGAGTCGGCGCTGCACGAGGTCTATGCGAAGCACCTGCAGCTCAACCCCGGCGTCGAGCGCTTCGTGCAGGTCTGTCGCGCCGCCGGCCTGAAAACCCTGCTCGTGTCGGGCGGCTTCACCTTCTTCAGCGAGCGCGTGCGCCAGCGCCTCGGGCTGGACTTCGCGCGCGCCAACGAGCTCGAGATCGAGGAAGGCGCCCTCACCGGCCGGCTCGTCGACCGGCCTTGGGGCGACATCGTCGACGGCGCCGAGAAGAAGCGCGTGCTGCTCGAGGTCTGCGAGCTGATGGGGATCGAACCCGCCCAGGCGATCGCGGTTGGCGACGGTGCCAACGACCTGCCGATGATGGGCGTGGCCGGGCTGAGCATTGCCTACCACCCCAAACCGGCGGTGCAGGCGCAGGCGATGGTGTCTATCCTGGTAGGCGGCATGGACCGGGCGCTCGAACTTTTTCGGGTTTGAATAGAATCGACCGCGACGCTGCGATTCGTCCCGGCGCAGCGCACCGCAGGGTTCCGACCACTCGCAAGGAGCATTCGTGCAGCGCAAGCTCGCCGCCATCCTGAGCGCCGATGCCGCCGGCTACAGCCGGCTGATGGGCGACGACGAGATCGCCACGGTGCGCACGCTGTCCGTGTGCCAGAAGCTGGTCTGCGACATCATCGCCGCGCACCGCGGGCGCACCATCGACACACCGGGCGACAACGTGCTCGCCGAGTTCGGCAGCGCGGTCGATGCGGTCGAGGCGGCACTGGCGATGCAGACCCAGCTGCAGGCCTGCAACGCCGACATCCCCGAGCACCGGCGCATGGCGTTTCGCATCGGCGTGAACCTCGGCGAGGTCGTGGTCGAAAACGACCGGCTCTACGGCGACGGCGTGAACATCGCGGCGCGGCTCGAGGCGCTGGCCGATGTCGGCGGCATCTGCATTTCGGGCAAGGTGCACGACGAGGTCGGGCGCAAGCTCGATTGCGCGTTCGACGACCTGGGCCTGCACGAGCTGCACAACATCGCCGCGCCGGTGCGCGTGTACCGCATCGTGGCGGCGCGACCGGCCGAGGCGCCGCGGCCGTCCGGCGCGGCGAAGAGCCACCCGCCGCACGCGGCGGGCGCGTCGATCATCGTGCTGCCCTTCGTCAACATGAGCGGCGTGGCCGAGCAGGAGTTCTTCGTCGACGGGCTGACCGAGGACGTCTTGACCGAGCTGTCGCGCTTTCGTGAGCTGTTCGTGATCTCGCGCAACACCTCGTTCAAGTACAAGGGCCAGGTCGTCGACGTGAAGAAGGTCGCGCGCGAGCTGGGCGTGCAGTACGTGCTCGAAGGCAGCGTGCGGCGCGCCGGCGAGCGCATCCGCATCACGGTGCAACTGATCGACGCCGAGGCCGACCGCCATGTCTGGGCCGAGCGCTACGACCGCCAGCTCGAGGACATCTTCGCGATCCAGGACGAGATGACGAGCGCGATCGTCGCGGTGCTGCCGGGGCGCGTCGAAGCCGCGATGCGCGAGCGCGCCGCGCGCAAGCCCACCGAGAGCATGGCCGCCTACGAATGCGTCGTGACCGCCAAGGTGCTGCACCACCGCTCCAACCTGGCCGACAACATCGAGGCCCTGCGCCTGATCACGCGCGCGACCGAGCTCGACCCGAACTACGCGCATGCGCACGCCTGGCGCGGCTGCATTCTCGGCCAGGCCTGGACCTACGGCTGGTGCGCAGACCTCGCTGCGCAGCAGGTCGAGATCCAGCGCGAGCTGACGATCGCGCTCGGCCTGGACGACAACGACAGCGACGTGCACCGCATCCTCGCGGCCGTCTTCGTGATCCAGAACAACTTCGACAAGGCCGTCTACCACCAGCAGCGTGCGCTCAGCCTGAACCCCAACGACGACCTGATCGTCGTGCAGCAGGGCGAGATCCTGACCTGGCTGGGCCGCGCGGACGAAGGCGTCGAATGGATCCTGAAGGCGATGCGCCTGAACCCGTTCCACCCGGACCGGTTCTGGAGCCATCTCGCGCGTGCCCACTTCGTCGCGCGGCGCTACGACCAGGCGGTCGCGTGCCTGCAGCACATGACCAAGCTGAGCGACGTGCAGCACGCCTTCCTCGCCGCCTGCCTGGTGCGGGCAGGCGACGCCGCAACAGCGGCCACGCACGTCGGCGAGGCGCTGAAGCTGCGTCCCACGCTGCGCACCGATGCCGACTGCCTGCCGATGCTGCACTACAAGCGCGCCGACGACCTCGCGCACCATCGCGACAGTCTGCTGGCGGCCGGCTTGCCGGCCTGAGCCGCCCCTCCCCCGCGCCGATCAACTGCGCAGCCGCGCGATCCATTGGGCGCGGGTGCGCCACCACGTGCCGAGCCAGTGAGACCCGAAGTCGGCGAGCAGGCGCGACCGCAGGCGCAGCGGCAGGTCGGCCGCGGCGATCTCGCGTGCGGCGCCCAGGACAACGGCGACGCGCCACCCGGGTCGTCGGTTCCACGACATCGACAGCCCCTGCTGGCGCCACACCTTGCGCACCAGGGGCGCGGGGACGCGCACGAAGCGGCCGAGCAGGCTGAGGTGGATCAGCCACGGCCAGTCGGCGCTGAGTTCGCCCGCGAGGTGCCTGCGCATTCCACCGACACTTTGCGCCGCCGAGCGCCGGAACAGGCCGCGGTTCGGTATCCACCAATGCCCTTGCATCGGCGTGAGCACGCGCAGCCGCCCGCGGGCCGTGACGACGCCATCGAGGTCAGGAAAGCTCCAGCTCGTCACGAGGGCCTGTGCGCGCAAGTCGATCGTGATGTCCGAGAACGCGAGCACGGCGTCGGGAGCGGCCTCGAGCGCTGCGACCAGCCGTTCGACATAGGTCGGCTCAAGCGGGTCGTCGTGGAACGCGAAGAACAGGTACTCGCCCTGCGCGTGCTTCAGCAGCCAGTTGACGTTGCCGATCCAGCCGAGATTGCGCACCTGCCGGTGGACCGTGAAACCCGGCCGGTTCAGCGCGAAGCGCTCGCACAGCGCGGCGGTGGCGTCGCCGGAAGCGTCGTCCGAGATCAGCACCTGCAGGTCGGGATAGGTCTGCGCGGCCAGCGAGCGCAGCACCGGCTCGACGAATTCCGCCGCGTTCCAGGTCGGCATGCATGCGACCACGCGAGGCCGCGGCGTCGGCGCGCCGTCCATCGCGACTCAGGCCCGTGCGAGCACGCGCTCGGCGGCCTCGCGTGCGAACAGCGGCGCGGTCGTCAGCTTGCCCGGATCGAGCGAGTGGTAGCCACCGTTCGACTCGACGCCGACGCGGCTGCGGTCATGCAGGCCGCTGGCCGGATCGTCCACGTCGGTCTTGCCGTAGCCGACGATCGCGCCGGCGTCGACGATCAGCGCCTCGCTCAACCGCGCGCCCGGGTACCACGCATCGATCGCCCCCAGCACCTCGTTCGCCAGCGACGCCGCCAGTTCGCCCGGGAGCTCGCCGCGGCAGGCGGCGTCCCAGTGCGCGGGTGGCATGAGTTCGTGGCTCCAGCCGCGCAACGCGCTGGGGTACCAAGAGAAGTAGGCCGTGCCGTCTTCGCGGACGACCACGTCGCCATACGGCCCGAGCACCATCGTCACCGATGGCCCTTGGCGCAGTGCCTCGGGCAGACGCGCGATGACGCGGTACTTCAGGCGATGCACCCAGCCCGCGCCGGGCTCGATGCCGGCGCTGCGGTCGATGCGGCGGCGCTCCTCCCACAGGCAGTTCACGACCTGGCGCGAATCGACGTGCCAGGGCCCCGCCGGGCCGTCGCCGGCGACGCGGTGGCCGGTGTCCGTCGGCGTGACCGACGCGACCCGGTGGCCGGGGCGAAAGTCGATGCGCGGGTGCTGGCGGATCGCGTCGCGAAACAGCGCGGCGAGCTGGGCCGTGTCTAGCGCCAGCTCGGCGGTCTCGAACACCGCCGCCAGCCGATCCACCGACAGATAGCGCCGCAGTGAGCCGGGGTCCACGCGCGTGCTCAGGCGCGCGGGCCGGGTGCCGAGATAGTCGACCTGCGGCTGCTGGCGGAGCATCGCGTCGTACAGCCGCTGCACGGCGTCGTAGTGGGTTTCGAGCCGCGCCGGCGACAGCAGCGAATCGTCGGCTACGACATAGTGAAAGGGTCTGGAAGGGCGCAGGCTGGCAGTCGCGGCCGGGCCGAGCCAGCCGCGCAGCAGGCTGCTGAACTGCAGCGCGCCGCGCAGCTGCAGCGCGGCGGTCGCCAGCGAGGCGTCGTTGGCGTAGATCAGGCCGAGGTGAATCTTGCCCTCGTTGCGCAGGCTCGCGCGGCTAAAGGCCAGCGGATCGCGTTCGAGCAGGATGACCGGCACGCCGCGGCCGGCCAGGTCGAGTGCGACGCTTGCGCCGGCCAATCCGGCCCCGAGCACCGTGACCGGCGCGATGTCTGCTGCATGTGGCAAATCGATGTCCCGTTGATGGCATCACGACGGCCGTCGCCGAAGCGGGCGCCGATGGGATGGCGAGCATTCTGATTCACGCGCACCGAAGCGCCGCCCCCTGAGACGTGGGGTGTCGCGCAGGCAGCGCATGCGCGACAGCGGCGTCAGCTCGGTGCGGTCGCCATCACGACGATGCCGTCTTCGTCGGCCACCAACCAGTCGCCCGGCTGGACCCGGACGCCGCGAATCTGCAGCGGCACGTCGCGCTGCCCCGCATTGCGACGCTCGGTCGGCATCGGCACCAGCGCCAGCGCGCGGATGCCGAGATCGCAGCGCGCCAGCTCGGCGCTGTCGCGCACGCAGCCGTCGATCACGACACCGGCCCAGCCGTTGCGCGCCGCGGCGGCCGCGATGTTGCCGCCGACCAGCGCACGCCGCAGAGACGCGCCGCCGTCGACGACCAGCACCCGGCCCTGGCCCGGCGCTTCGAGTGCGGCCTTGACGAACGAGTTGTCCTCGAAGCATTGCACCGTGCTGACCGTGCCCGCGAAGCGAATCCGCTGGCCATAGTCGCGAAACACCGGCGGCAGCACGCGGAAGCTGCCGTCGCAGTCGGCCTTGTGGGCGTCGCACAGGTCGCCGGTCACGAGACTTGAATCGGTGCTCATCGCTTGTTCGCCTTTCTGCTTTTCATCGTTCGCGCGCGACGCGTCGAATCGCCGTCAGGGTCGTGCGCGAGGTGCTGATGTCGGGGTCGAGCTTGACGTGGATCAGCGTCGGCCGGTCGGCGCTCAGCGCGGCGGCGAAGGCCGGCTCGAATCGCGCCGTGGCGTCGACGACCGCGGCGTTCCAGCGGTGCGCGCGGGCCAGCGCCGCGAAGTCCGGGTTGAACAGGTCACTGCCGCTGACGCGGCCCGGGTACTCGCGCTCCTGGTGCATGCGGATCGTGCCGTAGGTGCCGTTGTCGACGACGATCACGATCAGCCGGCCCGCCCCGGTGCCGGCACCGTAGCCGGTCGCGGTCGCGAGTTCCTGGCCCGTCATCAGGAAGTCGCCGTCGCCGGCGAGGTTGATCACGGTGCGTGCCGGGTACAGCAGCGACGCCGCGATGGCGGCCGGCACGCCGTAGCCCATCGCCCCCGAAGTCGGCGCGAGCTGCGTGCGACCGAAGTGCTGCAGCCCCGGGTAGCGGTAGAAGCGGTGCAGCCAGCCGCTGTAGTTGCCGGCGCCGTTGGTCAGCACGCTGTCGGCCGGCGCGAGGCGCTGGATCGTCTTGACGAGCTCGGCCATGTCGAGCGGCTCGACCGGCACCGGCACGTGGTTCGCCTCGTAGTCGGCATGCGCGACGGCGGTCCACGCAGCCCAGGGCAGCGACGGCGGCGCCGCCAGCCCCTCGAGCGCCTTTGCCGCGCAGGCCATCGATGATTGCAGCATCAGGTCGGCGGCGTAAACGCGGCCGAGTTCCTCGGGCCCGGCGTGAATGTGGACGAGCGTCTGTGCCGGCCGCGGCGCGCGCAGCAGCGTGTAGCCGCCGGTCGTCATCTCGCCCAGCCGCGGGCCCACGGCCAACACCAGATCCGCCTGCGCGACGCGCTGCGCAAGTTTCGGGTTGATGCCGATGCCCACATCGCCGGCGTAGTTCGCGTGGCGGTTGTCGAACAAGTCCTGGAAGCGGAATGCGCAGCCGACCGGCAAGTTCCAGTTCTCGGCGAAGCGCTGCATCGCGGCGCAGCCGGCGCCGTCCCAGCCGCTGCCGCCGACGATCACGAACGGGCGCTGCGCCGCGAGCAGCAACGTGCGCAGTTCGCGCAGCGCGCCCGGTGCGGGCCACGCCTGCGCCGGTTCGACGCGCGGCAGCACGGGAGCGTCCGTCAGTGCGGTGAGCATGTCTTCGGGCAGCACCAGCACGACCGGGCCGGGCCGCCCCTGCATCGCGGTGTGGAACGCGCGCGCCACGTATTCGGGCAGCCGCGCGGCGTCGTGCACCTCGCCGACCCACTTCGCGAAGCCGAGCGTGCCGGGACCGAACATCTGGCGGTAGTCGAGCTCCTGGAACGCCTCGCGATCGCGCTGCTCGCCGGCGACCTGGCCGATGAACAGGATCATCGGCGTGCTGTCCTGGAACGCCGTGTGCAGCCCGATGCTGGCGTTGGTGGCACCCGGGCCGCGCGTGACGAAGCAGATGCCGGGCCGACCCGTCAGCTTGCCCTGCGCCTCGGCCATGAACGCCGCGCCGCCTTCCTGGCGGCAGGCGATGAACCGGATCCGGTCACGGTGTTCGTAGAAGCCGTCGAGCACCGCGAGATAACTCTCGCCCGGGACGCCGAACACCGTGTCGATGCCTTGTGCGATCAGGGCTTCGACGAGCAGGTGCCCGGCCGGGCGGGCGGCGGCGGCGGAAGGCTGGGTCATGAGGGCAGCGTGAAGGCAGCGAGACCGCGAGTGTGCCCTGATCTTCGAACCGCTCGGGCCGGGCCGATTGCGGGTTCGACCCGATGGCTACAATTCACCAGCCGGTGAATTATGCACGGCGATGCTTGCGACCGCCGCCCCTGCCGAACTGCGCACACGCGATGCCGACCGCACGCAGCAGGCGATCCTGCGCGCGGCGATGGACGAGTTCGCCGACTCCGGCCTCGGCGGCGCGCGCATGGACAGCATCGCCGAGCGTGCCGGCGTCAACAAGCGGCTGCTCTACTATTACTTCGGCAGCAAGGAGGCGTTGTTCCTGGCCGCGCTGGAGACCACTTACGCCGACATCCGCGAGGCCGAGCGCGCACTCAAGCTCGAGAGCCTGGACCCGCCCGAGGCGGTGCGGCGGCTGGTCACGTTCACGTGGCAGCACTACCTGAAGCACCCCGAGTTCCTGACGCTGCTGAACAGCGAGAATCTGCACCGTGCGCGCCACCTGAAGCGATCCAAGCGCATCCGCGAGATGAACTCGCCGCTGGTGCAGCTGCTAGGCGACGTGCTCGAACGGGGCCGACGCGACGGCGTGTTCCGCGGCGGAGTCGACCCCGTGCACCTGTACATCTCGATCGCCGGCCTCGCCTACTTCTACCTGTCGAACAACCCGACCCTGTCGACGATCTTCGCGCGCGACTTGATGTCGCCGAAGGCCTTGTCGGAGCGGCTCTCGCACATCACCGAGGTGGTGATGGGCTACCTGCTGGTGGACCGCTAGCCGCGCCGCTCAATTAACCATCCAGTGAATACGAAGTCGATGCGCACCCAACGCCTGCTCACCTCGCCGGGGCTGCGCCCGTTCTGGCTGGTCCTGATGCTGATCGTGCTGTGGGACCTGCTGATCCGCCTGTTCAAGATCCCGCCCTACCTGATCCCGAACCCGCTGTCGGTCGCGAAGCAACTCGTCGCCGAATGGCCGATGCTGCTGCGCGAGACGCTGCCCACGCTGTACGCCACGCTCGGTGGTTTCGCGCTGTCGGCGCTGATCGGCGTGCCGATCGCGATGTGGATTGCGTACTCGCGCGTCGTCGAGAGCTTCGTCTACCCGCTGCTGGTGTTCTCGCAGTCGGTGCCGAAGGTCGCGATCGCACCGCTGTTCGTGGTGTGGTTCGGCTTCGGCATCGTGCCGAAGGTGATCGCGGCCTTCCTGCTCGGCTTCTTCCCGGTCGTCGTCGCGACGGTGCAGGGCTTCAAGTCGGTCGAGGGCGACGTGATCGACCTGGCGCGCTCGATGGGCGCGAACCCGTTCAAGATCTTCCTGAAGTTCCGCCTGCCGCACGCGCTGCCGTCGATCTTCAGCGGGCTGAAGGTGTCGGTCACGCTCGCGGTCGTCGGCGCCGTCGTCGGCGAGTTCGTCGGCTCGAACTCGGGCCTGGGCTACGTGCTTCAGAAGGCCAACGGCACCTTCGATCTGCCGCTGATGTTCGCCGCGCTGGTGATCCTGTCGATGATCGGCGTGCTGCTGTTTCTCGTGCTCGAGCTGATCGAGCGCTGGCTGATGCCTTGGCATGCCTCGCAGCGGCACGACCTTGCGGCCACGGCCTGACCCATTCTTCGCCACACACATTCAACAGGAGACGACATGCAACGACGTGATCTCGTGAAACTCGCCGCGGCTGCCGTGCTCGCCACCAGCCTCGCGACGCCGGCGCTGGCGCAGGGCAGGGACAAGGTGATCCTGATGCTCAACTGGTACACCTACAGCGAGCACGCGCCCTTCTACCTCGGCAAGGACAAGGGCTTCTTCGACGCCGAGGGCATCGACCTCGACATCCAGGAGGGCCGCGGCTCCGCGGTCACGGTGCAGGCCGTCGCCGCCGGCTCGGCGACCTTTGGCTATGCCGATGTGCCGACGATGATCAAGGCCGCCGCGAAAGGTGCGCCGGTGAAGGCGGTCGGGGTCGCGCTGCAGACCAGCGCGATGTCGGTGATGGGCTTCTCGGACAAGAACATCAAGACGCCGAAGGACATCGTCGGCAAGACCGTCGCGATGACGCCGGGCGATTCGATGAGCCAGATCTGGCCGCTGTTCCTGAAGAAGACCGGTCTGCAGGAGACGCAGTTCAAAACCGTCTCGGGCGACGCGCAGACCAAGCTGAACGCGGTGATCAACGGCCAGGCCGACCTGCTGCTGGGTTACGTGATGGACCAGAACATCAAGCTGCAGGACGCGACGCACAAGCCAGTGACGCCGATCCGCTTCGCCGACTACGGCGTCAACATGATCAGCTCCGGAATCATCGCCAGCAAGGACACGCTCGCCACCAAGGCCGACATGGTCAAGCGCTTCATGCGTGCCGCCACCAGGTCGCTCGAAGAGGCCGAGAAGAACCCGGAAGCCGCGGTGGCCGCAACGCTGAAGGCTCAGCCGAAATCCGGCCAGCCCGACACGATGCTGACCGGCCTGAAGTTGACGACCGCGCTGTACCACACCGACGAGACCAAGAGCCTTCGTCCGTTCCGCGTCTCGATGAAGACCGTCAACGAGTCGCTGGACCTGCTGGTGCAGTACGGCGGCATGGACCCGGCCACGCGCGGCAAGCCCGAGGACTGGGTCACGCTCGACTACCTGCCTTGATCGCAGGCAAGCGCGCACGATGACCGCGTCCGTCCTGCCCCTGAACGCCGCGCCACGCACCACGGCGCCGAGCGCCGCGACACTGATCCGCGCCTCGGGGTTGCACAAGACCTACCGAACGCAGGACGGCGAGGTCGAAACGCTCAAGCCGCTGGACTTCGACATCCGCGCCGGCGAGTTCGTCTCGGTGGTCGGCCCCTCGGGCTGCGGCAAGAGCACGCTGATGAAGATGGTCGCCGGGCTGCTGCCGATCAGCGGCGGCGAACTCGAACTCTCGGGCAAGCCGGTGCGCGGGCCGCAGACCGACGTGGGCATCGTGTTCCAGAACGCGCTGCTGCTGCCGTGGCGGCGCGTGCTCGACAACATCCTGCTGCAGGCCGAGATCCGCGGGCTGCCGATGGCCGTAGCGCGTGAGCGCGCGCAGGCGTTGATCGAGATGGCCGGCTTGAAGGGCTTCGAGCAGAAATACCCGTGGCAGCTGTCGGGCGGCATGCAGCAACGCGTTGCGATCCTGCGCGCATTGCTGCACGACCCATCGGTGCTGCTGATGGACGAGCCCTTCGGCGCCCTCGACGCGATGACGCGCGAACGCATGAACCTGGAACTGCAACGCATCTGGATGACGTCGAGGAAGACCGTGCTGTTGATCACGCACAGCATCCCCGAGGCGATCTTCCTGTCGGACCGCGTGTTCGTGATGAGCGAGCGGCCCGGCCGGATCGTCGAGGTCGTCGATATCGACCTGCCGCGCCCGCGCCCGCTCGACGCGATGGGTACCGAGGCGTTCGCGAGCTATGCCCGCCGGCTGCGGGCGCACTTCTATGCGCAGGGCTCGCTGGACGCGCACTGAGCCATGGCCGACGCGTTGAAACTCGTGGTTCGTTCGGTCGACGCGCGGGTGCGGCCGGTGCAGCTGCGGCTGCCGTTCCGCTTCGGCGCGGCCACGCTGACGGCCTGCCCGCAACTGTTCGTGCGCGTCGAGACAGAGATTGCGGGCGTCGGGCGCAGCGCGGGCTTCGCGGCCGAGCTGATGGTGCCGAAGTGGTTCGACAAGCGCGCGGAGTTCACGCCGCGCGACAACGTTGCACATCTGGCACGGGCGACACTGAATGCGGCCGAGGGCTACACAAACGACGCAGCGGCCACCTCGTTCGGGCTGTTCGCGCGCCACCGCGAAGCGCTCGCGGCCGCGGGTCGCCGCGCCGGCCTGACCGAGCTGTCGAGCACCTTCGGTCAGGCCGTGCTCGACCGCGCGGTGATCGACGCGCTGTGCCGTGCAGCGAACTGCTCGTTCTTCGAGGCGGCGCAGCGCAACCTGTTCGGCATCGATGCGGTCGACGACCTGCCCGGCTGGGACTGGGGCGCCTGGCTCGGCGCGCTGAGGCCGCTCCGCCGGATCGAGGCGCGCCACACCATCGGTCTGCTCGACGAACTGGACCAGGTGCGCGTCGGCGTCGACGGCCTGCCGATCAGCCTGCGCGCCGTGATCCAACGCTACGGCCACCGCAGCTTCAAGATCAAGCTCGGTGGCGACCCGGCCGCCGATCTGACGCGGCTGCGCGCAATCCTCGCGGTGCTGACCGCGCAGGTCGGGGCGTTCCGCTACACGCTCGACGGCAACGAGCAGTACGCGAGCATGGATGCGCTCGCCGAGCTGCTGCGCGGCCTGAAGACGCTGCCGCCGCCGCTGTACATCGAGCAACCGGTGCCGCGTGAACTGAGCTTCGACTCGTCGCTGCCAGCGGACCCGTTCGCGCCCTTCCTGATGGACGAAGCCGACGGCACGCTGGACGCCTTCCCGCGCGGCCGAGCGCGCGGCTGGACCGGCGTGTCGAGCAAAGGCTGCAAGGGCGTCTACAAGTCACTGATCAACCGCGCCCGCTGCGACCGCTGGAATGCGCAGGCCGGGGCACCGACCTACTACATGTCCGCCGAAGACCTGACCTGCCAGGCCGGACTCGCGCTCCAGCAGGACCTGGCCCTTGTCGCGCTGCTCGGCCTCACGCACGGCGAGCGCAACGGGCACCACTACGGCGCCGGTTTCGGTGACGCGCCGGCCGACGAACGCTCCGCCTTCCGGCGTGCGCATGCCGATCTGTACGACGCCGACGCGCACCTGCGCATCGTCGAAGGCGTGATCGACATCGAATCCCTTTTCGCCCCGGGCTATGCGCACGGCGCATCACCCGACTGGCAGGTGACGATGCCGCTCGCGCGGGCTACCGAACTGCTTTGAATCAACAGCTCCGAAGGACCCCATGGCCATCCAACGTCTCGGAATCATCATGCACGGCGTCACCGGTCGCATGGGGATGAACCAGCACCTGGTGCGCTCGATCATCGCGATCCGCAACGAAGGCGGCGTGCTGCTCGCCAATGGCGACCGCGTGATGCCCGACCCGATCCTGATCGGGCGCAATGCCGAGAAGGTCGAGGCGCTCGCGAAGGCCAACGGCGTCGCGCGCTGGGGAACCGATCTGACAGCGGCGCTCGCAAACCCGGACGACACCGTGTTCTTCGACGCCGGCACGACCCAGATGCGCCCGACGCTGCTTGCCAACGCGATCCGCGCCGGCAAGCACGTCTACTGCGAGAAGCCGATCGCGACCAACCTGAACGAAGCGGTCGAGATCGCGCGGCTCGCGCAGGACTCCGGCCTGAAGCACGGCGCGGTGCAGGACAAGCTGTTCCTGCCGGGGCTGCGCAAGCTCGACATGCTGCGCCGTGCCGGCTTCTTCGGCCGCATGCTCAGCGTGCGCCTGGAGTTCGGCTACTGGGTCTTCGAGGGCGACCTGCAGCCGATCCAGCGCCCGAGCTGGAACTACCGCAAGGAAGACGGCGGCGGCATGATCCTGGACATGATGTGCCACTGGCGCTACGTGCTGGACAACCTGTTCGGCGAGGTGCAGTCGGTGTCGTGCCTGGGCGCGACGCACATTCCGAAGCGCTGGGACGAGAACGGCCAACCGTACGAAGCCACGGCCGACGACGCGGCTTATGCGACCGTGCAATTGAAGGGTCACAACGGCGAGCCGGTGATCGCGCAGATCAACATGAGCTGGGTCACGCGGGTGCGACGCGATGACCTCGTCACCTTCCACGTCGACGGCACGCATGGCTCGGCGGTGGCGGGCCTGACCTCGTGTCGCGCGCAGTCGCGCGTGACGACGCCGCGGCCGGTCTGGAACCCCGACGTGAAGCAGACGATGAACTTCTTCGACCAGTGGCAGGAGGTGCCGGACTCGATGGCCTACGACAACGGCTTCAAGATCCAGTGGGAGCATTTCATCCGCCACGTCGTCGAGGACGCACCCTACCGCTGGACGCTGCCAGAAGGCGCCAAGGGCGTGCAGCTTGTCGAGGCGGCGCTGCAGAGCTGGAAGGAGCGCCGCTGGATCGACGTGCCGGCGCTCACGGTCTGACGGAGCGCGCGATGACCCTGACCTTGAAACTGCCCACCACCGACGGCCACCTGCGACCCTATGCTCTGCGCGCCAACGCGCCGATCGCGACCGCGCCCGACGGCACCAAGTTCAACCGCATCGCGTATTCGGCCGCGCACGTCGTCGCCGACCCGCGCGCGGACATCGACCCGACGCTCCAATGCGCGGTCGATTGGGACGCCACGATCGCGTACCGGCGCCGCCTGTGGTCGCTGGGCCTCGGTGTGGCCGAGGCGATGGACACCGCGCAGCGCGGCATGGGGCTGGACTGGCCGACCTCGCTCGAGCTGATCCGCCGCTCGCTCGATGCGGCGCGTGACGTGCCGGGCGCGCTGGTCGCGTCAGGCTGCGGTACCGATCACCTCGATCTCGCGGCGGTGACCGGCGTCGACGACGTGCTCCGCGCCTACGAAGAGCAGATGGAGGCGATCGAGAGGCTCGGCGGCAAGCTGATCGTGATGGCGAGCCGCGCGCTGGCGAAGATCGCGACCGGCCCGGCCGACTACGAACGTGTCTACGACCGCCTCCTGCGCCAGGCGCGGCAGCCGGTGATCCTGCACTGGCTCGGTGACATGTTCGATCCGGCGCTGAAAGGCTACTGGGGCAGCGAGGATGCCGACCGCGCGATGGAGACCGCGCTCGCGGTGATCGCCGCCAACGCGGGCAAGGTCGACGGCATCAAGATCTCGTTGTTGGACAAGGACAAGGAGATCGCGATGCGACGCCGGCTGCCGGCGAACGTGCGCATGTACACCGGCGACGACTTCAACTATGCCGAGCTGATCGCCGGCGACGGCGTCGGCGCCTTCGACAACCAGCGCCACAGCGACGCGCTGCTCGGCATCTTCGATGCGATCGCGCCGGCCGCGAACGCCGCGCTCGCCGCACTGGCCACTGGCGACACGGCGCGCTTCCACGCGATCCTCGCGCCGACGCTGCCGCTGTCGCGCCACATCTTCGCGGCGCCGACCCGCTTCTACAAGACCGGCATCGTGTTCATGGCCTGGCTGAACGGCCACCAGAACCATTTCACGATGGTCGGGGGGCAGCAGAGCGCGCGCTCGGTGCTGCATCTCGCCGAGCTGTTTCGCCTCGCCGACGCGGCCGGGCTGATCGAGCAGCCCGAGCTCGCGGCACGGCGCATGACGCAGCTGCTGGCGCTGCACGGCGTCGAGGCCTGAGGATGCGCGACTTCAGCATCGACCACCGCTGGCTCTCGATCAACACCGCAACCGTGCGCGCGCAATGGCCGCTCGACCGCATCGTCATCGAGTGCGCGCAACGCGGAATCCGTGCGATCTCGCCATGGCGCGACCAGGTCGCGGCGGTCGGCCTGGACAAGATCGCGGCACTGCTGCGCGACACCGGCATCGAGCTCTCGGGCTATTGCCGCGGCGGCATGTTCCCGGCCTCGTCGCCGGCCGGCCTGCAGGACGCGCTGGACGACAACCGGCGTGCGGTCGATGAAGCCAAGACCTTGAACGCGCCCTGCGTGGTGCTCGTCGTCGGTGCGCTGCCCGGCGCGCTCGCCGGTCGAGCGGAGCACAAGGACCTGGCGCGGTCGCGCGCGCAGGTCGCCGACGGCATCGCCGCGACGCTGGCCTACGCGCGCAGTGTCGGCATGCCGCTCGCGATCGAGCCGCTGCACCCGATGTATGCGGCCGACCGCGCCTGCGTCAACACGCTGGAGCAGGCGCTGGACCTGTGCGATGCGCTCGACCCGTCGCACCCGGGCGCGCTCGGTGCCGAAGGCAATGAACGCGCTGCCCTCGGCGTCGCGGTGGACCTGTACCACGTCTGGTGGGATCCGAAGCTTCAGGCCCAGATCGAGCGCGCCGGGCGCGCGCGGCTGCTGGCGTTCCACGTCTGCGACTGGCTGGCGCCGACACGCGATCTGCTGAACGACCGCGGCATGATGGGCGACGGCGTGATCGATATCCCGCGCATCCGCGGCTGGGTCGAGGCCGCGGGCTACGCCGGCTACAGCGAGGTCGAGATCTTCTCGGCGCAGGACTGGTGGCGACGCGACGGCGCCGAGGTGCTCGACACCTGCATCGCGCGCCACCGTTGCGCCGTGTGAGCCGCGCCCGCAGCCGTCAGGCGGTGGCCGGCGTCAGCGTCGTGCGCCGCACCTTGCGCACGTTGAACGCGTTGACGATCAGCACGCCCTGCACCACCGCGATGCCCAGCCACACGAGCTTCGGTTGGCGGTGGTCCATCAGCGTGCCGAAGATCAGCGGCGCGATCGCCTGGCCGATGTCCAGCCCCGAATAGACCACGCCGTAGACGCGGCCGGTGGCGTTCGGCGGCGACGCGCGCTTGACGATCAGGTCGCGCGACGGCCCGGCGATGCCGGCGCCGAAGCCCATCACGCCGAACAGCACCGGCACCAGCAGCGCCGGCACCGTCGCGAAGCCGATCAGCAGCGCGACCAGCGCCGCGGTGCCGAAGCCCGCGCCGATCACGCGCTCGCAGCGCGCCGGGTCGGCCGCCAGGAAGCCGCCGGCCACCATGCCGGCCGCGCTGCACACCATGTAGATCGTCAGGCACATCGCCGCCAGATCGACCGGCACGTCATGCAGCATCCGCGCGGCGCCGGGGGCGAAGGTCTGCACGCCGCTGAGTGCCATCGCGTAGAAGAAGAAGAACGCGAAACACATCCACACCGCCGGGATCTTCAGGAACGCGAGGCTGCCCTCGGTGGGCGCCGCGGCGGTGGGCGGCGCATCGGCCTTGCTCGTGACCATCGCGTCGAGCGCCAGGTGCGAACGGTTCAGCACCAGCACCGCCAGCACCGCGAACGCGAGCACGCCGGCCGCGACCAGCGCGACGCGCCACGAGTACGCGATCGCGAGCGGCACCAGCATCGCCGGCGCGAGCGCCCAGCCCAGGCTGCCGGTGATTCCGTGCACGCTGAACGCATGGCCCAGGCGCGAGGGCTGGACCTTTCGGTTCAGCAGCGTGTAGTCGACCGGGTGGAACACGCCGTTGCCGATGCCGGCGACGACCGAGCACAGCGCCAACGCCGCGTAGCTCGGGCTGGCCGCGAAGCCGAACGCTGCCGCGCCCAGCAGGCTCAGCCCGCCGAACAGCACCGGCCGCGGTCCGAACCGGTCGACGACGAAGCCCGAGGACGCCTGCACCACGCAGGAGACGACGAAGAAGATCGTCATCAGCAGGCCGAGCTCTGCGTAGCTGACGTTGAAGGCTTCCTTCAGCCACGGAAACAGCGGCGCCAGCAGCAGCTGGCTGAAATGGCTGATCAGGTGCGCGAGGCCGACCAGGCCGATCAGCTGCGCGTCCTGGCGGGCCGGCCGGGCCGGGGCGGTGAGTGTGCTCATGGGAATCGAGTGCGGTCGATGCTGCGATCTTAAGCACGTGGCCGGCGGCCAGATTACGATAGCTTGTCAACTTCTGTCGAGATTCAGCCAATGACGTCGCACCACGCCACCGCCCCGACGCCGACGATCGGCCCGGTGACGCCGCACCTGTACGTGCCGAACCCGGCGCGGCCGGTGCGCGCCAAGATCCAGCGCCTGAAGGCGGACACCCAGGTCGTGCCGCACAGCCACCCGTGGGCCCAGCTGGCGATCTCGACCACCGGCGTCGTGCGCCTGACGGTCGCCGATGGCAGCTACATCGTTCCGCCATCGCGCGCGATCTGGGTGCCGCCCGGCGTCGAGCACGCGGTCACCGTGGTCGAGGACGCCGACTTGCTGACGCTGTACGTGCATCAGCCACGCGGGCGCTGCGGACCGCAGGTCGGGCGCAACGCGGCAGCCGACTGGCGCCGTTGCCGCGTGCTGGAGGTGTCGGACCTGCTGCGCGCGCTGGCGCTCGAGCTCGACACCCGGCCCGACGGTACCGGCCCGTCTCCGGGCGGCGCCGCGCTGCAACGGGAAGCCCGCCTGAGCGCCCTCTTGCTCGACGAAGTGCGCCGCGCGCCGCCGGTGCCGCTGGGCATCGCGCTGCCGGCCGACAAGCGGCTGCGCGTGCTCTGCGAAGCCGTCCTCGACGCGCCCGGTCGCCACACCACCTTGCAGGGCTGGGCTGGCGCCTGCGGCGCAAGCCCGCGCACCGTCGCAAGGCTGTTCCGCAGCGAGCTGGGCACCTCGTTCGTGCAGTGGCGCCAGCAGGTGCTCCTCGCACGCGCCGTGACCCTGGCCGCCCGCCGCCTGCCGATGGCCAGCATCGCCGCCGAACTCGGCTACGCGAGCGCGAGCGCATTCAGCGCGATGGTGCGGCGCTCGGTCGGAGCCCCGCCGAGCCGCTTCCTGACATCCTGAGCACCGCCCCGGCGACGATCGCAACGCGCGATTGCAGTTTCGCGCTTGGATTGGGGGTTGGCATGGACTATCGACGACCGTAGACTCGGCCGCGAACGGCGCCGCCCTGGCGCCAAATCCTCCAACCGTCCTTCCGGCAGGGAGATTCCGTGCTCACATCGCTGTTCGGTGACCTCGGCCCTGCGCAACGCCCCAAGCCCGAGGGTGGCGCGGCCGATGGCGGATTCGCGGCCACCGCGATCATGGAATCGGTCGCCTCGGAGGTCAATGCACGCGGCCAGGTCGTCGACCGGCATTCGCACGACCTGGTCGTCACCGGCTCGCCGGCCCAGGCGATCCGCGAGCATTTCGCCGACACCCGCGCCGACCTCGAAACCGCGACCTCGCTGATCACCTTGCTCGACCCGGCCGGCGTGTGGGCGTCGGCGGTGATCAAGGCGCTGTCGGATGCCGGCGGCCGACCGATCGAGCGCCTGCACCTGCGCGAGCACAGTACCTTGCGCACGCTCGCGACGATCGAGCGCACGACCCTCGTGCGCCGCCACGAGGACACGCTGCGCATCTACCACGCCGATGTACGAGCACCTGGTAGCGAGAACGCCGAGATTCCGGTCGCGCTGATGGAGCGCAGCCAGATGACCACGGTGATCATCGGCCCGTTGCAGCCGCACGCGATCGACGCGCTGCTCGCGGCCTTGCACGCCGCGGCGATGCTGCCGACCTGGCGCTGCCCGAACCTGCTGTTCATGCTGCCGCCGAACGCGGTCTGGATCGCCAACAAGGTCAGCGCGATCAACTGGCCGGCGCGCTTGCATGTGCACGTGCTGAGCGAATCGATGACCGGGGCGTCCTCGGTCTGGAACGCGATGCTCGGCATGTGGAATCACATCAAGGAGCAGCCGGGTTGGGAGCCCGCCGCGGTCGCGCCGTCGACCGGCTCCAGCGAGTTCCCGATCAGGCTCGGCGAGTTCGGCGCTGCGTCCGCAGCGCCCGACCCGGCCGCGGCCACGGGCGCGCCATCGGTGCTGCGCGTCAGCCGCGAGGTCCTCGACCCGGCGCGCGCGCGCCTCGCCCTGGCGGGCATGCTCTCGCTCGACGGCCTGCTCGGCTGCGCCGTCGTCGATTCGACCACCGGCCTGGTGCTGGCGCGCGAGATGCGCGGCGAATCATCGGTGAACATGGACCTCGCCGCGGCGGCGTGCGCCCAGGTGCTGCGCGCGCATCAGCAGGCGGCGCGCAGCATGGGCCTGACCGACCAGATCGACGAGGTGATGACAAGCGCCGGTTCGCGCCAGCAGGTGATGCGCACCGTGTCGCGCCACCCCGACCTGTTCCTGGTCGTGCTGCTCGACCGGCAGCACACCAACCTGGCGCTGGCGCGCTTTCAGCTGATGGAAGTCGAGCGCGGGCTGCGTTGAACAGCGCGCCGAATCAGCGCGCCTGCTCGACCCCGCGGTTGGCGAGCGCGTCGGCACGCTCGTTGCCCGGGTCGCCCGAATGGCCCTTGACCCAGCGCCATTCGACGTGGTGCAGGTTGCGCAGCGCGTCGAGCCGCTGCCACAGTTCCGCGTTCTTGACCGGCTTCTTGTCGGCCGTCTTCCAGCCGCGCTGCTTCCAGCCGTGGATCCATTCGGTGATGCCCTTGCGCACGTACTCGCTGTCGGTGTGCACCGTCACGTCGCAGGTGCGCTTCAGCGAGTGCAGCGCCTCGATCACCGCGGTGAGCTCCATGCGGTTGTTGGTCGTCAGCAGTTCGCCGCCGAACAGTTCCTTCTGGTGCTCGCCGGTGCGCAGCCACGCGCCCCAGCCACCGCGCCCCGGGTTGCCCTTGCAGGCGCCGTCGGTGTAGATGACGACGTGCGGGCGCTGGATGGCCGCAGGAGCGCTGGCCGGCGGTGTCTCTGTGATGGTGCTGCTCATGAATCGCGTTCGTGCAAATCGTGATTGTGGTGGGTCGCGACCACCGGCGCCGGCGCTGCCTTCGGCGCGACATTCTGCGCACGCACCATGCCGACCAGGCGCATCCCGCGCACGCGCTTGACCGCGACCACGAAATAGACCGCGCCGAACACCGGCCACCAGCGGTCGCCGACGCGCTCCATCCACGCGCAACGCGCCAGCCACTTCATCGACGCGACCGGCGCTCGGTAGCAGCCGAAGCGGCCGTCCTCGACCTCGAAGCTCAGCAGCCGCAGCCAGTCGCGCAGCCGCCGGTAGCGCAGGAACTCGCCGGCGCTCGGCAGGAACAGGCCCACCGGCGAGTTCGGCGCCAGGCGCTTGCGCCAGCGCCCGAGCTGCTGGCGCAAGCCCCACAGGCTGGTCGGGTTGAAGCCGACGATCACGACCCGCCCCTCGGGCACCAGCACGCGCTCGACCTCGCGCAGCGCGAGATGCGGGTCGCGTGCGAGCTCGAGCGCGTGCGGCAGCACGATCAGGTCCAGGCTGCTGCTGTCGAAGGGCAGGGCGTCGAAGTCGCAGTGCAGCGCGACCACGGCACGCGCCGGCGGCGCAGGTTCACCCGGTAAAGATTCGAAGCCCGCGACGGGCGCCGGCACCGCAGCCTGCGGCACGCGCGACTGCTCGGTCGCGACCCAGCGGTGCGGCATGCGGTTCGCGCGCAGCGCGTCGAGCTCGGGCAGGCCGAGCTGCAGCGCGTGAAAGCCGAACAGGTCGGCCACGGCCACGTCCAGATGGGCCTGTTCCCATTGCAGAACATAGCGGCCCGCGGGCGTTTTCAGCCAATCGGTCAAACCTATAATCGCGCGTTCCGCCATGAACCTCATTGCCTCGCCTGCGTTCACCGATCACCCGAACCGGATGCCCCGCGACGGCGGTTCGGCCCGCGTCGTCGATACGCTCGCACTCGATGCACGGCAGCGGGTGTTGGCGACGATTCTAGTGACCCACCCCTGCGCCGGCTGGCCTCCTGCGGAACCCGCCGCAGCCGCGACCACCGTGGCCGCCACCCGACCCTGGAAGAACGCTTTGCGATGACGCCCTTCAGCACTCCCGGCCGGTTGGGCCGCCTTCTGTCCACCCGCGTCGCGTTGCTGATGTTGCCGCTGCTGCTGGCCGCGTGCGCCGCGCCGGGCGGTCTGCCATCGCCCGGCGCGTCCGTCGATGCCACGGCGGCCGTCGCCGCCGCGGAAACGCCGGCGTCCGCCGCCGCACCGTCGCCGCAGGCCGCGGCCAGCGGCCCGGCCGCCGACACCGAAACCGCCACCGCACCAGTGCCCGTGCCGGTCGATCCGCTGCGCCCCGACGTCCGGCTCGACCTGAACGACCGCACCGCGCGGACCGACCTGTGGGAACGCGTGCGCCAGGGCTTCACGATGCCCGATCTCGACAATGACCTGGTGCGCGACCGCGAGCGTTGGTACGCGACCCGCCCGGACTACGTGCAGCGCATGACCGAGCGCGGCGGTCGCTACCTGTTCTACATCGTCGAAGAGCTCGACAAGCGCGGCATGCCTACCGAGCTCGCGCTGCTGCCGTTCATCGAGAGCGCCTACAACCCGCAGGCGATGTCGAGCGCACGCGCATCGGGCATGTGGCAGTTCGTGCCGGCCACCGGCAAGGACTACGCGCTGAAGCAGAACATCTTCCGCGACGACCGGCGCGATGTGTTGCAGTCGACCCGCGCCGCACTCGACTACATGCAGCGGCTGTACGCGATGTTCGGCGACTGGCACCTCGCGCTGGCGGCCTACAACTGGGGCGAGGGCAGCGTGCAGCGCGCGATCGCGCGCAACCAGAAGCTCGGCCTGCCGACCGACTACGGCTCGCTCAAGATGCCCAACGAGACGCAGTACTACGTGCCCAAGCTGCAGGCGGTGAAGAACATCATCGCCCGGCCGGCGGACTTCGGCCTGAGCCTGCCGCCGCTGGGCAACCACCCGTATTTCCTGAGCGTGCCGATCGAGCGCGACATGGATGTGGCGGTCGCGATCAAGCTCGCCGGCATGCCGCTGGACGAGTTCCAGACGCTGAACCCGCAGATGAACAAGCCCGTGATCCTGGCCGCCGGCACACCGCAGGTGCTGCTGCCCTACGACAACGCGAACCAGTTCGTGCGCGAACTGCCGCTGCACCGCGGCCGGCTCGCGAGCTGGACCGCCTGGGTCGCGCCGCGCACGCTGCGCCCGGCCGACGCCGCGAAGCAGGTCGGCATGAGCGAGGCGCGGCTGCGCGAGGTCAACCACATTCCGCCGCGCATGCTGGTCAAGGTCGGCTCGACGCTGCTGGTGCCGCGCGGCGAACACGCCCGCGCGGATGTCTCGAGCGAGGTCGCCGACAACGCGATGATGGCGCTCGCGCCCGACGCGCCGCCGCTGCGCAAGATGGCGCTGAAGGCCGGACGCAAGGACAGCGTGGCCAGCGTCGCGCATCGCTACCGCGTCAGCGCGAATCAGGTGGCGCAATGGAACGGCGTCGGCGCCGGCGCGAGCTTCAAGCCGGGCCAGACCATCGTCGTGTATGTCGCCGCGAAGGTCGGCAAGGCGAAGGCGACGCGCGCCGCGGCGCACCCGCCCTCGGGGCACCCCTCGACGCGCAGCGTCGCGGCCAAACGCAAGGCCCACGTGCGCGTCGCCCGCGACTGATTTCCGCGCCGCGCCGGGGCGCGCGCGTCGACGTCAGCGCCGGTCGATCAGCGCGTGCGCGATCGTGCCGAGGTCCACGTACTCGAGCTCGCTGCCGATCGGCACGCCGCGCGCCAGTCGCGTCACGCGCAGCCCGCGTGCCTTCAACGCCTCGGCGAGCACGTACGCGGTGGCCTCGCCCTCGGCATTGAAGTTGGTCGCGATGATCACTTCCTCGGTGTGGCCGTCGGTCGCGCGTGCCAGCAGCTCGTGGGCGCCGATGTCGCCGGTGCCCACGCCGTCGAGCGGGCTCAGGCGCCCCATCAGCACGAAGTACAGGCCACGGTAGCTGCCGGTGCGTTCGAGCGCCGCCTGGTCGGCCGGCGTCTCGACCACGCACAGCTGCCGCGCGTCGCGGCTGCCGTCGAGGCAGACGCTGCAGACCGGCGCCTCGGTGAAGGTGTGGCAGCGTTCGCAGTGGCGCACGTTTGCGACCGCCGATTGCAGCGCCAGCGCGATCCGCTGCGCGCCCTCGCGGTCGTGCTGCAGCAGGTGAAAGGCCATGCGCTGCGCCGACTTGACGCCGATGCCCGGCAGGCGGCGCAGCGCCTCGACCAGCGCCTCGAGCGAAGGTTCGGCCATTCAGTTCAGAACGGGAACTTCATTCCGTCGCTTCAGAACGGGAACTTCATTCCCGGTGGCATCGGCATGCCCGCGGTCAGCTTGCCCATCTTTTCCTGGCTCACCTCTTCGGCACGGCGCACGCCGTCGTTGAACGCGGCGGCGACCAGGTCCTCGAGCATGTCCTTGTCGTCGGCGAGCAGGCTCGGGTCGATCGTGATGCGCTTGACGTCGTGCTTGCAGGTCATCGTGACCTTCACGAGGCCGGCGCCCGACTGGCCCTCGACCTCGATGTGCGCAAGCTCTTCCTGCGCCTTCTTCAGATTGTCCTGCATCGCCTGGGCCTGCTTCATCAGCCCGGCCAACTGGTTCTTCATCATCGTCTTGCTCCTGGAAACTTCAGTGCGGTTTGACCGAGCCGGGCACGATGCGCGCGGTCTTGTATTGCGCCATCAGAGCCTGCACCAGCGGGTCGTCGTGAATGATCTGTTCGGCCTGCGCCTGGCGGCGCGCACGCTCGGCGGCGTCGCGCTTCGCCGGCGAATCCGCGGCCGGGCCGGCCTCGACCTCGAGCCGCACCGCGCGCTGCAGCGCATCGGCCAGCGCCGCCTGCAGCTTCTCGCACGGTGCCGCGGCGCGCAGCGTTTCGCGCTCGACGCGCAGCCGGCAGCGCACCGGCTCGGCCTGCTCGTCGAGCGCGATGCATTGCGCCTGCATCGCGAGTTCGCGCGCGAACGCGCTGATGCTGCCGGCCTCGTTGAGCCGCTGCACCAGCTCGGCCCAGCGCGCGCCGAGCGCGGTTGGCGTGAACTCGACCGACGCCGCGGCGAACGGCGCCGGCGCCGGCTCGCGCGCCGTGGCCGCAGGTCGCTCGACGGCCTCGTCCTCGAACGGTGCGTCGTCCAGCCACGGCGGCGGCTCGTTCGCCGGCGCGGGCACCCGCAAGGCCGGCGCCGCTGCGACCACGGCGGCCTGCGCCACCGCGGGCGTGGCGACAGCGCGCGCCGGCTTCGCTGCCACCGCCGGTGCACCCGCCTGGGCGCGCTCGCCCTTCGGCCGGAACGCGAGCATGCGCAACAGCACCATCACGAGGCCGCTGTATTCGTCGGGCGCCAGGCCGAGCTCGGCGCGGCCATGCAGCGCGATGCTGTAGAGCAGCTGGGTCTCGTCGGCCGCGAACAGCCCGGCCAGCCGCGCCGCCTGCGCGGCGTCAGGATCGCCCAGGTCGGCCGCATCGGGCACGGCCTGCAATACCGCCATCTGCTGCAGCAGTGCAGCCATCTCCTCCAGCGTGCCGGCGGCCGACAGGCCCAGGCCGCGCAGCGCGTTGACCACGCCGATCAGCGCCGCGCCGTCGACGGCCGCAATGGCCTCGACGATGCGCACCGCGTGACCGCGATCGACCGCGCCGAGCATCCGGCGCACGCCGTCTTCGGCGAGCACGCCGGCGCCGAAGGCGATCGCCTGGTCGGTCAGCGACAGCGCATCGCGCATCGAGCCGCGCGCCGCGCGGGCGAGCAGGCGCAACGCGCCGGGCTCGGCGGCGATGCGCTCCTGCGCGAGCACCGTCACGAGGTGCTCCTGCACGGTCTGCGGCGCCATCGGCCGAAGGTTGAACTGCAGGCAGCGCGACAGCACGGTCGGCGGCACCTTCTGCGGGTCGGTGGTCGCGAGCACGAACTTGAGGTACTCGGGCGGCTCTTCCAGCGTCTTGAGCATCGCGTTGAACGCGGTCGTCGAGAGCATGTGCACTTCGTCGATCATGTAGACCTTGAAACGGCCGATCACCGGCTTGTAGACGGCCTGGTCGAGCAGTTGCGAGATCTCGTCGACGCCGCGGTTCGAGGCGGCGTCGAGTTCGACATAGTCGATGAAGCGACCCGCGTCGATGTCGCGGCAGGCATCGCAGACGCCGCAGGGCTGCGCGGTGATGCCGCCCTGGCCGTCGGCACCGGTGCAGTTCAGCGACTTCGCGAGGATGCGCGAGATCGTCGTCTTGCCGACGCCGCGCGTGCCGGTGAACAGGTAGGCATGGTGCAGGCGCTGCTGTGTCAGCGCGTTCGCCAGCGCCTGCACCACATGCTCCTGGCCCACCAGCGCCTCGAAATTGGGCGGCCGGTACTTGCGGGCGAGAACGACATAGGACATGGATTCATTCTACGGGGAGGGTCGCGGCCCCTCGCCCGATGAGTCCATCGGTCGACGGTACCGGATAATCCGGCCACTGCTCATTGCGCCCCCAGCCCCATGATTCCCACGACCCCGTCCGCCACGCTCAGCTACGAACAAGCGGGCGTCGACTACGACCTGATCGACCCGCTGAAGGTCAGCGCGCAGCGTGCCGCGGCCGCCACCGCGGTGCACCTTGCCGGCCACGGCTTCAGCGAGGTCGCCGCGTCGCGCGGCGAATCGGCCTATGTGGTCGATGTCGGCCCGTTCTACCTTGCCAGCATCGTCGAGTGCCTGGGCTCGAAGGCGCTGGTCGCCGACGAGATGCGCCAGCTCACCGGCAAGAGCTACTACGACGGCATCGCGCAGGACACGATCGCGATGGCGATCAACGACCTGATCACGGTCGGCGCCACGCCGCTGGTCGTGCAGGCCTACTGGGCCGCCGGCGGCTCGGGCTGGTTCGCCGACGCGCAGCGCTCGCAGGCGCTGGTGGCCGGCTGGAAGCGCGCCTGCGACACCTGCCGCGTGGCCTGGGGCGGCGGCGAGACGCCGGCACTGGCCGGCATCGTCGCCGACGGACGCATCGACCTCGCCGCGGCCTGCACCGGACTCGTCAACCCGAAGTCGCGGCTGTCGCTCGGCGAGCACCTGGCGCCCGGCGACTCGATCGTGCTGCTGGCCTCTAGCGGCATCCACGCGAACGGCCTGAGCCTGGCACGCAAACTGGTCGAGCGGCTGCCGCAGGGCTACCTGACCGAGGTCGAACCGGGGCTGAGCTACGGCGACGCACTGCTCACACCCACGGTGCTGTACTCGCCCGTCACCGAGGCGCTGTTCGCGGCCGGCATCACGCCGCGCTACTGCGCCAACATCACGGGCCACGGCTGGCGCAAATTGTTGCGGCACCCGGCCGCGCAGCGCTACCGCATCCATGCGGTGCCGCCGGTACCGCCGGTGCTGAAGTTCATCCAGCAGCACGCTCAGCAGGACGACCGCGAGGCCTACAGCACCCTCAACATGGGCGCCGGCTTCGCGATCTTCGTCGCGGCCGGCGATGCGCAGCGCTGCGTCGAGGTCGCGCGCGCGCAAGGCGTCGAGGCGCTGATCGCCGGCACCGTCGAGACGGGGCCGAAGGAATTGCTGATCGAGCCGCTGGACATCCGCTTCGGCGACGACGACCTGCAGCTGCGCTAAGGTCCATCTTGCCGCGCGAACTCCGGCTGCACCTGCTGCTTGGCGCGCTGCTGGTCGCCCTGCTGAGCGGCTGCGCCGGCGTGCTGCCGAAGGTCGAGCGGACGCCATCGACGGCGCTGGTCGCGGCGCCAGACGCGCCGCTGGCCGAGGTCGCGCGCCACGCGGCCATCCCCGCCGGCGAGTCGGGCGTGTGGCCACTGCTGCAAGGCAGCTACGCGCTCGACGCGCGCCTGGCGATGATCGAGAACGCGCGCCGCTCGCTCGACCTGCAGTACTACCTGGTCGCCGACGACTCGACCGGACGGCCGCTGCTGCGCGCGCTGCGCGACGCGGCGGCGCGCGGCGTGCGCGTGCGGCTGCTGGTCGACGACCTGTACACGATCGACCTCGACCGGCTGCTGCTCGGCCTGGCGGCGACGCCCAACGTCGAGGTGCGCCTGTTCAACCCCTTCCCCACTGCGCGCGACTCGTCGCTGGGCCGGCTGCTCGCGCTCGGCCTGGACTTCAAGCGCCTGAACCACCGCATGCACAACAAGCTGTTCATCGCCGACGGCGTGATGGCGGTGGTCGGCGGGCGCAACCTTGCCGACGAGTACTTCCTGCGCGGCGCGCAGGCCAACTTCATCGACTTCGACGTGATGTTGACCGGTGCCGTGGTGCCCGAGCTCGGCCACTGGTTCGACCGCTACTGGAACAGCACCGAGGCCTACCCGGTGCAAGACATCGCGCGCGCTGCGGGCCGCGCACCGACGGATGTGGACGCCCGCGCGACCTTCGACGCGGTGACCCGCGACGACCCGCGCCCCGAGGTGCCGATGGATCCCGACATGTTCGGTGCGCCCGCGTTCAGCAGCGGGCTGGCGCGGCACAGCCTGCGGTTCCTCGCGGCCGAGGCCTCCGCATTCGCCGACTCGCCGGACAAGATCAACCCGGCGAACGTCAGCGTCGCCAGCGCCGAAACACTGACGCACCGGTTCCTGCAGCTGCTCGGCGAGACGCGCTCCGAGGTCGTCCTGTTCTCGCCTTATTTCATCCCGGGCAAGGAGGCGCTGGCACGCATCGCCGCGCTGCGCGACGACGGCGTGGCGGTGCGCGTCGTCACGAACTCGCTGGCGGTCAGCGACGAACCGCTGGTCAGCATCGGCCTCGAGCGTCACCAGGTCGAAATGGTGAAGATGGGCGTCGAGCTCTACGAATTGAGCTCGAACCGGCTCAAGCTCGACCGCACGCTCAGGGGCCTGCTCGGCAGCTCGACGGGCCGGCTGCACGCGAAGATCGGCTTCCTGGATCGCCGCCTCGTGCTCGTCGGCTCGATGAACCTGGACCCGCGCTCGTCCAGCATCAACACCGAGATCGGCGTGCGCGTCGACAACCCGAAGCTGGCCGAGATGGTGCTCGCGGCCTTCAAGGTCGACACGCTGGCCGGCGTCTACCAGGTCCGGCTTCGACCGCACGGCATGGGCGTGCGCTGGGTGGCGATCGACGGCGACAGCCCCGAGGAACTCGATGTCGACCCCGACACCAGCCTGTGG
>Ga0070667_100000428_pt1 | contig 44303 bp, 25 predicted proteins | sample KBSS33metaG_FD_64659 | JGI IMG/M metagenome (GOLD analysis project Ga0070667, IMG submission 64659) | Switchgrass rhizosphere microbial communities from Kellogg Biological Station, Michigan, USA - KBS S3-3 metaG | ecosystem: Host-associated > Plants > Roots > Rhizosphere > Soil ...
ATCGTTCGCATTGCGCTGGCGTCTTCAATGCTCGCTTGCCTTAGCGTGTCAGCTCAGCAGATCACAGGAAACATTCGGGGAACAGTGATGGACCCCAGCGGAGCTGTCGTTCAGGGCGCCTCGGTCACGGCACGGCAGGAAGAAACGGGCCTGTCGCGCAGTACGGCCAGTGATCGAAACGGAAGTTATGTTCTTCTTGAACTTCCAGTCGGACATTACACCCTGAAGGTTGCGGCCAAAGGATTTCAGGAATACGTGCAGCAAGGCATCACGCTCAATGTGAATGAAACGGCCTCAGTCGCTCCACGCCTTGCGGTTGGATCGGAAAAGGAACAGATCCTGGTGAGCGCCGATGCCGAGCTGATAGAGCCCACTGTCACAAGCATGGGCAAGGTAGTGCAACAACGAGAGTTGGAAGATCTACCGCTGAACGGACGGGATTTCTCGCAACTCGGCTTGTTGCAGCCGGGCGTTGTTCCGTTGACGCCCGGAATCGCCGAAGCGGGCGGATCGCTTCGTAACGGGCAAGGTTATGCGGTGAACGGCCAGCGCCCTGAATCAAACAACTTCCTCATCGACGGCGCGAATAACTTCAACGGCGTCGATGGTGGATTTGTTCTCAAGCCCCCGGTGGACGCGATCAGCGAGTTCCGCATTATCACCCATAATGCAAATGCCGAGTTTGGAAACGCGCTGGGGTCCACAACGAACCTCATCACGCGATCCGGCACGAATCAGGTCCACGGAGCACTGTGGGAGTTCCTGCGCAACGATGCAGTAGATGCCAACAATTATTTTGCGCAGACGCAAGAGCCGCTGAAGCAAAACCAGTTTGGCGCCACCGTTGGTGCACCGATTAAGAAAGATCGAGCCTTCGTTTTCGGCTTCTATGAAGGCTTCCGCAATCGGCAGGGTGAGTCAGCGCTTACCACGGTGCCGTCGGTGAAGCAGAGGAGCGGTGACTTCTCTGAACTCTGCCCGGAGGGCTTCACCGCCGGCTTCTGCAACAACCCGGGGCATCAGCTTTTCAATGTCTTCGCGAATGCGCCGTACCCGAATAACCAGGTACCGCAGAATCAGTTCAACCCGGTTTCGCAGAACCTGCTGAGTTTCTTCCCTCTTCCGAACGCCGGTACGAACCTGCTCTCCACAACGCAAACGCTAAGGGATGATTCCGATCAATTCGGCATCAAGGCCGACCACTATCTCACGTCACGCGATACGTTGAATTTCCGCTATATGTTCAACCAGCTTTCGCAATTGGACCCGCTGTCTCCAGGCGGGGCCAGTGTGCCGGGCTTTCCAGTGGGCGAAGAACAGCGCGCGCAGAACTTTGTTGCGCAGGAGACGCACACCTTTTCACCGGCTCTGATCGGTGTTGCGCGATTGTCATACCTGCGCAACAAGTTCCTTTTCGGCGAACGCGAGGACCATCAGGCACCCTCAACGCTTGGATTTCAGTACACGCCGAGTCTGGACGTCGCCGCCGGACCGCCCTTCATTCAGGTGAACGGGTATGCCACGGTCGGCGATCCGATCACGGGTCCGCGCAACACCTACGAAGACGTTTTCGATTACTCTGCGGCCCTCAGCTGGGTACGGGGAAAACATGAGCTGAAATTCGGCGGAGGGTACCAGCATCAGCGTATTAATGTGCTGCAAGGGATTGCGACCAACGGCTTCTTTGTATTCGTGCCATTTCCGGTTACGGACGCCTTCGCCAGCTTCCTTACCGGGCAGCCGGTGGTCTTCCTTCAAGGCATTGGCGATTTCGCGCGCGGTATTCGCGGCAACAGTGCGAACTGGTACGTGCAGGATACCTACAAGGTCACGTCGCGGTTTACGCTCAACGCCGGGCTGCGCTACGAGCTGCCGGAGCCATATACCGAGATCCACAATCGAATGACATTGTTTGAGCCGGGCAAGCAGTCGCAGGTCTTGCCAAATGCGCCGGCTGGATTGCTATATCCGGGCGACCAGGGTGTGTCCGCAGGTTTGATCGCGACGGACAAAAAGGCATTTGCACCGCGCGTCGGCATTGCGTGGCAGCCAAGCAGCAATGGCAATGAGCTCATCACTGCAGCTTACGGCATCTTTTACGAGCCCTATTACACCGGACAGGGAGGGCCGTTGCAGTCACCAATCAGTGCGCCTCCTTATTTGGGAACTCCACAGGTGAGCCTGCCGGACTTTGCGGATCCCTTCAACGGCAATCCTCCGGCAGCAGGAACCTTCTCTACGCCACTCACTAATCTGACGCTGTCGCCGACTTTGACGCTTCCTTACACGCAGGACTGGGACTTGAACCTGCAGCACTCGTTCGGGGCCGATTGGCTCTTCGAGATCGGATACGTCGGCACCAAGGGCACGCATCTGCCGCGGTTTATTGAAGCGAACCCGGCGGTGTTTGTGCCTGGATTCGCGAATGGCCAGCCAATTTCGAATTCCAGCAACGCCGATCAACGTCGGCTCTATTCTGGTTGCACGCTCGCGGATTCGCCTGGCAGCTGCCAGTTTTCATCCACCGGCGAGATTGCCGGCATCGCGAACTCCTCGTACAACGCGATGGAAGCTTCGATGCGCAAGCGGTTCAGCCATGGACTGTCGTTTCTTTTGTCGTACACATGGTCGAAAACAATCGACGATGTTTCGTCGTTCAACATAACGGGATCGGCGGCCAAGCCGGTTGCCGGCGAAAACGACCTCGCGCAGAATCCGTTTGATCTTGCGGCGGAGCGTGGACTTTCCCTGTTCGATGCGCGCAATCGATTCGTTGCGAGCTACGAGTGGGCGCTTCCGTTCTGGAACCATTCTCGGAATTGGTACGAGCGTGCCTTCGGTGGGTGGCATCTGAATGGCATTGCCACCCTAATGAGCGGCACGCCGTTCACGGTTTTCGACTCGAACGACGTTGCAGCGGAAGGCAGCGCACCGGAGATCACTGGATTCTCTTCGCAGCGGCCCAATCTCGTCGGCAATCCAAATAACGGGTCGCGCAAGGTGAACGCGTGGCTCGATGCCAGCGCTTTCCAGCGGCTTGATCCGACGGCTAACGCGGGACAGTTTGGCACAGAAGGTCGCAACGTGAATATTGGCCCTGCCTATGCCGACTGGGACTTTGGCGCGCTCAAGAATTTCAGCGTGAGTGAATCAAAGCAGTTCCAGTTCCGCGCGGAACTGTTTAACGTCCTGAATCGCACCAACTTCCGGTTGCCCGACAGCGACATAAGTTCGCCGACCTTCAACCATATCCTTTCGGCACAGGCGCCTCGCCAGGTTCAATTTGCGTTGAAATTCATGTATTAGAGACGGATGCAGGCAGAGAACCCCGGCCGGATTTTTCGGGTCCAAGATGCCAAATCTTGGACCTGAGTGCCGCGTGCTCGGCCAGCATTGTGAGACACGCGTACTCGAATACCTCGATCTCCATCAGAACTCTCCACGATCGAAGAGCCGGGTTTGAACGGCGCGGTCGGAGTGTGGCAGCGCATCGCAGCTGCACCTCCAAAGTGAGGCCGGAAATTCCTAGGGCAAATAAAAGGCGAACACGCTAGAATGCCTCATGGGCTTCCCCGATGAGCTCTCCTGGGCTCACCCCATCACTCAGGAATGGTTTGTTTCCCGGTTCGGTACGCCCACCGAACCCCAGGTTCTCGGCTGGCCAATCATCCTCGCCGGTAAGCCGACCCTGATCTCGGCGCCAACAGGTTCAGGTAAGACTCTGGCTGCCTTTCTGGTTTGTATTGACCGGCTCTTTCGTCAGTCGCTTGAAGGTTCACTTCGACCGAGCACCCAAGTCGTTTACGTCTCACCACTCAAAGCGCTTTCGAACGACATTCAGAAGAACCTCGAGGAACCATTAAGAGAGATACAGCAACTTGCGCTTGAACGCGGCTTGCTGTCGATGGGGATTCGGACCGCGGTTCGAACGGGCGACACGTTGCAGAAGGAACGTGCCGCGATGCTGCGCAATCCACCTCACATCCTGGTGACAACGCCCGAGTCGCTCTACATTCTCCTCACGGCTAAACGGAGTCGCGAGCATCTGCGATGTGTTGAGACCGTAATCGTCGATGAAATCCACGCAGTGGCGGACGACAAGCGCGGCGCCCATCTTGCTCTATCCCTCGAACGTCTCGACGCTCTCGTCTGTGGTGAAAATCGGCTCTCTCCGGGTGCATTCATTACGGGGTTGATGAACCCGCCACAACGGATTGGACTTTCAGCAACCCAGAATCCGATCGAGCTGGTGGCAGAGTTCCTTACGGGTAATGCTTCGCAGCGACTCCCGGCAACCATCGTTCAGGTAGGGCAGAGGAGAAAGATTGACGTCGCGATAGAGGTGCCGAGCGATGAATTGACCTCCGTAACCTCTCAGGGAATGTGGGAGGAGATATTTGACAAACTTGCGGCCTGTACCGAGGCGCATCGATCGACTCTTGTTTTCGTAAATACACGAAAGCTTGTCGAGCGAGTGTCGTTTGCTCTGGCAGAACGTCTCGGTATTGAAAATGTGGGTGCGCATCATGGCTCCCTTTCACGGATGCTCCGTCTCGATGCGGAGAGGCGCTTGAAACGCGGTGAAATCAAGATCCTGGTCGCGACGGCATCGCTTGAACTCGGCATTGATATCGGGAATGTCGATCTCGTATGCCAGATTTCCAGCACCCGATCCATCGCTGTCGCACTCCAAAGGATCGGCCGGGCTGGCCACTGGCGGGGAGCCATTCCCAAAGGCCGCTTGTTTGCCACCACCCGCGATGATCTGCTGGAACAGGCAGCCATGGTTCGCGAATTGCGCAATGGCCAACTGGACAGACTTGAGATTCCTCCGCAGCCCATCGATGTTCTCATGCAGCAAATCGTGGCTGCATGCGGAGCCGAGCCCTGGCCAAAGGAGCTATTGTTCGAGGTTTTGCGGCGGGCTTACCCATATCGAAATCTCGCCTGGGAACAGTACCAAGAAATCATCGCGATTCTAGCGAACGGAATCGAATCCGGCCGCGGACGGTACGGAGCCTACTTGCTCCACGATGGAATACACGGCGAATTGCATCCCCGTCGCGGTGCACGCATGGTTGCCATCTCGAACGGGGGAGCAATTCCGGATACGGCACTCTTCAACGTGATTCTCCAGCCTGAGAACATCCAGATCGCAACTCTTGATGAACATTTCGCAGTCGATTCCAGTCCGGGAGATGTGATTCTGCTTGGCAACAATAGCTGGCGGGTGCAGAGGATCGAGGCCGCGGGGCAGGTCCATGTGGAGGATGCGCACGGAGCGCCACCGAGTGTGCCGTTCTGGACCGGAGAGGCGCCACAGCGCACCGATATGTTGTCCGATGGCGTCAGCGAATTACGGAATCAGATATCTCATCGAACCGAGAACGTTTCGCCGGAATACATTTCACCAGCGCAGTCCGATGTCGCAGCAGCCTCGGCGTGGCTGATGGAAGAGTGTGGGGTGTGTCAGTGGGGAGCGCATCAGCTGATCTCGTACGTGGTCACTGGGCGCGCTGTTCTGGGGGCTGTGCCTTCGAAAATCACCATCATCGCAGAAAGGTTTTTCGATGAAGGCGGGGGAATGCAGTTAATTCTTCATGCGCCCTTCGGAGGCCGGATCAACAAGGCCTGGGGGCTTGCTCTGCGGAAGCGGTTCTGCCGCGGATTCAACTTCGAACTGCAGGCGGCAGCGACCGACAACGGGATCAACATATCCCTTGCCGAACAACATAGCTTTCCACTCTCCGATGTTTTTCAGTTTCTTACTGAAGTGACCACCCGGTCCCTGCTGGAACAAGCCTCCCTGGCCGCACCGGTGTTTAAGACACGATGGCGCTGGGCGGCTGGGCGCAGCCTGCAGCTGCTGCGGAATTCGATGGGCAGGCGCATTCCCCCTCAGGTGCAGCGTACCCGTTCGGAAGATCTGCTGGCCAGTGTCTTCCCGCAAGCTGCCGCTTGTTTCGAGAACATTGAGGGCGACATCCATATACCCGACCATCCGCTGGTCAGGGAAGTCATGCAGGACGTATTGCAGGAGGCCATGGATCTCGATGGCCTTCTCGGAGTATTGCGGGGAATTCAGGATGGAACCATCCGATGCCTTGCCGTCGACACACCGGTACCGTCGCAATTCGCACACGAACTGATCAATGCGAATCCTTATGCATTTCTTGACGAAGCTGGGCTCGAAGAACGCAGAACACGCGCTGTGTCGATGAATCGGGATATCCCTTCGAGCGTTCTCGAGCGGCCCGGCAAACTCGATCCTGCTGCGATAGCGTCGGTCCGCTCGGGGTGCTGGCCTGATATTCGCGACCACCACGAACTTCACGATCTACTGATGAGTGTTGTCCTATTGCCGCTTTCAATGATCAATGAGCAGCGCTCGGTGCATTGGCCTGATCTGTTCGAACGCCTTGAATGCGGCGGCCGCGCTCAGAGGGTGCAGCACGGCGAGATGGAATGCTGGATCGCGACCGAGCACCGCCCACTCCTTGATGCTCTTGGGTACAACGTGAATGCATCTGCTGATTTCCAGGAGCAGGCCCTCCGCAGATGTATTCAGGGTTGGATTCAGATACTAGGACCCGTGAGCGCGAGCGGGTTCGCGCAATCCTTCTCGCTCGATGCAAGAGCTGTGCTTCAGATGTTTCTCACGCTCGAGACCCAGGGCCTGTTGATGCGTGGCAGTTTTGAATCGCCGCCTTCTACCGAGGAACTCCATACAGAGTGGTGTGAACGTCGAATTCTTCAGCGCATTCACAAGCTGACCATTGGAACACGCAGACGGCAAATCGAACCTGTTTCGTCGGTGGCCTTTATGCGATGGCTGCTGAACTGGCAACATGTTGCGCCACAATCCCAGCTTACCGGAGAAGAAGGATTACTCGAGGCAATTGCGAAGCTCGAAGGATTCGAAGCTCCGGCTGTCGAATGGGAAAAGTCGATTCTGCCGGCTCGCGTCGCGAACTATGATCCTCGATGGCTCGATCAGCTTTGTCTCTCCGGTGCAATCGGTTGGGGACGTGTCTCTCCACATCCAGCTTTTCACGGCGGAAATGGAACGAGCCCACAACGTGTCACTCCGACAAACGCCGCTCCAATCACTTTTTATCTGCGTGACTCAGCGGCGTGGATGGACTATGCACTCCGCCAGCAAGCAGTTGACGAGGCGAAGTTGATCCAGGCTCTTACATCGAACGCGTTGAGGATTTGGGAAGTTCAGAAGAAGCGGGGGGCATGCTTCGCCGAGGAGATTGAGCGCAGTCTTGGGTTGAGCTCGATCGAGGTCCGACACGCGTTGTGGGAGTTGGCTGCGGCTGGGCTTGCGTCCGCCGACGGCTTCGATCAGCTTCGATCGATGATCGATCCGGACCGCCGTCGCGCGACAAATTCTTCTTATCGCAAGGTTCGAAGCGCGGCGGGAAGATGGTCGTTGTTCCGGAGTGACGCTCCAGCGCCGGAGGACGCGGTCGAGCAGGCTCGTTTCAACGATATCGCGGTCGAGTCAGCTGCGCACATGCTGCTAAACCGCTACGGAGTTGTGTTCCGAGACTTGCTTGCGCTCGAGTCGAATACCCCTCGCTGGGGAATTCTCTTGCGCATGCTCCGCCGTCTTGAGGATCGAGGGGAGGTCCGCGGAGGCCGATTTGTAAGCGGCTTTGGTGGAGAGCAGTTTGCTCTTCCTGAAGTCCTCGATAGTTTGCGTGCGACCAGGAACCATGAACTCAGGGGCGAAATCATCATTGCGGGGGCGGATCCGATAAATCTGATCGGAATCCTGATTCCAGGTGAACGAACTCCCGCAGTAGCTGGACGAAGCTTCACCTTGTCGAACGAAACCTTCGCAGGTTCAGGTTCTCTGGAGTCAACACGCGTCCAAAGATGGAGCCCTCCCGCCAGGCCTCAGCAACGTCTCTCACCCAAAAAGGAAGTCGAAGGGACAAACCTGTTCGGGGTCCCTTTGAACGCCTGAGGTGAAGAGGTGTAACAAACTAAGGCAACCGCATTGATCCACCATTCGAAATCCAGATACCTGGGAACAATCTAAAGGTCGAGGCTTCTCCGAAGCATTAGAATTGATGCGTCAAAAGGGAGTGGTCAATTCTTGAATTGCTCGCTGCCCGAAAAGGAGATCCCTTGCGCCTTGGACGGAGTCTGATTGTTTTCTGCGGGCTGCTTGCAGCTCTTTCACTCACCCAGCTTACGCGGGCCTGTGCTCAGGCGTCGCCGGATATGCCTCCTGCCCCTAAGCCCAAACAGGTTCATATGAAGCATGTGCTCGTGATCGGGCAGACTAAGGGCTTCGAGCATGACTCGATTTCCGACGCCATGGCCGCTGTATACAACATGGGGAAGGAGAGCGGGCTGTGGGACACGGTGATGCGCACTGACACCGAACTGCTGACCAAGAAGGACCTGGGACGCAATACGAAGAACCTCAGCTACTTCGATGTTGTTGTATTTGCCAGCACCACGGGCGAGCTCGATCTCGATGCATCCCAGAAGCAGGATTTTCTCTCCTTTGTGCACGATGATGGCAAAGGCTTCGTCGGCATTCATGCGGCGCTCGACACGAATTATCAGTGGCCTGAGTACGGCGAGATGATCGGCGGATGGTTCGATCAGCATCCGTGGATGACGTTCAATGCGCCGATCCTCAATGAAGATCCCGACTTTCCAGCGGTCCGGCATTTACCGAAATCGTTTGTGAAGTACGACGAGATCTATCAACCGAAGGATTGGTCGCGCGACAAGGTGAATGTGCTTCTCAGCCTCGACCCGAATAAGCTGAGCTACGCCAATAATCCCCGCGTTCATCGCACCGATCACGACTTTGCGGTTGCATGGAGCAAGATGTACGGCAAGGGTCGCGTCTTCTACTCGACCCTGGGGCATACCGAGGAGTCGTATAACGATCCCGATGTTCGCAAGATGTATTTCGAAGCAATCAAATGGGCATTGTGGATGACCAATGGCAATACGGCGAGCCATCCGAAGCCTGCGGCAAACCAATAGCCGGCGCAAAGCATTTTTAAGTTCACTCGAACGCGAAGTGGGAGCTTCTTATCCTTCGGGACGCGTTTACATCACTGGCTTCGCCCGAAGAAGATAATTGAAGCCCCACTTCGCACGGCGGCCATGTATGTGTGTGGCTAGAAATACGTGAGTGCACAGCGCTGTGAAGAATGCCGTAGAGTTGTTAGTCGCCGCGGAGCAATAGCAGGCGCGCACGGTCGAGTTCAATCTTCCAGGGTTGCGGCTTAGAGCTGAGGACCCGCCATACATCCTTTGGCACGTCGGCTTGCAGGTGTGAGGCCTCTCCTGGATTCGGCGGAGCATGCAATCGGAGATAGAGGGTCATCTCGTGAGGTGCTTCGTTCGTGCTTATCAACCAGCAAGAGAAGACATTCTCTCCTCTTTCGTTGTCGACGAAACGGATCTGATGTGAGCGGTAGCCGATATGGGTCAGCGAGTCATCGACCCTGCGGGAAGTCGCGAGTTCACATTTCCAGGCAGGAACAGAGATGCGATCTGAGCCGAGTGCGATGACCGGGACGATGTTCTTGCAGCCAGTCAGTTGCGCCGCTGCCACCGTTTCCGGATCCTCAAACAGTTGATGCTTCGGTCCACTTGCTATGACGCTGCCGCGATCGAGCACGAGCAGGTCCGTACAGAACCGAAATGCCTCCTCCATGTCGTGCGTGACGAAGATGACGGGTCCACGGAAGTCGGCGAGGGCATGCCGAAGCTGCTCCTCCGTTTGCCTCCGAAGATGCGGATCGAGTGCCGCAAATGGCTCATCGAGGAGAAGAGCTTCGGGATTGGTCGCCATGCAACGTGCGATGGCCACGCGCTGGCGCTGTCCACCGGAAATTTCTCTTGGATACCGATTTGCCAATTCGCTGATTCGCATTGATGCGAGCTGTTTTTCGATGCGCGCTCGTCGTTCCTGCTCCGGAAGCTGGCGAAGACCGAAGCCGACGTTATCCGCGACCGTCAGATGTGGGAACAATGCGTAATCCTGGAATACGAAGCCGATTCTCCTCTGCGCCGAAGGCAGGTTCTGATTATTTTCTTTGTCGAACAGAACGCGCTCATTGAGAACAATGCGTCCGCGATCGGGTGTGGTGAGGCCCGCAATCATTCGGAGTGTCATTGATTTCCCCGCGCCCGACGGGCCCAGAAGACCGATCGCACCCTGGAATGTCTTCAGCGCAACTTTCAAGGTGAAGTTTTCAAGTCGCCGCTCGGCGCTGACCTCGATTCCGAATGTTCCCAAAGAATTGCCGGCCGGCTGCGACGGAGGTATAACGACGTTCTGCGCGGCGCTCGATCCAACCGAGTCGACTTGGTGCGCCGGCCTCATCTTCCGCTCGTAATGCAGCAGTCGAATGATCGCCAATGATAAGGCAACGATCAGTGCAACCCAGATCATTGCGCCACCCATGTCCCCGCCCTCCGCGGCCGAGAAAATCGCAATGGGCATCGTCTGCGTGCGTCCCGGGATATTACCTGCCAGCATCAGTGTTGCGCCAAATTCGCCCATCGCACGCGCGAAAGCCAGCACTGTCCCGGCAAGAACGCCCGGTCCGGCAAGAGGAAGCTGCACCCGGCGAAAGACGACCCATTCGGAGGCGCCGAGTGTCCTCGCGGCTTGCAACAGAGTTGGGTTGACCTGCTCAAGCGCTCCGAGCGACGTCCGATACATCAATGGAAATGCAACAACAGTTGCGGCGATGACGGTTGCGGGCCACGAGAAAACAATGGTGATGCCGATCTTCTCGAGGATCTGCCCTGTGAAACTTCTGCGACCGAATATCAGGAGGAGAAAGAATCCGACTACCGTTGGAGGCAATACCAGAGGCAAAGTCAGCACGCCATCGATCCACGCTTTCAGGGGTCCCCGCAACTCATACATCGCCCGCGCAGCGAACAATCCCAGAAAAAAAGTGGCGATTGTCGCCGTGCATGTAGTCGCAATGGAGGTGATCAGCGGAGATGGGTCGAACGCGAGCGGCACGGTTATGCCATTTTAAATCCGTGCCGTTCAAAGATGGCCCGCGCAGTCGGCGACCTCAGAAACGTGATAAAGTCGCCTGCCACCGCTTCACTCTGTGATCTCTTGATCTCGGCGGCGGGGTAGACAATCGGCTCGTGCGAATTTTCAGGCGCAACCGCCGCGACCTGGACCCGATGCGAAATCTGAGCGTCGGTCGCGTAGACGATGCCTGCATCCGCATTGCCGGTTTCGACGTAAGTGAGCACCTGGCGAACGTCCTTGCCCAGCACGAGCTTTGATTTCAGCTTGTCGTATAGATGGAGAGCTTCCAGCGTCTGCCTGCCGTACCGACCGGCAGGTACGCTTACCGGGTCACCGAGTGCAATCAGCCGAACCTGTCGTTCGGTCAGGCTTCCAAATTCCTTCAAGCTGGAGCCGAGCGGTGCGATAAGGACCAGTGAGTTTCGTACCAGGTTCATGCGTGAACCTGTCAGAAGCAGGCCTTCTGACTCGAGTTGATCCATAGGCTTGGCACCCGCGGAGATGAAGGCATCGACCGGCGCGCCCTGCTCGATTTCGCGCGCGAGCGTTCCTGAAGCTCCGAAGTTGTTGCGAAATTCAATCGAGTGGTCACGCTGGTAGGCCGCCTCAATCTCCATCATCGAGTCTTGAAGGCTGGCTGCTACTGAGAGCGTCAGCGTGGAGCGATGCGCGGAGTGGCAGGCGATAAACAATAGAGCGAAACATTGAAGGGCGACTGCGAAATACAGATTGAGAAACTTGAATCGCATCCGTTCTGACGCTCCCTTCGCCGCGTTGAACCTCTCGCTCCATAAGAAAGCGCCCTTCAGGAAAAGACAAGGGCGTGACGGAACGGGCCCGGGGCTAAATCTGAAGGTCGCTTTCTCGGGTGATTGCCCGGCGCTACTTTTCGTTACAACCTTGAACGCGCGATCGAATACCGTGCGGCTCACTAGGTACGTGCTTCCGCGCCGAAGGATGTTCCGGTTGGGGCACGTCTTCAGAGGCAACACAAGGAAAAAGCCTCTGGGCGGGTAACCCTAACGTAACTAACTTCACCCTGAAGTAGCGGTTACCGCCGCGTTCGGCTGTGCTAGCCTACCTTCACTTTCTGAGCTTTCTAGACCTGTTTTGCGCCCATTTTTGGCCGATAGAGTCAAAGGCGGGCGATTGATTTTCGGGGAGTTACGGATGCGGAGCCATGCAGCGCGCGCGGCACGATTGGGGAGCTATCGCTCACCTCGCGTCGCCCCTTGGGTCCCCGGAGTACTGGCGCTTGCCACGTTCGTGCTCGCTGCAGGTTCAGCTGTGGCGGCTTGTCAAACCCTGCATCAGTCGGAGCTGACAAATGTCAGCGCTATCCGGCATTTGAAACAACTCACTCCCGCCAGCATTCCCGTTCATATCAGAGGAGTTGCCACCTACTACGACACAGTGGCTCCGAATCTTTTTGTGCAGGATGCAACTGGCGGCATCTGGGTAGACCTTCGTGGTCTGAAGGAGGCGTCTCCTTCCCCTGGAGACGTTCTCGACCTGCGTGGCGTCGCAAGCTCAGGATTCAGTCCTTTTGTAGCTAAACCGCATTGGACAGTGGTCGGAAAATCGGCCCTCCCGAAACCAGTGCGCCTGACCTACGATGATGCGGCAACTGGCACGTGGGACAGCCAGTGGGTGCAGCTCGACGGCGTTGTCCGTTCCTTCGTTCAGCAGGCTGAAGGCAGTGTCCTCGTCATTGACGTCGCCACCCCGATTGGCGCCTTCAAAGTGCGGGTCCCTGACTACCACGCTACATTTCCTATGGAACTGGTGGATGCGAAAGTGCGGTTCAATGGTGTGTGCGGAGCTTCATTCAACTCCCGCAACCAGTTCGTCTCGTTTCACCTCATGATGCCGTCGCTCAAGAACCTGGAAGTACTTGAGCCGGCGCCCAAGGATCTGTTCGCAGTTCCAACGACAGCGATCGCCGACATTCGCAGGTTCTCGGCTGATCTGAACGATGCACGCGAAGTGAAGGTACTCGGCATCGCCACAGCGGTCTTCCCAACGCAGGGTGTTTACCTCACCGACGACTCGGGCGGCCTCTACGCCGAAAGCCAAGACGGCACACCGATCGTCGAAGGGGATCAGGTAGAGGTCATCGGATTTCCCACATCCGGCAGATTCAGCCCGGTGCTTAAGTCCGCGCGCATTCGTGCGACGCGAAGGCACTTCGTTCCCACGACGTCTCTGATCAACGGCAAAACTGCGTTGAAGGGGGCATACGACGCACAACTTGTCAAGATCGAAGGGACGCTCAAATACTTCCGTGAGCATCTGAACCGACGCGAGTTCGTTGTCGAATCGCGCGATCATGTGACCTTCGAGGCGACATTTGCACGGCAGCCCGCTCAGGCAATCAATATTCAACCAGGAAGCCGAGTCAGGTTGACCGGTATCTGCTCGGTGAGGGCGGATGAGAATGGGAATCCACTCGATTTTGAGGTTGTCCTTCGCACGCCTGGCGATATTCAACTCCTTGCCGCACCTCCCTGGTTGACCACGCAAAGAGCTGCTTATCTCGTTTCTGCATTGATTTTCGCGATCATCACCGGTACCGCCTGGGTCTTCATCCTGCGGCGACGCGTTCGCCGGCAAACTGAGGTCATCACCCGGAAACTGAAAAATGAGATGTCCCTCGAAGAGAAGTATCGGAACATCTTCGAACGCAATCTCACAGGCATTTATGTTGCATCGGCGGACGGGGCGGTCCTCGACTGCAACGATGCATGCGCCCAAATTCTGGGTTTCCAAAATCGGCAACAGCTCTTCGATAATCGCGAGCGCGCAGAAGAAATCATCCGCCGACTGCACGCGAACTCTTCTAAGACCGCCTTCACCGTGGCCACAGAAGAGAAGTTCGAAAGACAGGATGGAACTGTGGGCTGGGCTCTATGCAGCATCCGGCAGACGGGCCGGGACAAAGACGGCGGGCAGGTGTTCGAGGGATCGCTTGTAAACATCACCGAGCGGATACGCGCAGCGGAACAGATCCATACTCTTGCCTATTACGATTCGCTCACGGGACTGCCGAACCGGACGCTCGCGAAAGATAGGCTTGCGCAGACTCTGACCGCAGCCAGGCGCAATCGCGAAAGGGTGGCTCTGCTGTATCTAGACATCGACAGCTTCAAAATCGTCAACGATTGTCTCGGCCATTCGGTGGGCGACGAACTGCTCCAGCAAATTGCCCAGCGGCTTCGGTTGAGTGCACGTGAAGAAGATACAGTTGCCCGGCTAGGTGGAGATGAGTTTCTGATCGCGCTGGGACCCATTGATACATATTCCGATGTGGCGCTTGTCGCTGAACGTGTGGCGCGGGACCTAAACCCTCCGTTCCATCTACACGGCCACTCACTCACCGTGACCTCCAGTATCGGAATCAGCATCTTCCCTGACCACGGTGAAAATGCTGAGACGCTGATCAAGAACGCCGACGCAGCGATGTATGCGTCCAAAAACCGCGGAAGAAATACCTTCAGCTTCTTCTCGGAAGAGATGACGACGCAGGCTATCGAACGCCTGCAACTCGGCAATAGCATGCGACCGGCGCTCGAGCGCAACGAGTTCTTCCTCGTGTTTCAGCCCGAGTTCGACCTTCGCACCGGCAATGTTTCCTGTTGGGAGGCCCTGATCCGTTGGAAGCACCCGGACCTCGGCCTGATCTCACCGGATAAGTTCATACACGTCGCCGAATTGAATGGCATGATCGTACCCATTGGCGAATGGGTCCTGAGAACCGCGTGTTTGCATGCGCGTTCCTGGCATGACCGTGGCAACCACATTCCGGTGGCCGTGAATGTATCGGCTGTCCAGTTCCGGCAGGCAGGTTTCTGCGATCTGGTCAAGGACGTGCTCGATCAGTCTGGACTGGACCCTGAATTTCTGGAGCTCGAAATCACTGAAAGCCTGCTGCTTGCCACAGAGGACATGCGGTCTGAGGTGCTTGGACGGCTGAAGACTCTCGGCGTGAAGCTGGCAATCGATGACTTCGGCACGGGCTTCTCCAGCCTGAGCTATCTCAAACAGCTGCCGGTGAGCAAGCTCAAGATCGACCGCAGCTTCATCAGCGACCTCCAGCACAATCCCAACGATGAAGCGATCACCGCCGCCATCATTCAGATGGCGAAGTGTCTTCACCTGAAAGTCACTGCCGAGGGTGTGGAGAACGAGAATCAGTTGCGCATGCTTCGCGCGCACGGTTGCGACGACGTGCAGGGGTTCCTCTTCAGCAAGCCACTCCGCCCCGACCAAATGGACTTCTCGAACCGCAGGTCATCCGCGCTCTTTGAGATTCTCTCCACAGGCGCCGCAGATTAGACTCTCTCCTGTTCGCGAACTATCCGATCAAATCAGCCGAAGCGAACTGCGTCAGGGCATCGCATCCAATCCTGAGCAGCCCAGAAGACGTATCATTGGAAGCTGCACTTCTGATAACGGAGCTTGAGATGCGAGAGGTAGTAATCGTCTCGGCGGTTCGCACGCCTATTGGCAAATTTCAGGGTTCTCTGCAGTCCTATACCTCTCCGCAACTCGGAGCACTCGTTGTTCGGGAAGCCGTGAAAAGGGCTGGTGTGGAACCTGCCAAGGTGGATGAGTGCATCATGGGCTGCGTCCTGCAGGCGGGCCTAGGCCAAAGCCCTGCGCGGCAGGCCGTCATTCGCGGAGGCCTTCCGCCCGAAGTGGGCGCGCTTACGGTGAATCAGGTTTGCGGTTCCGGCCTTCGCGCCGTGTCACTCGCGGCCCAGGCAATCCAGACCGGCGACTCCGACATTGTTGTTGCGGGTGGCATGGAATCAATGACTAATGCGCCGTATCTGCTTCAGCAGGCCCGCTCCGGTTATCGCATGGGAAACGGCAACCTGATCGACGCGATGATCAATGACGGATTGTGGGACGTGTACAACCAGTTCCACATGGGCGCTGCGGCCGAAATGGTCGCGGAGAAGTACAAGATCAGCCGCGAAGAGCAGGACGCCTTTGCTGCGGAATCGCATCGGCGAGCCGCCGCCGCTACGGCAGAGGGTCGCTTTCGCGCACAGATCCTGCCCGTGGAAGTAGCGCCGTCGAAAAAGGGTGAAGCGCCGCGTGCATTCGATACCGATGAGGGCATCCGTCCTGACACAACGGTGCAGGTTCTGGCCAAACTGAAACCGGCATTCAAAGAAGGAGGTACCGTCACGGCCGGCAATGCTCCGGGCGTGAGCGATGGCGCCGCAGCATTGGTTGTGACGAGCACCGAACAGGCGAGGGAACTTGGGCTGCGTCCGATGGTAGTCGTTCGTGCGCAGGCCGGGGCGAGCCGCCAGCCGGAGTGGTTCTCGCTTGCGCCCATCGACGCCGTTCGCAAAGTGGTCGAAAAGGCGGGATGGGCGCTCGATTCGGTGGATCTGTTTGAGCTGAACGAGGCCTTCAGCGTGCAGGCGCTGGCTGTGATTCGCGAACTCGGTCTCGATCAGGCAAAGGTCAATATTTATGGCGGAGCCGTTGCGCTGGGACATCCCATCGGGGCCAGCGGCGCTGCGGTACTCGTGAAGCTTATCTACGCGATGATCAACCGCAATGCGAAACGAGGGATCGCTGCCCTTTGCCTTGGTGGCGGAAGCGCGGTGGCGCTGGCCGTGGAATTGCCGTAGTCCCGGTCCATTTCAAGTCGCGGGCGGACCGGCTCGAAACTGTCCGTTATCGGACAATAAGACCCGCGAGCGGTCACTTAAACTTCTAATCCATCAAGCTCTTACGGCAGATAAACCTTTTATTTCGAGCGTCTAGGGATTACCCTTCTTTGGCATGGGAAGTGCATCCTGATCCCGTGATGGATATCGCACGCCCAGATTTAAAAAAGCAAAAGCAGCGCCGCCTTATCATGTGGGCCGGCATTGGGGTGGTGGTTCTTACGGTCGCGGTGGTACTGGTTTCCCGGCTCAAGCCGGCGGCTCCGGTCGTCGATGCTTCAACCGTATGGCCGGACACTGTGAAACGTGGAGACATGATCCGCCAGGTGCGCGGATCGACGGGCCTACTGGTCCCGCGCGAGGATTCGATCGAACTGATTCCTGCCCTGACGGATGCCACTGTGGTTCGCATCCGCGTATTGCCCGGCACGATCGTGAAGCCCGACACAATTCTTATGGATATGGCGGCACCCGAGGTTGAGCAGAAGCTCCTCGATGCCCAGTTGCAGGTGAAGGCCGCCGAAGCCGATTACAAGGACAAGCAGGCAACGCTTAACGGCGCCCTGATGGAGAAAAAGATCGCGGCTGCTCAAGTCGCCACCGACGCCAGTACTGATGAGCGGCAGGCCAAGATCGACGAGCAGTTGAACAAGCTTGGTGTGATGGCAGGCCTTGCCTATGAGAAGTCGAGGAGTACGGCGGATCAGCTTGCGTCACAGCACAAACTGAGCCTGCAAAACCTCGAACTCAATGAGAAGAACATCGAAGTTCAGCTCTCATCCGCCCAAACCAAGATTGATCAGGCGAAGGCGCTGCTCGCTCTCTATCAGAAGCAGTCAGGCGCTCTGCAGGTCAAAGCTGGAATCTCCGGCGTCGTAGCACCGTTAGCGACGCCTGTTCAGGTCGGCCAGCACGTTCTTGCTGGTACCTCGGTCGCTGAAGTCATTCAGCTGGACAAACTCAAGGCTGCGCTGCAAATTGCTGAGACCCAGGCACGTGATATCTCCGTGGGTCTTCCGGCATCGGTTGATACTCATAATGGCGTCATTCCGGGCCATGTAACTCGAATTGATCCATCGGTTGTGAACGGAACGCGTACGGTTGACGTACAACTGGATGGAGCTCTTCCACCGGGAGCGGTACCGAACCTGAGTGTGGACGGCACGATCGACTTGGAGAAGCTGCACGATGTTCTCAAGGTGGGTCGTCCGGCGCTGGGCAACGAAAACTCAACTTTGAGCCTGTTTAAGGAGACGCCCGACCACAAGAACGCGGTACGAGTTCAGGTAAAGGTGGGGCGCGCTTCGGTGAACGAGATCCAGGTAATTGAAGGACTGAATGCAGGCGACACGGTCATTCTTTCTGACATGTCGCGCCAGGACAACGTCGATCGCATTCGCCTTGAATAGAAGGCGCTGCGACGCAAACAAAACTCAAGGAACGTGAGACAGCGATCTGATGCAAGGCTCTTTCTGGTCAATGCTCACTGTTCACTGATCACTTCAATCACGAGGGGGATTGGATGGCAAACGACAAGCTGATTGAAATTGAAGAACTCACAAAGGTCTTCTATACCGATGAAGTGGAGACCCACGCGCTCTCGGGTATTCACCTCACCATTTCGCGTGGAGAGTACGTGGCCATGTCGGGCCCGTCGGGCTGCGGCAAATCGACGCTGCTGTCCATTCTTGGCCTGCTTGATACGCCTACGGGCGGCAAATACCTGCTGAACAACAAGCCAGTCGAGAACCTGAGCTTCGGTGAGCGCTCGCGCATTCGCAATCAGGAGATTGGGTTCATCTTCCAGAGCTTCAACCTGATTGGCGACCTCACGGTGGAAGAGAATGTCGAACTTCCGCTTACGTATCGCGCCGGCATGCCTTCTGCCGAGCGCAAAAAGCGCGTGAAGGAAGCCTTGGAACGGGTGAACATGGCGCATCGCATGCGGCACTATCCCGCGCAGCTCTCTGGCGGTCAGCAGCAGCGTGTCGCCGTGGCCCGAGCGTTGGCCGGATCGCCCTCGATCCTGCTGGCCGATGAGCCTACCGGAAACCTCGACTCAAAGAACGGCGAGGCCGTGATGCATCTGCTCGCAGACCTGCACCGCGAAGGCTCGACGATTTGCATGGTGACGCACGATCCGCGTTTCGCCAAGCACGCCGAGCGCGAGGTGCACCTGTTCGACGGCAAGGTTGTCTCTGAGGACGAGCTAAAGAAGCTCACTGAAGAAGTGGAGGCCTAAGTGTTCGGCCAGGACTTGCGTTACGCGGTACGCCAGCTGCGCATGTCGCCTGGCTTTACGCTGACGGCGGTGCTCACGCTCGCACTGGGCATCGGCGCATTGACCACGGTTGCCACGTGGACCAATGCAGTCCTGTTCAATCCCTGGCCCCAGGTCAGGGATGCACGATCGCTCCGTTTCATCTCCGCTACTGTGCTTGGTAGTAATGGATATTCCGTTCATTACGACCAGCTTCAGTTCGTTCGGCAGCAGTCCCACTCGTTTAGTGATGCCGCTGCCTTCGAATTCACAACACTCAACCTGGCCCTCCCCAACACCCAGCCGCAGGCGATCCATGGCGGGACCGTTTCGGCAAACTACTTCCAGCTTCTCGGAGTCAAGCCGGAGATTGGAACGTTTTTTGCGCCAAACGCGAACGATCGTGCGTATGGCTCGATGGACGCGATTGTCCTCTCTGACGGCTTGTGGCGCGACCGGTTCAACGCAGACCCCTCGGTTGCCGGTCGCGTCGTTTCCATCAACAAGCATGCATTCACCGTGGTCGGTGTAGCTCCTCGCGATTTCGCGGGGATCTACGGAGGCCTGGCGGAAGAGGCGTGGGTACCGCTCTCTGCGGGTCGTGATCTCTCGACCGTTGCTCTACCAGATCCGCTGGTGAATGAGGGACTGCAAGTTGTTGTACGCATGCGGCCCCATGTGAGCGACAAGAGCGCAGAAGCGGAACTGCACACGCTGGCTCGTTCTTTTGCTTCTGCCCAGCACAACGATCAATACAACAGCTGGGATCTCAATCTCGACGATTCATCTCACTTTCAGCGCGGATTCTTCGGGGTGATTGGAGAGCAGTTGCCGGTTTTGCTTGGCGCCTCCTGTCTGCTGATGCTTCTGGTCTGCATCAACATCGCCTCGCTGCTCGGTCAACACGCGGCTCGCCGTCGTCGCGAAGTCGCCATCCGCACTGCACTTGGAGCGAGGCCAAGCCGCATCGCACGGCAGGTCCTGGTTGAAACCAGCCTGCTTGCAATCACAGGCGCTCTCGCCGGTTGGGCCGCGAGCGTAGGAATCTCGCGCTCGGTCTACGCTCTTTTGCCGGATCTGGGATTCTCGCTGGCATTTAATCTCCATAGTGACTACCGCATCACGCTCTTCGTTGCGGCGATTGCCATCATGGTGACGCTGATCTGCGGGATGTACCCGATTCGCCAGTCGCTTCGGGTCTCTCAGCGGGAAGCCTTGCATGAAGGTGCTACATCCGTTGCCGGAGCGAGCCGAAAACGCTATGGCCAGCGCTTGCTGCTCGGATTCCAACTCGGTATCTGCTTCATCGTCCTGGCGTGCTGCGGACTGCTCACGCGCACGGCACTCAACATCTTCAATCGACCGGTAGGGTTCGATCGCGCCAATGCGATCACCGCCATTGTCGATCTCTCGCGCTCCGGCTACGATGACGACCGCGCTCGCATTTTCCTCACCACTCTGCTCGATCGGCTGCGCAGTTCGCCGGGAGTTGCTTCTGCGACTATCACCACTCATCTGCCTATGGGCGACTGGGGATCGGGCAACACGCGCGACTTCAGTGTGCCCGGCCACATTCCGGCAAAGGGCGAAGACAAGCAGGTCGTCACCGACTTCGAAGGCTCTGACTTCTTCCGTACCCTTGGAATATCGCTGCAACAAGGCCGCGATTTTTCGACGGCCGATAATGAGAATTCAGCCAAGGTGGCCATTGTCAATACCGTGATGGCGCAGCGCTACTGGCCGAAAGGCAACGCGATCGGCAGTACCATTGTTGTCGACAAGCTGCCGCGCCAGATCATCGGCATCGCACCTGAATTTGCCTACCACAGCCCCAACAACACCGACCATGATCCGCTCGTTTTCCTGCCCATGCTGCAAGGGAGGTCGGGATATGGTTATGCCATTCTCGCCGTCCGTTCGCGCATCGCAGCTGCCGGTCTCTCCGCGCAACTCCGTCGCTCCATCGCAGCGCTTGATCCGTTTCTGCCTGTCGAACAGGTGCGCACGCTTGAGGATGTGACTGACCAGCAGTACCAGATATCCAAGATTCCCGCAGAACTGCTTGGAGTCTATGCAATTTGCAGCGTGCTGGTCGCCATGATGGGACTCTATGCCGTGATGGCTTTCTCGGTGATTGAGCGCAATCGCGAATTCGCCGTGCGCATGGCTCTTGGCTCTTCGCGAGGCGGAATCTTCCGCCTGGTTCTACAAGGCTCGGCAAGCGTGATCCTCGTCGGCCTCCTCGTTGGAGGAGCAGGTTCGATCGCCGGCGTACGCCTGCTGCGCTCGATGCTGTTTAACGTTGCCCCCTTCGACCCCATCAGCTTTTCACTTGCGGCAGTTGCGCTGGTCATGACGGTTCTTCTGGCCGGCATCACGCCCGCACGACGCGCAGCCAGCATTGAACCGATGCAGGCCTTGCGAACCGAGTAGTACAGAGATCGATCAAGACCAAACAGCTTCGGAGCTGAGTCGCAATGAAACAGGCCCTGACCAATCTGCTGCAGGATCTTCGCTACGCGCTGCGCCAGTTGCGCAAGTCGCCGGGATTTACCCTGACGGCGGTGATTACGCTCGCACTCGGCATCGGCGCAAATACGGCGATCTTCACGCTGGTGCAGGGGATTCTGCTGCGGCAGCTTCCGGTCACGGATCCGAAACAGCTCTATCGTATAGGCGACACCGACAACTGCTGCGTCAATGGCGGATTCGTCAGCGATAAGGGCGACTTCGATATCTTCTCCTACGATCTCTTCCTGCAATTGAAGAAATCAGCGCCTGAATTCGAGCAGCTCTCAGGCGTTCAGGCCGGCAATGGGCAGTGGAGCGTCCGCCGCGGCAACACCCTCTCGAAAGAACTACACGGAGAATTCGTAACCGGCAATTTCTTTTCGATGTTCGGTGTCGGCCCCTACATGGGGCGCGTCTTCACCGAATCGGACGATACGCCATCATCTTCTCCGGTTGTGGTTCTCAGCTACCGAACCTGGCAATCAGAGTTCGCTGGTGATCCATGGATCGTGGGCTCCACGGTTTCCATTCAGACGAAGCCGTTCTCCGTTGTCGGCATTGCCCCTCCCGGTTTCTTTGGCGATCGCGTAACAGATGTGCCTGCAGATTTCTGGATGCCGATCAACATGGAACCATACGCGCGCGGCAGTAGTTCCATTCTCACTCATCAGGACTCGAACTGGCTTTATGCAATCGGCCGCGTACGGTCCGGAACGAACATCGGCGCTCTCCAGGCGAAACTCTCGCAAGCCCTTCGCGGCTGGCTCTCCACGCGTCCTCTCTACACCGATAACGGCGGATCCACAGTCATCCCCAGGCAGCACGTCGTGATCGTTCCTGCCGGAGGAGGCATTCAGAATCTTCAGCAGGAAGCGGGTCTCGGACTCAAGCTCCTGATGGTGCTCTCGTCATTCGTTCTGCTCATTGCCTGCGCAAACATTGCAAACCTCTTACTGGCACGAGGCACCGCTCGTCGCGCAGATATCGCCATTCGCATAGCGATGGGAGCAGGCCGCAGTCGCGTCATTCGTCAGATCATCACCGAAAGCGTGGTCCTGAGCTGCATTGGCGGAATCGTGGGGCTCGCCGTAGCATACGGCGCATCGCGTGTCATTCTCAGCGCCGCATTTCCTGAGGCCCGCAACATGCCGATTGACGCCAGTCCGTCATTGCTTGTGCTGGGATTCGCGTTTCTCGTTTCGTTGATCACCGGAGTGCTGTTTGGGCTTGCTCCTGCATGGCTTTCGTCGCATGCGCAACCGGCAGAGGTGCTTCGCGGTTCCAATCGCTCCGTTCGCGACCGCGCCTCATTCCCGCAGATGGCGCTCGTGATTGTACAAGCAGCAATGAGTCTTGTTCTGATCGCCGGAGCCCTCCTGCTTACGCGTTCGCTCGGCAATCTCGAGCATCAGGATTTCGGCATCGCCATCAACAATCGATATGTGCTCCACTTCGACCCCGCTGGCGCCGGCTACACTGCCGAGCGTGCACCCGGGCTATATCGACAGATCGAGGAGCGGTTCACCGCCGTTCCTGGCGTGACCAGCATCGGCATGGCTCTGTACAGCCCGCTCGAAGGAGACAACTGGGGCGAGTGCGTGATTCAGCAGGGACATCCAGCACCCGGTCCGAACGATCGCTGCGGGTCGACTTGGGATCGCGTCAGCCCCGGCTTTCTCGCATCCATGGGAGTGCCCATCGTGCGCGGTCGCGATCTCTCCATCAGCGACACGCCCAACTCTCCTTTTGTTGCCGTCGTCAACGAGACGTTTGTAAAGAGGTTTTTCCCCAAGAAGGATCCCGTAGGACAGCGCTTCGGTATCGATTTCCCGCAGTACTCCGGCAGCTTCGAAATCGTTGGCGTCTTCCGCGATTTCAAAATGAATAACCCTCGCGATCCTGTTCGCCCCGTGTTCCTGCGACCCCTCGCACAGGTGTACACGGGCTACAAAGAGGCACCCCTCGTCAGTACCGAAACGCAATCGATGCTGATCAACTCCATGGTGATCAATTTCAGAAATACTCAGCCGAATGCAGAAGAACTCATTCGCCACACCATGGCACAGGTCGACCCCAACCTGACCATCATGGATATGCGCTCGCTCAACGCGCAGGTCGCAGGCAACTTCAACCAGGATCGGCTCATTGCGCAACTCACCGGCCTGTTCGGAGTTCTGGCGCTGGTCATCGCTTCCGTCGGCCTTTATGGTGTCATGTCGTACTTCGTTGCGCGGCGCACAAGTGAGATCGGGATTCGCATGGCGCTCGGGGCAACGCGAAGCAGCGTTCTTTCCATGGTGTTTCGCAGCGCGCTCCTTCAGGTGGTGCTCGGGTTCGCATTGGGAATTCCCGCGGCTTTGTTTGCAGGACATTTGATGGCCAGCCAGCTCTACGGTGTCGGCGCGTACGACCCTGTCTCGTTAACTGAAGCAACGCTGGTCCTTGCGCTCTGTGCGGCCATTGCCGTGTTTGTCCCGGCCCGCCGCGCCGCCACCATTGAACCCATGCGCGCATTGCGAATCGAGTAGGAGAGGAAACTGATTGGCTATGCAGCGAAGAGAGAGGTCGAGATGAATTCGTTAATGCAGGATCTTCGTTACGCGCTGCGCCAGTTGCGCAAGTCGCCGGGATTCACGATCACCGTGATCCTCACCCTCGCGCTCGGCATCGGAGCCAATGCAGCCGTGTTTACGATGTTCGACCAGGTGCTGCTTCGTATGCTCCCCGTGCAGCAGCCCGAGAACCTCGTGCGCTTCGAATGGACCGGCGGCTTCTCGGGTTCAATGAGCAGCTTCGGCGGCGACTCCGACAATTATTTCTCCTACCCAGCGTTCAAGGAACTGCGCGATCGCAACCAGGTCTTCGATGGCGTTCTCGCCGCAGACAAGACGTCGGTCGGAATCTCATGGCGCAACCAGGCTGAAAATGACGAGGCTGAAGTCGTAAGTGGAAACTACTTTCAGGTTCTCGGGCTTCAACCCGCGCTCGGTCGCCTTTTCACCCAGCAGGATGACACGCAAAAGAACGCAAACCCCGTAACGGTTCTCAGCTATAACTTCTGGCGTACGCATCTTGGCTCGGCACGCGATGTTGTCGGACAGACGATCCTCATCAACGGGCACACCTTCACAATCCTCGGGGTCGCGCCGGCCAACTTCGACTCGGCCATCGGCGGTTACAAGCCCAATCTCTTCATTCCGGTGAGCATGGTTGCTGTTGCCATTCCGTGGCGCGAGCAGCTCGACGATCTCAACAATCACAAAGCCAGCTTCCTGACGCTGGTCGCGCGCCTCAAGCCGGGAATTACGCGCCAGGCAGCAGAAGCGAGCCTCGCGCCGGTGTGGCATTCTCTGCGCGCCTATGAACTCAGCCTGTACAAGAACTCCTCAGAGCGGTTCAAGCATAGCTTCCTCGACACCTCGCGGCTCAGGGTCATCGATGACTCGCGCGGATTTAATCCGGATCGCCTGAACCTCCAGAAGCCCCTCGCAATCCTGATGAGCATGGCCGGGCTGCTCGTCCTGCTCTGCGCAGTGAATGTTGCGACATTGCTTTTGCTCCGTGCTGCGAATCGCGCCCGCGAAATGTCGATGCGCTACGCACTCGGTGCGCGCCGCGGTCGCATCATTTCCCAGCTGATGATCGAGGGTAGCCTGCTCGGTCTCCTCGGGTCTATTGCAGGCCTCTTCCTCGCCCCGGTTGTCGCTCGACTCCTGGTTCGCATCATCACGAATTCCGATCCAGGCGCTGAGCCCTACTCCGCAACGGTGGACATGCGGGTACTTCTCTTTACGCTGGGGATCTCGCTGCTTGCCACGCTCTTCTTCAGTGTTGCTCCGGTGTTTCACTTCCTCCGCCCTGATCTCACTCAGTCGCTGCGGCAGAACACCGGCACCCTGTCAAAAGATTCACAGCGTTTCCGCAAGCTCGCCGTGGGCGCGCAAATTGCCCTCAGCGTTTTGCTCCTCGGCGGCGCGGGCCTCTTCGTTCGTACGCTCAACAATCTTCGTCATGAGCAGGTGGGCTTCCGCACCGACAATCTCATTCAGTTCGGGCTCAGCCCCAGCGACTCAGGCTACGGCGAAGATCGCTCCGTTGAAATCGTCAACAGCTCCATCTCTGCACTGAGTCAGCTGCCGGGCGTCACCTCGGTTGCCGGAAACAATGACCCCGAACTCGTCGGAGATACGGAAACCTCCAACTACTCGATTCAGGGATACAAGCCAGGTGAAGATGAGCGAATGAATTTCGAAGAACCCCGCATCACACCTGCCTACTTCACCACAATCGGACAGCCGATCCTTGCAGGCCGCGAATTCACCGCAGCGGATACCAAGGGCCAACCCAATGTTGCGGTAGTGAATCTCGCGTTGGCCAAGCGCTTCTTCGGCACTCCGCAGAATGCAATCGGCCGCCAGCTCGCCGAGGGCGCGGGCAGCAATGTTCCGTACGACATCACAATTGTTGGCGTGGTCGGTGACACCAAGCATACAGACCTTCGCACCAAGCTTGGCCCCGCGGTCTATAAGCCGTTTCTGCAGCAGAAGCATCCGACCGGGCTCATGATCTATCTGCGCACGGCGCGGCCTCCTGAAACCATCGAGCCCGCAATCCGCCAGACTATGCGCCAGCTCGATTCGACGCTGGTCGTCAACGATCTCCGTACGATGGAGGCGCAGATTGATCACAGCACGTCTGACGAGCGCGCGCTGGCCTTCCTTGCCATCGGCTTTGCCTCGCTCGCTCTGGTCCTGGCTGCGGTCGGACTTTACGGCGTCCTCGCATACTCCACCGAACAGCGCACGCGAGAAATCGGTGTTCGTCTCGCGCTGGGTTCGCCCCGGTCTGTTGTTGTTCTGCTCATTGTGCGTGAGATGGCTCTCATCGCCTGCATCGCCGCTGCCATCGCGCTCCCGGCAGTCGTCGGGCTCGCACGGCTATTTCAATCAGAGTTGTTCGGGGTCACAACATTCGATCCGCTCACGTTATTTGCGGCAGTCATTCTTACGGTTCTCATGCTTTCGGTCGCCGCGGCATTGCCGGCTCGCCGCGCTGCAGCGGTGGAACCAATGCAGGCCTTACGAACGGAGTAGGGAACAGAAGCACGCAGTAAGCACTAAAAGGCAGTAAGCACGTTAGGAAGAAGGGGGACGGATGATCAGGCAGAATATTCGCTACGCCCTGCGCATGCTGCGCAAAAATCCGGGACTTACTGCGACCGTAGTGTTCACTCTCGCTCTTGGCATCGGAGCCACGACGGCCATCTATACCATCGTGTATGCAACGCTGATCGCTCCCATGCCATACCCCAATCCCGACCAGCTGGTTGTCGTCTGGTCGAAGATTCAAGGATTCCGGAATGGCGTTTCCGCCGGCGACTTCCTCGACTGGCAGCAGCAAAGCAAGTCGTTTCAAGGCCTGAAAGCATTCACGGGAACCAGCTTCAACCTCGCCGGCAAGCAGGAGCCCGAGATGGTGCCCGCGCAGATGTCGACTGTCGGCTTGTACACCATGTTTGGCAATCGCTTTGCGATGGGCAGAGACTTCCTTCCCGAAGAAGGTGTCGACGGCAGAGATCATGTTGCCATCCTGATGAACAGGCTCTGGAAGAAACTGGGTGCGGATCCGAACATTGTCGGAAAGCAGATCATGCTCGATCAGAAGCCCTACACCGTGGTCGGCGTGCTGGCTCCTGGGCAGGCCGATCGGCTTCCCGCGCAGATGATTGTGCCGCTGGTCTTCAAACCCGAACAGAAGAACCATGACTTCCACTGGATCCTTGTCATTGGGCGGCTCAAGCCAGGCGTCACCCTTCAGCAGGCTCAGGCAGACATGGAAGGCGTCACCGCACACATTGCGCAGGACAATCCGCGTTCCAACAAGGGTTGGGGAGCGAAGGTAGAACCGCTCCAGAACGACTTCCTCGGTGACAGTGTGAAACTCACGCTGTGGCTGCTTCTCGGCGCAGTTGGATGCGTTCTGCTGATCGCTTGCGTGAACGTGGCGAATCTGCTTCTGGCCAAAGGAACATCGCGCCAGCGGGAGATCGCGGTTCGTTCGGCCCTTGGCGCCACACGCCGCGACGTCTTCATTCAGTTCGTGACGGAAAGCCTGGTGCTCGCGGGATTCGGCGGCATCGTCGGATTTGGGTTGGGCTTCGCCATGCTTCGCGGATTCGTTGCGGTTATGCCGCGCGGCACTCTGCCCAGCGAGGCTGAACTTTCACTCAATCTGCCCGTTCTTGCCGTAACGATTGCCGCCACTACGCTTGCTGGCTTGCTTTTCGGATGCGCTCCCGCGTGGTATGCCTCGCGTCTCGATCCGGCCGAGACCCTCAAAGAAGGTGGACGCTCGGGCTCGAGCAAAGTACGCCATCGCCTGCGCAAGCTCCTTGTTGTCGGTGAATTCACATTGGCGCTGGCTCTGCTGGCGGGTGCAGGTCTCGCGATTCATAGCTTCTGGAACCTGAACCACGTGGACCTTGGAGTGCGGACGGATCACATCCTTACCTTCGGTCTCCCCATGAATAAGGGCATGAATTATAAGCCTGACCAGATCGTCGCGTACTATCAGCAGATCGTCCGCAGCATCGGGTCATCGGCAGGCGTCGAGAGCGCCTCATTGGGAACTGCTTTACCTTTGCAGGGAGCTGGCTTTGGCATGCCGTTCACCATCGCTGGCCAGGCCGACTTCGCTGACCCGTCGCAGCGCCCATCTGCCGGCTTCGGCATGGTTACGCCGGACTACTTCAAGACGTTCGGTATTCACCCCGTCAAGGGTCGCTTCTTCACCGAAGATGACAATGCCGCCAGCCTTCGAGTTGCAGTGGTCAACGAACAACTTGTTCGCCACTTTTTCCCGAACAAGAACCCGATCGGTCAAATTCTGAACGTCGAGCAGATCGTCGCCGGTGAGCAAAAGCTTGGTCCGTATCAACCCTGGCAAATCGTCGGGGTCTATCACGATGTACGCGGCGGATCATTCCAGCGTCAGCGAGAAGAGATCCTCGTGCCGTTCTATCAGAGCCCGTGGGTTGATGTTACCGTTGGCGTCCGCACTGCGGGCGATCCGGCAGCCATGACAAAGACCATTGCTGCGGCGGTTCACTCGGTGGACTCCACGCTGGCGCTTTCAGACGTTCGCACACTTGAAGACATTCGTGATGAGGATCTTTCGGGCGATCGTTTCTCGTTGCTGTTGTACGCGAGTTTCGCAGCCATCGCGCTGACGCTCGCTGCAATCGGCATCTATGGCGTGATGGCCTTCGCTGTGGGCGAGCGCTCGCATGAGATTGGAATTCGTATGGCTCTCGGAGCGAGCAAGGAACGAGTCGTGCGCATGGTGTTGCGCGAGGGCTTACTTCTTGCTTTAGGCGGCCTTGCGCTCGGCCTCATTGGAGCATATTTCGTCGGCCGGGCCATGCGTAGCACGCTCTTTGGAGTCGGCTCAATTGATCCGTGGGCATTTTCAGGCGTCGCGGTCGTTCTACTAGTTTCCGCACTCGTGGCGTGTTACTTGCCGGCGCATCGTGCTGCGACCGTCGATCCAATGAGAGCGCTGCGTATTGAGTAATGGTGAACGAATGAGGAACACGATCTTGAGATCGGAGTACACAACATGATTGATCTAAAAAACGTTGAACGCAGTTACAAGACCGGCCATACCGAAACCTGGGTTCTGCGCCGCATCAATCTGACGATTCGCGAGGGCGAGTTTGTCACCATCATGGGTCCGTCGGGAGCGGGGAAGTCGTCGCTGCTGAACGTGCTCGCGCTTCTCGACGACAGCTGGACCGGCGAATACTGGTTTGCCTCCACGCCGGTACACTCGCTCAATCGCAAGCAACGCGCGGATCTAGCACGCCAGCGGATCGGCATGGTCTTCCAGAGCTATCACCTGCTCGACGATCTCACCGTGGCAGAGAACATCGACTTGCCCCTGTCGTACAAGAACATGCCGTCGAAAGATCGAGGCGGGATGGTAGCTGACATCCTCGACCGCTTCCAGATCGTCGCAAAGAAGGATCTCTTTCCCAACCAGCTTTCCGGTGGTCAGCAACAGCTCGTCGGCATAGCGCGCGCGGTGGTTCATGCGCCCTCGTTGCTTCTTGCAGACGAACCTACCGGCAACCTGCATTCCACCCAGGCGCGCGAAATTATGGATCTCTTTGTCGAGCTCAACAAAGCCGGCACCACCATAGTGCAGGTTACGCACTCTGAAGAGAATGCTCGTTATTCGAAACGGATCATTGAACTACGCGACGGCTGGATGACGCGCGATGAAGCCCCGCAGCCGCTCCCATCGGAGGTCGGCGCACAGTGAAGAACCCACAGGTGAAAGCATTGATCAAAAACCCGGTAACGCCCATTCGCACGCGACTTATCGCAGGAGCAGCCATTGTGCTGCTCAATTTCAACATGGCCATGGCGCAGGAGCCGGCCGCACCGGCACAGCAGCAGCCTGCCGCCGGGCAGCAGCCCGCTCAGGAACAGCAGGCGCCCGCCCCCGTGCCGCAGCCGGAGAAAAGTCCCAGTGCGCCGGATCAACAGGAAACGACTCCGCAGCAGCAGGCCGTACCGGCGCATGCCACCGGCACCCTGCAGACGGGGCCACAAGTTCCGTTCAGCGCCATGTTGCACAAATCGTGGAACCCGTTCGACGCGTATCGCGGCAAGGTCGTTCCACCCCCCAGCCTGGCCAACTCGCCACGGCTCAATTCGCAAATTCGCGATGGCAAGCTCTATCTGTCTCTTCGCAACGCGATAGATCTGGCACTGGAGAACAATCTCGACCTCGTTATCGCTCGCTACAACATGCCGATCGCGCAGATGGACATCCTCCGGACTGAAGCCGGCGGTTTCGTTCGCGGCGTCAACACAGGTGTTGTCTCGGGAACTCCGGGCGGTGCCGCAGCGGGGGCCGGTAGTGGTAGCGGCGCAGGTGGTACAAGTTCTGGCAGTGGCGGCGCGGGCGCCGGAGCCGGTGGCATTGTGACATCCACGTTCGGCACGGGAACCAATGTCTCCAGCTACGATCCGTTCATCCAGGCAAAGGTTTACAACGATCACACCTCCCAACTGCTCCCCAACCAGGTCTTGCTGGGGGTTCCGGTTTATCGGCTGAACGAGAACCTTGCGAACATAAGTTATCAGGAGTCATTTCCCACTGGCACCTACTTCGAAGCTGATTTCAACAACAATCGCCAGACGTCAAACAGTCCCAACAACACCCTGAATCCACAGCTCTACTCGAACACGGTGTTCTACGTGGGACAGCACTTGCTTGCTGGATTTGGTCTCGGGCCGAACCTCCGCTATCTGCGCATCGCCAAGACCGACCAGAAAATCTCGGACATTGCCTTCAAAGCGCAGATCATTTCCACAGTCAGCCAGATATGCAACATCTACTGGGACCTGGTGAATGCCTACGATACCGAACAGGTGGGCGAGCGCTCAGTCGCATTTGCAACCGAGACCCTCGAAACCTCCCGCAAACAACTTGAGCTACAGGCGATTCCAGAGATGGATGTTCTCAAGGCCGAAAGTGAATTGGCCACTCGCCAGCAGGATCTCACGGTGGCACGCACCAATCTCGAACTGCAGGAGCTCTACATGAAGAACGCCATCACGCGTTCCTTCGATGACCCAGTTCTCCAGGAGATGCCGGTCGTGCCAACAGACCATCTTGCCGCTCAGATTGAGTCTGATACTGAGCCGATTCAGCAGGCGATCTCAGACGCTTTGAAGAAGAGATGGGAACTCCAGCAGAATGCTCTCGACTTGAGCAACCGCGAACTGACCCGGAAGACTGCTCGCAATGCTTTGCTCCCGCAGCTCGATCTCTATGGGTTCTACTCCGGAACCGGTTACGGCGGCACTCCAACTCCGGGGTTCCCAGGAACCATTACCGCTCCACCAGGCTTTGGCGGAACAATCCAAAATACACTGAACAACTCTTCGCCCGAGTATCAGGTCGGATTCAATCTCCAGATGCCGTTACGCAACCGGCAGGCCAAGGCTGATCAGTACCGCACTGAGCTCGAGTACCGGCAGTCGCAGGTGTACGCTGAACAGTTAAAGAAGAACATTGTCATCGAGGTACGAAATGCCCGTTACGCAGTCGAGCAAGGCGCCAGCCGCGTTGCAGCTGCCAAGCAGGCGCGCGACCTCGCTCAGCGGACACTCGATATCATGCAGAAGGAGCAAAAACTCGGGGCCGGCTCGAACCAGCAGACACTTTCATCAGAACATGATCTGTCCGTAGCCGAGTCGGCGCTCGTTACAGCGCAGACGGCGTACGAGAAAGCCCGCATTCAATTGAAGCAGGCGACGGGCTCGGTGCTCGAGGCCTACGGAATCTCAGTTACAGAAGCAAAGTCCGGTGTTGTGGAGGCGGACAAACCCTAAATGCCAGAGCCTCGGAAGAAAGAAAGAATTCGGGTTTTAGTTGCCGACGACCAACCACACATTCTCGAAGCAGTGGAGCTTTTGCTCGAGCCGCAGGGCATTCACGTGGAGTGCGTTCGCTCGCCGCAGTTGCTGCTTGAGGCCTTGGGCCAGAGCGACTACGACGTCCTGTTAATCGACTTGAATTACACGCGCGACACCACCTCAGGGAAGGAGGGCCTCGACCTCCTTGCCCGTCTTCAGGAGATCGATCCCCGTCTGCCCGTGATCGTAATGACGGCTTGGGGCAACATCGATCTCGCTGTCGAAAGCATCAAACGCGGCGCTCGCGATTTCATCCAGAAACCATGGGAGAACGAGCGCCTCATCTCCCTCATTCGTGTGCACGCCGAGTTGCACCAGGCATTGCGGCGCGCACGGCAGCTCGAACTGGAAAACCGTCTCCTGCGCGCCGAGGGCATGCCCGACTTCGTTGCCGCTGCGCCCTCGATGCAGCCGGTTCTCGAACTCATCAGCCAGGTCGGTCCATCCGATGCCAACGTTCTTATCACCGGCGAACACGGCACCGGCAAGGAAATCGTCTCTAAGCTCCTCCACGCGGCATCACCACGAGCGCGCATGCCGCTGGTTGCCGTGAACGCCGGCGGGCTTCCGGAAGGCACCTTTGAAAGCGAGATCTTCGGTCACGTAAAGGGCGCCTTCACAGACGCTCGCGCTGATCGCGTCGGACGCTTCGAACTCGCCAACGGAGGAACGCTCTTCCTCGACGAAATCGCCAATGTGCCGCTGCGCCAGCAGGCAAAGCTGCTCCGCGTGCTCGAAACCGGCGAGTTGGAACGAGTGGGATCTTCGCAGACACGCCGTGTCGACGTACGTGTGCTTTCGGCGACCAACGCGAATCTTCCCGAAGAGGCGAAGTCCGGAAACTTCCGCGAGGACCTGCTCTTTCGCATCAACACAGTCGAGATTCACTTGCCTGCGTTGCGCGAGCGCCGCGAAGACATTCCGCTGCTCGCGATGCATTTTCTTAGTCGGAATCGTTCGCGCTATCGCAAACAAATGACAGGCTTTTCTCCGGCCGCGATGCAGCAGATGTTGCAATATCCCTGGCCCGGCAACGTTCGCGAGCTTGAGCATACGGTGGAACGCGCTGTGCTTCTGTGCCGCGGGGAAGAGATCGAGCCAGCCAACCTGGCGATTGCCAACGCGAAGTCTTCCGCGCCCAACTTCGAAAATATGAGCATCGACGAGGTCGAGGCTTTGCTCATACGCAAAGTTCTCCGCCGATGCGATGGCAATATATCGCAGGCGGCTGAAGCACTTGGCTTGAGCCGCGCCGCACTGTATCGTCGTATCGAAAAATATGGCTTATGACAAGCGGGCGCGGAAACGCAATCCCTCGGCGGTTCGCCGGGCGTGGCTCTTTTGCTTTCTGCTTTCGCTTCCTACATTTCTGTTTGCCGGTATTTTGCTGTGGCAGCAGCAGGTCACCACAGCTCCGGCGCTGCTGCTGCTTTTCTGCCTTGTCATTTACTTGTTGCTGATTGCGGCGTCTCTTGTTGAAGGCGTCATGCGGCCACTCCAGACTCTCTCAAACGTGGTCTCCTCACTGCGTGAGGGCGATTACTCATTCCGAGCCCGCGGTGCAGGCACGCCCGATGCGTATGGAGAACTCGCTGGCGAAATCAACGCATTGGCTGACTTGCTCCAGAAACAGCGTGTCCGCTCGCTTGAGGCGACTGCGTTGCTTGCTCGCATCCTCGAGGTGATGCACGCCCCCATTTTTGCGTTCGATCGCGACAACTTGCTGCAGCTTGTAAACAACGCTGGAGCGCAGCTTCTGGGGCGTCCGCTTGCGCGATGTTTTGGCCACAGTGCCCGCGAACTCGGCCTGGATGCTCTGCTCGGGTCCGCCGACCAATCCATTCATTCCCTCGGCGCCAAGCCTTCGCGCTGGCTCCTCCGCAAGGCTCTGTTCCGGCAGGAGGGTGTCCCTCACACGCTGCTCTTGCTCGCCGATGTCAGCCAGCCCTTGCAGGAAGAAGAGCAGATCGCCTGGAAGCGCCTGATTCGTGTGCTGGGCCACGAGTTGTCGAATTCACTTGCCCCGATCAAGTCCATCGCCGGCAGCCTGCTGGCGCGTGCTGAAACCATCTCCACTGACGAAGCCACCGTACGCGATTTCCGAAGGGGCTTGGGTGTTGTCGAAAGCCGGGCCGATGCACTGCACCGTTTCGTACAGTCCTACCGCTTGCTCGCGCAACTGCCGCCTCCGCATCTCAAGCAGATCCAGGCTGGCCCTCTTCTGGAGAGAGTCGCATTGCTGGAGCAACGAGTGCCGGTTCAGGTTGATGCGGGACCGCCTGTGATGCTCAATGCCGATCCCGATCAGCTAGAGCAGATGTTCATCAACCTGCTCACCAATGCGGTCGATGCCTCGCTTGCCAATGGCGCTAAACCTGTACGCATCGGCTGGCGTCTTGCAGAGGCTGACCTTGTTGTGGGAATCGAAGACAGCGGGATGGGAATCGCGAATACCGAGAACCTGTTCGTGCCTTTCTACACTACCAAGCCAAAGGGAAGCGGTGTTGGCCTGGCGCTCGCGCAGCAGATCGCGCGTGCACACGGCGGCGAGATCCGGCTTGTGAACCGCGAAGATGCGCCGGGGGCAAGGGCGATCATCCACCTGCCACTACCTTGAGTGACTATCCCGCGGCCTGCGAGATCGAAACTACGTTGGGCTTGATCTCGGCTGCTACTACGCAGTTGCGCCCATTATTCTTGGCGCGATACAGTGCGGCATCGGCAATCTGAATCATCTCTTCGTAGTTCGTCGGGAATCCAGCGGCGACTCCGAAGCTGGCCGTGACAGAAAATTTCCGTTCACCTTCGCCAAGCATTGCATTCGCAAGAATCATGCGCAGATGCTCCGCGCGATCGCGTGCGGCTTCGAGATTCGAACCGGGCAGAATCAGAAGGAACTCTTCACCGCCATACCGACCCACCCAGTCGTAACTGCGCACGGCCCGCTGGAAGATTGCACCTGTCTCCCGCAGTGTCATGTCGCCGGAGACGTGGCCCATCGCGTCGTTGATGTGTTTGAAGTGGTCGAGATCGGCCAGGATGAGTGCCATCGGACTGCCGTCGCGCATCGATCGATCGACCTCGCCGCGCAGACGCTCCACGATGATGCGGTGATTCCACAATCCCGTCAGGCCATCGTGTTCCGCAAAATGCCGCATCTGTTCGCGCGTACGAACCAGTTCGGTTTTCTCCTTCTCCAGATCCTTTGTGCGATCCTTGACAGCTTCTTCGAGTTGCCGCTTCTGGCGCACCAGCTGGCCAACGCGGCGCCGCCACGCCCAAACCAGCAGCACCAGACAAAGCGCTCCCAGGCCGCGCTTGAGATAGACGTTCTGCCACCACAGAGGAACGATGGTAAACGAGAACGAAGCAACCGGCGATACCGTGCTGCCGGCCGCATTCACGGCTTCCACCTCGAAGCGATAGCTTCCGGGCAGCAGGTGCCGATAGTGCACAGTCAGTTCACGAGAATCTTCCCAGCCTGAATCCTGCTCACCGATCAGCCGATATCGGATGGCGATATCCTGTGTGTCCTTGAACGACAACAGCGCCATCGAAACTGTGAGCGCATTTGAATTCCACTTCACCGAACCGCCGTCAGTCACGTCCACCGATCCGAGCGAAACCTGCGAGATAGCCGGGGGAGGTGGTGATCCCGCGAACGCGTTTTGCGGCGCCATCAGATGACTCAGGCCACCTGAAGTGCCGATCCACATGCTTCCATCGCGATCTTCGGAAATGGCAAAACTATCCGTGTCGTTCCAGATGAGTCCGTCATCTTGCGTGAAACTGCGCCACATCTGTCCGTCGTACACCGTCACACCAGCGTCTTCGCCGACCCACAGCCACCCGCGATGATCCACCAGCAACGAGACAATCTCTTCCGACATGAGCGGCGGACGGCCGATGTGCTCCGCGCTGGCTATCTTGAACCCGTTGACCCGTAACTTCATCAGGTCCTGCGATGGACCCGCTGCCCACAAATTTCCATGCAGATCGATTGCAATCAGATCCGGCTTTATGCCGAACCCCGCGGCATCAATGGCATGCCAGCCATTGGAATCGAACTTGAAGATCCCTTGATCCGAAGCGGCCCACAAATCTCCCTTCGCATCCTTGCACATGTTCGTGAATCGGAGAGCGCTCTTCGGAAAGGCCGTTGATATCACTGGTTCCGGCTCCGCCTTCGGGTCAGATGGATTCACCGTGTACAACCCGCTCACAGTGGCGATCCACATCCGTTTTGGGCCGTCCACGAGCAGCCCATATACTGCCGGCATTTTCTCTTGTCTGCCGGCGAGTGTTTTGGGATCGATCCGGGTGAGGCTCCCCGCCATACTCCCCATCCAGATACCACCATCGGCGCTAATTTCCAACGAGCCGGCGCGCGAAACTTGAAATTCCGGCGAGTGCCAGATCTTAGGCGCATTGCCGCCAGCGGGAATCCAATTCAACCCGGTTTCCGTACCCACCCACATGCGTCCCTGGCGATCGCGAATCGAAGCCCACACCAGGTTGTCCTGCAGGCCATCCGCCTGCGTGTAAGCCTCCCAGCGATCTTCACCGACCCAGCGTTTCAAACCGTGCCCAACAACCCCCATCCAGATCGATCCTTCGCGGTCGACAAACAAACCCTGTACCTCGAAAGGCGAAATGCCATTGCGTTCCGTCACGAAACGCCAGTGATCGTTCTCCCACAGCACAATCGACGAGCCCTGTGCAGTCAGGATTCGCCCTTGTGAATCTTCAGCCAGCAATGGATACGGCTCCGCATTGGATTTGCCAGGCAAATCCCGCAAGTCAGCGCGGCTTCCATCCGGCGCGAGTTCCGCAATATGTTGATTGCTGCGAAGCCAGATGTTGCCATCGCGCGCGACCATCATGGTAAGCCACTGCTCTTCAGGGAGACCGAGAACCGTGCGCATCTGCGTAGTGCGGCCTTTTTGCATCCGGCACAGGTCCTTGTCGCAGCCGTACCAGAGCGATCCATCTGGGCCATAGAGAACGCTCCAGATGAACGTGCCTTGCAGGTTAAATGGCTCCGCAGCCCACTCGTCATGGCCGCGCCTGCGCAGCACAACTCCGCGGCTGCTCGAAACCGTCACGACCTCATCAGGTTTGTTCGAGGCAAATGTAGTTCCGGTTGGATGAGTGAACTCGTTCAGTGCGTATGGGAGTTTGAGATGCGCAAACTGTCCGTCTTTGCGCGCGAAGTAAACACCCGCCGTGGTGCCCACCCACAGCGTTCCATCCTGACTGACATACAGGTTGTCGATGATGCGATCCGGAATTCCCTGATTCGCCCCATAGCGCTGGAACTGGCTGCCGTCATATCGATACAGCCCATTCTGCGTGCCAACCCACAGATAGCCTGTGCGGTCCTGCTGAATAGCGGTGATGTTCAGATTTCCAAGACCCTGGGTATATTCGCGGAAGCTGTACCGTTGCGCCACGACTGACGCGCAGAAGGTGCATAGCAACGCCACTCGCGCGGCTAGACCCGCAAGAATCCTGACCGAGTTGGGTCTGCGATTCCGCAATGTGTGGTCTTCCTCACTGGACAGGGTGAGGGTCCTGCTCGCATAGGGGGTATCCTGAGCTTTCGACCGCCGGAATTCCCGACCCCATTCCATGCGCCGGACCTCGCCATCTTCAGTAACCCAACTATAGCGAGGAGCGTCCTCTCGGGACATGCCACTTTGGTCTAAGTTGTTGTCAGACAAAGGTGCACGGGTAATCCGGGGTACGTTACCACCGGCCAAGAAGGAGCAGAATCTTTATCTCTATGATTTCACCGGTGATGTCACTGAACTAGTCGCACACCAGCTCTGTTTCAGGAAACATGCCAGGAGCAGCTTCCCCGTCCTGTGCCGCAGGCGGCTCGGCGAAAAAGGCATTCACCCGGTCCAGCACTTCGGTCCCCGTCTTTGCCGAATAGATCGCCTTCCGCAGTTTGGCGCCCCCCGAAACTCCGTGCGTGAACCAGGTCGCAAACTGTTTCATCTTCCCGGCGGTCTCGCCCATCCGTGCATCACGTGGCAGTTCCCGTGTTGCTTCGGCTTCAGCGAGCAGCATCTCGAAATAGGCCCGGATCATGTGGTGCCGGTCAGAGAAGGTTGGCTGGTCGTAGTGCCTCGTGGCAGTGTATTGAGCAATCTGTCTGAAAATCCATGGGTTAGATGCTGCTGCTCGGCCGATCATAACGCCATTGCATCCCGTCTTCGCCACCATGGCTGCCGCATCCTCAGGTGTACGTATGTCTCCATTGCCGATCACCGGAATCCGAACCGCATCCTTGATCGCCGCGATCCACTCCCACCGTGCCTGCCCACTGTAGCCCTGCTCGCGCGTTCGGGCATGGAGGGCGACGGCATTCAGGCCCTCAGCTTCTGCCATCCGTGCCAGCTCCACGCACACGATCTGTGCATCATTCCAGCCCAGCCGGAACTTCACAGTGAAGGGAATGGTCACCGCTTTTCGGACGGCACTAAAGATCTCTCCAATCTTTGGCAGGTCACGCAGCAGGCCCGAACCGCCATTGCAGCCCACAACACGCTTTGCTGGGCAACCGAGGTTCAGGTCGACCGTGTCGAAACCTGTATCTTGCACAATTCGCGCTGCTTCCGCCAGTGTCTCGGCCTTTGACCCGAACAGTTGCGCGCCAATGGGGTGCTCATCGTCGTAGAACGTCAGGTAGCGACGTCGCTTCGATTCGCGCATACGCGAGAGCCCATCCGCCGACGTAAACTCCGTCATGAGCAGCCCACACCCCGACAGCCGATTCGTTACATCAGCTTCAACAGCCGCAATCTCGCCATCCTGATCCCTGTTCTCTGATCCCTGATCCCTGCTGAACAGGCTGGCATGTCGGATGAACCGTCTGAATACGGTATCCGTGACCCCAGCCATCGGAGCAAGCACCGTCGCGGGAGCCACGACAACCGGCCCGATTCGCATCTCGGCAGGCACACGAACTCCTTCGGGCATCGCGTGCTCGATGGGATTGTCCCAGTCCTTCTTTACCGTGAATCCCTTGCCAGCCACTTCATACCTCAATTCCAGATCACCCTGGCAATTCCGCAACCTGATAAACGAACGGCTTCCCTCTGGAACTCGGATTCCAACCTGCCTCGATTGCGAGTCGAATGTGTCCTTCTATCCTCTTCGGTTGAATATGTTGTTGCAAAGGCTCAATTCGGATCCATCCCGGTTTCTGCGTCTTAGCTGCCGGGTACTCAAGAAAAAGCTCCCGGAATGTTCCTTCCCCGGCCTTAACGTGAATTGAGATGCCCTTCCAACCTTCAGTTCCATACCACTGCTGCTCTCGATGCAAACGCCACTTCAGAGTGATTCCGTCAATTATCACGGCAGCTTCAATCGAGCGCTTCGCACGCGGCATGATCCTGTACTCCTGCTTCCAGCGAACGTCTCGATACTGGCGTCCCGGCCCGGAACACAACAAGGCCTCCGCACTCGGCGGAGGCCCACTATCTCAGAACTCCAGCAGCCTACTTCGCCGGAGCCGGCTTCTCAGCTTTGGCGTACTTACGGCGGAACCGCTCGACGCGTCCTGCCGTATCCACCAGGCGCTGCTTACCGGTAAAGAACGGGTGGCAGTTCGAGCAGATTTCCACGTGGATGTCGCCCTTGTGGGTCGACCGGGTCTCAAAATTGTTTCCGCAGGCGCACATAACCCGCACTGCATTGTAGTTGGGGTGGATTTTTTCCTTGGGCATCTAAAGACAGACCTTTCCTGCAATCTTCCTTACCTATTGTATTGAGATTCACGGGGCAGCGCAACGATTCAGGCTGCAACCGACGGGCTATCCCCTGTCTGCTCAACCGCAAGCCCATCCCCCGCCGGCTTCAACAGTGGCCAGCCCTTGCGCAGCACAAAGTCCAACCATGCCCCGGCCATCTGCGAGGTCACCACCGCCGCCACCACCAGCGTTGTATAGAACTGTGAACTGATGATCCCCGCATCGTAGGCCACGCTGGCCAGCACGATCCCCGGCCCGCCTCGCGCATTCGTCGTAATCGCCAGATTTAAAAGGTCCAGTCCGCGGAAGCCCGCGATCCGTCCCGCCAGCGAAACGGAGGCAATTTTCACCGCGCAGGTCCCAAGGATAAATACCGCCAGCATCCCCCAGGACACACCTCGCGCAAGGTCAAGCTTCAGCCCGACAATCGCGAAGTACACAGGAACAAATACCGCAAACGCCACCTTCCCGATCGAGTCCAGTGCGTCGGCAAAAAGCCGCCGTTTCTTGTGCACCACCGCAAACCCTGCCAGAAACGCCGCAAACACGATGCTCACGTCCAGCGCTCCAGCCAGTGCGCAGTAGGCCAGCAACACGCCAATCGCATACCCCACCGGGCTCGTCTTTGCGATGACGTTGAACTCGGACTTATTGATCCTCTTCACGATCCGCGGCACCAACGTGAGTCCGAGCGCGAAGAAAGCGACTGTCAACCCAAGATGCATCGTCATCTTGCGCGGATCAAGCGCCTGCTTGCCCGCCGCAGCCGTTGCCATCGCCAGCGCCAGCCACAAAACGATATCTTCGAGAACCGCGACACCCAGCACCAGCCGCGCAAAGCGCGTGTGCAGGATTTTCAGGTCGCTGAAGATTTTTGAGACCACCGGAACCGATGTGACCGCTACGCCAACGGCAAGGATGATGATCATCGAGAGCCGGTTCCCATTGGGCCCTTCCAGCGACGGCCGGATCAGCATGGGCGCCAAAAGCAGCCCGAGTGCAAAAGGCAGCCCTGTCCCAACCATCGTCAGCCAGCCCACCTCGCGCCGCTCCTCACGCGTGAATAGCTGTTGTGTCTCAGCTCCGCTCAGGAACATCAGCAGCAGCAGACCGAGCCAGTAGATAAACTCAAGCACGTCGCTCTTATGCAGCGCCGATTGCGTCAGATTGGCGATTGCCGGGAACCGCCCCAGCAATGCCGGCCCGAGTACCACGCCGGCAAGGATCTCGCCGATGACTTTGGGCTGCCGCATCTTGACGAACAGCGCGCCAAGAAGTTGCGCAAGCCCAACGAGCAATAAAAGAACAAAAAGAACGGAAGTTAGAGAAGAAGTGGACAAGAGGCAGGCACCTTTTAAGTCAGATGCACAGAACCTGAGTTCCTACTGCCCTCGAAGCTTGGAGTGGCCGGATTTCTGCCACAAATGCGTTGTCCGCTAAGGCTTGCTTCTTGGCGATGAGCTCTGATTTTCCACGGAGAAGTGAAGTTGCCAGGACAACGGGTACTTAGGTCCTGTCCTCCAAATGCAGGGAACGAGTGCAAGCAAATTGACAAGGGGTAAAGCTATGGGACTGATTACGCCCAACGACTTTCAGAGTCTTCGTGAACTCTACACGGCACAACTTCGTTACCTGCTCTCCACCGAGAATCAGATCGTCGATGGACTTCCCAAGATGATTGATCACGCAGAAGAGCCTCAACTCAAGCAGGCTTTTCAATCGCACTTGCAGGAAACTCGCGTTCACGCGCAACGCATCCAGCGCCTGTTGACCGACGTGAAGGGTAATGCTCACGATAAGAAAGATCCGATTCTCACTGCGATCGTCGGCTCCGGCGAAAACATCACCAAGGAAACCGATCCCGGTTCAGTCCGCGATGCCGGTCTCATCGCTACAGCCCAAAAAGTCGAACACTACGAAATTGCTTCCTACGGCAGTGCCCGCGACTGGGCAGAAACCCTCGGCCTGACCGAACACGCGCAGATTCTGCAACAGACTCTCGACGAAGAGAAGCACGCCGACCGCCTGCTCACAGAAATCTCGCACAGCGCCAATCCGAAGGCTCAGCGAGAGTCGAGAGCCACAGCTGCTGCCTGAAACGAATCCTCATACCCGAATGCCCATCCGTTTCACGGATGGGCATTCAACGCCGATAAATGCGTTGTGAGTCCATCTGCTCCGTCCTGTCTGTCCCATCGGCTCACTGCGGTATGGGCATTCACCGACCTCCGGAATCTAGGTTGCCAGTACTCAGTTACCAAAAGTCGATTTCTGAACAACCTTGCACCTTTTAATCTGCAGATAATTCTTGCTCCCTCAAGGTGCGAGATCCGGGCATAGCCTCCATGAACGCGTTAACCACGTTCAAGTGGAGCCAACGTCCTCAGTTGGATGCTACCGAGACGCATAACTGGTCTTCAAAGGAAGAGCTCGTATGGCACCGGTCTACGGTCCTTTCGCATTTTGACCATACAGAGCTAAAGGGACGGGTACATGGCCGCCGCCATTCTTCATTTCGGACAGGAGATTGATGAGTGCTTCCCTCTTCTGAGGCAGAGGGGTTATTCCATCCATTGTGTCCAGAACGGTTTCGATCTCCATCACGCCCGTCAATCTGGAGCCGGCTATGACCTTGTCTCTTCGACCGATATCGAAAATGAAGATAGCTGGCTTGCTGCTGACGAAGCCAGAAAGCACTTGCTCGTTCCTGCGATACTCTTCCACGTGAAAGCCGATCTTCAGTCCCCGCAGGGGAAGCAGGGATTAGCAGAATCTGAGAATTCTGACTATGACCTCGTGATACAGGCAGATGATTCGTCGCAGTGCTGGATCGCTAGCGTCGACGAATTGGTCCTTCTCGGACAGAGACTTCGAGGCGCCTCGCAACGCCTCACGGCAAATTCAAAACAGCTTAGACAGCAAGCTGCAATCACAATCGAAAAAACGCGAATGGAGATCGAGCGAGCGAAGGCGCAGTTTGAACAAAACCACCTGTCCCTCCCGATTCCGAATATGCTCGCCGATCGTATTCTGAAGTGCAAATCATGTGGAGAGAGTTTCGTCTTTCACGCCGGTGAACAGCTCTTGTTTCAGCTTCACCGCTTGATGCATGTCCCCGACAAGTGCAGCAGATGCAAATCCGATCGCAGAGCCTTGTGAGTTGTCAGTCTGAATCTTCTCCGGAGACCGTCTTGCCATTCACCTGAGGTTTGACATCGAACCTCCATGCATCCTGGCCGAAAAAAATCACGCCGATTTGCAGATCATTTCGCGCTTTTATTCATAATGGAACCAGAGACTGTAAATAATGCGTTCTATCAGTCCATAGAACCGGCAAATTCCGCTGCTTTAGAAGGGAAGACTCACGCTAAACCTATTGTTTAGACACGCTTGTCGCGAAGTACCTTTGCTTGGATATACTTGGAGCGCACACCCGCCGCTAACCTACTGAAAGTAGGGATACTTGCTGACACAGATAGGGGAGGGGTACCGAGTTCTCGGTGCATCTGCCGCGGATTCCAGAACTAAAAACGGAAACCAGAAAACCGAAAGCTAAGCCCGTTCACCTCATCGCCGTCGCGATCCCAGCTTCTACCAGTGGCGCCATCATTTGATATCCAGCATCCGTGGGGTGTACTCCGTCCTTGCTTAGATTCGCCGGCAGTCCGTCACGCGCGTCCTTCATCGCCGTGTGGTAGTCCACATACACATGCTTATGCTGCGCGGCATAGTTCTTGATCCACGCATTCAGCGCGTCGATCTTGGGCGCAGGCGTCAACCCCGGTTGCCACGGATAGTCATACGCCGGCAAGATCGAACACAGCACTACAGCGATGTGGTTCTGCGCCGCCATCTCTGCCATCGCCGCGATGTTGTTTTCCGTATCCTCCGGCGTCATCGGCCCCGTGTTCCCGGCGATGTCATTCGTTCCGGCCAGAATGACTACGACTTTGGGCTGCAGATTAATCACATCCTGGTGGAAGCGCAGAACCATCTGCGGGGTGGTCTGCCCGCTGATGCCGCGGTTGATATATGGCTTCGCTGCAAACACACCGCCGGGCTTGTCCACACCGGAGGGTGCATCGAAGTGCCAGCCCTCAGTGATCGAGTCGCCCATGAAGACGACGCGCTTCTCGCTCGCCGCGGGAGGACCGAGTGTCGCGTCGGCCTCCTTGAACCGCTCGAGCCAGGGAAAATCCGTGAGCAACTTCTGGTCGTGCTTGCGCCAGTAGTCGTTGTCAGGATGTTTCGGCGCAACCTGCGTCGCGGCAGGCGCCTTCGTCTCCGGCACGTTACCCGTCGGCTCCTGCGCAGGCTGGGCAGGAGGCGTCTGTCCCGCAAGAAGGATTGGTCCGGCAACAGCGGCAAGCATCGCAACAGCTACACGCAAGGAGACTGGATTCATGAAGACAAGCCTTTCAAGCAGGTGAAATCAGCGAACTCCCAATCTTACCTCCCGCGACTGTCCATGCGGATCGGTCAGTGGCTGTCATCTTGAATAAATGAGATTATCGAAAAATGCCCACGTACTACAGGCCGACTGAA
>Ga0070667_100000430_pt1 | contig 44193 bp, 38 predicted proteins | sample KBSS33metaG_FD_64659 | JGI IMG/M metagenome (GOLD analysis project Ga0070667, IMG submission 64659) | Switchgrass rhizosphere microbial communities from Kellogg Biological Station, Michigan, USA - KBS S3-3 metaG | ecosystem: Host-associated > Plants > Roots > Rhizosphere > Soil ...
ACGATTGTTAAGCCTTCATATTCGCTTAATGCAGCATCATCTTTGGACGCAGCAGTTGCTGTATATTGGAAAGTTGTTCCGTCCACAACTTTGGAAGTACAATTTTTATCTGTTGAACCGTAACTTCCGGTGTAACATGTTGCTTTGAGTTTTGAAGTTTCTACAGATTGAGGCAATTTGATGGTTGCTTCTGCTTTTTCGATTGGCACTTCCCATTTATCACCTGTGGCATTCCAATAAAGTTCGTCGTGGTCTTCGTAATTGGTCAGTGCGCGTTCCGCAGTATACGTAATGTTATAGTTTTCAACGTCGTTCAAAAGAACATCGGGATCACCGATTTTGATTTCAATGTAGTCACCTTGATCGTTTACTTCGTACTGCCAAGCCTTTCCACTATCATCAGTCACACTTTTAACGTGAATCGGAATCGCTGATTCGTTTCCAGCTGTGTCTTTGTATTGGACTGGAATGTCGCGAAAAATACCGTGATGTTCTTCGTCCGTAAAGTCAGCAGAAATATGTTCAGTCACTGTCATCGTGCTGTCTTTGTTGATTTGAATGGTGGTATTGAAATCTTTAATGTCCCAGCCCCAGCCATATGATTGTGCAACAGCTGTGCCAAGTGGGAAAAGTTGGAGCGCCAAAAAAGCTCCAAGCGTTAAATATTTAGATGTTTGCTTGAAGCTTTTGTTCATGTGTGTGAAATAGAATGTAAAATAGCTAAATTGTAGTTTTAGAGCCTATTTTTTATCGTCAGTTGCAGTTGGTGCAGCTGGTTTAGCGCTGTCATCAAAAGAAACTTTTACATTTTGACGTTCAGCTTCGCTGTCAGTCTGGAAGAATTCACGACGTTTGAAACCGAGCATTCCAGCAAATACATTGTTTGGGAAAACCTCAAGTTTTGTGTTGAAATCACGAACTGTAGCGTTGTAGTAACGACGTGAAAGTTGGATGTGATCTTCGATATCTTTCAATGTTTGTTGAAGATCCATGAAGTTTTGGTTCGCTTTCAATTCAGGATAGTTTTCAGAAACGGCGAACAATGTTTTCAATGTGCCACTCAATGCGTTTTCAGCTTGAGCTTTGTCTGCAAAACCACTTGCGCCCATCGCAACATTGCGGGCTTTTGTAACGTTTTCAAGTGTTCCTTTTTCATGAGTTGCATAACCTTTTACTGTTTCAACCAAGTTTGGGATGAGGTCATAACGACGTTTGAGCTGTGTTTCGATGTCTGACCAAGCTTCGTCCACTTTATTTTTAAGTCCAATTAAGCCGTTGTAGAGCCCAATAACTAAGAAGATAAGCACAACGACAACTGCTAGTATAATCCAACCGGTAGTACTCATAGATTTGAGATTAAAAAATCATGGTTATTATAGGTCTTGATGACTGATTTGCAAAGGGTTTTTTAGCTAGGGTTTGCTGTCGGACTGTTTCTGGCCTGGGAAGGTACTTTCATGTAAAGTGTAGAAAATATTAACAACATCACTATGAATGAAGAACAAAAAAAGTTTCTTTTGGATGGAAACAGAAAATTTCAGCTGGCTTGTGTAGCTTTAAGCCGTTCTAGTGTGGTGAATGAGTTGATTGAATTGATGAATGTTCCAGGTGCTGAGGCTGTTTATCAGCAAATGATTGATGCGGTTTTGCAAAAATATGATTTGATGAATGGTCAGCCGATGGATCGGGCTAAATTAGAAGAACAAAAACCGGGATTGATGATGGGAATTTTATCTCAACATTGGTTGGAAACGATGAGTGTTGAGAAAAAAGAGCAGTTTGATAAAGGTGAGGTGACTGATTTTGATTTGTTGAAATTGGCGATCGAAAAACTTTTCGCTGCAAAAGGAGAAGATGAAAAATGGAAAAAGGTGAAAGAGGAGTATTTGAAGGTTATGGCAGAGGTCGAAAAATCTTAAACTTTTAATGGCTAAGAGCCAGTGTTTTTAAGTTTTTCGTGGAGGTTTTTTTGTGAACCGTATTCAATTTTTATTCCATCTGGCAAGGCTTCCAAAAATTGGCGGCCGTATTTTTTTTGAACGATTCTGGTGTCCAAAACAACGATTGTTCCTGTGTCTTTGCTGCTGCGGATTAGGCGGCCAAAGCCTTGTTTGAATTTAAGAATAGCTTTTGGAAGTTGGTATTCATTGAATGGGTCGCGGTATTTTTTGGATCGGGCGATAATCATTGGATCGTCAGGTGGGTCAAACGGGAGTTTTTGGATGATGACGCAATTAAGAACATCGCCTTGAAGATCTACGCCTTCCCAAAAACTTTGGGTTCCAAAAATAGCGGACGTGGCCGGTTCATCTTTAAAATGCTGGAGAATTTTTCCGCGTCCTCCGGTAATTTGTTGGCCCAAAACAGAAATTCCTTCTTTTTTAAGTTCTGGAGCAACCAAATGGAATGTTGCAGATAAAGCTTTTTTGGCTGTGAATAAGACTAAGGTTCGACCGCCATTGGCACGAATAATATTTTTAATAAGTTCAGCACATTTTAAGAAATAGCCTTCGGTTGCCGGTTCGGGAAGATCTTCCGGAATGAGAATTCGGACTTGGTCGGGATAGGAAAAATGTGATGGTAATGCGGCTTCTTCAAATGTTTGTTCAATGCCCAACTGGCCACGGATAAAATTAAAGGTATGATCAGTGCGAAGCGTGGCTGATGTTAAAATGACACTGTCTTTTTCGTTCCATAAAACCTGGTTCAAGGTTGGTCCTACATCAACGGGTGAACGACGGATCATGACATTTTCTTCGTAGGTTTTGCTGATCCAGGTCATTTGTTCAAAGCTTGCGTCTTCTGTTTCCAAAACCGATTTTAAGTCAGCGATCTTTTTTTCGCATTCGTACATATAACCTTTGATTTCTTTCCAGGTCACACTTGTTAATCCTTCTTTTAATGATTCCTGAAGTTTGGAAAGTTTTTCTAAAATATTTCTCGCTGCTTCATTCACAAGTTTTCCGGCTTCTTTTGCCTGAAGCCATTCTTTGCTCATCACATCAGCATCAGAAAGATTGACCTGGTTGAATTGATAAGCACCAAGATTTTTTTCCAGAAAAATTCCAACGAGTCCAAAAAAGATTTCGATTCTTCCAATCAGCTGGTCTGTGGATTGTTTGATGGTTTGGATTTCATCGATTGAAGCTGCGTCTGTGAGATTTTTATTTAAAAGATCCAGATTCTTTTTCAATTTATCAAACGGACGCTGGAAGGAATGAAAGGCTAATACAACGGTAAAAGCATCGGTCGCGACTTTTTCTAAATGATGGGCTTCATCAATAACTAAATGTTTGTAATCAGGAAGGATCGGCGTTTCCGACGTGCTGTCCTGCAAAAGTAACGCATGATTGATGATCACAATGTCGGCATCAAAAGCTTTTTGGCGGGCTTTCATTAAATAGCAGGCGTTTTTAAATTCGGGATCGTCGTGGGAACAAGCGTATTCGGCACAACAGATTTCGTCTAAAAGTGTGAACTCTTTTCCAACAAAAGTGAGTTCATCCAAATCGCCGGTTTCTGTATGGGTGAGCCATAAAAGGATTTTGATGATTGTGGTTGTTTCGTGATCAGCAAAATATTCTTTGTGCATTAAAAGTTCCAATCGCTTGTAAGAAAGATAATTTCTGCGGCCTTTAACGAGTGCAATTTGGAATTCAGTCGGAGCAAAAATTTTCTGGAGCAGGGGAACATCCTTTTTTAAAAGTTGCTCCTGGAGATTGTGGGTGTAGGTTGAAACAACGACTTTTTTGTTATCCTTAAGGGAAAAATGAACTGCTGCCATTAAATAGGCCATGGTTTTTCCGACTCCAGTTCCTGCTTCTATCAGCTTTTTTTTGTTGTTTTCAAAAGCGTCCATGATCATTTCTGTCATGTGCTGCTGGGTTGGGCGAGTTTCGTAATCTTCAATAATTGTGCTGAGTTTTCCTTTTGGTTCGTATTCGGCTAAAAGTTCTTTGGAGGATTTATTGTAAAATTCGGGAACGGCGTCGTGCGTAATTGCATGTGGATTTGACGTTGAGTGTTCGGTATTTGATGATTCGTTGGTTGTTGATCGGCCTTTGGCTTCCATGAAAATTTCGCTCAAGTGCCAGGTACTGCGCTGAAGAATTGCTTGGATTTTTTTGAGTGTAGATTCGTCGATTTCCTCAATTTTGGCGTAAAGAAGTGAAAAGAGTTTGTAGCAAGCCATCGTATCGGACATGGCGCGATGTTTTTGGTCTGGTGCTAATTTGAGTGTTCTGCCCAATGTGTCCAAACTATACGAAGGAAATCCTGGCAACAAAATCATGCTGAGTTGAAGCGTGTCATATAAAGGTCCGGTTAAACTCACACCTTTGGCACGCAAAAAGTTCACATCAAAATCGATGTTGTGACCTACAATTGGGGCGTCACCCATAAAATCTTCCAATTTTTGTTTGATGGATTCTAAGGTTGGAGCGTTCGCAACATCTTCATCTTTGATTCCTGTGATGTGGGTTATGATCCGCGGAATCGGGATTTGTGGATTGATGAATGTTTCAAAGGTATCAATGATCCGATCTCCGTCAAATTTTACAGCTGCGATTTCGATGACTTGGTCGGTGCGCGTATCAAATCCGGTACTTTCGATATCGAGGGCAATGCAGGTTTTCATGAGGGCAGAATATTTTTCTCAGTCATTGTGAGCTTTTCTGGGATAAAGATCAATTGTCTATAATAAGGGTACAAAAAATCCCGTTTGGGACGGGATTTTCTTTCCTTGGACTTTAGGTTTTTTGCTTTCTAGGGCGTACAGATTAAGGGAGTCTCTGAAGATTTAAACTTCTTACCACGAGTTCAAGTTTGCGAACTTGAGGAGTTTTGATGGGTGCGAATGATCTTTGCATCAAACCAGCATTTTGAAGATACTCATTGATGGCTTGAAAGAGCTGTTGGTTGCGGAATTGGGTGGGTCGTTTGGTCATATGAATGTGTGTTAATTTGTAAATCATTTTAAGTATAGGTGAGTGCATACTCACCCGTCAAGATTAATTTATATAAAAGTTTTTATGGGGATATTTAAAAAGTGTCGCTATGGAAACAAGCCATTTTTCGTGCATTTTTTGGAATAAGAAAACATTTATATGATTCGACTATGGTTAAAATTTGCGTATTAGGAAATTTTTGATAAGATGATGTGAAACCTTGGATTTAGGAAATGCACATTCACCAAAGTTTCAAAAATAAAAACACAAAGTTCTTTTACAATCTCGGGTCAAACAAAAATAAAATAAAACATCTGCAGAGATTGATGAGACGGTGAACTGCAAGCGCAAGCTTGAACACTGATACAAAAAGTTCAGTGCCTAGAACGGTTCACCTTCTCTCTGCCTTTACAGGCTGTACTTGCTCGGTGATGGTACCTGCGAACGACTATCGCTTCTACCATTCCCAATTGTCCGGTGCACTTCGTTACTTCTTCGGAAGTCTAAGAGCACACCCACGGACGGTGGTTGGCCCCACTGGAAAAATCAGCCAAAGCCCAGCAATCTACATGGTTCGTCAGCCTCAAAACAAATTCCAAAAACAAAAAAACCTTGAGCGTTCACATATTTTTTCCCTGAACACTCATAAGGCCGGAATTTAACCCCGCTCATTCACTTGGGCGGGGTTTTCTTTTGTCCGATTATTGCACGAAATCGTTTTCATAATCTATTCGTTGCCCCGCGTTTTCATTGGTCATGGCGTTTTTTCCTAATGCTTCAATTTGGTTTGATTTGGAAGCAAGTGCAGCTTGAGCATTTGCTCGGCTTAAATTCCAAGATTGCCAATTTTGATTCATGCCATCAATGGTTTTTTTATAAAGTTTTATAGCCATTAATGTTGTGCACGGTTGCATCGAGACTTCGTATTCATCTGTGCATAAAATTTGGTTTTTGCTATCAAGAGCTTTTACTAATTCGGGAACGGCGTCGTCCGATAAACTGCTCAAATATGTCACGTCCAGTTTTCCTGTTGTTTGTAAATTTTCGATGTTTTTTTGAGCAATGAAGGCATCAGGGTTAAAGCCGTTGAGAAATACTAAGAATAGTAAACTTCCAACAAATGCTGTGAATGCATAGATGTTTTCTTTTTTGTCGGCAACGATTTTATAGAGCAATAAAAAGAAAATGATTCCCAGCCAGATGATGAATAATTGAACGTAAAGTCTGAGTTCAGTGAAGCCGAAGGTGTTTTCGTAAATCATTAAACGTTGGAATGCGGAAACCATAATCACAACAACTTCCAAGGTGAGCATGGTGCTTAAGATTTTAAAGACGAGCAGATGTTTGTTGTCTTTTTTTTCTACGGATTTTTGAGAAATGATGACGATGATGAACGAAAGAATTGCTACTGCAACAAGTTCAAAGAAGCCGCGATGCGCGTATTCGGCATAGCTAAATCCTTCAACGGAAATGTTATTTTGTCCGCCGAAAAAGTATGTGAATTGAATCGTGATAAATGTTAAAAATAAGGCATTGATCAAACCAAGAAAAATTGAGATTTCTACAATGCCATTCGTCTTTTTTTCAGTTGCAGTGGTTTCTTTGAGTTCCGGAACTTCTTTGTGGTGCGTTGCGTAATAGAAAAGTCCGCTTAAGAGTGATGAGGCAATCATCACGATAATCACTCTGAAAAATGTTTCGCCGGAAATATGCACTTTAAACATGTCAGTGAGATATTTATTGAAAACGATATCGGCTGAAGCAAAAAGGACCAAAAAAATGAGGAGAACCGGGATCGCCATTACAATTCCTTTAATTACTTGCGATAAGGTTTTGTGGCCTTTAATGAGTGTTCGTAGCTGGAAAAAGTCTGTTAAAAAATTGGCTGCGTGATGAATAATATCCAATGAAGCACTTAACGTTTTGGTGATGTATTTTGAAACAACATAATCGATAATTTTGCCTCCAGTTAACGAATAGACGAAAGAAATCATCAATAAATAAGTGGTCCAAACATTCAATGTAGTGACAATTTCACTTGAACGGACCGCGACCATTCCCGAAAAAAAGAGGAGTGGGGGAACGAGCCAATATGTTGATTTGGAGATTTTGGTTTTCCAACTGAAAGACAGGCCGAAAATGACGGCTGTTACCAACCAAATGAAAACGGGAAAAGATAATCCTAAATCTTGTCCGTAAAAAAAGTAATCGGTTAAAATGCCCAGAACTAATGAGAGTACGGCAATGGTGAGTATTTTTGGAAGGCGCGCGTGAAGTTCAAAACTTTGGTCACTCATGGGGTATGAAGTTAAGGAGTTTTGGGGCTTTTGGGAACGCTCGGTTGTTCAATTTGTACAAGTAGCATAGCAATTTTCGACTATCTGGCAATTACTTGCGATTGACACTTTTTTTGTGAATTCCCCGCCAAAAATTGGCACAAAAAAGAGGGAGTTTGTTGCTCCCTCTTTTCGTAAGTTTTGCTTGTTGTGTGCTCGGTTTAGTAGATATTTGGTCCTGTAGTTTGTGTTTCTTGTTGAGTGTAGTCGATTGGTCTCAACATGCCTGGTTGTTGAGCTGGTTCAGTTGGGCCAACGCCTTGAACGAAATTGTCTTCGTAACCAAAATCCATGTCGTGTAAGAGTTTGATGATTTTTGCAGCTTCAGCACGTGTAAGGTTACGGTTTGGTTCAAATTTGTCTGCAGTTGTACCTTTTACTAATCCTTTTACAAAAGCTGCGTGGATTGGGTTTGAGAACCAGTCACCGTTACGAACATCGCTGAATTGTGTGAAGTTTGCAACTGTAGAAACATCAGAAAGTTCGTAAGTTGCATTGAATAAAATTTGAACTGCTTCAGCACGAGTGATGAGTGCATTTGGACGGAAAGTTCCATCAGCGTAACCATTGATTAATTTTTGTTCAACAGCAGCATAAACGTATTGGTCGTACCATTCTGATCCTTGTGCTGGAACATCTTTGAAAGTCTTAGTGATTTTTTCGTATGGAGTTGTTGAGAAATTGTCGCCAACCAATACCATTTTAATGAATTCAGCACGTGTGATTGGATTGTTTGGTTTGAAACATCCGTCTGCATAACCACTGATTGTTTCGTTGCTGGAAAGTTCGTCAACGTATGGAGCAAACCAATCGCTGGCATGAACATCACAGAAGTTTTTTGCATTGTCTGTGCTGTTTGGAGGAAGATTTTGGCCTTCACCGTAGTCGTAGTTGTCGTCGATTGAGGAGAAATATTTTGTGAAAAGATCTCCGTATGTAGCCAAACCTGCTGCATCAACATTTACTGTTCCTTTTGCCCATGCAGTGTTTGAAGTTGCTTGAGAAAGAGCAAAAATGTCGTGCCATGGTTTGAGAAGTTCATCAACAAAAGTTTTAGCATCTGCTGGTGCGCTAAATGTTGTCATGAGCATGTCAGCGTAAGATTTGATATTGTCCAAATTTACGTAACTAAGTCCGGAAATGCTTTGGGTTGGGTTTGTATAGTTTTGGCTGAATGTTGCGTTGTTTAACATACCTTTTCCATCCATTGCGAAAACATCATTTACATTTGGAGATGTTGTAATAAGGAGGAAACCTTGGCTTGTTAATACTGCACTTACTTTAAGAACCACTTTGTCGCTTCCAAGATTTTTTAATTCAGTAGAAGTGTCTGCAGATTTTGTCGGGTCAAAAGTCATTTGGTAATATGCTGCTCCGTCCAAAGAACCTACTGTTTTGGAATAGTAATTTTCACCTGAAACTTTTTCTGCAGCCAAAATAGATTTGTCTGCATAGTTTACTAATTTGCTTAATACTGCGCTGGCACTTTGTTCCATGTTGCGAACATCAAGAACGATCGTGATTGCTGGCCAGATTTGGTTTGATTGGTGAATAGCCAATGCATATTTTCCGCTCAAAAGTGGAAGAAGTTCTTGGTCGAAATCTACGTTTGCATTTGTTTTGAGAGATGCTTTCCAATCGTTGAATCCTTTTGTGCTTTCTGCATCCATAGTCATGAGTTTCATCACGTCTTGGATTTTTCCTTTCAAATTATTTTCTTCACCGAATACGAGAAGGTTGCTGCTGTTGATGTATTTGTAGAGTTCAGGAACAAAATTGTAACGGTCCAAACTTAAATTAAGAGTTTTGAGTTTAGCGTCATCACCTTGAACAAAAACATTGAAGTTAAAACCAGTTGTTGATTGTGCAACACTGAAACCTTCGCCATTGATTGCACCCATAAGATCTTTTTCAATGTTCATTAAACCGCCCAAACCAACTTCGCTCATAGTTGAGCTCATTTCTGTTGTTGTTGTTTGGTAATTTGCTGGGTTAACGTACACATTTATAAAACTTGATGGGAGATTTTTTGCTTCAATTGCTTGGTAATTTGCGCTTTTGCTTAATGTGTTAGCAGTCGCAAGAGTGTTGTAATTATTAATGATGGTGTTCATGTCAGCTCTGTTTGGAGTGCTGATAAGAAGATCACCAAGGTAAGTCATGAATTGGTAACCATCATCGCCATCTGGTGCGTAAACAAGAACTCCGCCGATTTTTTCTGTACCACTAGCGCAATGAACCGTGCAGCCGATCTTGTCCAAATCATCAGCAGAAATATGGAAAGCCATATAAGTTTCTGTTGTGGGATAAGAGTATCCGCTGCTGTCAGTTTTGTTCGTTGTTTTTGTGGCGATTGCGAGATTGTTTTTTGCAAGAATTTTTGTAAGAGCATCAATCTGTGCCTGAGTTTCTTCTGGTGTATCGCCGTTTGCCAAGTTCATGCCTTTTGCCATTTCTGCAAAGATTGGGTTCAAAGGATTTTGAACTGCAGTGTTTACTTGTGTAACTTGATCTACATCTGTGTTTAAAAGATCAGCAAGTTCAAGTGTTTTTGCTTGTTGCGCCGAAGCTACGGAACTGAAGGAAGCCAGTCCCAAAACTGCAACGCCAATCGATGAAACGATTTTGACTTTTGAGTTTTTCATTTAGGGTGAAGGATTAAATTATAGGATTTTTACAAATTTATCGAAAAGGTTTTCGGTGTCCATCGGGCCTGGGGCTGCTTCTGGATGGAACTGAACTGAGAAGAAGGGAAGTTTTGTATGTTTGATGCCTTCAACGGTTTTGTCGTTAGCGTTTTCAAACCAGACTTTCCAGTCTTTTGGTAAGGTTTTGGCATTAATGGCGAAGCCATGATTTTGGGAAGTCATGTAGCAACTGCCTGTTTCTAAATCCACACAAGGTTGGTTTTGACCACGGTTTCCGTAACGGAGTTTGTAGGTTTTTGCGCCTGCGGCCAGACCCATTAATTGGTTACCCAAACAGATTCCAAAAGTCGGAATTTTTTGTTCAAAACCTTTTTGAATCATTTCAATCGTTTTGACACACATTTCTGGATTTCCCGGTCCGTTTGAGATAAATACACCGTCAAATTTTTCTTTTGCAGCAAAATAATCATAGTCCCATGGAACTCTTATAACGGTGATGTTGCGGTTTAAAAAATGACGAATGGTATTATTTTTAACACCACAATCGATCATAATAATTCTTTTTGGTCCCGCTTGATAAACTTTTGGTTTTTTGATGCTGACTTCTTCTACAATGTTATAAGTGTTTGGATTGTATTCAGGAACATCTTGATCTTTAACAGGGTCTACAATGATTTTTCCGAGTTGAGAACCTTTGTCTCTTAAAAGTTGTGTGAGTGCGCGGGTATCAATTCCAGTGATTCCAATAATGCCTTGTTCTTTCATCCAATCACTTAAACTTTTTGCTGCGTTCCAGTGATTATAGTTTTGGGAATATTCACCAACAATAATGCCTTTGGCATGAATGCGATCGCTTTCGAAAATTTTGCTGATTTTGTATTTATCGAGCGCTTCGTTTGGCACACCGTAGTTGCCAATAAGTGGATAGGTAAACGTTAAAAGCTGACCCTGAAAAGAAGGATCAGTCATACTTTCTGCGTAGCCCACCATGCCTGTTGAAAAAACGACTTCGCCAGCGGTGCTTTTTTCTGCACCAAAGATGTATCCTTCATAGCTGGTACCATCTTTTAGGACGAGGCGGCCTTTCTTCATGAATTTTGGATTAGTTCCAAAACACTATAGCCGGGGGTCTTTCTCTAATCAAGCGGTTTTAACGTTCGAGCAATAAGTCGATAATAACTCCGGGATTTGGGTATTTTGCCAATAAAAGGTCGAAATCTTTTGTGATTTTTTCCCGATCTGCAATCATGACAGGATTGGTATTTTTAAATGCTTCACTTTCCAATTTGAGGATTTTGGCTATTTTTGCGCGACTTTCTAAGCTTTGCAGCATTACTGTAGGTGGTAAAGAGCCGATGGTGATGTGCGTTCTTAAAACTTCATCAGGCTGTTGATGCTTATGTTCATCAGCTAGCATATCAATGGTTTTGATGGTGAGTTCTTCTTTTTCACCATCGGGGAGCAAATTAAAAAGTTTGTCCGGAATTTTGAGTTTTTTATAGGATGCATACACGGCAAACCACAAATTTAATCGATCTCTCATTTTATTTAAAGTTGCAGCATCTCTGCCTAAATAAAGAGAAAGCCCTTTTAATTTTGCGATCTGTGCACGGAATTGGTCGTTTCCATAAGGATTGGCAAGATAGTTTTTCCATTCACGATTATGCAATTCTTCACTAAAATTTTCGGCAAACCTTTTGGCTTTTTCAGAGTCTTTTTCCTTTCTCTGTGGCATTTTATCAATGATTGCGGCTACGCTTATTTCATCGTCGGAATGTAAGAGTTCAGTTAGTACTTCTTGAAGACAGGTAAAATTGCTTAATTCGTCAAAATCTTCAGGTTCTTCGTTTAAATAATTTTCAATTTCATCTGGGGAGTATTGGGTTTTAACAAAAAGAAATTCGGCACGTTGCCTGTTTAGAATATGGAGTTGTTCCAAAAATCTTTCCGTGTCGCCCTCATCCTTGAGATTTTCTTCGTCGAGGATTGGTTTATCTTTTTCTAAAGCCATTTTTTTAGAATTATAAGTACGGATTGGGTATTTTATGTATTTTATTTAAATTGTCAATAGTTCAGGAGATTGACCATTGTCCTTTGGGTATTTTATAATTGAGGAGCTTTGAAATATTTTATGGAAACTTCCCGCAACAATTTGGCTTCTTTCACCAAGGCACAAAACCTTATTAGCCTTATTATTATTTCCCGCCACCTGCGAGATTAGTTTTTTGTAACTTGATTCAGAAACTCTATCCCGCAGACAACTGCGGGATTTTTGTATTTATTTCGTCTCCCAATTTTATTTTTTTATTTTATTTTTATGGGAACTCCAGAAAAAGGCACATCAGAATTACATCCACATTTTCCTTGCGAAGGAACGCCGTCACATGCGGATTCTTGTGATCAACCAAAACCATTGGCTGAAGATGTTCAAAAAATGGTTGAAGCTGTACGGGAAGGTTTGAAAGAGTCTTCGGCGTATTTTGCCGAGGTTTTGAATTTTGCATATAACGGTTCAGCACAAGCGCAGGAAGATTATTTGGATGCACAACAACCTGCAGGAAAAGTTGTTCCTCCACCAACAAAAAGTGGCGTAATGTTGAAAGGTCCTCACGATGTTGATTATGAAATTCTAGAATCGCGACAATCCTTAGCGGTTTAAAAATAAAATTTAGAATTTTGGGGGGGGTAAATTAAAAAATATTTGTTGTCTTTGTTCAAACCAAAAATTCGCTTTTTTGTAATTTTTGTACGACAATAACTTATAACTGATGAAGTTTAATCCTAACCCCCCAAATTCTATGAGGAGATCTCCGAGAAATTTGGCTGTTGTTTCTTTGGCCAAAAGAACGACAGCAGTCATTTCGTTGGCCGCACTTGGTATGAGCTTTTTTCCAGCTGCATTGGCTCAGCCAGCTCCAACCGCAGTAAGTACAGGAATAGCTGCTGCTACAACATCAGATGTGAGTTCGCAAACCACCAATCCTTTTCCGGATGTGGTTTCTTCGTATGTGAATGCGGATGCAATTGCGACACTTAAAAAACAAGGTGTGATTTCCGGTTATCCAGATGGAAATTATCATCCTGCGGACGATATGAATCGTGCGGAGTTTTTGAAAATTGTCATGGGTGCGCTTGACCCGAATCCTAAAGGTTCGAACTGTTTTTCTGATGTGAAAAATGATTGGTATGCGCCATATGTTTGTGAAGCCAAAGCAAAAGGTCTTATTAGCGGTTATGCTGATGGAACTTTTAAACCTTCAAGCAAAATTAACTTTGGTGAAGCGGCAAAAATTATGACGAATGCTTTTGCCAGCAATGTTACTGCTACGACTGCTGCAAGTGATCAACATTGGTTCAAACCGTATGTTGAAACTCTTGCTTCCAAAAAAGCGATTCCACTTTCCGTTGAATTTTTTGATGGAAATGTAAAACGTGATGCGATGGCAGAAATGATTTATCGCTTGAAAGATAATGTCACGACTAAAGCTACACGTACGTACGATGAAGTTGTTGGTGATAATTTTGTAACTGTTCCAACTTGTATCGATTTGAAACAACGTTTGGATGAACAAAATGCATACATTAATGCAAATCCAAATGATGATCTTCGTGGTGGAATGATTGAAGAACCAATCCTTGGAGTGGGCGCTCCAGTCCCTGCTACGCCAACTCATGCAACTGGAGAAACAACAACTTCCAATATGGTTCCTCCTGCAGCTGATCAAGCAATGCAAGGTGGTGCAAAAACTTCAGATGGTGCATCAACAGATTTTTCAACAACCAATGTTCAAGTGAACGGAGTTGATGAAGGTGATGTCATTAAAAATGATGGAAAATATATTTATATTATTAAGGATGGAACACTCCGAATCGTTGAAGCTTATCCTGCAACAAACTTGAAAGAGTTGGTGAGCTTTACACTTGGTGATGCTGGTGAAACATTCACTCCATCCGAAATGTATGTTGATGGAAACACGCTTACGGTGATCGGTTCTGATTATCGTCAACCAGTTGTTACTCCAGATGCAACGACAACAAGTTCTGGTTCAGTAACTCCGATTGGAACGACAACAACAGTTGCGCCTGATGCAAAAATGATGGCTCCTGACTACTATCCATATTACAACTACAACAAAACAAAGGTTTTTGTGATTGATATCACAGACAGAACAAAACCAAATGTGAAAAGATCAGTGGAATTTGATGGTTCTTTCAACACTTCACGTAAGATTGATGGAACGTTGTATATGGTGATGAATTATAATTATTCACCAATCATTTATTACGCTCAACCAATGCCGATGGTTCAAGATTCAGCGGCTGGTTCTACAGGTTCTGCTGGAACTCCAACAACAACTTCAGCTTCGATTAAAGCTCCTACTGAATCTGAGGCAGGAAATGCAGTTGTTCCAAAAATGTTGGATACAAAAAATGGAACAGAACAGCTCGTTGCTCCTTGTTCACAAATCCGTATTTTGCCAAAGGAAAACAACTTTAATTATTTGATTACTGCTGCGGTTCCTTTGAACGATATGACGAAAGATGTTTCCAGAAGTGTGATCGTTGGTGCTTCTGATAATATTTATGCTTCACAAAATAATTTGTATGTTGCTGCACAAGACTGGGGTCAGGGTTTCTACAAACCTTACGGCACGTTTGATACATCAGTTTACAAGTTTGCATTGGGGAATGGCACTGTTGAATATAAGACAAAAGGCACTGTTCCAGGCCAACTTTTGAACCAGTTTAGTATGGATGAATCAAATGGTTATTTCCGCGCTGCAACAACAAAGAATGAATACACACAAGGTTCTGAAATTAATAACAATGTGTATGTTTTGGATTCAAACATGAAGTTAGCAGGAAAAGTTGAAAATATTGCTCCAGGTGAAAAACTTTATTCAGCTCGTTTTATGGGTGACAGAGCGTACTTGGTGACTTTCAACCGTATTGATCCGTTCTTTGTTTTGGATTTAAGCAGTCCGACAAACCCAAAAATTACAGGTAAATTGAAGATTCCTGGTTATAGCGATTATCTTCAACCTTACGATGCAACTCACATTTTAGGTTTTGGTCATGATGTTGATCCGACAAAAGTTTTGCCTGAGGATTCTGCATTTGAACCAGGCTTTATAACTTATGACGCAATGAAGGGTTATAAGATCAGTTTGTTTGATGTTTCTGACATCGCAAATCCAAAAGAAATGTTCAAACAAATCATTGGTGATCAAGGTACAACAAGTCCGGTTTCAAACGATCATAAGGCTTTGTTGTTTGATAAGGCGAAAGGTATTTTGGCTTTGCCAATAACGGTTTATGGTTTCCCAACTGAAACAAATGTTTGTAGCGCAAAGACGTACTCAACTTGCCCAACTTCTTGTCAGGCGGTTTGTGTTCCTTCTTCTTGTACTGTGAGCAATGGTATTAAAGTTTGTAGTGCCGATTGTGATGGTGCAAACAGCTGTGTTCAAACGAATACTGATTATAGCAAACCAATTTTTGATGGAGCCTATGTTTATAATATTAACTTAACAAGTGGTATCACCTTGAAAGGTAAAGTTTCTCATTATACAACTGATGAACAGGCGACACTTTCTACAAACGGTTATCCTGACTATACAAAAACGATCCAACGTTTGTTGTACATTGGTGAAAGTTTGTACAGTGTTTCTCCTTCAGAAGTGATGGCGAATACGTTAACTGATTTGACTCAACAGGGAATGATTAAATTGGCTGGAAGCGCTCAACAGGTTTACTACGGCAAACCAATGCCTCTGTAAACTGACAGCGAATCCCTAGAAATTGTTCGGTACGTCGAAAAGCCCTCTGAAATATGAGGGCTTTTTTGAATCTATTTTATTGGTGGTCCATGGAGTTTAAATCTTTGATTGTTTGGAGAAGCTGGAGATCATTGGCAAGTGAATGAATACCTAGGACATGCTCGCCCATAGTTTTTTTTACATCCGCGAGTTGAGGTTCATCCATTGTGCATAAAAATACTATTACTAATTTTCTAACGTTTTCGACCCGATCAAAGAGCGCAGAGGCACTTGGTCCTAGAATTCCACGGAATTTTGCGATTTGATTATTGTCAGTATCTTTAGATGTATCGAATGAAGCTATCAAATCTAAATATGATATTCTTTGGTGTTTTTCGGGCTCGTGGAAAGCTTCTTCCATATTTTAAGTATAAATGCGTTTGGATTATAAATTAAGACTTCACGCCCTTAAAGTATATTTTGAATTCAATAGTTGCGTTTTGTTTGAGATTAGGGGTATAAGAAGAAAAGAAATTTTTTACCTTTCCAACTATGAAGAACTTTGCCGGGTCGGACATTTTATCCACCATGGATTTTTCTCGCGAGGAAATTGAACATATTATCGCAGTTGCTGAGCAGTTTGTGCCTGTGGCTTTTAAGGAAAAAACTTCAAATTTGTTGGAAAATAAAATTATGGCTGCGCTTTTTTATGAACCAAGTACGCGAACCCGTTTGAGTTTTGAATCTGCGATGAACCGACTTGGTGGAAGAGTTTTAAGTGTTGTTGGAGCTGAGAATTCTTCGCTCGCAAAAGGTGAAACTTTATGGGATACGGGCAAAATGGTAGAAAGTTATGTGGACGTGATTGTGATGCGTCATCCAACGCCTGGTTCGCCAAAAGAGATGGCGGAAAGCGCAAATGTTCCGGTTATAAATGCTGGTGATGGTGGTGGTGAACATCCGACACAAGCTTTGCTGGATGTGTTTACCGTGATGCGAGAACACAAAACTATTGATGGACTTACGATTGCGTTGGTCGGAGATTTAAAATATGGCAGAACGGTTCATTCACTTTCGTATTTGCTCTCACATTTTAAAGTAAAATTGATTCTGGTTTCGCCGGAAAAATTGAAAATGCCTGCAGAAATTATTGAACATTTTAAGAAAAATCAGGTGGAGTTTGAAGAAACTGAAGATCTTTCTGTGGCGCTTACAAAAGCCCAGGTTTTGTATGATACTCGCGTGCAAAAAGAACGTTTTTCTGACGTGAATGAATATGAAAAATATAAACATTATTATGTTTTGACCAAAGAGTTGGTGGAAAAATATAATCCAAAATTAACGATCATGCATCCACTTCCTCGAGTTGGTGAGATTCATGAAAGTGTTGATGCATTGCCAGGCGCTGCATATTTCCGTCAGGCGCAAAATGGTGTAGCATTGAGAATGGCACTCCTCGCTATGGTTCTTGGAAAAGCTTAAGAGATTTTATGAAAGAATTTGTTCTTATCAACGCGAAAATTGTGAAACCGCAGGGGATTTTTGAGGGGTTTGTGGTGGTGAAAGACGGAAAGATTGAGAAGATTGGCAAAGGTGAATGGGATGCAAAAAAAGAAGGTGGAAAATTAGCTGAAGGTTTTGAGACGATTGATGTAAAAGGTAAACATTTGTTGCCTGGTTTGATTGATGTGCATGTGCATTTTAGAACTCCGGGAATGACGGAAAAAGAGGATTGGACTTCGGGTTCCAAAGCGGCTTTAGCCGGTGGAGTTACCACGGTTTTTGATATGCCGAATACGGTTCCGCCAACAACGGATCAGGAGGGTTTGGATTTGAAACGTTCGATTGTGAGTGAAAAAGCTTTGGTGAATTATGGATTTTTTGGCGGTGCCACGAAAACGAATTTGGAAAATTTGGCGAACATGAATAATTTGGTTGGAATTAAAGTGTATATGGGAAGTTCGACCGGGAATTTGTTGGTGGATGATGTGAAAACTTTGGAAGCTTTGATGCAAAGTGCTGGCGAGGATGTGAAGAAAGGTGCGGCTGGTGGAAGCGGAAAATTTCATGCGCATGAGGAACATCGCTCAACCATTCACGGGAAAATTTTGGCGATTCATGCCGAAAACGAAGTGTGCATTCAGCATGGTTTTGAGGAACATAAAGGTGAAGATGATCCGGCTGTTCATTCTAAAATTCGGGCTCCGGAATGCGCAGAACAAGCTGTAAAATTGGTTTTGGAATTGGTGAAAAAATATCGGGCAAAGGTTCATATTTGTCATGCGTCCACGCGTGCGGAAATTGATTTTGTGCGAAAATTTAAAAAACATCATCCAAAAGAAATTGCGGATTTAGTGAGTGTGGAAGTGACTCCGCATCATTTGTTTATGGATGATTCGGAATACGCAAAGCAGGGGAATGTGGTGAAAGTGAATCCGCCGCTTCGTTCACACGATGATGTTTTGGCGCTTTGGGAAGGGATTGCGGATGGAACGGTGACTATGGTTGCAACTGATCACGCGCCGCATTTGATGGCAGAAAAACAGCTTTCGTATGCTCAGGTTCCTTCTGGTGTTCCGGGTGTGCAAACAATGTTGCCGCTATTATTGAACGCGGTTCATGAAGGAAAATTAACCTTGGAAAAAGTTGTGGAACTTTGTTCTGCAAATCCAGCGGAGCGTTTTGGACTTGAAGAAAAAGGAAAAATTGAAAATGGCGCTGACGCTGATTTTACGGTTGTTGATATGGAACTTCATGAACGTGTTTGTCATCATTTTTTATGGACAAAGCCGCATTGGTCGCCGTTTCATAATTGGTGGCTTGTTGGTTGGCCTGTGATGACGTTTGTGAACGGTGAAAAAATGTTCGAATGGCGCGATACATTTGGAAAAAGTTTGGGTCGGGAGATTTAAATTCGGAGTGTGAGGGTTAATTTATTTGGAATCGTACACAGGAATTTCTACGATAAAACTTGAGCCTTTTGTTTTTGGATTGTCAGCAATTTTAATATTTCCGCCGATTCCACGCACGATTTTTTCGGCAATATAAAGACCTAATCCAAGCCCTTCGTTTTTTTTTGTTTTCTTTTTTTTATCGATGGCACGGTAATATTTTCTAAAAATATGTTCGCGATGATTTTTGGGAATGCCGTCGCCTGTGTCGGTGATAGTGGTGATAAGTTTTTTATTTTTGAATTGTGAAGTGATGATGATTTCACCTTTTTTTGTATATTTAATCGCGTTATCAAGCAAAATACTGACGATTTGTTCAAGTTGCATAATGCCTCCACAATAATTTTTTTTGTTTTCTGCTAAATGAGTATGAAACTTCAGGCCTTTGTTTTGGGTTTTTCTTTCGTACACAAAAAGAATTTGGCCTAAATGTTTTTTTAGATCAATCACGTGAATATCTTCCGGGACTTTATTTTCAACTTCTCTTAAGTCAAAAATTGAATTACAGATGCGGGTTAATCGGTCCATGCCATGCTGGATATCGTCTGCGGTTTTTGTGAGTTCGTTGAACGTTGATGGAGCGATATTTTTTTTACTGTTTTTTAAAATGGTGAGAATTGTTTGTGCACTGTGATGTGCAATCGTGATTGGTGTTTTGAGTTCGTGGCTTAAGATCGCGGTCGTTTCTTTTTCCATCTCGTATCTTTTGTGGATCTCCTGCAGTTTTATATTATTTTCTAACGCTAACCCGGAAAGGTTTGCAAAGAATTGAAGAATGGTTTTTTCGTAATGTGTGAGATCGGTTTTTTTAAAACCTGCAAAAAGTACGCCACTTGGTTTGCCTTTAATACGGATTGGAATGCCGATTAAATAACGAATTCCACTGATGAATTGCGCTGATCCCAAAGGCATTTTGGGAACTGCAGGATAAAAGAAATCTACGAGGTTGTTTGAACTTACGATTTTATCTTCGCGGAAACATTTGCTCAACAGTGAATCAGTATTTTTTACCGGAAACCGAAAATGTAAAATATCGCCAGGAATATATTTGTTAAGTTTGGTGAAAAATGGAGTTTTGGTGTAATCAAAAAGATAAAGATTGTCGTCTTTGTCTTTTAAATAAAGGCCTGCGGCCAGGCCTTGAAGCAATGAACGCAGCGTTTTGAAAATTTCTTCCGTTGTGATGTGAATGTTTTCGTTGCCAAGAATTCTTTCAGCAATTTGGCTAAAAAGGTCTACGGTTGAACTAAAATCGTCTAATGAAACTTGCGGTTGAGGTTCCATTTTTTTGTTTATTTAGTGGGCGGTAGATTCAGACAATAGCCGATGCCGTGGCGGTTTTCAATAAGTTTGTGATCGAAATCGCTGTCTACTTTTCTGCGGAGACGGCGGATGGTTGCTTGAACAACGTTGGAATGATAGGTGATTTTTGCGCCCCAGATTTTACGGATAATATCTTCGGTTCGTACGGTTTTTCCTTCGTTTTGAAGTAAAAATTCAAAAAGTTCACCTTCTTTTTTCGTGAGTTTGATGTCTTTGCCATCACGAACAATGCGGTTCTGTTTGCGATAAAAGGAAAATCCTCCGAACTGTTGATGATCTTTGCGGTCCATTTGTAAATAACGGCGATACATTGCATTCACGCGGGCAATGAGTTCTTGAGCATCAAAAGGCTTGGTCATGTAATCATCTGCACCAAGATTGAGGAGTTCGATTTTGTTGCTGATGCGGCCCAATGCGCTTAACACCATGATCGGAATATTCAAACGACGTTTTCTGACATCTTTCACAAAAAATTCACCGCGTTTGCCAATAAGCATGAGGTCGAGAATGATAATGTCGTGCGTCATTTCGTAACCTTTTTTGCCAATTTCTTCGATGGAATCACAGACCGTCACTAAATTTCCTTCTTGTTCTAAAATTTTCTGAATGAAAGAAGCTATTTTTTCTTCGTCTTCTACAACAAGAATTTTCATGGGAAACCAGTATTAGGGCTAGGTTTGAACTATAGCATATTTGGTTTTTCTGACAATATATTGTCAGATCTTTTTCATTATTTTGTTATATTTGAAGGTTTCCAGCTCAAGCTTGCGTGAATATTTTGTTTGTTTATTGAAGAAAAAAGTGTTTAAATGTTGGCAACTTAAATGAAAATATGAAACTGGATGTCGACTTTTGCGGGGTGAAATTCAAGAACCCATTGGTTCTTGCTTCCGGCGTTTTAGGCGTAACTGGAGCAAGTTTGAAGTTTGTGGTTGAGAACGGAGCCGGTGGCGTGACCACAAAATCGATTTGGCGTGAAGGACATCAGGGTCATCCAAATCCGGTGATCATCGCTAATGACCATTTTATGCTTAATGCGGTTGGTTTGCCAGATGCAGGAATTGAAAAAGCGCATATTGAAATCGGTGAATATATGAAAAATAAACCTGCGCCATTGATTGCGAATATTGTGGAAGCGCGCATTGCTGATTTTGCCGAAGTTGCTGAGAAAGTTTCGGCTTTGAATCCTGACATTATTGAAGTGAATATTTCTTGTCCGAATGTGGAAGATGAATTCGGAAAACCTTTTGCGTGTTCTACGCATGATGCTGCTGCGGTTACGCGAGCGGTCCGTGCGAAAACGAAATTACCGATTGTGATTAAACTTTCGCCAAATGTTTTGAATATTGCAGAGATTGCGAAGGCTTGTGTTGATGCAGGTGCTGATGGAATTTGTGCGATTAATACGGTTGGTCCAGGGCTTTTGATTGATTTGGAAACTCGCGAACCGATTCTTGCCAATAAAGTTGGTGGAGTGAGTGGTCCAGCGATTAAACCGCTTTCATTAAAGGCTGTGTACGATATTCACAAAGCTTTGCCAAAAGTTCCGATTATTGGAACCGGCGGAATTATTTCCGGAGAAGATGCTCTGGAAATGATTATGGTTGGTGCAACACTGATTGGTGTTGGAACTGCTGTGTATTATCGCGGTGTGGAATGTTTCCAGAAAATGGCTGATGAAATGATGGCATGGGGTGAAAAGCGTGGGGTGAAGAGCTTAGATGAGTTACGCGGGGTTGCGCATGCTGGAGCGTATTCCAAGAAATTTCAAAATTATTCTTAAACTTTTTATGAAAAAGATTGTTCCAGGAGTTGTTCTCTCAATTGTGATTTTACAGGGTTGTGCGACTGCGACGGTTTCTCAGCAAAATACTGCTGCACCAACTCAAGAAGTTTCTACAGCTTCATTGGCGATAACGCAGTCCAGTAGCCAAGCCGAAGCGGATTATCCTCGTCTTTATCCGGATTGTTCCGGCCAAAATAATTCAATGGATATGTTTTGGCAACCTGGGGATTTTCAAATTGTCGTGGATGCCCAACATGTTGATTATGCCAATGTGAAACTTTATAAAACCGATGAACAAACGATGAAAAAAAATCTTACGATTGGCGCAATGGCAAGATGCGATTTGGTGAGTGAAGATAAACTTGGATCAAAACCTTTTTTGACTGGGAAGTTAAAAATTTCTTCTCAGGGGGATACAAAGAACCCTTCTCACTCGTATTTTATGCTTGAAGGAATTCAAGCGCCTGGGGTTTATTATTTGGCGATGAGCATTGATGGAGTTGAAGGAAGTTCGTCTGGTTTGTTTTTGAATGTTACGGATTCTGAAAAAAATTATGCGAACCGACAAAAAGTTCCTCATTATGATCTTCCGCAATTTGTGAGTAAGAAGTTTGGATTTGGTTTTGATTATCCTGCAAAAGCATTTGATCCTGCAACGAACAAAATGGTGAATGTTGAGGTTTATGAACGGGATAATCAGGTTGTGGTTGCACGAACTGGTCTCAACACTGATGCGGATTTTGCCGTGAATACCCATGATATGCCTGGTTATAAAGGTATGGCATTTTTGAATTCCAATCCGTCTTGGGTGATGAATGTTGCCCAAAATGTGAAGACAGAAGCTGATCTTCAAAAAATTGTTCAGGCGCGTTACGGTGAGGCTTGTACATTTTCTTTGTTTACATCTCCTGTTGGTAAAAATGTGATGGAGATTTCGCAAATCAGCGATGGTTTGGGGCCTGATGAAAACACCAAGTGCTGGCCGAACTGGAAATATTATTTTTATTGGAATCAAGCTACTGGTGTTGCCGTTTATTGGGATGGAGGCCAAGAAGCGCAATTCTGGAAGGGAACAGCTACTGGCGGTCAGGAAGGTGCTGAAGCTTATGATGAAACTATGGTTCAGAGTTTTCACTTTAATGATTAAACATTTTAAATTCACATGATTCGTTGCGATATTCCAAAAACTATTCCGATTAAAAAAATTGTGCGTGAAACTCCGCATGTGAAAACTTTTGTGTTTGAACATACGTTGAATTCACAGCCGGGACAGTTTGTGAATTTGTGGATTCCACGGGTTGATGAGAAACCAATGAGTATTGCGTATGATGGTGGAAATGAATTTTGGGTGACGATGTTTGCGGTTGGACCTTTTTCTAGCTTGATGCACACGTTAAAAGAAGGGGATTTGGTTGGGGTGCGCGGTCCATATGGAAAAGGGTTTGAGTATCAGAAAGGTCAGCGGTTGGTGATGATGGCTGGTGGTTACGGAGCCGCGCCTTTGTATAATTTGACGATGAAAGCTGTGAAAGATGGTTGCACTGTGGATTTTGTGGTTGGTGCTCGCAGTGAAGAACATTTGTTGTATTTGGAACACGTAGGCAAGCTGGCGAATGTGAAACTTCATGTGACGACAGATGATGGCTCAAAAGGGAAAAAAGGTTACAATACTTTGATTTTGGAAGAGCTTTTGAAAGATGGAAGCAAGATTGATTGTGTGTATTCTTGCGGTCCGGAAATGATGCAGAAAAGGATTTCTGATATGTGTTTTGAAGCGGGTGTTGATGCGCAGGTTTCGATTGAGCGTTATATGAAATGCGGATTTGGGGTTTGCGGACAGTGTTGCGTTGATGACAAAGGTTTACGCATGTGTATGGAAGGCCCAGTGGTTCACAACAAACGGGCCCGCGAGATTGTGGAGTTCGGGAAATATCATCGCGATAAAATCGGGAAGATGCACAAGTTTTAGTTTGTGCGCACGCACAATTTTATTAAAACGACGGAAGATAATCCAAAAATGCGGGATATGGTAAATGGAAATATCCCCAGAAGATTGCTAAAAGGATGAGAAAGATGCCGCCAGTAAGGATTAATCGGTCTTTGGTCGTGCCTTTCATAATGATCTCGCCGAATAAGAGTTTAAACACTAATGTGAATAATAAAATTCCAATAGTGATCATTAAAAAATTATCGAGCGTTGAACCTGTTGTGACAAAGCCATTCACGATAATCAAAAGTCCGATGAGCACGAGCAGAATCGAATCGATGCTGCGTTGTTTGATGGCTCTGAATAAATAAAGCAGTCCAACAACAAAATAGATACCAATAGTTAAAATCAGCAGATAACCACGCACCGAAGTGATGATGTTGAAAAGAGAATCGAGCATTTTTTGGATTGTGGTTCAGGAGATGCTTCGGTATTTTGAGTCCGATAGTTTTTTTACATTAAACCATGCAGCAGTATAAACAAGACTTTATTCAATTTTTGGTGAAATCGGGGGCGTTGAAGTTTGGTGAATTTAAGTTGAAAAGCGGACGTATTGGTCCGTATTTTTTGAATATCGGTCAGTTTAGTACTGGTGAAGCGATCGGCAAACTTGGTTACTGCTATGCTCAAACGATCAACGAAAATGTGAAGAATTTTGATGTGGTTTTTGGTCCGGCGTACAAAGGAATTCATTTGGCGGTTGCAACGGTTATTGAATTGAATGAGAAACTTGGAAAAAATGTTTCGTATGCTTACAACCGTAAAGAAGCCAAAGATCATGGAGAAGGTGGAATGTTGATTGGTGCGCCGATTAATAAAGATACCAAACTTGTGGTTGTTGATGATGTTATTACTGCAGGAACTGCTTTGAGACTCGTGATTGATGTTTTGAAAGATGTTGGTTCGCCAAAAATTGAAGGCGTGGTTTTGGCTGTGGATCGTATGGAAAAGGGTCAGGGTGAAAAATCTGCGATTCAGGAATTGAAAGATGAATTTGGCATTAATGTTTTTTCAATCGTGAATATTGAGGAAATTATTGAGTATTTGTATAACCGTGAAATCGATGGAACGGTTTATATTGATGATGAAAAAATGGCGAAGATCAAAGCGTATCGCGATCAGTATGGTGTGAAAGCTTAAACTTATAAGTGTATAAAATTTATGTTGAAGACTGTTATTTTTGATATGGATGGCACACTTGTTGATAGTGAGCCGATTTATTATTATCTGGAAAATATTTATTTTAAAAATCTTGGGTTAAATATTTCTGAGGAAGAACATCGTTCGTTTAAAGGAATGAGTGGCGAAGGAATGTGGAAATTAATTAAGCAACGGTATGAAATTCCGCAAACGGTTGAGGAATTGGTGATGACCGGGAGAAAAAATGGTTTGAAGAAACTTGCGGAAATTGATTTGAAACCGATTGATGGTGTTGAAGATTTGATTCAGGATTTGTTGAAAAATGATGTACGTTTGGTTTTGGGAACTTCCGCTTCTCGAGCCAGAATGGAGCTTATTTTGTCGTTATTGAAATTTGAAAAATATTTTGATGTTCGGGTGTGCGTTGCAGATGTTGAAAATGCTAAACCTGCTCCGGATATTTTTTTAAGAGCTGCGGAATTGGTTTCGGCAGAGCCTCAACATTGTGCTGTGATTGAAGATTCACGTAATGGTTTGTTGGCCGCAATATCAGCGGGGATGAAATGTGTTGGATATGACAATTCGGAAATCCGCCAAGATCTTTCGATTGCGGATTTGGTGGTTCAGGATTTTAGAACACTGAATCATCAAAAAGTTGCTGGGCTTTTTGCCTGAGACTTTTATAAATATGCGTTTGAGGAAACGGAGGCGGCACTTTCGTGACGCCCCCCTTGTTGTTTCCTGCTTTCCTGCGCTGTGACGAGGCTGAGCTAGCCCTTCTTGGAGGCCTTCTTCTTGGACCGCTTCTTCTTTTTCACTGGCGGGTTCATGGCCTTCTTCATCCGGATTGCGAATTTATGGAGCCGACGTGCGGCAGCGAGCGCATTCGTGATGCGATCACGCAGGTCGTCGGACTTTGGACGGAGAGCCCTCTGTTCTTCGAGCAATCCTGCGATGTCGCGCGCGTCCCTCTTCAGCTCCGAGATGTCCTTGAGGAGGTCGATGATCGAGACGAACGGTCCGATGCTTTTGTGGACGTTCTGCATGTTGATGTGGATGTCCTTCGTGGCGGTTGCGCCTTCGAAGGACGTGTTGGCGATCTGAGTTGCGGCTTCGGAGAACTCCGTACCGGTCGCCTTTTCTGAGAGCTTCTTTGCGTCTTCGTGAAGCTCCATCAGGGCGGGCGACACCGTCTCGAGGGCTGCGGTGATCTGGCCCAACATTTCGTGCAGGTGTCCGATGTCCTTGGGCTTCTTGGTCTTTTTGGGCATGCTTGCTCCTCCGATGTCAGGGCGAAATTGCCTTGGACATCAGCCCTAATTCACTGTGCTGTGTGGGTGCTTTTATGAATTTGGGTCGATGTCCAAGGGGAAAGCAGAGAGAACATCCGACTATAAAAACGAAATACGTTGTTTTAAAACGTCTTGGTTTTTAATAAACGGATGACTCCCAGCTTTGATTATTTCAATTGTAAAAGATCTTTTTGCTTTCATGAAAGCCACCTTAAAGCTTAAGGATGGTCAACTTTTGTACCTTTTTTGTCATTTTTTGTCAATCTACTCCAGATTGATTTCAAACGCTCCGTCTCCGCCACGGGTTCGGTTGGCCCAGGAGAAGTTTTTGACGTGTTCGTTGCGTTTTAAAATGTTTTCTACCAGCGGTTTAATAACGGCTTGGCCATTTTGGGAATGAAGGCCTTTGCCCGTAATGATCATGATTTTTCGCAGACCTTCTTCACTGCTACGTTCTAAAAATCTTTCAGTCAGTGCTGTGATTTCTTGGCGCGTTAAAATCCCGGCTTTGTGAAAATCGAGAGTTTGTTGAGGTTCCGCCAGGTGGGCGTACTTGTTTTTGTCGATTCGTGCCTGTGGGCTGCGGTGAAGGGGTTTCGCCATGGGCTGATGTATGGTAAAATGTAATGATAGTTTATAGATAATTGCTATGTCTTTACAAGAAGGTTCTGAATATTTTGATCCGCAAAATTTTGAAGATTATATCGCTACTTTGCCGAAAAGTTTTATTTCTCGATTGCAGTTGAACAGGAAAGGTTTGTCGAGTGATTATATGAATAATTTTGCATCTCTGCTTTCGGTCGTGAGAGATGAATCGTTTACTCCAGATGTTACTTTCTTGATGGATTTATGCAATGACGCAATAAGTAATATGCTTTCGTATGAAGAACATCTTCAATCGGTTATAGATCGGTATAATAATTTTGAGGGGAAATCTACCCCACTTACAGATAGTGAAAGGATCATTCAAAATTTGGCGAACCAACCTGATGTGCCTTATATCAATGCCAATATTCAAGCTATGAAGCAGATTCATTTGGCAGCTGATGAGCATTTTGCTGAGAATATTCAAAAACTCCGCAAACTTACTGTTGAAACTTTGGAGTTGCTGGAGGGATCGAAAGAATTATAATTATGCCAATTCCATCGCCCGTACGTCTTTTTTGTGACGGGGATTTTGTGAACAGAATTCACTGCAACCGTCGTTCCATTTTACGCGGCAATCTGCGCAAATGACGATTTGTTTGTTGCATTTGGCGTTCGTGCAATTGATGTAATCGTCGCAAGGGGTTTGGCAGTGGAGACATTGCGCCAAGATTTTGCGGTTTTGAGGTGTGTTGATTGGAACAGCGACTCGTTCATCAAAAACGTAAAGTTTGCCTTCCCAGTAGGCATCAGGGAACTCCTGGCCGTAGACGTGAACGCCGCCGTGGAGTTGGGAAACGTCTTTGAATCCTTTTTTCTTGAGAAGGGCAGTTGCTGTTTCACAACGGATTCCACCAGTGCAGTAGGTGACAACTTTTTTGTCTTTGTACTTGCTGAGTTCTTGGTCCACGATTTCCGGAAGTTGTTTGAAGTTTTGCATCGGCAAGGTGATGGCGTTTTTGAAGCGGCCGATTTGGGCTTCGTAGTCGTTGCGCATGTCGATAATCACGAAGTCTTCGTTGTTTTCATAAAGTTGGTTCAGCTCTTTTGGTTCAATATATTTTCCGCCGTCCTGGTTTGGGTCCAATGTTTCCGGATATTTCATGGTTACCAATTCTTTGCGGTAACGAACGAAGATTTTTTTAAATGCAGGTTCACTCGTGCTTGTTTTGAATTCGGTTGTAGCAAAAAGCGGATTCGCATGCATTGTTGCGATATATTTGTCAGTGATCTCTTTTGGTCCGCCAACTGTACCGTTGATGCCGTTGTCTGCAACGAGGATTCGGCCTTTTATTCCGATCTCTTTGCAGAATTTAAGATGGTCGTAGGCGAATTTTTCTGGATTTGGAATGGCGACGTATTTATAATAGAGGAGAATCGTCCACATAGGTTTTTTTCAAAAAACAGTCGTATTGTACTGAAAATTGGGTTTTTGGCAATGGTCTATCGTTTTTTGAGGGTGGTGAGGAGGAAGAAGCAGGCTAGCGAAGCAGCATAAGCCGCTATGGTTCCTCCAATAATGCCCAAAACTGGAAAGGTATATATGGCTGCAACTGGATAAATCATGAGGGGAATTGTGCCGAGCGGACTGTTTTTGTAGATTTTGAAGAGGAATTCGCTGTCATAGTGCCAATGAAAAATCATCAGCGTTGAGAGGTAAACTGCGGGGAATCCACTGAAAACGCTTCCCCAAAATGGTCCTGAAGTTTTTGATAACAAAACGGCGAGGGCGATGAACGATCCGGCAAAAAATGCACGGAAGATTTTTTGTCCAGTTGAGTATTTGAGTGGCTTGTGGAGTGATTGTTCTTTGGGTTTGAACGTGAGGAAATAGTACCCAAAACAGGTAAGGATTACGTATCCTGCGATGGAAAGTGTAAGGTTGGAAAATTTGTAAATGGCGAGCGGAATGGAAACAGCGAACCACACCACAAGGCTCACGCTTGTGCACAACAACATTGAATAGATTTTTTTGAGTTTGATTCTGGAGAGATAAATATAAATCGTGGCAAAAACCATGATGATGCCGATGGAAAGTGGCAAAAGTGGTGCAGATTCCGCGACTTTTTGTGGCGAAGTTGCCCAGCCGATGAAAAATAAACTGATGGCAATAGTTGAAGGAAGCGAAATAATAATGCCAGCGATTTTTTCTGATGAGCGTTCGGCCATAAAACTCAGGAACGCGATGAAACCGCCCCCGACCAGAAATGAGGTCAGAAGTTGGATGACGAGCAGGCTGGTCATGAAGTTCTAAGTTATTGTAGTTTGAGAATATCAGGATGTTTTACTAAAAGCCACTCAGAAAATGTACAGCAAAAAGACAGCAAAATTGTGAAGGGGATTTTGGGTTTGTGCCCGGGCATAAATTTCCGCTAAAATGCTGGTGATCTTAACGAATTTTTATGACAGCTAAAGCTCAATTTCATTTTGCGGATAGGTTAAACGCAGCGATTACAAAAAAGAAGTCGGTGGTGTGTGTTGGATTGGATCCACGCTTGGAACAGATTCCGGGATTTATTTTGAAGAAGGCTCAGTCGGCTCATAAAAATCCGATGACTGCGGCTGCGGAAGCTGTTTTGGAATTTAACAAAGGAATTATTGATGCGGTTGCGGATTTGGTTCCAGTGGTGAAACCGCAGATTGCTTTTTATGAACAGTACGGTCATGAAGGTATGCGTGCGTTTGAAGAAACGTTGCATTATGCCCGTGAAAAAGGGGTGATGACGATTGCAGATATTAAACGCGGAGATATTGGTTCTACGGCTGAGGCTTATGCCAAAGCTTTTTTGGGAAAAGTGAATCTTTTTGGAAAAGAGGTTTTTAGTTTTAACGCCGATGCGGTGACGATTGCTCCGTATTTGGGTTGGGATGGCATTAAACCTTTTGTGGCTGAAGCGAAAAAATATGGGAAAGGTGTGTTTATTTTGGTGAAAACTTCCAATGTTTCTTCCAGCGATTTGCAAGATTTGGAAGTGCGTGATGCTCAAGCGAAAGATTTTAAAGCGGTGTATGAAATCATGGGACATTTTGTGGATTCCTGGGGTGCTGATGAGATGGGGGATTCGAACTATTCTTTGGTGGGAGCTGTTGTTGGTGCAACGTATCCGGTTCAGGCCAAAAAATTACGTCAGATTATGCCGCAAAATATTTTCTTGGTTCCTGGTTATGGTGCGCAGGGTGGAACTGCAGAAGATGTGAAACCTTGTTTCAACGAAGATGGAACCGGTGCAGTTGTGAATTCAAGCCGCGGAATTATTTTTGCTTACAAAGATTCTGAACAGTACCATGAAAAAGATTATGCTGATGCGGCCCGCGATGCTGTTATTAAAATGAATAAAGAATTGGCTGCAGTAAAATAAACTTTGATATAAAAATAATTTTTTAAATAAATATTTATGTTTGAATCAAAAGAAAAATTCCCACTTATTCCTGTTATTATTACAGTTGCTGTTTTTGTTGGATTGTTGATCGCAACGTTGGCAGCAGCGACAAATCACAATACGCCGCCGGTTCCAAGCAATGGTGGACAACCGCCACAAATGAGAATGATGATGACACAACAAAACAATGCAAGACCTCAAAGTTTGCTTGAAACACAATCACCGACTCAAGCTATGACACAGCAGACACAAACCAAACAGGTTGCGCTTGGTCCAAATGAGTTCCGTGTGAACGATATTAAAGTTGGAGACAAAGTTGCAGGAATGAAACTTACTGAGATTGGTCCGTTTAAAGCTCCAGTGTCAAATCCAGATCCACATGTTGCGAATGATCCTTTTGGTGATGAAAATTTTAAGGCAACCTTTGTTGGTAATAAAACGCTTTCAGGCACATATCATTATTATGGCGATGATGAAGCGTTTTTAGCTGATTCAGTCTGTTTTAATCCTGATGAAGCCTCATTAAAATCTTTGCCACAAGTTCAGGGATTACCACAGGATGAATTCTGTTTTAGCAATGATGTTGCTGCTAAAAACGATTTGGGTCCAAAAGGTAAATCAGGCAAAGCAACAATCGTCATTGGTGATTATCAAATGCTTGGTTATCCGATTGAAGCTTCGTATTCAGCAAAACTGGTTCAGGTTGTGAAGAAAGGTTAATAGGTATGTATACTTTGCGCGAAAAACCTGCGTCCGATTTAGAAAAGTTTTTTGTCTAGTTTGTAGCTGATGCCGTTGGTGGAATTGTTGTCGTTGATCATCATCATGCCGTTTTGGATGGTGATGACGCAATGCATGGCTGAAACGTCCGGACGATTGATGACGATGTCGTTGGTGCGACTTCTGCCAATGCGAATGGCTCCTGGGTTTGCCATCAGGTCTTCGGCTTTTTTGTTGTGAATGCCTTCAGTGGTTTTGATGGTGAAGAGGATTGAGCCGTTTTTTTGGCGGCTGATTTTGATGTCTTCTCCTCCAGCGTAACCTTCGCCTAAATAGAGTAATAAGACTTGGTCGTTGCCGAAATTTGCTAATAATGATTCAACGATTTTTTGTTTGCCATCAGGTCCGACTGGGGGATTTGGAGCAAGTCTTGGTTGTGGTGGAACTGAGTTTGGGCTTTGATCAGATGGCGGTGGATTCAATAAATCATCAACGTTCATTTCTTCATACACGGCTTTTGCTACCGCTTGGATGATGGCGTTGAGATCGGGAGTTTTTTGCTCTTTCTCGATTTTTGCTGGGTTTGGTTGTTGCAAATAAATCGGGGTGGTTTCTTCTTCAATCGCTAAATCTCTTAAATATTGTTCTTGGGCTGAAGGTTGTTGTTCTGGGGGAAGTCTTCGTACTGCGTCATAAAACCAAACTATAGCGTTTTGTAATGGGCCAACGTAATTCATTGCTGGATCGATGATGAACACTTCGCCAGTTTCTGATTCGTAACGGGTCCAGGCGTGGGCTGATCCGCCAAATTTGTTGCGATCTGCGGAAACTTTGCCTTTGATGAGTTTTAATTTAATGAGTTTTTCTAATAAATAAGCGGTCAATAAATTTTGATGACGGCAGATGCCTCCTTTGTTTTTGACGAATTCGCCCAATAAGATTTCTTCGTCTTTTAAATTTCCGCCAACTTGATAAACAATTGCTGCGCTGTACGGTAATTTTTCTCTGACGAGGTTAAAGATTGTTGTTAAAAAAGGTTTTGGGTCGGTTTTTCCTGGCGACAAATCTTCCCATATTTTTGTGACGAGTTCATGAAAAGTTTGTCCAAGGATTTGATCTTTTCCATCATCGACTACAATTCCTTCGCGTTCGCTTCCGCCAATGTAAATTCCTTTATTGATTGGTGAATCGCGGCCAATAATTGGGATTCCTTTAAAGTATCCGTGGGGTGCATTTTGTTCAGGAGGTTTATAATTTCCCAAAGCTTTGGCTCTTAAAACTCCGATGACTGTTCGATCATCAGCAAGGATGCCGTCTTTGAACATAGATTCCATGGCATGGGCGCGTGGCTGTTTTGGGTCGGCTTGGGTGAATTCTTCGAGTGACATAGTTTTGAGCGAAGTTTTGAGAACGAATGGTTGACGAGGTTACAATAAAGTTGTTAAAAATGCAATGGATTATGGTATACTCCTGCTGTTATTTCTCCTTACTTTTTTAAATATGAATAAGAAAATCTTAGCGCCAACGGCTATGGCGGTTTCTGTTTTAGCTGTAACCCTTTTGAGTGGTTGCGCAAATATTAGTCAGCAGATTGCTCAAAAAATGACCGAAGGTGTTGTGAATCAGGCAACCGGCGGAAAGGTAAAATTGAGTGATCAAAATGGCAATATGACGATTACTGATAATGAAGGAAATGTGGCTCAGGTTGGTGGAGGCGATCAACGTCCGGCTTCTGTTCCAAGTGATATTCCAAGTTTGCCTGGTGCAAAATCATATGGTTGGTTCGGCAGCAATAAAGGTGGTCTTTTCTCATTCACGCTTGAGAATGCTGATTATAAAACTGCCTGCGACCAAATGGTGGCATTGGTAAAAGCTCAGGGTTGGGCTGAAAACTCGAATGGTTTTAATATGGAAATGGAAGGAAGCAAAACAACCATGTATCAAAAACCTGGTTATGCGATGACACTTACTTGTGCCGGCGATGCTTCCAGTAAAGAGGTTTCCATTAGTTTAACAAAGAGCGTTGATGATAGTGCGACAACTTCTACGGGTTCAACTCAAGCGAATAACTAATTACTGGCTGCGGGCTGAGTTATTCTTCACGTGAAATTTTTTCATAAGCCTGGATCAGTGCTTCCCACTCTTCCAGGCTTATGTTTTGTGGTCGTTTATCTGCAGAGACTTTGCTGGTTTCGAAAAGTTTTTCTGATTGGTCGGGCGTGAGGTTCAACGCGTGCGGGAGCGTGTTCGAAAGTTTTTTGCGTTTTTGGCTGAACGCGCCTTTGATGAAGGTGAAAAAATAGCCGATGTTGCTGATTTTTGGTTGGTCGTAGGTTTCGATTTTGATGACTGCGGAATCAACTTTTGGTTGTGGGAAAAAGCTGCTGCTGCTCACGTTGCAGACGATGGAAGGTTTGCCAAAAGCTTTGACCTGAAGACTTAAAATAGTTTCGTCGCCGCCCGAGGTTTTGTTTGAACCTGCTTTTTGTTTAACTTCCGGCACACAGATTTTTTCTGCGACCTCTTTTTGGACTAATAGCACGAGAAGTTTTGGTCTGATTTCTCCCGGGTTTTTTGGCTGCAGAAAGTGATTTAAAATTGGCGAGGTGATGTAGTACGGGATGTTGGCGATGAGTTTGTATGGTTCGTGTGGGAGTTTGGTTTGAAGCGCGTCTTCATTGATGATGAAAACGTTTTTGATCTCTTCGCGATTGAGGTTGCGTTGAAGCACCGGGATAATTTGGCGGTCGAGTTCGATGGCGGTGACGTTGTTGGCTCTGCGGGCAAGTTGTTCGGTGAGAATGCCAAGGCCCGGTCCGATCTCTAACACGTGGTCCGTTGGTTTGATTTCAGCAGCTTTGATGATGTTTTCCAAAGCCTGCGGATTCACCAAAAAGTTTTGGCCCAGCTTTTTTTGAGCCCAAAGGTTTTCGCGCTTGAGCATTTCGACGAGTTCGTTGGTGTTGTTGTAGATCATGGGTTGGATTTATTTTTTGTAACTTTGTAGGTTTTGACTTCGAGCTTGAGGCGGGTTTCCAGTTTTTTAGAGGCAATAACAAGATCGTAATGAGCCTGTAAATTCATCCAGAATTCTGCAGAATTTCCAAAGAAGCGTGATAAACGAAGTGCAGTATCAGCTGAAATTGATCTTTTCCCATGAATAATTTCATTGATTCTTCTTGTAGGCACGCTAATGTCTTTCGCTAGTTTATATTGGCTTATCCTCATTGATTTCAGAAATTCTTCATTGAGGATTTCACCAGGATGAGGAATATGAAGTTTTTTCATAATGTGAGATTAATGATAGTCGATGATTTGAACATTGTAAGCGTTATTTCCAATCCAGATGAAGCATATGCGCCACTGCCGGTTGATTCTAATGCTGTATTGTCCTGCAAGCTTCCCCTGAAGTTCTTTAAGCCTGTGACTTTTTGGGATTTTGAGATCTGCTAAATTTTTTGAATTATCAATTATCCAAAGTTTGTTCAGTGCTTTTTGTTGTATTTCCGGAGGGAATCTGCGCGAAAATTTATAATTGAAGATTTTCTTCGTTTCCCGATCTTTAAAATTTTTAATCATAACAATAGTAACGTGACGCGTTACTATTGTAAAGATGGGAGATGAAATTCTGATGAACGGTTCCTGAAGTTTTCCTAAAGTCTGGTTTTCAGTTCTGCCCGGGCAGAGATTTTGGGCGATTTTTTGTTTTCAATAAGCCGTTGTAACTAAAATGTCACGGTTTGTGCGTGCGCACAAATTGAAATTGGAATTCAACTGCGGGATTTGTAAACAGTTCTTGCGTGGCTTTTGTAATAGGTTTTTGGCCCTGTTGTTTGGTACGTCAGCAGTAATGAGAGTTTTTTCAAACTTTTTTATGGGACAGGGCTGGAGCAAATTACAGAACAAGGCAGGGGATTTTACTTATGGTTCAAGGGTCTTCCATAATGGCGCGAGGAGTTTCTGTAATGGTTACAGGATCTTCTGTATTGGTCTGAGGAGTTCTTGTAACGGTCTCAGGAGTTTTTGTAATGCCACCAGAATTTTTTATATTGCTTCCAGGAGTTTCTATAATGGTCGGAGGAACTTTTGTAACGCCTCCAGGAACTTCAATATTGGTCTCAGGAAGTTCCATACTGCTTTGAGGATTTTATTTTGCACCTTTTTTATTCTTGGCCGGAGCGGCAGCTTGTTCAGAAAGGAGGTTGTTCATTAGTGAACGCTTGATGGCTTTTTGTCAGTTCTTTTTTATTTTATTTATTACTTTTATATGACATCTTTTTCGGAAAAATCTTATGGGGCACGGTTTCACAACGCTCAAAACATTCTCACTTACGTGGAAAGTTTTCCTGGGTATAGTTCTCCGGACTTGAATGAGAGTCCGGCGGAGTTTGCAGCACTTTTGGATAGTATTGCGGAAGCGAACGGGATTGAGAGTGAGTTGAAACAGCAGTATCGCGCAGCGGTGCATGCGCGCAAGGAAGGGTTCCGCGGCGAGGGCACGTCTATTTTACGTCTTTTGCCAATGATCCGGGCAGCAGTGGTGGCCAAGTTTGGCAAGGATTCGCAGGAGTATGAAGCAGTGAGTTCGATCATCAACCGGATTTATTCCACGAAATTAACCCCTCCGCCTCCAGCTGATCCGACTGCAACTCCGGGTTCTGATCCGCAGCAGGGGATTTCCCGATCTCAGCAATCGTACGGTTCGATGCTTGGATATTTCCGTGATTTGATTAGTACGTTGGGACAATTGAGCGGGTATGCGCCTTCCAATGCTTTGCTCACCGTGACTTCGTTGAACGCGTTTGCGGACTCTTTGGATGCATTGAACAAAGCCGTGGCTCAACGATCTCAATCCTTACAAAAGCAACGCAAAGAGCGATTGGCATTATATGAAGACATGGCCACGCGCGTGCAGAAAATTAAAGCCTACGTGAAGGCGCAATATGGTCAAAAGTCACAGCAGTTCGGGGCCGTGAAAGGAGTGGTGGTGTAGGTGAGATTATATAAATAGTCGTTTATCAAACAGTCCAGTGTTTAAGTCACTGGGCTGTTTTTTTAGTTTATCTTTGAGGAATTATTATTGTTGGATCAAAAGATAACAAACTGGAATTAGCTTTGAGTGACGTATCTGCAAAATTGTACCAGATGTCGTTTAGATTGGAGGATTATAAATAACAGTCTTAAATACAAAATACAGAGATTATATTGTTATTTTTTCAAAATCATTAAAGTAGTTTTTGCTTGATAGGCTTTCATAAGCATTTTTTTCTATAGCTAATGCAAATAAGTATTTAGGACGCGAACTGGCAACATATAATATTTTTTTGTATATAGGGCCAAATTTTTTTGTATTATCAATAGTTTGCTGTATGTCTTGTTTTTTATCTGATTTTATTGAAAACATTAGCGTTGCACTATGGGTTTGTCCCTTTACACTATGTATTGTCCCAATATCAATTTCTATTTCGTCATAAATAAATTTATTTGTTGGGGGTGAAACGGAGATGGCAGAGCTTTTAATTGATCCTTTTTTTGAAAAATTTATATTTTTTTCTTCTAAAAAATTATTTAGGCTGTTTTTTAAATTATCTAGATCAGAAATTGTTTTGTTTTTTAATAGATCATTAAAAATTTCTAAAAGTAGTTTTTTATATGTATCTGCATTTGTTCCAGCTAGCAAATTATTTTTAAAGATTTTTAAAGATTTTTTTTCATTTTTACTGTATTTATACAGTAAACTCATAAGGATTTTTGAGATTATATTTGTTCCATGTTTTTTTAAGTTTTCAATTGTTAATAATTTTATATATTCAATATCTTCATTAAAATAATATGAAGTTTTTTTGTCTTTATTTTTTGTTAAATTTTTAGAATATTCAGAAAAATATTCGTTCAAATTTTCATGCTTACGACAAATTGCAAAATATTTTTTATAATCCGGAATATTTTCAGTTTTTATTAATTTTGCAAACAGTGGTAATATTTCTTTTTCTTTTCCTTTTGTGTAAATTATTAGAATTTCTTGCGTCGAAATTTTTTCAGAACCCGTTAATCCTGAGCCATTATCTATCTTAAAATTGTTTATAAAATTAGTGATATTTCCTCCAAATCTTGTTGATTTTTCTAAATGTAAACATTGTTCATCAGGATTCCAATTAGTTTCTACTATAGTTTGATTAACATCTCCAATTTGTTGTAATATTGTTTTTGATGATTTTTCAAATAATGTATTTAATATATTCATCTGAAGTTCAGAACAATCTTGTGCTTCATCAAGAAATAAAAATTGAAATCTTTCACTAATTATTTTTTTTAGGTCGGGATTTTGTTTTAAATATTCAAAACCATAAATAAAGCTCTCTATAAAAAGAAAAGAGCCCTCTATATGCTTTTTTTGAATTGTATTGCTTAAAATTCTAAAAATATAATCCTGTGTGACCTGGCTTGTTTTTAAGTCTGTATATTCAGATACACCTTTATTATTGTCTTGAGCGAATATTTTTTTATTATTTATATGTATTGTTCTAAAACGATCAAGAAAATTTTTTTGGGCATTAATGTATTTACCATGCCCTATTTTTGTATAATGCTTCTTAATTCTTTCAGTAATTTTTATATCCTCAATGTCCTTCATACTGATGAATCTTGTATTATCTTGAAATTTTATTTGTAATCCCTTGCTTTGCAAATAAGGAATAAATAAAAATTTATTTATAAATTCTTGAATAGTTCCAACAAAATTAGGGTATTCCATAATTTGTGGATAATGTTTTGCAACGTGCTTTTTGATTTCATCTACTGCAACATTTGTATGGGAAATAACACATATCCCCCTGCCATTTCTCCAAACATTTTTTTGAGCTAAAATATGAAGTTTTCCAGCAATAGTGCTCGTTTTTCCTGTTCCAGCATATGCCTGTAAACAACAAGAATCTAAACATTTTAAAAATATTTTTTGTTCTTCATTAAAATGTTCGTCGTTTTCGAAAATATCCTGTTCAGCTTTTTTAATTTCATCATCTGTTACCAGATAATCGCACATTTTTACTGTTGTTTAAAAACTATTCGTTTTTTGGTATTACAAATTTAATAGCATCTGCAAGGTATTTTAGATAATCTTCTATTTCTTTTTTGATTATTTTTCGATTTTCATCAGTATTTTTTAGGTTTTCGAGTTGTTGAGCTACTTCTTGAGCTATTGGAGCTTTTTCATTTTTTATTTTTTCGTAAATACTTTCAAAATTCATATCAGCAGCAGCATCTTCATCCCGTTTTTTTAATGTGTTATAAGAATCTATATATAATTTTTTTAGTGCAGTTGTTTTGGCGAAAATTATTTTTTCAAATGTTGTACTTTTTTCTTTGTTGTTTAACTCACTATCTTTATATAATTGTTCTCCAATAAAACCATTTATTTTGTTATTTGTGTTTTTTATTTCCTCAAGTTTTATCTCTAAGTCTGTTGATTTTTTGTTGTCAGCATCTGTTATGACAGCAATTGGTATCTTATTATAAGGTGCTTTTTTCCGTTTAAAAATGTTTATAAAATGTTCAAATCCTAATCCATTTGTACAAATTATTGATATACCATAATCTGTTAAGTCATACCCTAAAATTTTAGAAATTTCTGGAATTAGCAATTGTTCAGTAGGACCTTCGACTAAGATTACTCCTTGTGCAAAAAATAGATTTGCTTTTGTTACATCAAGAAAACGTCGTAGGTAATTGTAATTGTTATTTGCAAGCTCTGTTTCCCCCTTTGCAAGAGAGTAAAATTCTCCGTTATAACATATATTTAAACGTTCTACTTCAATTAAAGAAGCTAAATTTGGGCTATGGGTTGTAAGAATCATCTGTGGGCCATTTTTTGATTCTTCTTGAAGAGCTTTAATAATTTTTAATTGCCTTTGTGGATGCAAATGAGCTTCAATTTCTTCAATAAGAATAAGTTTAGGATTTTTTTGCGTATAAAGATGTAATAACTCTGCAGCAATGAAAATCATATTAAGTGTACCTAAGCCAGGATTAGGTAAATCTGTATAATAAAGAGCGATTTTTTCTAGTGTTTTTAAATAATTAGATATTTCTGTTGGGCCAAATTTTATATCTTTTGATGGGATAACTTGTTCATCAAACATTTTTAGTAACCTTTTAATTTCTTTTGCAATAGGTTCTCCTTCTCCCGAAGTAAAGAAATTTTCAGATTCATTTTTAAAGTTTTCTAAAATTTTCGTAAGTGTCTCTTTCCCATTATTTATATCTTTATGATTGCTTAATATTTTTGAAATACGCGAATTAGGCTTTGCCTTAAGTTCATTTCCTGCATCCCTTAATGGGCGTAAATATACTACTTTAAGATTTTCTTTGCATCTTGCATCCATCTCAATAGCAACTTCTTTGCTTGGTCCTACTTTAAATTCAGGAAATTTAATATCTTTTTCATTACTTCTAAGGGTATACCAAATTTTTAATTCTGGTTTATCGCTATCGTTGAATGATAAATATTCAGCAAATGTGGCTGCGTCAATTATCGATTCTTCTTCACTTCTATCATCAAAAGAAAATATAAGATCTATATTTATTTCTAAATTTGGGTCATTAAAGTCGTCCGAAGATATTCGTGAATAATCGTCAACAATTTGCTTTAGGGTATATCGAATTCCATCAATTACAGCACTTTTTCCTGAATCGTTGGGTCCAACAATTAAGTTAAGCCCAGGATTAAACAAACATTCTGTCTGTATTATTTTTCTGAAATTTTTTATTTTTACAAATTTGAGATACATCTTGATTTCTATTAAAGCTTTACATCGCTAGTATATGCTATACGTATAAGCTTTGTTATCTTTAATAGTTTGAATTTGTGTATTTTAATGACAAAGTGAAAGTTTTTAGGATTTGATAAGTTTTATTATTTTAAATGTTTTCTTCAATTACTAGTTCTGTATCAGTCACTATAAATTCATTTTTACAGTTTGGGCATTTATAATGCGATTTGTCACCAAGAATTGTAGAACCATCTTTGGCCTGTGTTTCGCCTGACATTCCTCTAGGTTTATCGTTTTTAAAACCACATTTTGGACAAATTGCATAGATTTTCATAGATTTTTGTTAAAGTTTAGAATTCTTCGTCGGAGTCGTATTTGGCTAGTTCGGCGAGGAGCTTTTCGTAGAGGACTTTGTCGTGTTCCATGCTTTGGATGAGCTTTCTTTTTTGGGTCATGAGGTCGATTTTGTCGTTCGTGTCCGGCAGTTGGTCTGCCAGGCGTTGGAAGAGTTCGTCGATCGGTTTGTAGTTTGGGTTGTCCATAAATTTCTACGGTAAATCGTGCGGATTTTGGTTCAGGGTATTTGGGTCGTTTTGCGATTGTTGGGCCTGTTGTGATTCGCTTGATGTTTCGCGGAAGGCGAAGTACATGATGGTGCCAATGGTCAGGAAGATGACGCCAACTCCTCCAGCAATGGCTGGGCCGAGCCAGAGGTCAAGCGGGTCGATGTTTGGTGTGCCTGCGCTTTGGGAATACATGAAACCAGCGGCGCCAAGGAGGATTAATCCGACAAGCGGGAAGATGAGGGCGATGCTGGATGCGGGGTTTTTCATGATTATTCTGGGTGAATTTCTATAAGCTTGGTCCTCGCGGTTTCTCCGCTGATAATATAAATGTGCTGGTATTTGACTTCAAAGAAGTCGCTGAGGAGTTCGATGAGTTCTTTGTTCGCTTTGCCATCTTCCGGGACTGCTTTGAGTTTAATTTTTATGGTTCCGTCGGCCATGATGTCTGCGATTTCGTGTTTGCCGCTTTTGGGAACAACTCGGACTTTGAAAAAGATCTTTGAACCGTTTTGGAGCTTGTTCTTGAGTTCGGTGAGCATTTGTAATTACAACGGAGCAAGAGGGGTGTGTGCGGTTTTTACTTTTGGGTTGCGGCGGTTTTTGATCATTTTGTATATTTCTTCGGCCAAAATGACAATGACCACGCTGCCAAGAATGATGATCCATTCTAAACCTCCCAGGAACGTGGTGTGGAAATATTGTTCAAAGAAAGGGATTTCTACAATCAATAAGGCCAGAACCATGGAAACGGCAATGGCCAAAAGGAGTTTGATGTTACTGAATGGTTTTACTTTCAACAACGAAGTTTCGGCGCTGCGGGAATTGAGGGCGTTTGCGAGTTCGGCAGCGACAATCAAAATAAAGGTGAGGGTTGTTGCTTGGAGGTAATCCATGTTTCCGCGGGTTTGTTCAAATGTGACGTGGAGTCTGGTGAGATCCCACATGTAAGCCATGAGGGCGAGTCCGCCAATGACGGCGCCGATGTAAAAAATGTGGAAAATGAATTCGCGATTGAGGATTTTTTGTTTTGGTTGGCGTGGATTTTTGTCCATGATGTTTTTTTCGGTTGGTTCAACGCCTAACGCGATCGCTGGGAGTACATCAGTGGTAAGGTTCACAAATAAAATTAAAATCGCTGTGAGGGCCATTGGAAGATTTAAAACAATGGCTCCAAAAACTAAAATGAGTTCTCCGATGTTGGAAGAGAAAACGTAGAAAATAGATTTTTTGAGGTTTTCGTAAATGGTTCGGCCTTCGCGGATGGCGGTGACGATCGTGGCGAAACTGTCGTCACTGAGAATCATGTTCGCTGCTTCTTTGCTGACGTCTGTGCCGGTTATGCCCATGGCAATGCCGATATCAGCTCTTTTGAGGGCAGGGGCATCGTTGACGCCGTCGCCGGTGACGGCAACGATTTCGCCAAGTTCTTTTAATGCTGTCACGATTTTGAGTTTATGCGCAGGGCTTACTCTCGCGAAAATAATATCCAAATGTTTTTGACTTAAAAGTTTTTTGAGATCTGGCAGCGGCATGGTTTCCAACTGTTCGCCAAAGATTATGCGATGATTGGTTTTTTCATCAATGAGGCCGATTTGTTTGGCAACGGCTTCGGCGGTAAGGCCGTGATCACCAGTGATGATGTAAACTTTAATGCCGGCGCGTTGGGTGAGTTCGATCGCTTTAATGACTTCTGGACGCGGTGGATCGATCATTCCCATTAAACCCACGAACACCATATTTTGTTCAATTTCTTGCTGGGAAAGTTTTTGGGTTTTTATTTTGCGGAGTTCATGCGGAGTGAGTTCGCGGTAGGCAAAGCCAAGACAACGTAATGCGTTGCGGGCCATGATTTCGTTTTTGTTCAAAAAGTCGTTGCGGGTTCCGTTATCAATTAACACCGGATGGTTGTTGAGCATGACATGGCTGGAAACTCCAAGTACGCTTCCTGGTGCGCCTTTGGTGAAGACGTAATATTTTTCATCCATTTTGATAAGCACGGTCATGCGTTTGCGTGTGGAATCAAACGGATATTCGTGAACTTTTTGGAAGTTCTTTTTGGCTTCATCTAAATTAAAACCGCTTTTTCTGACCAAGGTGATGAGTGCGGCTTCGGTTGGGTCGCCCATGGCTTTCCAGCTTTCGGTTTGGTTGTGTTCGAGCGGGAGATCTGCGGTTTCTGCATCGGCGTTTTGGTTCGTTGTTGTGTTCGCTGCGTTGTTATTCACCACATCGGCGTTGTTGCAAAGGCCGGCGGCTAATAATAATAATTCCAATGTTCCGTACATTTCCGGATGTTCGCCTGCCATGGTTTCGATGTTTTTGCGTTCGCATTCGTAATCTTCGTTTGGGTCGGTGACGGTGCCAATAGTGACGCAACTTTGGTCGGTGTGTTCGATGTGAATTGAACCGTGCGGATCATAACCAACTCCGCGGACAGAAGCGTTGTAACGATCAAAATAGATCTCTTTCACGGTCATTTCATTTTTGGTGAGTGTGCCGGTTTTATCGCTACAAATAACGGTTGTTGCACCCAGGGTTTCAACGGAAGACAGCTGTTTTACAATGGCATTTTGTTTTGCCAGTTTTTGAACGCCAATCGCCAAAGCAATGGTGATGGTTGCTGGTAAGCCTTCTGGAACTGCGGCAACAGCAACGGAAGTTGCAAAAATTAAGGTGTCGATAATGTTTTTATGTTGAATTAAAACGCCAAAGACAAACAAAAATCCGGTAATCACAAAGGTGATTTTTCCAACAAAAATGCCAATATTATGGAGCTCTTTTTCCAGTGGACTTTTATCTTTTTTGGTTTCAGTGGTGAGGGTGGCAATGGCTCCCATTTCGGTTTTCATGCCTGTGTTCAAAACAACGGCGCGGCCTGTGCCATGAGCAATGGTCGTGCCCATAAAGACCATCTGATTTTTTTGCGCTTGGGTGATGGTTTCACCGGCTTTGGGACTGTCGATGTGTGCTCCCGCGGTTGCTGAGTTTTTTTCAACTGGAGAAGATTCGCCCGTGAGAATTGCTTCCTGCGTTTCTAATTCGTTTTCTTCAAATAAAATCGCGTCAGCGTTCACACTGTCGCCTTCGTCCAAAATTAAAACATCGCCTGGAACCAATTCAGAAGCGGGGATTTTGTCTTGTTTGCCGTCACGAAGAACTCTGGCTTGCGGCGTGATCATTTTTTGAAGTGCTTCGATCGCTTTTTCTGCCCGGTATTTTTGGAAGAAGCCGATGGCTGCATTTAAGATGACGATAAAAATGATGATGGCTCCGTCCGTTGTTTCTCCGCTAAAGAAAGCAAAGATTCCGGCAAAAATTAAAATGATGACCATCAAATCTTTGAACTCATCCAGGAATTCTAAAAACAATGGGCGTTTCTTTTTGCTTGTTAAAACGTTCGGGCCGACTTCCGCAAGCCGTTTTTTGGCTTCATCAGTCGTTAAACCATGCACCGATGACTGGTGCAGTTCCAAAAAAGCTTCAAGTTGTTTTGGGGTGTTCATGGTTTATTGGTATTGGCTCGTTGTTATTGTAAATTTTCGTGACGCCATTGTTTGATTTTGCCGTGGTGTCCGCTGGTTAAAACTTCCGGAACTTCCATGCCTTTATAGACGCGTGGTTGGGTGTAATGCGGATACTCTTTTTTGCCTTTGAGCGCTTTGGAAAAGCTTTCTTCTTCCATGGAAGCGTCTTCGCCCAAAACTCCCGGAACAAAGCGGCTGACTGCGTCCATGACGATCATTGCTGGTAATTCGCCGCCGGTTAAAACGTATTTGCCAATGGAAAGTTCTTCATCAACGCACAAATCAATGGCGCGCTGATCGATGCCTTCGTAGCGGCCGCAAAGCAAAATGAGGCCTGCTGGGGGAGTTGTGTCTGTGGATTTTTTGACAGCGTTGGTTCGTTTTTGTGAAGTTGATCCCGTAACTTTGTTGAGTTTGGAAAT
>Ga0070667_100000431_pt1 | contig 44132 bp, 36 predicted proteins | sample KBSS33metaG_FD_64659 | JGI IMG/M metagenome (GOLD analysis project Ga0070667, IMG submission 64659) | Switchgrass rhizosphere microbial communities from Kellogg Biological Station, Michigan, USA - KBS S3-3 metaG | ecosystem: Host-associated > Plants > Roots > Rhizosphere > Soil ...
GGACCGCCGCGCTCGCGGCGGGACTCTCGCCGTGGGCCAAGCTCTACGGCTGGACCGCCGTCCCGAAGCTCGCATGGGACGAGATCCGGAGACGGCCCTGGACGCGGAGGTCCGTCGGAGTTCTCGCGCTCCTCTTCGTCCCGGGCCTCGCACTCGGCCTTCTCATGTGGCGTTTCAACGGGCACCCCGTCTCGATCCTCGAGAACTTGAACCACCCCGCGTCGGTCCGGCTGATCGACGTTCCCTGGCTGAATGACGGGTGGATGATGATCAAGACGCAGATCTGGATGTCGGGCATGTCCGACATCGTTTTCCCGACCCCCGTCTACGTCGTGATCGCGGCGGCCCTCGCGTTCCTCTTCTGGGAGGCGGTTCGCTCGAATTCCCGGCTCCCGCACGACGACTGGCTGTGGGACCTGATCGTTCCGATCCTGTGCTTCGCCGCGGCCCTCGCCTATTTCGCCTACCGGAACTTCGCCCTGAGCGGAGGACCGGGCGGCGCGGGCGGCTGGTATCTGTGGTCGATGGCGGTCGCGGAGTCGCTGATCCTGACCCGCGCGGCGGCCCGGGATGTGCGCGTGGCCGGGATTTTCCGGGCGACGCTCGCCGCGCTGTGGCTCATCCTCATCGCCGGCGACCTCATCCTCTTCGTCGAGCCCAGCGGGCGACTGATCGTGAGCGGTCCGACGCACCACTTCCACGGCATCCGGCTGGCCCCGATCGCGACTCTCGTGTCTTGGTTCATGACCTCGCGCCCGCCCGGGTGCGCGATTCTCGCCGTCGCCCTCGCCCTCTCCTCCTGGGTCGCGGCCGCGGTCTGCCTCTGGCGGCTCTCGGCGGACACGCGACGGCCCCGCGGCGCTAAGATCGGTTCGTGGACGCCGAGCTCTCCTCCGCCCTCGACGACCTGATCCTCGGGCGCGGCGTCGCGCGCGGCCGGCACGCGCTGACGCACCAGGGGCGCGACGTCTCCGCGGAGTTCGTCGAGCGACTGCGCGCCAACGGATTCCGCGAGACGACGGTGCGAGACGCGCCGATCGAGGCGGGAGAGAAGATCCCGGCCTTCGTCCTCGACCCCGGGAAGGGTCGCGTGGACTTCGGCTGGATCCGGTGGGAGATCTTCACCCCGCGCAGCCGCCGCAAGCTGTTCGCCTCCGAGTACCGCCGCCCCGACAACCAGGAGTGGGCCGTCCAGATCAACCTCGGATCGCCGCAGCCGGTATGGGCGGATGCCTCGCGCAAGGTGCGGCACGACGTTGAGACCGTCGTCGCGGTGAACCCGTGAGTGCCCCGAGACGGCGCGCATGACCTCCTCCGCCCCGATCCTCGAGACGATCCCGGTCGGTCCGCTGCAGTGCAACTGCTCGATCCTCGGGGACCCGTCGACCGGCGAGGCCCTCGTCATCGACCCCGGCGACGAGCCCGAGAAGATTCTCCAGTCGCTTCGCGCGAAGGGACTGCGTCCCGTCGCGCTCCTGCACACCCACGCCCACTTCGACCACATCGGCGGCTCGCGGCGCGTCCACGAGGCGACGGCGGCGCCGATCCGCCTGCACGCCGCCGATTTCCCTCTGTACGACGCGCTGCCGAAGCAGGCTGCGCACTTCGGCCTCTCCGCGGAGGATCCCCTGCCGCCGGACCGGCCCGTCGAGGACGGCGAGACGATCCGCTTCGGCGCCTTCACCGTGACCGCGATCCACACGCCGGGCCACACGCCCGGGTCGACGTGCTACTTACTCGACAACGAGGGTCGCGGGTTCGCCGGTGTGCTCTTCAGCGGCGACACGCTCTTCCGGCGCTCGATCGGGCGGACGGACCTCTGGGGCGGGGACACGGAGACGATCCTGTCGTCCATCCGGGAACGCCTCTATCGCCTGCCGGGCGAGCTGCGCGTGATCTGCGGGCACGGTCCGGACACGACCATCGGCGAGGAGAGCGACCGCAATCCGTTCGTGCGCGGTTGAGGGAGTCGGACGCTATAATCTTTCGCCGATGAGACTGTCGCTTTCCGAGAAGTCCGATCTCGTCGCCTCGTTCTGGAAGGACGCCGCGTCGGTTTGCCCGACCCACGACGTGCCGATGCGGACCTTCTTCGTGGACCGCGTCTACAAGCCGCAGGTCGTCATGGTCTGCCCCAAGGGCAAGGAGACCTGGCGCTTCCCCCAGAAGCCCAAGCAGATCGAGTACTCCCGCCCTCACGTCAAGACGATGGTCAAGGACGCGCAGGAGAGCGAGTCGCCCGCCTGCCCCCAGGACTTCGACGCGCTCACGATCTTCCGCACGCCCGCGGTCTTCATCCCCCAGGGCTGGGACTACCACTTCATCTGCCCGACCTGCCTCTCCTGGGGCAGCTGGATGGAGACCGGCCGCGAGAAGGAGGAGGTCGCCGCCGCACCCAAGCCCAAGAAGGAGGCGCCGGCCTTCCACGACGAGACCATCCCGCTGCCCAAGCGCATGGAGATGGCGAAGGACGGCAACCTCGCGCTCAAGCTCTACGCCGCCATGGCCCAGACCGACTGCACGGCCTGCGGCTACGACTGCGAGGGCTACGCCGCCGCGATCGCCGCGGGCACCGAGAAGGACCCGAACCTCTGCGTCCCCGGCAAGGAGGAGACGGCGAAGGTCGTCAAGGACCTGCTCAAGGGGACGGGGCTGCCCGCCGCCTCGGGCTGAGGCGCCGTTTCAGCGCTCCACTCTCGAGTCGGCCACGGAGGACCGCGAGCCCGCGGCCACGGACTCGGCTCCCCGGACCGGCAGCGAAAAGGTAAACCGGCTCCCCTGCCCGACGACGCTCGACGCCCAGATCGCGCCGCCGTGCAGCTCGACGAGCATGCGTGCGAGGGCGAGGCCGATCCCCATGCCGGCGTGGCCTCGCGTCGCCGAGCCGTCGACCTGGCGGAAGCGCTCGAAGACGTGCGGCAGCTCGGACTCCGGGATCCCGATCCCGTCGTCCTCGACGCTGACGAGATAGCGCTCGGCCTCGCGCTCGACGCGCACCACGACGCGGCCGTGCTCGGGCGTGAAGTGAATCGCGTTGGCGAGGAGGTTCCAGAGGATCTGCTGCAGGCGCAGCGCGTCGGCCCGCACGGGCGCCATCGGCTCCGGAAGCGGCGCCAGGATCATGACGACGCCGCGCGTCTCCGCCATCAGGCGCACGGTCTCGAGCGAGCGGTGAATCACCTCGGACAGCAGCACGGGCCTCCACTGCAGGGTCAGCGCGCCCCGGTCGAGCCGCGCGAGGTCGAGGAGGTCGTCGATGAGCGCGAGCAGCACGCGGGAGGACTGCTGGATCTGGCGAAGCCCCCGGCGCATCGTCTCCTCGTTCAGGTCGCCCTCCGCGAACAGGTCGGTCCACCCGACGATGGCCGTGAGGGGCGTGCGCAGCTCGTGGTTGACGTTCTGGAGGAAGTGGTCCTTGAGCCGGCTCGCGCGCCGCAGCTCGTCGACCGTGCCGGAGAGCTCGCTGTAGAGGCGGGCGTTGCGGAGCAGGAGCGAGGCGAGGTCGGCGAAGGAGGTGAGCGCATCGACCTCCTCCTGGAAGAATCCGGCCTCGCGATTGACCGCGACGGCGACGCCGAGCGTCTCCTCCTCGGTCTTGAGCGGAGCGAACACGCCGTTGCGCGCCCCGCTCGCCTGCAGGAGCTCGCGGTTCGCGTAGGGGTCGCGCGGGAGGTCGTTGGCGCAGTACGGCTCGCCGGTCCGGAAGACCATGCCCTCGATCGAGCGCGCGTCCAGAGAGACCTGCAGTCGCCCCGCCATCTCCTCCGTGACGTTCCAGGCCGGCAGCCGCGCCTCGAGCCGGTTCGTGTGGGCGTCGTAGAAGAAGAACCAGACGCGCTCGGCGCCGGTGAAGCCCGCTACGGCCTGCGTCGCGCGGGCCAGGACCTCCTGAGGGTCCGTCATGCGGTACGCCGAGCGCGAGAAGTCGTGGAGGCGGCGCAGCGTCTCGACCCTCCTCTCGACGCGCCGGCCCATCGTGTCGATCGCGGAGGCGAGACGGCCGAGCTCGTCCTCCTTGTCCTGGCCGGAGACCTCGACCGGCCGGCCGCGTCCGATGTCCTCCGCCGCGCGGAGCAGCTCGGAGACGGGCGCGGACACCCGCCGGGACACGATCGCGGTGACGACCAGGACGGCCGGCAGCAGCACCACGAAGAGCAGGATCACGTCGCGCCGGAGCCCGGCGTACGTCGCGACCGGTAGGACCCGGGCGGCCTCGCCCCGGATGGTCTCGAGCGCCTGCTCGGAGAGGCCCTCGCCGAAGACCCACTGCGTGGAGCCGACCCGCGCGGTCGCGATGCGCGCGCGGCGCCCGTCGAGGAGGTACTGGTCGGTGAACTGCGGGACGTGGAGGGCGCGCTGCGCCAGCCGCTTGAGCTCCGCGGAGCCGGCGTCCGCGAGGCGCGCGCCGCCGATCCCGTTCCAGCCGAGGCTCGCCGCGGCGCGCGGAGTCATCAGGAGCGCATGCGCCTCGCCGTCGAGCGCAAACCAGAAGTCGCCGGCCGGCGCCCAGCTCTCGATCGCCTCGGTCACGTAGCGCCGCGCATCGACCTCGAGTCCCACGCCGCCGACGAGGCGGCCCGACGCGTCGCGCACCGGGACGAGGAGATGCACGAGGCGCGCGGACGCGGTCTCGGGCGGGGAGACGAACGTGCCCGTCCACACCGCGGCGTCGTCGCCCGTCGCGGGCGGCGCCTCGGGGAAGACGACCGCGCGGTCGAGTCGGAAGCGCTCGACCTTCGCCGAGGACTCGCGGCGCGCGGCGGCCGTGTCGAACCAGGGGCTGTGACGCACCATCCCGGAGGCGCTCCAGATCCGCACGCTCCGGATGGACGTGCGCCGGTGCAGCAGGTCCGCCATGACGGCGGCGAGCGGCGCGGTGCGCGCGGCGTCGCGCACGGCCTCGGCCCCGGGCAGCCGAGCGGGGCCCTCGGACGGCACGAGCACGACCGACTCGCCGTCGGGGGACGGCGTCCAGAACTCCCCCCGGCCGTCCGTGGCGAGCGCGGGAGCCGCGGCGACCGCCGGCGAGGCGAGCGCCACCCTCGCCGCGGACGCGAGCGCCCGCGCGGCCTCCTCCGCCGTGCGAGCCCGCCCGTCGATCCACTCCGCCCGGAAAGTGGCGTCCTGCGCCAGGCGCATGCCCGACTCGGCCACGCGCACCGCCGCGACCTGTTCCGCGGAGGACGACTCGACCGCGGCGAGGCGCCGCTGGATCAGCAGGAGGAAGAGGCCGCCCGGCAGGAGGAAGGCGAGCGAGAAGCCGAGCAGCAGGCGCGCCGTGACGCTGCGGCGCGGATCCAGGCGCCGCCAGAAGCGCTCGAACGGAAGGCCGGACACTGAGGGATTTTAACGCCGCGGTAGGGCGGAAACGCCGAGAGGGTTATGAGTTGTGAGTTATGAGCGGTGAGCCGTCAAATCGATTCGTAGCCGGCTCACAGCTCACGACTCATCACTCACAGCCCGTTCACTCGTACCGCAGCGCCTCGATCGGGTCCAGCCGCGACGCCTTGCGGGCGGGATAGAAGCCGAAGAAGATCCCGATCGCCGCCGAGAACCCGAACGCGAGCACGACCGCCGCCGGCGACAGCAGGATCGGCCACCGCGCCTTCCAGGCGAGCACGCGCGACGCGCCCATCCCGAGCGCGATCCCGATCGCGCCGCCGGCGACCGACAGCGTCAGCGCCTCGATGAGGAACTGGGTGAGGATGTCGCGGCCCTTCGCCCCGATCGCCATGCGGACGCCGATCTCGCGGGTGCGCTCGGTCACCGAGACCAGCATGATGTTCATGATGCCGATCCCGCCCACGAGGAGCGAGATCGAGGCCGCCGAGGCGAGCAGCACCGACAGGGTTCGCGAGGTCTCGTCGGCCGTCTGCGCGATCTCCTGCTGGGACCGGATCATGAAGTCCGAGTCCGCGCCGGGCTGGAGACGGTGGCGCTGCCGCAGGAGCGCCTCGATCTCCTTCTGCGCCTCGTCCACGCTGGCGCGCGACGTCGCCGACGCCATGAACATGTCGATCTTCGTGGTCTTCTTGAGGAGCCGCATGACGGTCGTGTACGGCGCGATGACCGTGTCGTCCTGGTCCTGGCCCATCGTGTTGCCGCCCTTGGTCTCCAGCACGCCGACCACGCGGAACGGAAAGTTCTTGATCCGCACCATCTGCCCGATCGGGTCCTGCCCCTCGAAGAGCGCGTTGGCCACCGTCGAGCCGAGAATGCACACCTTGGCCGCGGCGCGCACGTCGGAGTCGGAGAAGAACGCACCCTTCTCGACGTTCCACGAGCGCACGAACGGCCACTCGACGCCGACGCCCTGGACCGACGTTCCCCAGTTGAGGTTGCCGTTGACGATCTGGGCCGCGGAACGCGAGACGGGCGTGACGTAGGCGACGGACGGACACTCGGCGCGCACGGCGTCGACGTCGTCGTCGGTGATGGTCGACTGCCCCGTGAAGATCCGCGCTCCCGACTGCGTCGCGACGCCCGGGAAGATCATCAGGAAGTTCGTCCCGAGCGAGGAGATCTGGGCCTGGATGCTGGCCTGGGATCCCTGGCCGACCGCGATCATCGCGATCACGCAGGCGACGCCGATGATGATGCCGAGCGCCGTCAGCGTCGAGCGCAGCTTGTTGCGCGCGATCGCCTTGAGCCCGACCTTCAGGATGGTGAGGAACTTGAACATCGCGCGCCTCCTCCTATCCGGCCCGCCGCTGCTCGGCGACCGCCCGGTCGTCCACGATCAGGCCGTCGCGGAACACGACCGCCCGCTTGGCGTGCTGGGCGATGTCCGGCTCGTGGGTGATCAGCACCACGGTCTTGCCGTCGTCGTTGAGCCGCTGGAAGACGGCCATGACCTCCTCGGACGTCTTCGTGTCGAGGTTCCCGGTCGGCTCGTCGGCCAGGAGGAGCTTCGGGTCGTTGATCAGCGCCCGCGCGATCGCGACGCGCTGCTGCTGGCCCCCCGAGAGCTGGCTCGGGTGGTGGTCCTCGCGGCCGGCCAGTCCGACGATCTCGAGGCACTTGCGCGCGCGATCCTCGCGCTCCTTCGAGGAGATGCTGGACGCGGAGTAGATCAGCGGCAGCTCCACGTTCTCGATCGCGGAGGTCCGCGAGAGCAGGTTGAAGGACTGGAACACGAACCCGATCTTGCCGTTGCGGATCTCGGCGCGGGCGTCGCGGTCCAGGCCGGAGACGTCGACGCCGTCGAGGAAGTATTTTCCCGACGTCGGCCGGTCGAGACACCCGACGATGTTCATGAACGTGCTCTTGCCCGAGCCGGAGGGGCCCATCACGGCCACGAACTCGCCCGGCCGGATGGAGAGAGAGATGCCGTCGAGCGCGCGGACCTCGACCTCGCCCATCTGGTAGACGCGGATGAGGTCCTCGATGCGGATGACCTCGGCGACCTCCGGACTCAGAAGGGCCTCCGGCCGCCTCCGGGTGCTCCGCCGCCGCCCGGCCTCGCTGCCGTCGCGTCGGCCTTCGCCGTCGCGAGGCCGACGACCACGGTCTCGCCGGGCTTGAGCTCGCCCGAGGCGACCTGCGTGAAACGGCCGTCGGAGATGCCGGTCTTGATCGCGACCGGCTTGGGGTCGCCGATTCCGTCGGCCGCGACCGTGTAGACCGTCTGCTGGTTCGCGGTCTTCTTCGGACGGTTGCCTCCGCCGCCCGCGCTCTGGCCGAACTGCCTCGCCGCGCTCTGGTTCCCGGGCCCGCCGCCGGCGCGCGCCGCCCGCTCCTCGGGAGGAGGCGTGGGCGCCATCGCCGCCGCGTTTTCGGGGCGGAAGCGCAGCGCCGCGTTGGGAACGCGGAGCACGTCCTTCACGGTGGCGACGTCGATCGTGACGTTCGCCGTCATGCTCGGCCGCAGCGCCAGGTCCTCGTTGTTGACCTCGATGATGACCGGATAGGTCACGACGTTCTGGTTGACGGTCGCGTTCAGCCGGATCTGCGCAATCTTCCCGCGGAAGCTCTGGTCCGGGTAGGCGTCGACCGTGAAGCGCACGGGCTGGCCCACCTTGCAGAGGCCGATATCGGACTCCGAGACGTCCGCGGACACCTGCATCTTCGTGAGGTCCTGCGCGATCGTGAAGATCGTGGGCGCCTGGAACGACGCGGCGACCGGCTGACCCACGTCGTACTGGCGATCCACGACGACGCCGTCGATGGGCGCGATGATCTTGCTGTTGCGCAGGTCCGTCTCCGAGGAGGACAGCATGGCCTTGGCCTGGTTGACCGCGGCCACGGCGGAGTCGTAGTTCGCCTGCGCCTGGTCGAGGTCGGCCTGTGCGGCGAGCTGCTGATCCCAGAGCGCCTTCTGGCGGCGCAGCGAGATCTGCGAGTTGCGGGCGTCGACCTGCGCCTTCTCCAGAGCCGCCTTGCTCTGGTTGACCTTCTCCTGGAACGGGACCGGGTCGAGCTCGGCGAGGAGCTCGCCCTTCTTGACGGTCTTGTTGAAGTCGGCGTGCAGCGCCGCGACGTTGCCGGACACGACGCTGCCGACCTTGACCGTCGTCACGGCGGACAGGGTTCCGGTCGCGGTCACCGCCTGCGTGACGTTGCCCGTGTCGACCTTCGCCGTGCGGTACTTCGGCTCCGTGCGGCCGCGGCTTCCCACCAGGAAGATCGCGCCCACGCCGAGGGCCAGCGCAACTCCAACCCAGATCAGCTTCTTCATCACGTTTCGTCCAACGGAAAGGACACGCGAAATCTTCCGCCGAGGCTCTCCCCCAGAACGGCGTTCGGTAGGTAAAGGTTACACGGCCGCGGCTGGGATTTCAGGCGGCGGGAGGCGAAATGAACCCCCGGACGCTGAAAAGCCCGGCGTGGAAGCCGGGCTTCGTGTCGCGACCGACCGTTCGGTCTCAGAGGTTCCGGTCGATGAGCTTGACGAACTCGCTGCGCGGCAGCGCCCCGAGGGCGCGGTCCGCGACCTGGCCGTTCTTGAACAGGATGAAAGTCGGGATCGAGGTGATCTGGTAACGCGTCGCCACGTCGGTCGACTCGTCGACGTTGATCTTGGCCACCTTCAGCTTGCCGGCGTACTGGTTGGCCAGGTCCTCGACGATCGGCGCCACCGAGCGGCACGGGCCGCACCAGGGCGCCCAGAAATCCACCAGGACGGGCACCGGGCTCTTCAGGATGTCCCCGTCGAAGCTGGCGTCGGACACCTGGGCGACATTCGGGTTATTCCCCATGAACAAAACTCTCCTTCTCGCTGAAGTATGCGGGAATCGGGCCAACGGGTTCAGGGCTCCCGCGACACCATGCTAACCCAGGTCGGACCTCGGATTCGCCTCAGTGCACGTGCGCGTGGACACGCCCGCGCACGTGGGCGAGGCCCTCCCGAAGGAACCACGGCACCATCAGGAGCGACAGGGCGGGATCCACCCAGCCCGGCGCATGGAACAGCCCGGCGACCATCGCGAGCAGAGTCAGGGCGGAGTCGATCGAGCAGGCGATCGACTCCTTCGCCTCGGCGGCGAGGCCCTTGCTTCCGAGATTGCGGCTCGTCTTCCATTTGAAGTAGCCGACGACGGGCATCCCGAACGTGGCGAACATCGTGAGGAGGAGCCCGAGCAGGCTCGGCTCGACGTGCGTCCCGCCGAGGATCTCGAAGGCTCCCCGGACCGCGGTGTAGGTCGCGAGGAGCAGGAACGAGACGCCGATCCACCGCGCGAGCAGCTGATCGCGGTGGGCGTGGTCCTCCTCCTCGTCGGCGAGGTGGCGCAGGTGCGCGACCGCCAGGAACGCGGCGCCGCCCTCGATGACGCTCTCGAGGCCGAACGCGAGCAGCGCGAGGCTACCCGTCCGGACCGCCTCGTACAGCGCGAGCCCGCCCTCGCCGAAGACGTGGACGAACGTCAGCCCGAGGAGCCAGTACATCCGCCGCCGCAGGGCGGCGGTCCCGCGGGGACCCGTCTCGAGGACCGGCGAGGGGGACCCGAAGACCGAATTCACGCGGGCATTCTACGCATCGTCCGTCTCGCGGGCCGGAAGGGGAATAGAATCAGCGTTTCGGGAGATTCTGAGACCGACATGCTGCGCCGAACCCGGACCTCCCCCGCCGCGAGGCTGGCCCTCTGCGCGGCCGCGCTGATCGCGATCGGGACCTCCTTCGGCCTGCACCCCGAGCCGGGCGAGGCCTTCCCGGCGGCCAACGCGGCTTTCTCGCGCTCGATCGCCCCCGAGTCCAACCACGGCTGCGTCGCGTGCCTCAACCACGGCGTCGCCGTCGCCTCGCCTCTCGTCGGCCTCCTCCTGGCCGGCTCCGCCTGGAAGCCCGCTCCCCCGCCTGTCGAACCGCTCTCTCGGGGCCGTCTCGCGGCCGCGGATCTTCCGGGTCGCTCGCCTCCCTTCGACCGCTCGTAGGGTTCTCGGGCCGCGCCGTCACCGGCGCGCTCCCGCACGAAACCGGGCGTTTCGAAGGAGTGCAGAGGTGAGACGAACACATTCCCTGGTCATGCTTCCGTGGCTGCTGGCCGCGAGCTCGTGGCTCGCCGCGGCGCGAGACGGACTCGCTCAGGAACCGTCCCCGTCGCCCACACCGGCGCCGACCCCCTCGCAAGCCAGCGCGCCTCCCGTTCTCGAGCCGGAGGCCGCTCCCGCTCCGGCTCCCGTCTATCCCGCCGCTCCGCCGCCGGGCGCGTCGGGAGGCGGCAGTCAGGCTTCGAACTACTTCAATCCGAGCATCTCGGTCATCGGCAACTTCCTCGGCGTCGCGGGACACAACCCGGTCGAGAACCTCCCCGCCGCGAGCCTCCGCGAATCCGAGGTGGCGCTGCAGGCGATCGTCGATCCCTACGGCCGCGCGGACTTCTTCCTCTCGTTCAGCGAGGAGGGCGTCGAGGTCGAGGAGGGCTTCCTCACGCTGACCTCGCTCCCCTGGAAGCTCCTCGCCAAGGTCGGGCGCATGCGCGTCTCCTTCGGCAAGATCAACACGCTCCACCTCCACGTCCTGCCGTGGCCGGACTCGCCGCTCCCGATCGTGAACCTCCTCGGAGGCGAGGACGGCTGGAAGGGAACCGGCGTCTCGGTCGCGAGGCTGCTGCCGCTTCCGGGCGACACGTTCTCGGAGGTGACGCTGCAGGTCTTCGACGGGAACGCCGACGGGCTCTTCTCCGCGCCGAATCGCGGGAACCTCTCGTACAACGGCCACTACCGGATCTTCAAGGACCTCTCCGAGGCCGTGAACGTGGACCTCGGCGTCTCCTACGGCGCCGGCCCCAACGACACCGCGACGAAGACCGACATGCAGTGGACGACTCTGGGCGGCGCCGACCTGACGCTGCGGTGGAAGCCGCTCCAGACGGGCAACTACCACGCCTTCATCCTCCGCGGCGAGTACATCCACAGCGACCGCCGCGAGCCCTTCGGGGACCAGCGGGGCTACGGCTGGTTCGTCTCCGGCGACTACCAGTTCGCCAAGCGCTGGTGGGTCGGCGCGCGGGTCGAGGCGTCCGACCACGCGGACGACGCGCGCCTGCGCGACAAGGGCCAGGCCGTCACGCTGACGTTCAACCCGAGCGAGTTCTCGCAGATCCGCACCGAGCTGCGCCGCCGCACCTACGGAGGAACGAACGTGCAGGCGACCGAGGCCCTCTTTCAGCTGCAATTCGCGATCGGCGCCCACGGCGCCCATCCGTTTTAGAGAAAAGGATCACGCATGAAACGTCTCTTCGTCGTCCTCCTCGCCGCCGCGGCGCTCTCCCTGGCCGCTCCCGCCTTCGCCAAGGTCAAGGTCGTCTCGTCGCTCCAGGACTTCGCCTCGATCGCCCAGAGCGTCGGAGGCAACCGCGTCGACGTCTTCGCGCTCGCGAAGGGCTACCAGGATCCGCACTTCGTGGACGCCAAGCCCTCGTTCGTGCTGAAGCTGTCGGACGCGGATCTCCTGATCGTCGCCGGCCTCGAGCTCGAGATCGGCTACCTCCCGCCGCTCATCGACCAGAGCCGCAACGACAAGATCCGGCCGGGCTCCCCGGGTTACCTCGACTCGTCGATCGGGTGCGACATCCTCGAGCGTCCGACCCAGCAGGTCACCCGCGCGATGGGCGACGTCCACCCGTACGGCAATCCGCACTACTGGCTCGACCCCGACAACGGCCGCGTCATCGCGAGAGCGATCGCGGCGAAGCTCTCGGAGCTGGATCCGGCGGGAAAGGCGGACTACGCCAAGAACCTCGCCGCCTTCGAGGCGAAGCTCGCGGACGGCGAGAAGCGCTGGGACGCGGCCCTCGGACCCTACGCCGGTACGGAGGTCGTCACGTACCACAACTCCTGGCCGAACTTTCTCAAGCGCTTCCGGCTCGTCGCCGCGGGCTACATCGAGCCCAAGCCGGGAATTCCGCCGTCCCCGTCGCATACGGTGGAGCTCATCAACATGATGCTCTCGAAGAAGGTCGGGATCATCCTGATGGAGCCGTATTTCGACGCGAAGACCCCCAAGGCCGTCGCCGAGAAGACGGGAGCGACTCTCGTGACGTTCATTCCGTCGGTCGGCGGCGTGCCCGACGCCAGCGACTACGTGGCGCTCTTCGACTACGACGTCAAGCTTCTCGCCGGCGCCCTGGCGGCCAAAAAGGGAGCCACCCCATGAGCGTCTTCCAGGTCCTTCTCCCGGCCTTCGTCGCGGGCCTCATCGTGACGGGAATGCTGTCCTACCTGGGCGTGCACGTCGTCGAGCGCGGGGTGATCTTCGTCGATCTGTCGCTGGCGCAGATCGCGGCGCTCGGCACGACGATCGGCGTCCTCTCCGGATACGACATGCACTCGGACGCCGGAAAGGTCTTCTCTCTCGGTTTCGCCCTGGTCGGCGCGGCCGTGTTCGCGCTGTCGCGGGTTCACCGCAGCACGCGGATTCCCCAGGAGGCCATCATCGGCATCGCGTACGCGGTCGCCGCCGCGGCGTCGATCCTCGCCATGTCGAAGGCGACGGGAGAGACCGAGCACCTCAAGGAGATGCTCGTCGGGAACATTCTCTCCGTGTCGTGGTCGGAGCTGGCGAAGACGGCCGCGCTCTTCGCGGTGGTCGGGCTCTTTCACTTCGCCCTGCGCCGGAAGTTCCTGCTCATCTCCATGAACGAAGCCGAGGCCGAGCGCCAGGGCCTCAACGTCCGTTTCTGGGACTTCCTCTTCTACGGGTCCTTCGGCCTCGTGGTCACCTCGGCGGTGCCGATCGCCGGCGTCTTGCTCGTCTTCTCGTTCCTGATCGTCCCCGCCGTCTCGGCGATGCTCTTCTCGGACAGGCTCGGGGTCCGGCTCGCGATCGGTTGGAGCATGGGCGCGATCACCTCGGCCCTGGGCGTCTACCTGTCGTACCTCTGGGACCTGCCTACGGGCGCGACCATCGTCGCCACCCTCGGCGCCGGCCTCCTGGTGCTCGGGGGGATCCGCCTATTGACCCGGCGCGCCGCCTGATCCCTCGAAGTATCGTCGCGTCGCGCCGATGTCCTTCTGGATCTGCTCCTTGAGGTCCAGGATCGACGGGAACTTGCGCTCCTCGCGCAGGCGCTCGAGGAAGAACAGCCGCACCTTCTCGCCGTAAACGTCCGCGGTGAAGTCGAGCACGTAGGTCTCGATCGTCGTCGTGTAGTCCTCGTAGAGCGTGGGGCGGCGGCCGATGTTCGAGACGCTCTGGAACCGGCGTCCGAAGGAGCGGATCTCGATCTCGGTGACGTAGACGCCCTCGGCCGGCGCGAGCTCGTTCTCGGGCTCCAGGTTGATGGTCGGCACGCCGATCTGATGGCCCAGGCGGTCGCCCCGCGCGACGAGGCCGTCGAGCTCGTAGCTGCGGCCCAGCATCGCCGCCGCCTCGGCGACCTTGCCGCTCTCGAGCGCGCGCCGGATCCGCGACGAGGACACGGGCTCCCCCTCCCACGCGACCTCGTCGACCGCCTCCGCGACGAACCCGCACTCCGCGCCCATCCGCGACAGCATCGCGAGATCGCCGCGCTTGCCCCGGCCGAACGCGAAGTGCCGGCCCAGGTAGAGCTCGGCGGCGCCGAGCCGGTCGCGCAGCAGGCCGCGGACGAACTCCTCGGGCTCCATGAGCGAGAAGTCCCGCGTGAACGGGATCACGAGCAGGAACTCGAGACCCATCGCCGCGAGGACCTCCTCCTTCTGCCGCAGGGTCTGGATCCGACGAGGCGCGTGGTTCGGACGCAGCACCGCCATCGGATGGGGCTCGAAGGTGATCGCGAAGGACGGCCGGCCGATCTCGCGGGCCCGCGCGATCACCGTCTCCAGGATCCGGCGGTGGCCCAGGTGGACGCCGTCGAAATTGCCGATCGTGCCGACTCCGCCGCGCGGCAGGTCGGACGGCGACGCCCGGAGCGGATCGCGGATGACGTGCATGCTCGGTTAGCCCACGAACAGCCAGTGCACGAAGCGGTGCAGGAGGACCACTCCCCCGCCGATGCCGACGACGCCGTAGGCGAACGCGAGCGCCGGGCGCGGCCGGAGGAACCGGGCGAGCGGGAAGAAGCACGGGAACAAAACGAGCACGTACCGCTGGATGCCCGAGAGGGTGCCGCTCGTGAAGAGCAGCAGGAGGGTCCCAGCCGCATAGATTCCTTCCGGAATCCGGCGCTCGACGAAGAGAGCCGCCGTCAGCAAGACGAAGAGCGCCGCGGAGCCGACCTCGAGCGCGACGCGCGCCGGGTCGTCAGGCCGGCGGATCTGCGCGAGGACCTCGTGCAATGTGCTCGAAACCAGGGACCAGAACGGCTGCGGGCGCACCGACCATCCGGCGATCTTGTTGTGCACGTAGAGGAGCGGGTCGCCGAAGCGTTTCCAGAGGTAGATCGGGTACGCGGCCGCCCCCGCCGCTCCGGCGGCCACTGCCAGGATTGGAGGGAGGCGCGTCTTCGTCGGCGCTCGCAGGCTCCCGACGGCGTACGCGGCGAGCGCCGGAACGAGCAGGAAGCCGTTGAAGCGCGTCAGGCCGACGGCGAACGCCGCGGCGCCCGCCACTGCCCAACGCTCGCGCCGGGCGCCCCACAAAGTCGCCGCCGCGAGGAGGAGAAAGAGCGACTCCGTGTAGAACGCCGCGAGGAAGAAGGAAGTCGGATAGCAGAGGAGGGCCGCGACGCCGGCCGCCCCCATTCCGGGGCCGCCCCACTCGGCGAAGAGGTCGCCCGCGAAGAGGAGCGCGCCGCCGAGGCAGACGAGCGAGAGCGCGATACCCGTCGGGAAAACCGCGGCGCGAGCGAGAGAGGAGAGTCCGCGGGCGAGCAGAGGATAGAGCGGGTAGAAGCCGACGTTGCTCTCGCGCTCGCCCGCGTAATGGTAGCCCTCGACCGCGACGCTCTGGTACCAGCCCGAGTCCCAGCGCGCGAGCGGTGGCGGGTCGGGCACCGCGGCCCAGCGGCTCGGGCCCGCACCCGGCAGCCGCTGCGCGGCGGAGGCGAGGAGAAGAATGGCGAGGCTCCACGCGCCCCACATCCCGAGGATCGTGCGCGCCTCCCGGGGATCGAGGAACGCGCCGCGACTCATCCGCCTCCGGGAACGCCCACGACACTCCCCGTCACGTCGTAGTCGAAGGTCTCCTCGATCCTGACCCTCACGAGGTCTCCGGGGAACAGCGTCTTCCCGCCGGTGTCCGTGATCAGCACCCGGCCGTCGATCTCGGGCGCCTGGGAGCGCAGCCGGCCCTCCAGCAGGTACTCGGACTCCTCGCTCGGCCCCTCGACGATGGCCTCGACCGCGCGGCCGCGGAGCTCGCGGAGCTTCCGCCGCGCGATCGGCTGCTGAAGGGAGAGCAGGAAGTCCTTCCGGCGCTCCTTCTCGTCCGCCGGGACGGGATCGCCGAGCGGCTCGGAGCCCGATCTCGGCTCGGGCGAGTAGGTGAACGCGCCCACGTTGTCGAGCTCGGCCGCGCGGACGAACTCGCACAGCTCCTGGAACTCGGGCTCGCCCTCGCCCGGGAAGCCCACGATGAACGTCGTCCGGATCGCGATCCCCGGAACCCGCTCGCGCATCCGCGCGGCCATCGCGAGGTACGAGGCGCCGTCGCCGCCGCGCCGCATCGCCGAGAGGATCGGGCGCGAGACGTGCTGCAGCGGGATGTCGACGTAGGGGACGAAGCGCGGCTCGCGCGCCATGAGCTCGAGCACGGAGTCGTCGAGCGTCTTCGGGTACGCGTAGAGGAAGCGGATCCAGGGGAAGCTCGTCTCCGTGAGCAGCGCTTCGACGAGTCCGGCGAGGCCGCGCCGGCCGAGGCCCAGGTCCTCGCCGTACCGCGTCGTGTCCTGCGAGATCAGGACCAGCTCCGAGACGCCCTGGGCTTCGAGCGCGCGAGCCTCGGCCACGAGCGACGCGATCGTCCGGCTGCGCTGAAGCCCGCGCATCTGCGGGATCGTGCAGAACGTGCAGGGGTTGTCGCAGCCCTCGCCGACCTTGAGGTACGCGTATCCGCGGCGCCGCGAGAGGACGCGCGGCGCGAGCTCCGTGTGTTCGTAGAGCCGCGTCGCCAGGGGCTTGTCGGTGAAGCGCGGCAGCGAGGGCACGCCGGCGGCGGCCGCGGGCGCATTCTCGAGCTCGTCGAGCCCCACGAACGCGTCGACCTCCGGGATCTCGGCCGCGAGCTCGCTCCCGTATTTCTGGACCATGCACCCGGCGACGACGACCCGGTCGATCTCGCCCCGGCGCTTTCGCTCGACCTGCTCGAGGATCGTCTCGACGGACTCCTCCTTCGCGCGGTCGATGAAGCCGCAGGTGTTGACCAGCACCACGCGCGCCTCCGCGTCGGGAACGATCGCGTGGCCGGCCCGCTGGAGGTGCCCCAGCATGACCTCGGTGTCGACCAGGTTCTTGGGACAGCCGAGCGAGACGACCCCGACGGACGGCAGCGGAAGAGCCTTGTCGGGAGGAGGCGGCGCGCTCAAGGGTAGATCCTCTTGAGCGTCCGCGGGTACGGGATCGCCTCGCGGAGGTGGTGGATCCCGCAGATCCAGGTCACCACCCGCTCGAGGCCCATGCCGAATCCCGAGTGCGGGAACGTTCCGAAACGACGGACGTCGAGGTACCACTCGTAGGCCTCGCGCGGCAGCTTGTGCTCCTCGAGGCGCCGCTCGAGCAGCGCCAGGTCGTGGATGCGCTGCGAGCCGCCGATGATCTCGCCGTAGCCCTCGGGCGCGAGCATGTCGAGCCCCAGCACGACCTCCGGGTCCTGCGGGTCCGGCTGCATGTAGAACGATTTGATCGCCGTCGGGAAGCGGGACACGATCAGGGGCCGCGTCGAGTCGGCGCAGAGTGCCGTCTCCTCGTCGGCGCCGAGGTCGTCGCCGAACTGGATCCCGAAGCCCTTCTTCTGGAGGAGCGCGATCCCCTCGCGGTACGTGATGCGCGGGAACGGCTTCCGGATCGCCTCGAGCTTGGCGATGTCGCGCTCGAGGCGCTTGAGCTCCTCGCCGCACCGGTTGAGCGCGCGGGTCACCAGCGCGACGATGAAGTCCTCCGCGAGCTCGCAGAGGCCCTCGAAGTCGAGGAAAGCGACCTCGGGCTCGACCATCCAGAACTCGGTCAGGTGGCGCCGCGTCTTCGACTTCTCGGCGCGGAACGTCGGGCCGAAGCAGTAGACCTTCCCGAACGCCGCCGCCGCCGGCTCGAGGTAGAGCTGGCCGGACTGCGAGAGGTACGCCTTGTCGCCGAAGTAGTCGGTCTCGAACAGCGTCGAGGTGCCCTCGACCGACGAGCCCGTCAGGATCGGCGAGTCGATGCGGACGAAGTCGCGCTCGTAGAAGAAATCCGCGATCCCCTGCTCGAGCTCCGAACGCACGCGCAGGACCGCGTGCTGCTGGGAGGACCGCATCCAGAGGTGCCGGAGGTTCATCAGGAAATCGACCCCGTGCTCCTTCGGCGTGATCGGGTAGTCCGGCGAGCCGCCGAGGAGCGTCACGGACGACGCGGTCATCTCGAAGCCTCCCGGCGCGCGCTTCTCCTCCCGGACCAGGCCGGTCACGCGCAGCGAGCTCTCCTGGGTCAGCTTCTCCGCCGTCTCCCAGACCTCGGGCGGGACCTCGGCCCTCGGGACCACGACCTGGAGGTAGCCGGTTCCGTCGCGCACGATCAGGAATTGGATCTTCCCGGAGGAGCGCTTGTTGTAGAGCCAGCCCTCGACGGTCGCCGAGGCGCCGGCGGAGCCGCCGATCTGGGCGATGGAGGCAGGGGTAGGACCGCTGGGCGTCGTGGCCATAAAGGGCCGGGATTATAAGGGTTTTGGGCCGCGGCCGCGCGCCCGGCGCCCGTAGAATCCCGCGCATGCCGCGGTCTCTGCCCGAAGGCGTCGCCGCTCTCGCTCGCACAATCGTGCCGACCCGCTGGCGCCGCTGGCTCCGCCGGGCCGCGGCCGACGGTCCGCAGCGCCTGCGCGACCTGCCGGCCGACCTCGTGTCCCTCGCGGCACCCTCCGCGTTCGGCGGGCCGCTGCCACCGCCGGCCCTGCGCTCGCGAGTCGGCCAGCTCTCGCGGCGTGTCTTCCGATCGGTCGGCGTCGACGGGAGCCGCCAGATCCAGGCCGCCTTCGCGAGGACCCGCGCCCCCGGCCGCGCGTATCCCGACTGGCTCGACTTCGGCTGCGGGTGCGGACGCCTCGCGCGCTACGTCGCCGGGCTTCCGGACGTGGCGAACCTGCGGGGCGTGGACGTCGACGCCGACCTCGTGGGCTGGGCCGCCCGCGCGCTCCCCGACCGCGCCCGGTTCGCGACCATGAGTCCCGATCCGCCGCTCGCGTTCGCCGACGCGTCCCTCGACGTCGTCTACGCGATCTCGATCTTCACCCACTACACCGAGCAGGAGCAGGTCGCGTGGCTCGACGAGCTCCGCCGCGTGCTCCGTCCCGGCGGGCTGCTCCTCGCCACGACGATCGCGCCCGCCCTCGCCGGCGGGTTCCCGGGAGTCTCCGCACGAGACCTCGCCCGGCTCGAGGAGTCGGGCTTCCTCTGCGTCAACGCCGACAGCGCGTCCTTCAACGAACGCGCGGCATTCCACTCCCGCGACTACCTGCGCGCGCAATGGGGGCGGCGGTTCACGCCGCGACTGCACGAGCCCGCCGGGTTCGTTGGCTACCAGGACCTCACGGTGTGGGAGAAGCCCGCGGCGCCTCCGCGCCGACCAGGATCGACCGCTTCAAGACCGTGATGCCGCCGTCGCGGGCCACGAGCGTGACCGTCAGGACGTGCGGTCCCGGCGCGACTCGCGGGACCTCGAACCCGTAGCCGCCCCGAGCGGCGTCGGGGAACTCCGGAAAGTTCTCGACGAGGCCGGGCCAGCGGCCGCCGAGCTGCGCGAGCCCGGCGGGCCCGAGCTCGGTGCCGATCCGGATCTCGACGATCCCGGAGTCGTCGAGCGCCCATCCGAATCCCCAGGAGCCGGCGGCGGCGGTCGTGCCCTCGGCAGGAACCTGGATCATGCCGAAGGGGGGCGAGACCTTCGCGGCGAGCTCGTCGAGGAGCGATCGGAGCCGCGCCCCGGCGTCCGAGCGGTCCGTCTCCGAGAAGCCCGACACGAACGGGACGGACGCGGCTCCCCCGGTCAGCCGGAACAGAAAATCCCGGTTCGCGCCATGGGGAGCCGAGCCGAGCAGCTCGAGGTGCCCCGCTTCGAGTCCGCCCTCCACGAGCCGGCGGTACGCGTAGACCTCGGGACCCAGCGTCTCGTGCGGATGGAAGACGACGACGCGGGCCTCGGTCCGCTCGATCTCGCCCCAGATCCGATCCGGGATCGGGCGCTGACGCGAGGTGTCGACGAGCGCCGCGTACTCGCGGGGCCAGAATCCGGAGTAGCCGTTGACCAGGGGCTTCCGGTGCTCGGCCTGCGACAGCACGTAGTCGCAGTCGTGCGGGAGGCCGAGCGGCCACTCGACGACCGCGCCCTCGAAGCGAGCCGCGCGGAGCCACTGGTAGACGGGACGCGGGTTGGGGTCGCACACCTCGAGTCCGAGCGGGAACGCGCGGTACTCGAAGAGGAGGACCGCGAGCGCCGCCGCGATCGCGCCGCGGCGCACCCACGGCGAACGCCCGCGTGTACACGCCGAGAGCCCCCACGCCGCGAGGACCGCGAGCGCGAGCTGGAAGATCACGATCCCCCGCGCCGCGGCCCGCACGGCTTCGAAGACGGCGCCGAAGGACTGAAAGAGGAAGCGGTAGTAGGGCGTCCGGCCTCCGAGCGCGATCAAGATCCCTGCGGCGGCGAGCGCGAGGAGAAGGAGCACGCGCCGGTCCCGCGACGAGCGGCGCACGCGGTCACCCAGGTCGCGAAACGCGCTCCCCGCGGGGAACGCGATCGAGAGCCGCGCGAGAACGACGCCCGTCAGGAGAACCAGAACGCGACCCGGGTCGCCGACGCGCAGGGGGCCGACGCGGAACCCCGGGACCGCGAGGGCCGCAATTCCGAGCGCGGCGAGAACGACCGCGAGCAGGTCGAGCGCGCGGGCTATCCTCCGGCGCCGACGGATCGTCGAGAGGGGAGGAGGCGGCGTCCCCTCCTCGCTGACCATCGAGCGCACCCGCGCGACGCCGATAGCCGCGAGGAGGAGGGGCAGCAGTCCCGGGAAGAAGTCGCCCTCCGGACTGCGCCACCGCGCCGTCAGCGGACCGTAGAGCCGGTTGCGGTCCCCCGCCGAGAGGAAGGAGCCCGGCCGGCCCGAGAAGAACGTCATCTCCCCGAGCCCGCGGCGCATGCCGTAGAGGCGCGACGCGGTCCGATAGGGGAGGAGAAAAGGCAGCCACACGAGCGCGCCGACTGCGAGCGCGGCGAGCGCGCCGGCGATGCGCCGCCCGCGCCCTGGCTTCCCGCTGATGGCCTCGAATAGGAGGATCATCGCGAGCATCAACCCGCCGAAGAAGCCGTATTGAAAGCACGCGAGGCCGTTCCAGGCAAAGAAGAGCGCGAGGAGGACGGCGTCGCGGCGCCGGCCGGAGTCCAGATAGCGCAGGAGGAACAGAGCCTCGAGGCAGAAGAAGCCGCCCCACTCCATGTGGAGGTGCGGGAGCTGCGACATCTTGTACGGGAGAAAGGCGAAGACGATACCCGCGAGAAGCGAGGCCGCGGGATCGCCCGTGACGTACGACGCGAGCTTCCAGCAGCCCCAGGCGGAGAAGAGAAACGCGAGCAGGAGGTTGACGTTGTAGTTGACCCAGACCGGCGTGCCCGCCGCGAGGAGCGGGAAGCCGAAGATCGCACCGCCGTAGTTGTTCTCCGAGAAGGCGAGGGCATAACGCGCGGGATGGAAGATCGGCGCCTGGAAGAGATTCAGCGGGTCCCGGAGCGTCTGGCGATAGTCCCACTGCAGGACCCACGCCTCGAGCTTGCCGTCGTAGAGGTCGGGCGTCCGGTCCGCGAGGTTCGCCGCCTGGGGCCAGGTCATGAGCACGGTCAGCGCCGCGTAGAACGCGGCCGCGAGCGCGGATTCGCGCCGGCCCGTCGTCTGGGCGGTCATCGCCCGGCGCCTAGCGCTGCTTCGCCCGGGCGGCGTTGGCGATCGTCAGCGCCTGCTGGAGCCGCTGCATCCGGCGCTGGCGCTTCTGGGTGCCCTCGACGTCGCCCGCCGGAATCACGGTCCCGCGAAACTCGCGCAGGAGCCTGTCGGCCTCGAAGGCGAAGGTGTTGAAGTCTTCGGTGCGGAATTTCTTGAAGGTCAGCTCGGTCGCGATGACGTAGCCCTCCGCGACGTCGCGGACCATGTTGTAGGCCGACCCCCCGAGAAACGCTCCCATGGGCTTTCGGACAGTGTAACCCGCCGTCTCCGGAAGCGAAGCGCCGATGCGATACGATCGACCCTTTTGCAGGAGGGCTCGCTTGGCATCCGTGGACTACCTCGACTTCGACTCGCTCCTGACGGAGGAGCAGCGCCTGGTCCGGGACACCGTGGGCTCCTGGGTGGACGACAAGGTCCTGCCGGTCATCGAGGAGGCCGCCTGGGAAGGGCGCTTCCCGAAAGAGCTGGTCCCCGACATGGCCCAGATGCACCTCTTCGGCTCGACGATCACCGAGTACGGCCTGCCGGGCCTCGACAACATCTCCTACGGACTGATCATGCAGGAGCTCGAGCGCGGCGACTCCGGCCTGCGCTCGTTCGTGTCGGTGCAGTCGGGCCTCGTCATGTACCCGATCTACACCTTCGGCTCGAAGGAGCAGAAGGACAAGTGGATCCCGAAGCTCGCGTCCGCGCAGGCGCTCGGCTGCTTCGGGTTGACCGAGCCCGACTTCGGGTCCAACCCGGGCGGGATGCGGACCACCGCCAAGAAGGACGGCGACTCGTACGTCCTGAACGGCGCGAAGGCCTGGATCACCAGCGGCTCGATCGCGGACGTCGCCGTGGTCTGGGCCAAGCTCGACGGCGTCGTGCGCGGCTTCTTGGTCGAGCGCGGGACGAAGGGCTTCTCGACCTTCGAGCACAAGGGCAAGATGTCGCTCCGGGCCTCGGTCACGTCCCAGCTCGCCTTCGAGGACTGCCGCATCCCGGCGGAGAACATCCTCCCGGGCGTCGAAGGGCTCAAGGGGCCGCTGTCCTGCCTGACGCAGGCGCGCTACGGGATCGCCTGGGGCGCGCTCGGAAGCGCCATGGCGACCTACTACGCCGCGCTCGAGTACTCGAAGAGCCGCAAGCAGTGGCGGGAGCGGCCGATCGCGGCGCACCAGCTGGTCCAGGAGCGCCTCGCGTGGATGATCACCGAGATCACGAAGGGCCAGCTGCTCGCCTGGAAGCTCGGCCGGATGAAGGACGACAAGACCATGAAGCCGCACCACGTCTCCATGGCCAAGCGCAACAACGTCTGGGTCGCCCGGGAGTGCGCCAAGCTCGCCCGGGAGACGCTGGGCGCCAACGGCGTCGTCAACGAGTACCCCGTGTTCCGCCACCTCGCCAACATCGAGAGCGTCTACACCTACGAGGGAACCCACGACATCCACACGCTGATCATCGGCGAGGCCGTGACCGGGATCCCGGCGTACAACCCTCCCATGGAGTGAACGCCTAACCTTCTGATTCCGAACGTTTTGCGCTAAAATAGCGTCCTCGAGAAATCACTAGGTGGGAATCACCGGGAATCTCAGGACGATGCAGCTCGGCGAGCTGCTGCAGTGGCTCTCGCTCGGCTCGAAGACAGGCACCCTCCTGATCGACGGCCACGGAGTCGAGAAGAGGATCTATTTTCAGGACGGTCGCATCGCGTCGACCTCCTCCTCCTCGGAGCGCGAGTACCTCGGCCACTTCCTCGTCTCCCACGGTTTCATCACCGAGGAGGAGCTCAAGATGGCCATGGAGGTCCAGGAGGAGTCGCAGATCCTGCTGGGCAAGATCCTCGTGATGATCAACGCGATCGCCGAGGCCGACCTCCTGCGGCTCATGAAGAAGAAGGCCGAGGAGTCCATCTACGACGTCTTCCTCTGGACCGAGGGGGACTTCGAGTTCCTCGACGGCGAGATGCCCGACCAGAAGATGGTCCCCCTGTCGCTCGACGTCACGGGAATCATCATGGAGGGCATGCGGCGCTACGACGAGTGGCAGGTCATCCGCCAACGCGTGCCCGACTCGGGCGTCGTCCCGGAGATCGTGCGGCCCCTCGACATGGACGCCCTCCACGACCGCGAGAAGCTCATCGTGCCCTACATCGACGGCCAGCGCACGGTCGAGGAGATCGCGCTCCACACGCACAACGCCGAGTTCACGGTCTCGAAGCTGATCTCCGAGGGTCTCCGCACGACCCACATGCGGCTCCTCGAGCGCCGCCCGCGACGGGAGGAGATCCCGGTCGCGGGTTCCGGGACCGAGGTCGAGCAGTTCCTGAAGCGCGGCCGCGCCCAGCTCAAGAAGGACCCCCAGGCGGCCTACCGGATGTTCAAGGTGGCTCACGAGCTCGACCCCAACGACGGGCGAGCCGCGGACGCCATCCGGGAGGCCGAGAAGGAAATCAAGACCGCGCTGCAGGCCGACGGCGTCTCCGGCGAGAAGATTCCGGAGCTCGCGATTACCCTGCAAAAGCTGCAGGAACGGCCATTTACGCCGCACGAGGGCTTCGTCCTCTCGCGGATCAACGCCCAATGGGACGTAAAATCCATCATGAAGATCTCGCCCATGAAGGAGCTGGAAGTCCTCATGATCTTCCAGAAGTTCCTGAAGGACGGAGTCATCCGCTGGAAAGCCGACAAAAGGCCCTGACCGGGGCCGTGCCCACGCCGCATCGGATGCGGGCCTTCCGAGGCCTCCAGGGAGCCGTGTGCGCGGCCGCCGCGATCCTCCTCGCGGTCCTCGCCACGGACATCGACTGGTCGCGCTGGCCCGAGATCGTGTTCTTCACGGCGCTGACCGTCCTCGCCTTCCGCCTGCGCGTCCGTTACGCCGGCAACTTCGTGGGCCTCGAGGCCGCGGCGATGATCCCGGCGATCCTCGTCCTCGGCTCCCCCGGCGCCGCGATCCTGGTCTGCGTCGTTGCCGACGCGATCGCCAAGGTCCTCGCGAGGTCCCGCCGCCTGACCCTGTCGAACGGTTTCGACCTCGCGCAGCTCGCCCTCTCCTACGGGTCCGCCGCCCTCTTCTGCCGGGCGCTCCATGCGGCCGGCATCGGATGGGTCACGGTCGCGGCGCTGGCCACCGGCGCGCTCCTCGTGTTCTTCGTCGTCAACACGATCCTCGTCTTCACGTACCTCGAGCTCGGCGCGATCGCGCCCCGCGAGCGGCTCTTCCAGATCGCCCTCTTCCAGCTGGTCGCGCTCCTCCTGCTCGCGCCGATCGTCATCCTCGAGGTCCTGATCTACACCCCGTACGGGATCGCGGGCATGCTGCTCGCGTTCTTCCCCGTGGTGCTCGCCTCGTTCGTCATGCGGAGCCTCTCGTCGATGGAGAAGCGCGTCGAGGAGGTCTCACGCCAGAACCGCGAGCTCGACGTGATGCGCGACATCTCCAACACGTTCGGGATCAGCGCACGGGTCGACCGCTACGAGCGCGTCTTCGCGGCCGTCGGACGCCTGCTGCCGGAGAGCGCGATGGCGATCATCGAGTGGCTCGACGGAGTCGGGGCCGGGGCGGAGGAGGCGTTCTCCGTTCACCGCTCCTCGCGCGTCACGGCCCCGCGCCGCGAGATCCTCGACTGGGCGCGCCGCCACCGGCTGGACGAGCGGGCCGTCGATCCGGCCACCGATCGGGCCGAGACCGTCGCCGGTCTGCGGCGAGACCTCGCCCTCACGCCCGAGGGCCATTACCAGGTCCGCCTCCGCCTCTCGACCTTCGAGATGCACTCCGGCCTGATGATCGTCGAGAGCGCGTCCTCGGAGCTGCACTCCGCCGAGTCGCTGGCGTCTCTCCGCACGATCGCCGAGCACATCGCCCTCGTCCTGCAGGACCGCAGCATCCGCGCGCAGATCGAGGAGCTCTCCCAGCGCAACCGCGAGCGTGCCGAGACGCTCAACCAGATCCTGGAGATCTCGAACGACCTGAAGCGCAACCGCACGCTCGACGACCTCTTCCAGTCGATCGTCTCGGCGGTCGCCAAGAGCCTCGGCTTCCAGGCCGTCCTCCTGTCGCTCTACGACCGCGAGCAGAACGTCTTCTCGCCGCGCGCGCACTTCGGGCTGGGCGAGCGCTGGCCCAAGATCCTCGGCAAGACGGTTCCCGCCGGAGAGGTCACGCGACACTGGACGGACCGCTACCGCGTGTCGAAGTCGTACCACGTGCGCGACCGCTCGGTGCACACGGGCATCTCGGGCATCGCCTCGTCGGTGTCGGGCCGCGTCCTGGCGGCGGGCGACGACGGGTGGCGGGCGGAGGAGCTCCTCTGGATCCCCCTCTACTCGGAGGACCGGCTCCTGGGATATCTCTCGGTCGAGGAGCCCCACAACGGGAAGTCGCCGACGCTCGAGACGATCCGCTCGCTCGAGATCTTCGCGAACCAGGCCGTCACCGCGATCGAGAGCGCGCGCTCCTACGACGAGGCCCGCGAGCAGTCGATCCGCGACTCACTCACCGGCGCCTACAATCACCGCCACTTCCAGGAGGTCCTCCAGCGCGAGCTCGGCCGCGCCGAGCGGCTTGGGCGGCCGCTCACCGTCCTCATGCTGGACATCGACGATTTCAAGTCGATCAACGACCGCTTCGGCCACCCGGTCGGCGACGCGATCCTCCAAGGCATCGTGGCCGAGATCCGCAACGAGGTCCGCGGCGACATGGACCTGCTCGCGCGCTACGGCGGCGACGAGTTCGCCGTCGTGCTGCCGGAGACGCCCCCCGGCGAGGCCGTCCTGGTGGCCGAGCGCGTGCGCCGGCGCGTGGACGAGCGGCTCTTCCGCATGCCGGACTCCGGACAGATGCTGCGCGCCACCGTCTCGATCGGCGTCGCGACCTATCCCGACGACGCCACCGAGAAGATGGACCTCGTCGAGAAGGCCGATGCCGCGCTCTACCGGGCGAAGCGCGGCGGGAAGAATGCGGTCGTCACGACCGCCGAGCCGGGCCCGGGACAGCTGCCCCTGCTACCGCACTGACGGCGAGGCGCGAACCTCAGCCGCGCCGCGACACGGCGCGCGAATCTTGATCGGCGAACCGCAGCGGCCACGCCGCGGCGTCTCCCGCGTAGTCGACCCCGATCCGCGGCGAGATCGCGATGCGGCGCCGCCGCCGGGAACCGAGGAGAATCCGGATGTCGCCGCCGATCAGGTCCCGGCCGCTGTCCCGCGTGGTGATGCCGAGCGCCGCGCACAGCTTGCCCGGCCCCGACAGGAGCCTTGCCGGGGCCGACTCCCCTCCCTCCGCGGCCCGGAGCAGGACCGCCTCCGCGATCCCCTCCCGCCGCGTCACGACGTTCGCGCAGAAATGCATGCCGTAGACGAGGAAGACGTAGAGGTGCCCGCCGTCCGCGTACATCGGCTCCACGCGGGCGGTGCGCCGGCCGGACCACGAGTGGGCCGCGCGGTCGCCGGCGCCCAGGTAGGCCTCGGTCTCGACGATGCGCGCGCCGTACCACCGGCCGCGCCACCGGCGGGCGAGCCACGCGCCGACGAGCGCGCGCGCGACGCGCACCGTGTCCCGCCGGTAGAACGCTCGCGGCGCCTCCGCGAGGCCGAGCGCGCGCGGATCGAACGCGAGGCGCGCGTCGGGCCGCCGAATCTTCGCTATCATGCCGACGCTCGGGCGGACTCCCACTGAAAGGATTCTATGAACATCCTCGTCACCGGAGGCGCGGGCTTCATCGGCTCCCACATGGCGAAGAGGCACCTCGCGGACGGGCATCGTGTGGTGATCGTGGACGACCTCTCCTCCGGGCGGATGGAGCGCGTTCCCGAGGGCGCGCGGTTCGTCCGAGCGGACATCGCCGACGCCGACCTCGAGCCGCTCCTGCGCGAGGAGCGGATCGACTTCGTCTCGCACCACGCGGCCCAGATCGACCTGCGCCACTCGGTCTCCGATCCGATCGGCGACGCCCGCGCGAACATCATCGGGAGCCTCAAGACCTTCGAGGCGATGCGGCGGGCGGGAACGCCCCAGGTGCTGTTCTCCTCGACCGGCGGGGCGATCTACGGCGAGCCCGAGGGCGGCCGCCCGGCCCCCGAGACGCACCCCACGAATCCCATTTCGCCCTATGGGTGCGCCAAGCTCTCGATCGAGAAGTACATGCACTACTACCAGGTCGTGCACGGGCTGCGGTGCCAGATCTTTCGCTACGCGAACGTCTACGGCCCGTGGCAGGACGGGACCGGCGAGGCCGGGGTCGTGGCGATCTTCTCGGAGGCGATGCTCGGCGCGCGCCCGCTCAAGATCAACGGGGCCGGCGAGCAGACGCGCGACTACGTCTACGTCGGCGACCTCGTCGAGGCGGCGGCCCGCGCCGCGAGCAGCGAGAAGACCGGCGTCTGGAACCTCGGCACCGGCATCGAGACGTCCGTCAACCGCCTCTTCGCTCTCCTCGCGAAGGAATACGGCTACGCGGCGACGCCGCCCCACGTCCCGGCGCCCGCCGGCGAGCAGCAGCGAAGCGTCCTCGACGGCTCGAAGGTCCGCCGCGACTTCGACCTGCCGCCGTGGACGCGGCTCGAGGACGGCCTCGAGAAGACGGCCGAGTTCTTCCGGAGCCGCCACCGGGGCTGACCGCCCGGCCGTACAATTCCCGCAGCGATGACGCTCCCCGCCGGGAGCCGCCTCGGCCCCTACGAGATCCTCGCGCCTCTGGGCGCGGGGGGCATGGGCGAGGTCTACCGTGCGCGGGATCCGCGGCTGGGCCGCGACGTCGCGATCAAGGTCCTGCCGGCGTCGTTGTCGACGGATCCCGATCGCCTCAAGCGCTTCGAGCAGGAGGCGCGGGCCGCGGGGGTGCTAAACCACCCCAACGTCACGATCGTCTACGACATCGGCTCGGAGTCCTCGTCGGGCGCGCCCTACGTCGTCCAGGAGCTGCTGGAGGGCGAGACCCTGCGCGCGGAGCTCGCCGGCGGCCGCTTCTCGCCGCGGAAGGCCATCGACTACGCGATCCAGATCGCCCAGGGGCTCGCCGCCGCGCACGAGAAGGGCATCGTCCATCGCGACCTGAAGCCCGAGAACCTCTTCGTGACCCGAGAAGGCCGGGTCAAGATCCTCGACTTCGGGCTCGCCAAGCTGACGCAGGTCGAGGGCTCGGACTCGGGGTCCAAGATGCCGACCGCCACCGAGCCCGGCGTCGTCATGGGCACGCTCGGCTACATGTCTCCGGAGCAGGTCAACGCGCGGCCGGCGGACGCACGGAGCGACCTCTTCGCGCTGGGCGCGATCCTCTACGAGATGCTGGCCGGACAGCGCGCCTTCCGCGGCGAATCGGCGGCCTCGACGATGGCCGCGATCCTCCGGGAGGATCCGCCCGAGCTCTCCGCCGGCAACCGCAGCCTCCCGCCCGGACTCGAGCGCATCGTCCGCCACTCCCTGGAGAAGAATCCCGACCGGCGCTTCCAGTCCGCGCGCGATCTCGCGTTCGACCTCGAGTCCCTGTCGCCCGCCTCGTCGGCCGCCGCCGCAACGCCCGCCGCGTCGCGGGGGTGGAGCCGGGCGCTCGCGATCGCCGCCGCGCTGCTTCTCCTCGGCGTCCTCGCGGGTTGGGGTCTCCGGGCGCTCCGCCCGAGAGCCTCCTCCCCCGCGTACCAGCGCCTCACGTTTCGGAGAGGCACGGTGTACACCGCGCGGTTCGCGCCGGACGGCCAGACGATCGTCTACGGCGCCGCCTGGGAGGGACAGCCCAACCGGATCTACGCAACGCGGCCCGGCAGCACGGAATCGCGCGATCTGCAGCTGCCGGACGCGCGCATCCTCAGCGTCTCCGCGACCGGCGAGCTCGCGATCCTTCTCGGACGCCAGGCCGTGTGGGACGCCACGGGAACGCTCGCGCGCGTTCCGCTCGAGGGAGGCGCCCCGCGGCAGCTGCTCGAAGACGTCCGGCTCGCCGATTGGTCGCCCGACGGGCGGGAGCTCGCGGTCGTGCACAGAGTTGGGGGCGACGATCGGCTGGAGTTTCCGATCGGGAAGGTCCTGTACCGGGCGTCCCAGCCGATCGAGTCGATGCGGTTCTCTCCGAGCGGCGATCGGATCGCCGTGAGCGAGCTCTCGGGGTCGATCCTGACGGTCGATCTCTCCGGCAAGACGACGATCCTCTCGAAGGCGTGGCTCGTGGCGGAGCTGGTCTGGGGGCCCGATGGCCGGGAGATCTGGTTCACGGGCTATCGCAAGGGCGAGAAGTTCGCCCTGTATGCCGTGTCGACCTCGGGTCGCGAGCGGATCGTGCGCCGCGAGGCCGGCGGCCTCTACCTTCACGACATCGCGAGAGACGGCCGCGTCCTCTTGAACGAGTACGTCTGGACCTCGAGCCTGGCGGCGCTTGCCGCCGGCGAAACCGCCGAGCGCGATCTCTCCTGGATGGACTTCTCCCTGGTGACCGACATCGCGAAGGACGGCCGCTTCGTCGTCTTCGAAGAGCCGATGGAGGGCGGAGGGCCAAACGGCGGCGTGTATCTCCGCGCATTGGATCAGTCCCCGGCGGTTCGCCTCGGCGACGGCTCCGGTTTCGCGGTCTCCCCCGACGGACGCTGGGTCCTTTCGAGGCCCGCGGGCGGCCAATCCTCCAAGGCGCACCTGCTTCTGCCGACGGGCCCCGGGCCGCCCCGATCTCTGGAGCACGAGGGCGTGAGCGAAACGGCGTGGGGCCGATTCTCCCCTGATGGAAAGCGCATTTTCTTTCTCGGCCGCGCGGCGTCGGGCACGATGCGCCTGTACGTTCAGGACCTCGACGGCTCCCCGCCCCGGCCGATCTCGCTCCAGGGAAAGCAGACCGATTCCCCGGAGGGAATGCCGAACCAGCCGTTCGCGATCTCACCGGACGGCCGGTTCGTCGCGGCGCAGGGACCCGACGCCAGGATCGCGTTCTACCCCGTGGACGGAGGGGACCCGCGCCCCCTCCCGGGCGCGGTCGCCGGCGAGAGCCCCATCCTCTGGGGCGCCGACGGAACGCTCTACGTCTTCATCGCCGAGGAGGCGCCGAGCCAGGTCTTCCGGGTCGACGTCGCGACCGGCCGGCGCGAGCTCTGGAAGACGATCGCTCCCGCGGACCGCTCCGGCCTGGTCCAGATCGACACCCTCGTGATGACTCCCGATGCGCGCAGCTATGCTTACAGCTACGAGCGCATCCTGACCGATCTGGAAATCGTGGACGGCCTGCGATGAGCCTCCCCGCCCCGTCTGCCTAAGAGAGTTTCGCCGTCCCGCCCGTCGTCCGCCGCTCCTCCGTGGGCTGCTGGGGGACGAGGTGGCGCTTGAGCACGACCACGGTCCGGTCGTCCTCGGGCTCGCCTCCCCCGGCGTACTCGGCGACCCGGCGGATGAGCGCCCGCGCGATCTCGTCGCACGCCATCTCGCGAACCTCCAGGAAGGCGCGCGAGAGGCGCCCGACGCCGAACTCGACGTCGTTCTCGTCGTGCGCCTCGACCATGCCGTCCGTGTACATGAGGAGCGCGTCTCCCGGCTCGAGCCTTCGATACCCGCGCGTATACGTCGCGTTCGCGGTCGGGCCCAGGACCAGCCCCGTCTGGATGAGCGGCGTCACGCTGGTCCCGTGGAAGTGGAGCGGGTGCGGATGGCCGGCGTTGACGTACATGAGACTGCCGTCGTCCTCGACCTCCCCGTAGAAGAGCGAGACGAAGCGCGTGGTCACCCGCGACTCGTGGATGATGCGGTTCAGGCGCTCGACGGTGCGCACGATCTTGAAGTCGCGCTCGACCGCCATCCGCAGCCCGGTATAGACGTCGCGGACCTGCAGCGCCGCCGGTAGGCCGTGGCCCGACGCGTCCGCGATCGCGAGCCCCAGGATCCGGTCCGAGACCGGGATGAAGTCGAAGTAGTCGCCGCCCACGAGCTCCGCCGGCGTCGTGAAGCCGGCCACCTCGATCGAGCCGCGCCGCAGCGCGCGCTTGGGCAGGAGCGACATCTGGATCCGCCGCGCCTCCTGGAGCGCCGAGATGTAGCGGCCCTCGCGCAGTTTCTGATCGACCGCGAGCCGCATGATCCCGAGCGACGCGAGCAGGTCGTCCTCCGGCACCCTCGGGTCGACGGTGAAGGAGAGGATGTACCGATCCTCCCCCACCGAGATGGCCGCGAAGCGCTCGGCACCCAGCCGCCGCTCGAGCTCCGGGTCGACTCCGGGCGCATCGAGGTCCATGACGGTCACGCCCTCGTCCAGCACCTTCTCGACCGGCGGGTACTCCTCCGGAACGAAGAGGCCGGGCGCTACCGCCGGCACGTCGCCGAAAGTCCGCACGAGCTCGTAGCCGCCGTCGCGGCGCTCGTAGAGCCGCCCGCCGCGGACGCCGAGGACCTCCGAGAACTGCTCGATGACCGTCGACGCCGTCTGCATGATCGTCGCCGAGGGGTCGCTCGAGCGCTCGAGGGCCTCGATCGCCTTCTCGACCTGACGGAAGAGGATCTTCCCGGTCGTGCTGCTGCCTGTCGCCATGGGAGGGGCGGATTCTATCGTGCGCAGGCGCGAGACAGCGGAAGTATGATTCCCCTTTCTCTCGGGGGCCGAGATGAAGACCGCACTCGCCTTCCTGCTGCTCGCCACCGTGTCGTTCTCGTTGCGGGCCCAGTTGCTGAGGCCTCCGCTCGCTCCGGACGCCTTCCCCGTCAACGACCAGCCTCTGGTCCTGGACCAACCAATCTCGCCCAGGTCGTTCATGGCGCCGGACGGAACGATCGTGATCACCTGGAACAACCACGTGGGGACCACGCAATCCCGGATCCTCGCACGCCGGTTCGACGCCAACGGAAGTCCTCTCGAAGACGAGTTCTTCGTCAGTCAGTCCGCCGTCGGCGACCAGCTCTCACCGTCGATCGCCGGCGACGACGCGGGAGATTTCGTCGTCGTGTGGGAGAGCACGCTTCAGGACGGCTCCGGATCCGGCATCTATGGACGCCGTTACGTCGGCGGCCTCCCCGCTTCCGACGAGTTCCTCGTCAACGCGTCCGAGACTGCGGGAGACCAGAAGGCCCCGGCCGTCGCCGCCGCTCCCGACGGCCGCTTCGTCGTGGCCTGGGAGACCGATCGGCCCGATCCCGCCGGCGCCGACGTCGTCGCGCAGCTCTACGATGCCGGCGGCAACGCGGTGGGCTCGCAGTTCGACGTGCCCACGGAGATCTCCGGACCGCAGACGCTGCCCGCGGTCGCGATGGACGCGACGGGCGCGTTCGTCGTGGCGTGGCAGGGCGCTCCCGTCGTGGCTCCGGCCCTCGACAACGTCTTCGCCCGCCGCTTCGCGAGCGACGGCACGCCCGTGGGCGATCAGTTTCAGGTCAACACGACTTCGGACATCGACCAGGAGCATCCGGCGATCGCCACGGACGGGACGGACCGGTATCTGGTGGTCTGGGATCGCATCACGAACACCTTTCCCCACGGCCTCTTCCGCGGGCGGTATTTTCGGGGGGCCGTTCCCGAGGGGCCCGATTTTCCCGCGGGGGATCCATCCGAAGGATTATCCCGGCCCACCGTATGGATGACCGTCGACCGCGCGCTCGTTGCGTGGACCAACGACGGCAGTCTGCTCGCCCGGGGATTCGATGGACTCGGGCGGCCGGGGGAGACATTCCCCGTGGGCTTGCCGCCCGGAGCCGACGTGTTCGCGGTGACGATCGCGGGCAACGCGCTCGGGCGCTTCGTGGTGAGCTGGGTGGGCCTTCCGCTTACGGGCATGGGCCTCTTCGGCAGAATCGGTGCGGCTCCGGACGCATTGAATCCGGCGGTCGACCCGCCGACCAGCGTTGCCATCCCGTTCAACGGAATCCTCGAGAGCGGCGAGCAGGCCGTCTTCGCGCCCGCCTATCTCGAAACCTCCGGAGCGGGCTTCGCGCTGACGGGGTCCCTCGTCGCGAGCCTCGGCCCGCCCGGCTCCGACGTGGCCGTCGCGGACGGAACGGCCGATTACGGCATCCTCCCCGCGGGGGCCGCCGCGGATTGCCTCGCGGCGACGGGCGACTGCTACGCGGTCTTCGTCGACCGAGGGCCGAACGTCATCGGCCACTGGGATCCGGTCTTCATCGAAACCCTCTCCAACGGGGAGACGAAGACCTGGGCCCTCCATGTCGGGGAGACTTTCCTGGACGTCTCCGCCTCGGATCTCTACTACTCCTTCATCGAGTCGATCGCGCATTACGAAGTCACTGCGGGCTGCGGAAACGACAACTACTGCTCGGACGCGTCCGTCTCCCGCGCGGAGATGGCGGTCTTCCTCCTCAAGAGCCGCTATGGACGGAATCACGCGCCGCCTCCGGCGACGGGCACCGTCTTCGGCGACGTGCATGCCGGCGACTTCGCCGCAGACTGGATCGAGGAGCTCGCGGCGCTGGGCATCACGGCAGGCTGCACGGCGACCGACTACTGTCCGAACGATCCGGTGACGCGGGAGCAGATGGCGGTCTTCCTCCTGAAGACCCTGGAGGGCTCGACCTACGTGCCCCCGGACCCGACCGGCATCTTCGGAGACGTGCCGATCGACGACCCCTTCGCACCCTGGATCGAGGACCTCGCCGGCCGACAGATCACGGGCGGCTGCCAGACCGATCCGCTGCTCTACTGCCCGTTGCGGCCGACGTCGCGGGGAGAAATGGCCGTCTTCCTCACGAAGACGTTCTCGCTGGTTCTCTACGGCCCCTAGGCGGGCCGTACGCGCCGGACGCTAGCCCGCCGCGGGGCGGGAGGTCGGCCGGGCGCGGTCGTTCGGCTGATCGTCGCGGATCTTGCCGTCGCGCAGCCGCACGATGCGCCGGGCGTGCGCGGCGATGTCCTCCTCGTGCGTGACGAGCACGATGGTGTTGCCGCGCGAGTTGAGCTCGTCGAAGAGGGCCATGATCTCGTAGCCGGTCTGCGAATCCAGGTTGCCCGTGGGCTCGTCGGCGAGCAGGATGCTCGGGTTGTTGATCAGCGCGCGCGCGATCGCGACGCGCTGGCGCTGCCCGCCCGACATCTCGTTGGGCTGGTGGTTCATCCGGTCCTGCAGACCGACGGACGTCAGCGACTGCACGGCGCGCTCGCGACGATCCTTGCGGGAGAGGCCGCCGTAGACGAGCGGCAGCTCGACCTGCTGGAGCGCCGACGTGCGCGGCAGGAGGTTGAAGGTCTGGAAGACGAACCCGATCTCCTGGTTGCGGATCGCCGCGAGCTCGTCGTCGGTCATCCGGGCGACTTCCTTCCCGTTCAGGATGTACGACCCCGCCGTGGGCGTGTCGAGGCAGCCGATGAGGTTCATCAGCGTCGACTTGCCGGAGCCCGAGGGGCCCATGATCGCCACGTACTCGCCCCGCTCGACGCCCAGGGACACGCCGGCCAGGGCCTGGACCTTCTCCTCGCCCATCACATAGACCTTCGTGATGTCACGGATGTCGATCAGCATCGGGGACGCGGTCCTCTCTGGCATGGATATACGAAGATTCGGCCGTCCAGTTTCGATGACGGCCGTCTGCCCACGACGATTCTACGGCCTCAGGGCCGCGAACCCGGCCTTCCCCAGAACGAAGAGCAGCCACAGGGACACGACCAGGATGGCCATCCGGCGGCGCGAGGCCCCGGCGGCGGAGGACAGGCCGAGCACGAGCAGGGCGATGGCCCAGAAGGTGAAGAGGTCCACGGAGGCCGCGAGGCTGTGCAGGGCCCTGTCCGTGCGCGGATCGACCAGGAAGCCCAGGTTCGTGTGGAGGGCGTCGCCGATCGTCTCCGGATCGATCGTCTGCCGGTTCCAGAACACCGCGATGAGGGCAATGGAGGCGAGCGTCGCGGGGAAGAACGCGTGCGCGGTCACGCCCAGCGACTGCTCGTAGCGCACCTCCCAGCCGAAGGCCTGGCACGCCCCCCAGAGCACGGCCGCCGTCAGGAGCGCGAGGACGAGCGGCGCGAGGACCGCCGCCGCGTCTCCGAAGACCCAGCCGATCCGGCGGATCGTCTCGAGCGCGGAGTCCATCTGCGCGTCGGTCAGGTGGCGGTTCGCCAGCTGCTTCGCGGCGACGGCGCGCCAGTCCATCTTGGACAGGATCAGCTCGGAGAGCGGAAACCCGAGCCCGGCCGCGATCGCGACGGGCAGGATCCACGTGGGCCGCGCCGCGATCGACGCGAAGGTCCGCACCGGCGACAGGAAGACGCCGAGCAGACGCGGGAGCCCCGACTCGCGCCCGGTTCCGGGTGAGGGCGGCGGCGTGGCCTCCGCTCCGCCTTCCGTCATCCGCTACGGAGCGCCGAGCGTCGTCCCGTCGAGAAGGGCCCGCCGCGCGGCCGCGACGCTGCCGTCCGTCACCGGAGGCTTGGCCTCGGGGATGCCCGAGATCGTCACGCCCTTCCAGTCGAGGATGTCGGCGATCGCGCTGTGGTACGCGGAGACGGCCTTTCGGTAGACGGCGAGCGCCAGCAGCTCCGAGGACTTCGCCTCCGACAGCTGGTTCTGGATCTGCGAGACCTCGAAGGACGTCGTCATGCCGTTGTCGTACTTCTTCCTCGCCGCATCGAGGTTGCGCTCGGCAAGCTCTCGGCTCTTCGCGGCCGCGTCGATCTGGCGCGCGGCCGTCTCGATCGCGCGGTGCGCGTTGCGCACGTTGAGCACGATGTCCTGCTCGAGCGTCGTCTGGCGGGCGCGCTCGGTCTCGAGGTTGAACTCGGCGACGCCCTTCGCGCCCCGCGCCGCACGGTTGAAGATCGGGTACGAGAAGGCCAGGCCCACGCTCCAGTCCTGGTAATGCCGGGTGAAGAGCGAGTCGACGGCGCCGTTGAGGCCCGTGTCGTTGCGGCTGATGATCTGGCCCGTGTCCGGATCGAGCAGCGCGGTCGCGCCGCCGTTGTGCCCGTAGTGGGCCTGCAGGTCGAGCCGCGGCAGGAGCTGGTTCTTCCAGTAGTCGTAGCTGAGCAGGTTGTTCGCGACCGTGTAGCCCTGCGCGATGATCTCCGGCCGGTGAGCCAGGGCCGTCTGGACTCCCGACGGCAGGTCGAAGCTCACCTTCTGGGCGTGCAGCTCGTCGGTCGGGATGATCGGCGTCTGGCCGCTCGTCGCCTCGAAATTCATGGCGCGGCGAAGCTGGTCGCCGGCGAGGCCGACCGTGGCCTCCGCGTTGATCACGTCCTGCTCGGCCGTGGCGATGCCGACCTCGGTCTGGACGATGTCGATCGGCGCCATCGACCCCACGTCGATCTTGATCTTGGTGATGCGGTTGAGCTCGGTGGCGATCCCGCGGGCCTCCTGCTTGACGAGCAGGTTGGCGCGCGCGAAGACGAGGTCCCAGTACGCCTGCTCGACGGTGTCGATCGTCGTCTGCACGCTACGGACGAACGTCTGGTACGTCGCGTCCCGCGTGTTGGTGGCGAGGTTGATGTTGAGATTCGTCACGCTGATGCCGAAGTTCCGCAGCAGCGGCGTCGAGACGCCGAGGACGAGCCCCGAGGAGTAGGCCGGGTTGATCGTCTGGAACGAGGAGTTCGTCTTCGTCCGGTCGGCGTTGAAGCCCAGGCTGAAGATGCTGCCCCACGGCGTCAGCTGCGAGACCTGCGCCAGTCCGCTCGCGGTGTCGGTCTTGATGACCGTGCCGCCCGAGAGCTGAGACGACGTCGGCAGCTCGCTGTGGGAACGCAGGCCGTTGCCCGTGAGCAGCGGATCGTAGATGCCGGTCTGCTGAAACAGAAAGAACTGCGCGGACTCGGCCGTGTTGATCGAGACGTTCAAGTCCTGGTTGTTCGCCAGCGCGACGCGGATGGACTCGTCGAGGGTCAGATGGATGCCGTCGCTCTCGGGAGGCGGCAGGGGCCTCGGAGTGCGCTGCCCGGCTCGGGCCGACACTACCGCGCCGACGGGCTGGGAGACGATGTTCTGAGGAGGCTGGGTCCCCGGCGCGGGCGCGGTCGCCGGCGGAGGAGGCTGGCTCTGCTGGGCCGTGAGGGCCGGCGGCATTCCGATGAGGAGGGCGGAAACCGCGAGCGCGGCGATGCCTCTCCGGGTGTGGCTCAAGCTCTTCATTCCCAAACTCCTTTGTCACCCACTCTACGCATCTGCGACCCGAATGTTTCGCTTAATCCTTCATATCACTGCATTTCGCCGGGGTAAAAGCAAGCCACGGAGCGCCCCGACACATTCTCGACGAGCGACGGAGTCTCTTCTCGACACCGCGGCCTCGCGATCGGACAACGCGGATGGAAGGCGCACCCGCCGGGCGGATCGACCGCCGAGGGCGGCTCTCCCGCCAGGCGATGTGGAGGCCGCGGCGCTTGCGGGTCGGCGGCCGGCACCGCCGCGAGCAGCGCGACGGTGTACGGATGCAGCGGACGGGCGAGGACGGCGTCGCCCGGCCCCTGCTCGACAATGCGCCCGAGGTACATCACGGCGAGCGTGTCGGCGACGCGGGAGACCACGGCGAGGTCGTGCGCGATGAACAGGTACGCGAGGCCGGCGCGCTCCTTGAGATCGAGCAGAAGGTTCACGATCTGAGCCGCGATGGAGACGTCGAGGGAAGACACCGGCTCGTCGCAGACCAGGAGCTTCGGCCCGGTCGCCAGCGCGCGCGCGATCGCGACGCGCTGCCGTTGGCCGCCCGACAGCTCCGCGGGGAACCGCTCGGCGGTCTCGGCCGAGAGGCCCACGTCCTCGAGGAGCTCGCGGACGCGCGCCCCCAGCTCCGAGCGGAGGGCGAGGCGCTGCACGCGCAGCGGCTCCGCGACCTGATCGCCGACGCGCAGGCGCGGATTGAGCGACGTCTGGGGATCCTGGAACACGACCTGCAGATCGCGCCGCCGGCGGCGCAGAGCGGAGCCCGAGAGCGCGAGCCAGTCCTCGCCTTCGAACGCGATCGACCCCGAGTCCGGCTCGACGAGGCGAGCGACGATGCGGCCGACGGTCGTCTTGCCGCTCCCTGACTCGCCGACGAGCGCCAGCGTCTCGCCCGCTCTCACGTCGAAGTCGACTCCCCGCACCGCGGGCAGGAACAGCTGAACGCCTCCGAGCACGCCGCGGCCGCGCCCGCCACGGACGGCGAAGCGCTTGGTCAGCCCGCGGGCGGCGAGCAGCGCGGCGGTCGCGTTCAGCGGCGGCTCCCCGGGGAGGCGGTCGCGCTTCCGGGCGCGCTCGAAGGAGTCGTCCCTCCAGGCGCGCCCGAAGGGGTCGTCCCGCCGTAGAGGAAGCAGCGCGCACGGCCGGCGACGGTCGGATACGGATCCGGCGGACTCGCCTCGCACGGCGCGAACCTCTCGGAGCAGCGCGGCGCGAACGCGCACCCCCGTAGGGAAGTCTCGCGCGAGGAGAGGTCGGCAAGGACGCCCGGGATGACCTCGTACCGGCGTCCCCGCTCCCGCGCGGCCGAGTCGACCCGCGGCATCGACCGCAGGAGACCGCGCGTGTAGGGGTGAGCCGGAGACCGGAAGAGCGCCGTCGTGTCCGCCTCCTCCACGATCTGGCCGGCATAGAGAACGAGAACCCGATCGCAGTGCGCCGCCACGGCGCCGAGGTCGTGGGTGATCAGGAGGAGGGTCAGCGCGCGTTCGCGGCGCAGGCGGTCCAGGAGGTCGAGCACCTGCGCCGCGACGGTCGCATCCAGCGACGCCGTCGGCTCGTCCGCGAGCAGGAGCGCCGGCCCGCAGGCGAGCGTCAGGGCGAGCAGCGCGCGCTGGCGCAGGCCGCCGGAGAGCCGGTGCGGATACTCGGACAACGCGCGCTCGGGGTCCGGGAACGCCACGTCGCGGAGCGCCGCGAGGGCGAGCTCCCGCCGCTCCGCGCGCGACACGTCGAAGTGAAACCGGAGCGTCTCGTCGATCTGCGCCCCGATCGTCTGCACGGGATCCAGGGCGGACGCGGGCTCCTGGAAGACCAGGCCGATCTCGCGGCCGCGAATCGCCCGCCACTGCGGATCGGAGAGCGCGAGCAGATCGCGACCGCCGAACCGCACCGCTCCGGTGACGCGCGCGGATTCCGGCGACAGCCCCAGGATCGCGCGCGCGAGCTGCGTCTTCCCGCAACCGCTCTCGCCGACGAGAGCCACGGACTCCCCCGCCTCCAGGGCGAACGTGACTCCGCGCACGGCCGGCCGCCGCACGCCGTCGGCGGGGAGCTCGACGGTCAGGTTCTCGACGGAGAGGAGAGGCGCGGCCGCCGTCGCCGCGGCCGACGAGGACGAGGAGACGCGGGAAGCGGGAGACGGCGTGCCCGGCGGACCCTCGGCGCTCACGAGTTCTTGCGGACGGCCTCGAGATCCTTCACGCGGCGCGCGACGTCGCGGTAGTTGCGGTTGAGCGCGGAGACCTCCTGGAACGTCTTGATCGCGAGCTCCCAGTCGCCCGTGTCCTGATAGACCGAGCCGAGGTCGTACAGCATGCCGGCGGTCTCGATCGGCGTGATCGAAGGCGTCTCGAGCCCCTTGCGGAACCACTTGACCGCGAGCTGCGGCATTCCCTTCTCGAGGAAGCAGTGTCCGAGCATGCTGCAGCACTCGACGGCGCGGCCGACGTCCTTGCTGGCCAGCTGGAACTCGCCGATCGCCTCGTCGACGAGGCCCATCTCCTTGTACGCGATCCCGAGGTTGTAGTGGGTCTCGTAGTCTTCGGCGGAGAGCTGCTGCTCCACGCCCTTCTTGAACTCGCGGAAGATCTCCTCGAGCGAGACCTCGCCCTGCGGACCGGAGAGGGCGGCGGCGTCGTCGGGCAGGATCTCTTCGGACAGCTCCTTCTCGAGCTCCTCGGCGAGGTTGAAGAACTTCTGTTCGTCGGTGAAGAGGTTCTCCTCGAGGACGGCGGGGACCTCGGGAGAGTCCGGCACGGACGGGACGGCGGACTCGCCCGCCTTCTGCATCTCGTCCTCGAGCAGGTTGCCGAGCTGCTCGAAGGAGACGAACTCCTTCTCCGCCGGCGCCTGAGGCTCGGGAGTCGTGAGCTTCTCGAAGGCGGGCGCGGGGCCGCCGACCTCGGTGAACTCGATCGAGTCCTCGGGAAGCATCGGCGGCGCCTGCTCGGTGACCGGCGGCGGCGGCGCGGACGCGGGGCCGAGGTCGAACTCCTCGAACTCGACGTCCATCCCCGCCGGGGCCACGACCGCGGGCGGATGCGGGGCCGACTCGGGAGGAGCCTCGATCCAGACCTCGGCGGCCGCCGCCGAAGCCGCGAGACCGGCCAGCCCCAGAATGCGTCGTGCGTCGGCGGGCCGCGCGGATTCGTTGTACGCGGCGGCCAGGGACTCGGCCTCGCGGGAGAGCGCCGGATTCCGATTCTCCGCCAGCAGCTCGACCAGCCGCTCGCGTGCCTTCAGGAGGTCCGGACGCTTGCGCGTCAGCGAGATGAGGCGCTCGATCGCCTTGTCCGTCAGGCCGTACTTCGCGAACACCTCGGCCTCGACGATGAGCGTCTCGAGCTGCTGGTCGTCGACTCCTGCGGTTCCCGCGGTTCCCGCGGTTCCCGCAGTTACTCCGATTCCCGGCGCCCCTGGCGGGACTCCGACTCCGACTCCTGCGGTGCCCGCCGCTCCGTGCGTCGCGGCGGCCGGTTCCACTTTGGCCGGCGCGGGCGCGGGCGCGGGAGGCGGGCTCGCGACCTCCTCCTTCTCGAACTCGATCGAGGGGACCCTGGGCTGCGGCGCATGGACCGCGGCCGAGTCCTCCAGGTCGATCACGAGCTCCTGGTACTCCGGCTCGGCGGCCGCCGGAGAGGCCGGCGCGGAGGGGGGCACAGGCGCCTCGGTCGGAGGTCCGACCTGCTGCAGGCGCTGCGCCGCGGCCGCGAAGGACGGGTCGGCCTCCAGGGCCCGGCGGTAGTGCGCCGCCGCCGAGGCGGGGTCCGCGCGCTTCTCGGCGACCTCGCCGAGCGTGGTGTGCGTCTTCGCGAGCGCCGTCCGGTTGCCCTCGGCCTCCTGGACCTTCGCCAGGGTCTCCAGCGCCGCCGCGTTGTGCGGATCGGCGGTCAGGACGGGTTCGAGATAATCGGCCGCTCGGGTGAACTCGCGGCGGCCGGCGGCCTTCTCGACGAGCGGCGCGAGGACGGCCGCCGCCTTGTCGAACGCCTGTTCCTGAAGGCGGAGGCGGCTCAGAAAGAGGCGCGGGGCCTCGGCATCGGCGTCGAGCGCGAGCGCCTGCTCGGCGGTCCGGACGGCCTCCGCCCGCTGCCCCATCTCGAGCTGGGCCTCCGCGAAGAGCGCGAGGCTCTCGGCCGTGCGCGGCGCGGCCCGGAGGACCGCCATCGCCGCGTCGGTGTTCTTCTGCGCCAGCAGCGAGCGAACCAGGTTCTTCTGCGTCTCGACGTCGGCGGGCGAGAGCTCGAGGGCCTTCTGGAAGACCTGGGCCGCCTCGTCGTGGGCTCCGCGCTTCAGGAGCATGGAGCCGATCAGGCCGTACTGCATGACGGCCTCGTCCTTCTGGTTCGCGGCGCGGTAGAGATCGGCGAGCCGGGCCTGGATGCGGAGGTCCGTCGCGTCGATGGTCGCCATCTTCTTGTACACCGCGATGGCGTCCTTGATCTTGTTGTTCTTCTGGTAGTGGTCCGCGAGGACCTGGTACTGGGAGCGCGAGTCCTGGACCAGCCCCTGCTTGTGGTACAGCTCGGCCAGCTTGTCGTAGACCTCGAGCTGGGCGGGGTCGATCTTGTTGATCTTCTTGTAGATCGCGATCGCCTTCAGGAAGAAGCCGTCCTTGGCGTAGTGGTCGGCGATGCGCGAAAAATAGGGGATCGAGTCCTGCTGCCGGTTCATCCGGACGTACAGGTCCCCCACCTTGTTCAGCGTCGAGATGTCCTTCGGGTTGTCCTCGAGGACGCGCAGGTATTCCTTCAGCGCCTGATCGAGCTTGCCTCGGGACAGAAGCTTCTCGGCGGATTGGAGAATTTGTTCGCGGGTGGCCGCCATCGGTCGATCTAATTCTAACCGCGACCGCGCGCCGGCCGACCGGCGATTGGCTCCTCGCCGGGCTCCGGAACGACCCCGCGATACGTCAAACGATGCTCGGGACAGGGTCCGGAGCGTCGCAGCGCGTCCCAGTGCTCCGGCGTCCCATAGCCCTTGTGCTGCTCGAATCCGTACGCCGGATAGCGCCGCGAGAGCCCGTCGAGGAGGCGGTCGCGGTGAACCTTGGCCACGATCGAGGCGGCGGCGATGGCGCCCGAGAGCGCGTCGCCGTGCACGATCGGCACCTGCGGAAGCCGCACGCCGGGAACCCGCACGGCGTCGACGAGCAGCGCGTCGGGAGCGGGGCGCAGCGACGTGACCGCCTGCCGCATCGCCTCGAGGCTCGCGCGCAGGATGTCTCCGACGTCGATCGCGTTCGCCTCGACGACGCCCACGCCCCACGCGATGGCGCGCGCGCGAATCTCGCGGTCGAGCTGCTCGCGGACGGGCGCGTCGACCTTCTTCGAGTCGTCGAGACCGGGGAGCACGCAGCCGCGCGGCAGGATGACGGCCGCGGCGACGACGGGGCCGGCGAGCGAGCCGCGCCCCGCCTCGTCGACGCCGGCGATGCGCGCGTAGCCGCGGCCGAGGAGCTCCTCCTCGAGTCGCGACAGATCCCGCAGGCGGCCCAGCTCCGCGAAGAGCGCGGCCAGCGGATCGGGGATCACGTCCGGGGCGAGCGAACCGCGGGTCGGTTAATCGGTCTGCTTCTCGTCGATCCGGGCAGCCTTGCCCTTGCGGCCCCGGAGGTAGTAGAGCTTGGCGCGACGGACCGCGCCCTTGCGCTCGACCTCGATGCGGTCGATGATCGGCGAGTGCAGCGGGAAGATCCGCTCCACGCCCACCCCGCCCGAGATCTTGCGGACGGCGAAGGTCTCGCGGATGCCGCCACCCTTGCGGGCGATCACGATCCCGGAGAAGAGCTGGATGCGCTCCTTCTCGCCCTCGCGGATCTTGACGTGAACGCGGACGGTGTCCCCCGGGGCGAAGACCGGCAAGTCGGTCTTCAGCGCGGGCTTCTCGATTTCGAGCAGAATGTCACTCACGGCCGGACCTCTTTCGGATTCAGGCGGGCGTAGCGCCCGCGGGTACCAGGAAGTCGAAAAACGGCGCATTCTAGCCGAGCGGGCCACCCCGGGGCAAATCGCCCCCTGGGAGGCCCCGCCCGCTACTCTCCGCCGTCCTCCCCCGGTTCCGGGGGTCTGCGTGCGAGCAGATCCGGGCGCCGCTCGCGCGTCCGAGCCAGCGCGGCGGCCCGTCTCCAGCGCAGGATCTTCTTGTGGTCGCCGGAGAGGAGCACGTCCGGCGCGGAAAGCCCCCGGAATTCGCGCGGCCGCGTGTAGTGAGGGTAGTCGAGGCGGTCGCCCTGGAACGACTCCTCCTCGAGCGACTCGGGGGCTCCCACGACGCCCGGGATGAGCCGCGAGACCGCCTCCGTCAGTGCCAGCGCGGCCGCCTCGCCGCCCGGCAGGACGAAGTCGCCGAGGGAGATCTCCTCGTCGTACAGACCGAGCTGCCGGACCCTCTCGTCGATCCCCTCGTAGCGTCCGCACACGAGGAGGAGACGCGGCCGGAGCGCGAGCGCCGCCGCGGCCGCCTGATCGAGCCGCCTCCCCTCGGGGCCCATCAGCACCGTCCAGGCCCGGGGTCGTCCCTCGGCGTCCCGCCGGCCCTCGATCGCGGCGGTCACGACCGGAGCGCTCAGGACCATCCCGGCTCCGCCTCCGAACGGCTCGTCGTCCACCTTGCGGTGACGG
>Ga0070667_100000433_pt1 | contig 44023 bp, 41 predicted proteins | sample KBSS33metaG_FD_64659 | JGI IMG/M metagenome (GOLD analysis project Ga0070667, IMG submission 64659) | Switchgrass rhizosphere microbial communities from Kellogg Biological Station, Michigan, USA - KBS S3-3 metaG | ecosystem: Host-associated > Plants > Roots > Rhizosphere > Soil ...
GAGTCGCTACTGGAAATCTCTACCCGCACCCGGTCCCCCGGGCTGAGTTGGTAACTGGTGGGCCAGATTTGAATGCGGTACTGGTACGCCTGGCCGGGAACGATCGGCGCCGGCGCCGACAGTGAGTCGCGGAACGACGCCCGCAGAATCCCGTTGTTCAGGTTGATGGCCGTCCCATCGGGCTTGACCACCACGAGCTTCGCCGTGAAATCGGTATCCACAGCTGAAGATTGAGCCCACAGCGTGACGGTGGCGGCCCCGGTGATCTCGGTGTCGTGGGCTACCGGTTCGCCCGTGTACACCAGTACGTCGGATCGCTGCTCCACCGGCGTCTGGTCATACGGTCCCTGCGGACCGGAATGCGCGCCGCAACACGAGTGGCCGCCCAGGCTCGGCGCCGGATTCAACGGGTCGTAGGTGTAGGTGTCGGGCGGCTGCGGCCCGGGCAGGACCGGCAGCAGCTTCCCGCCGCGGTCCGCGATGCCCCCGGCACCGGACAGGTAGTAGTTGATCCATTGGGTCTGCGGCAGTGGCCAATTGGTGGCCGTCTTCCAGGTGTTGGCGCCCATGGTGAAGTAGTCGACGCGCGGCTTGCCCGCCACGCCATTGTCGACGCCCTTCAGAAAGTGATCGAACCAGGCCAGCATGAGCTCGTTGATCGGGCTGTTGCCCACCGGCCCAATGTCTTTGAGCATCGGTGCGGGCTCGGAATCGGGCCGCCCCCAGGCCACGTGGTCCCACGGCCCGATCACCAGACGCTGGTTGCTCCGGGCGAAATCGTTGCCGCCGTGGGCCACCATCCCGGCGAAGTTCTCGACGCCGCCTGCCAGGAAGGAGTCGTACCAGCCCTCGAAGTGCAGCACCGGAATGCGCACTGCCGGGTATCGGTCGCGAATACTGAGCTGCTGCCAGAAGGCATCGCGCGTGTTGTGCCGAACCCAGTCGAAGTACCACGACGCCACCGCCGGATTGTTCGGCTGCATCGGCGGAAGGTACTGCTGTGGACGGAAATTCAGCCATCGGGTCGGGTCGGCCACAGCGTCCCGCAACAGCCGTTCGGCGGCTGCGTCCCGGCGGTTCTCGGCGGCACCGAGCGCGATCGTCTCGATGGCCCACGGCTGCACGAATGCCAGCCGGAACTCGCCGCCCTCGTAGGTCCAGCCGTCGTAATAGTCGGACGCGGTGTTGGCCGGCGCGATCGTCACCAGATGCGGCGGTGCTGTCACCGCCGCAAGCCATTGCGTCGCACCGACATACGACGATCCGTACATGGCGACCTTGCCGTTGGCACCCGGCAGACCAGCCGCCCATTCGACGGTGTCGTAGCCGTCGGCCATGTCGTTGGTGAACTCGCTGAACACGCCGCCGGAACTGCCCTGGCCCCGGACATCCTGCACCACAACGAGATAGCAGTGTGAGGCGAACCAGTCCGGTGGTTCATAACGTGCCGGCGAGGTCTGCGCGCCGGACTTGCCGTACTGCGTGCGCATGAGCAGCACCGGCACGGGGTCAGAGGTCCGCGGACGGTAGACGTCGGCGCGCAGCACGACACCGTCGCGCATGGTGGCACCGACATCGCGTGCGGTATCGACGGCGCACGAGCCGCGGCCGGTCGCAGCAGGAAATGGGGAGACAGGCGGACGGTCCGCGCCACAGGCAGCCAGCACAGCCAGCACCACCACGAATACCGTCACGCGGATCAGAGCGCGCACGACACCACGCTAGTGCCTCGCCGAAACTGCATCCACGCAGCCGGTTACGACGGCCCGCGCGCGCCAGACGTCGTCGTCAGCACCAGGACGTTCTGGTCCCGGTCGAGGAATGCCTGGGTGGACATCCCCGGGCTGGAGAAGTGCTTGTTGAGTTCGGGTCCCGCCAGGTACGGACCGTCGGGCAGTTCCGACTGCAGAATCTTCTGCACCGTCGGCTGCCGATCAGTGGCCACCGGGTGATATTCCGCCAACAATCGAGTGGTCTCCGCAGGTGACAGCTTGATCACCGCGTCGATCCAGTTCACCTTGCCGGCCAGACTCGGATCGGCGCTGTTGTTCCAGGTGACCCACGCTGCTTCGTCGGGCTTGCGCAGCTGCGGGAACTGCCAGACCAACTGCTGGACGTCGTGCCGGACCATCTCCGGCGGCACCGGCGGCCCTTTCACCGCGGGCGATGCCGAGCCGACGATACCGAGGCCGCCCAGATTCACGCCGTCACAACCGGTCAATGTCATCCCGACCGCAGCCAGCAACGCGACACGTGTTGCCCATCGGTGGTTCCGCATGCCGATGTCCCTTCACGAGGGTGCCCTGTTGTGCGCAAATTCTAACGCCGAGATCCGCTCGCCAGCAGATCTTCAGCAAACACAGAAACCGCGTCGCGCAAATCGTAATTGTCGCCCATTACAAAATAATTACCGGCAGTTGACTCCGGCCAGCTAATTCACCGGGATGTGCCGGGCCCAGCAGCCGCGAAAACCCCCAATTCCCGTGAGAATTGGGGGTTTTCGCGAGTGTCAGTGCAGAGCTGGCTACCTAGTAGCGGTAGTGCTCCGGCTTGTACGGGCCGTCGACGTCGACGCCGATGTACTCGGCCTGATCCTTGGTGAGCTTGGTCAGCGTGCCGCCGAGAGCCTCGACGTGGATGCGCGCCACCTTCTCGTCGAGGTGCTTGGCCAGGCGGTAGACCTCGTTGTCGTACTCGTCGTTCTTGGTCCACAGTTCGATCTGGGCGATGACCTGGTTGGAGAACGAGTTCGACATCACGAACGACGGGTGGCCGGTGGCATTGCCCAGGTTGAGCAGACGGCCCTCGGACAGCACGATGATCGACTTACCGGTCTCACCGAAGGTCCACAGGTCGACCTGCGGCTTGATGTTCAGCTTGGTGGCACCGGACTTCTCGAGCGCCGCCATGTCGATCTCGTTGTCGAAGTGGCCGATGTTGCCCAGGATGGCCTGGTTCTTCATGGCCTTCATGTGATCGAGCAGGATGATGTCGTAGTTGCCGGTCGCGGTGATGACGATGTCGGCGTCGGCGATGCCCTGCTCGACGGTGACGACGTCGAAGCCGTCCATCAGCGCCTGCAGCGCGTTGATCGGGTCGATCTCGGTGACCGAGACGCGGGCGCCCTGGCCGGCCATCGACTCGGCACAGCCCTTGCCCACGTCGCCGTAGCCACAGATCAGCACCTTCTTGCCACCGATCAGCACGTCGGTGCCGCGGTTGATGCCGTCGATCAGCGAGTGGCGGGTGCCGTACTTGTTGTCGAACTTGCTCTTGGTGACCGAGTCGTTGACGTTGATCGCGGGGAACGCCAGCTCACCGGCAGCGGCGAACTGGTAGAGCCGCAGCACACCGGTGGTGGTCTCTTCGGTGACACCCTTGACCGACTCGGCGATCTTGGTCCACTTGGTCTTGTCGTTCTCGAAGCCGTTGCGCACCAGCTCCAGGAAGACCTTCCACTCGGCCGAGTCGTCCTCCTCGGCCGGGGGCACGACGCCCGCCTTCTCCCACTGCGCGCCGCGCAGCACCAGCATGGTGGCGTCGCCGCCGTCGTCCAGGATCATGTTGCAGGGCTCGCCGTCCCAGGTGAGCATCTGCTCGGCGCACCACCAGTACTCCTCCAGCGTCTCGCCTTTCCAGGCGAAGACCGGGGTGCCCTTGGGCTCCTCGGGGGTACCGTGCGGGCCGACGACGATGGCCGCGGCCGCGTGGTCCTGGGTGGAGAAGATGTTGCAAGAAGCCCACCGAACTTCAGCACCGAGAGCGGTCAGCGTCTCGATCAGCACCGCGGTCTGCACGGTCATGTGCAGCGAGCCGGAGATGCGCGCGCCCTTGAGCGGCTGCACATCGTGGTATTCGCGGCGCAGCGCCATCAGGCCCGGCATCTCGTGCTCGGCGAGGCGAATTTCCTTGCGGCCGAACTCGGCCTCGGACAGGTCGGCAACCTTGTAGTCGATGCCGTTGCGGACGTCTGCCTTCAATTCCGTCATGGATAGAGCCCCATTCAGTCGTGATTTGCATATGGGTGCACCGAGTGCACCGGAAACACCCATAGCCTGCGGGCTCGCGGGACAGGCGCCAAAGTACTTCTGGATCGGCGCTCTGACGGCTACGGCGTATCCCCACTACCGTAACGGTCGGCGAACGGCGTCATGAGCCGGGCCAGGTCAGCGGCCACATCGTGGTCTGCCTCCGGCGGCATTGACACGTAACTGATCGCCAGCCGGACGATCGCGCGCGCCAGCACCCCGGCGTCGTCGTCGGAAATCTGCACCCAGCTGCCACGGAACGCCTCGGTGAGGCGCTGCGAGCAGTGCGAGATGATCGGCGCGCTGTCGGTGGTGATGATCTGCAGCAGATCCGGTTTGGCCACGCCGGTCAGCAACGAGATGACAAGCGGGTCGGACGCCGACTCGGTGAAGAACATCCGGAAGCCCTGCAGGAATGCCGACTGGATATCGCCGAGATTGGCGTAGATGGCGTGCTCGACAGCGTCGACGAGGCGGTCGGCGAGGCGCATCGCGTAACCCTCGGCCAGGCCCTGTCGCGAGCCGAACTCGTTGTAGATGGTCTGCCGGCTGATGCCGGCCGCGCGCGCGACATCGGACAGCGTGATCGATGACCAGTCCTTGGCCAGCAACAGCTCTCGCATGCCGTCGAGGATCGAATGCCGCAGCAGGACCCGCGAGGCCTCGGCGTACGGCACCCGAGGTGCCGCGGGGCGCGGCGCCTCGGGTCCGTCCGGTACTGCGGCCGCGGCGGTCACGACGCCACGACCTCCACCATCTCGAAGTCGGCCTTGGCGGCGCCGCAATCCGGGCAGCTCCAATCCTCGGGGATGTCGGCCCAGCGGGTACCCGGGGCGATGCCGTCCTCCGGCCAGCCCTTCTCCTCGTCGTACTCGAAGCCGCACTGCAGGCAGACGAACTTCTTGAACGGCTCGCTCATGTACTCACTCCTACCGATTCGAAATCGACCTTCTCGCGCACCGCGCAGTCCGGGCAGCACCAATCGTCGGGGACATCGTCCCACGCCGTGCCTGCCGGGAATCCTTCACGCGGAGCTCCTTTGGCCTCGTCATAGACGTAACCACAGCCCGGGCAGGCGTACGCGCTCATGCGGCCACCCCCGCCCCGTACTTGGCCACCACCTTGTCCCGCACCCGCGGGTGGACGTTCACCTTGGTGATGTCGCCGTCGTAATGCTCGATAACCCGGTGGTCCATCATCCGGCGCCACAGTGGCGGGATGTAGGTCAGGCCGATCAGGGTGGCGTAGCCGCTGGGCAGGTTCGGGGCGCCGTCGATGCTGCGCAGTGTCTGGTAGCGCCGCGTCGGGTTGGCGTGGTGGTCACTGTGGCGCTGCAGGTGGTACAGGAACAGGTTGGTGACGATGTGGTCGGAGTTCCAGCTGTGCACCGGGGCGCAGCGCTCGTAGCGGCCGCTCTCGGTCTTCTGCCGCAGCAGGCCGTAGTGCTCCAGGTAGTTGACCGACTCCAGCAGACTGAATCCGTAGATGCCCTGGATGAGGACGAACGGAATGAGCGCGGGGCCGAAGACGGCGATCAGGACGCCGAAGAACACCAGCGACATGAGCCAGGCGTTGAGGACGTCGTTCTTGAGGTAGGTGCGGGGGTCCCACGGGCTGCGTCCGAGGCGACGGATGCGCTGGGCCTCCAGCTCGACCGACGACTTCAGGGCGCCCCACACGGTACGCGGCAGGAACTCCCAGAAGGTCTCACCGAAGCGCGCAGAGGCGGGGTCCTCCGGGGTGGCGACACGGACGTGGTGACCGCGGTTGTGCTCGATGTAGAAGTGACCGTAGAACGTCTGCGCCAGGGTGACCTTGGCCAGCCAGCGCTCCAGGTTCTCCTTCTTGTGTCCCATCTCGTGCGCGGTGTTGATGCCGACGCCGCCCAGGACACCGACCGACAGTGCGACACCGAGCTTTGCCCACCAGGCGAGCCCGCCCTCGAAGCCGAGCCAGCTCAGGTCCTTGGCCGTGAACAGGTACGCACCCAGGATGACGCTGGCGTACTGGAACGGGATGTAGACGTAGGTGCAGTAGCGGTAGTACTTGTCGTTCGCCAGCTGCTCCATCATCTCGTCGGGCGGGTTCTCCCCGTCGGGCCCGAACTTCAGATCGAGAATCGGCAGCAGCACGTAGAGCAGGCCGGGGCCGATCCACAGCGGCACCTGGGCGAGCGCGTGCCAGCCCGCCTGGTTCAGCGCCCAGATCAGCGGGAGCATCACGAACAGCGCGGTGGGCGCGATCAGGCCCATGAGCCACAGATGACGCTTGCGATCGCGCCACTGCGGGGCGTTGACGTCGGATACCTCGACTGACACGGGTCCACCTCCATTGGTTGGGCCGACAACTTGCGATCTTGACTATAGACCGCAATTTGTCGCCGGTCTAGACAATAGAGGCGAATTTGTAAAACGGCTTGTGGCAGCCGTCACCGGTCAGCCGCGGTAGAGGTCAGGCTCGATGTAGATGATGCGGGCGTTCGGCACCGCGGCGCGGATGGCGACCTCGGCGGCGTCGATCGTGGCTGCGACGGTCGCCAGATCAGTGTTCGGCGCCAGCGCGATCTTCACGCCGACGAGCATCTCTTCCGGCCCCAGGTACTGCGTCCGCAGGTGGATGACGCGGTCGATGTGCTGCGTCTGCTCCAGCGCGCCGCGGATGGCGCCGGTCTCATCGACCGTCGCGCCCTCACCGATCAGCAGGCTCTTCATCTCGACCATCAGCACCACCGCGATGATGCCGAGCAGCACACCGATGGCCGCGGTGCCGATGCCGTCCCACACCGGGTCGCCCGTCAGCATCGACAGGCCGACACCGCCCAGGGCCAGCACCAGACCGATCAGCGCTCCGGAGTCCTCCAGCAGCACCACCGGCAGCTCCGGGTTACGCGAGGTCCGGATGAATCGCCACCAACTGCCCGAGCCCTTGAGCGGACGCGATTCCGTCACCGCGGTGTAGAAGCTGTAGCCCTCCAGCCCGATGGCCACGACCAGAATCGCGATCGCGACGACGGGCGACGACAGCGGCTCCGGATGGGTGATCTTGTGATAGCCCTCGTACAACGCGAACATCGCGCCGAGGCTGAACAGGACCAGCGCCACCACGAACGAGTAGAAATAGCGGCTGCGGCCGTAGCCGAACGGATGCAGATGGTCGGCGTCCTTGCGCGCCTGCCGTTGACCCCAGAGCAGCAGCCCCTGGTTGGACGTGTCCGCCAACGAGTGCACCGACTCGGCGAGCATCGACGAACTGCCCGTGATCAGAAAGCCGACAAACTTCGCCGCCGCGATCCCGGCATTGGCCAACAGCGCCGCAACAATCGCGCGCGCACTCCCCGAGGCCGACATGACCTGCCCTTTCGTAGGTTTTTCTAGATCCCCACCGTCGCACGGAACACCGTCGACGGCTCTTGCGCCACCAACCGCACGGGGCCCTCCCCCGCGGCGATCCAGGCGGCGGCCCCCTTGTGCAGGGTCAGCTCGCCACCGGTGGAATGCACCTGCACCCGGCCCTGAGTGCCCAGCAGAATCTGCGGGCCGGCGTGCCCCCGGGGCAGCTCGACGGCACTGCCCACCCGGTCGTCGTCGATCCGCAGGATGGATACCGCGAATTCCGGTGCAGGCGTGTCGAAAACCTGCTCGACGCCGTCCTCGGCCCGCCGCGGATGGATCGGCCGACCGTCCGTCGGGGTGAAGTCGAGCACCCGAAGGAGTTCGGGCACATCCACGTGCTTGGGTGTCAGGCCACCGCGTAAGACGTTGTCGGAGTTGGCCATCACCTCGAAACCCAGGCCGTGCAGGTAGGCGTGCAGGTTGCCGGCGGGCAGATAGATGCCCTCACCCTCGACCAGGCTGATGCGGTTGAGCAGCATCGCGGCCAGTACTCCGGCGTCGCCCGGGTATCGCTCGCCGAGTTCGAGCACGGTCTTGGACTCGGCCGCGAATTCCTTTGCCCCCGAACGGATATAGTTGATCGCACCGTCGAGCACGGCAGGCACCAGCACGTCGAGATCGGGCTGCGGCAAGGTGATCCAGGTGGTGAAGACGGCGCGCAACCCGGCCGCGTCCGACTGGCCGGCCAGCAGGTTGATGTACGGGTCGAGGTCGGACACCGCCAGGGCCCGCATCAACTCGACAGTGCGCGCCACCGGCCGGAAACCGGCGAGCGCCTCGAACGGGCCGAGGGCCACGATCAACTCGGGTTTGTGGCTGCGATCCCGGTAGTTGCGATTGCGCGCGTTGACGGCAATACCTTGGCGCTCTTCACGATTGAAGCCCTCGGCAGCCTGCTCGGCACTGGGGTGCGCTTGCAGCGACAGCGGCTCGTCGGCCGCCAGCACCTTCGCCAGGAACGGCAATGCCTCACCGAACCGGGCGCGAACCTCGGGTCCCAGCTCGCCGGCGGGATCGGCCCGGATGACCTCCAGCAGCGACAGCTCACCGTCGGCCGTCTCCAGTAGCGCGGGATCCCCGGGGTTCGCACCCAACCACAATTCGGCCTCAGGATGCGGTGTGGGACTGGGCCTTCCGGCGAAATCAGCCAAGGCGGTACGCGACCCCCAGGCGTAGTTCCTGACCGCGCCTCGTAGCAGATGCACTATGTCTAACCTCGAACCAGTTTCAGGTACACGGCTGTCATCTCCAGCCGGACCGCCAGCATCGCGATCTGTTGTTCCAAGCGGCTGCCCGGTACCTGCAGCCCGGCATCGGGCACGTCATCGGCGCTGAGCACGTCGACATCGCCACCGAGCGCGTCCATCCGGGCGATCACGCCCGGACGCTCTTCATCGGCACACAGCACCACGGTGCGGACCCGGGCCGGCACCGGCCCGTCGATCTCGGAGTCGTGGAAAAGCGAGTCCTCGTAAGACATTTCGACGGTCTGCCGGCCGAGCCCACCGTGCAGCGCCACCAGGGCGTCGGCCCCGCTCGTCGCGGTCACGAGCTGATGGGCCACCCGCAGCAGCACAGTCGCGGCATGACGGACCAGCGCCAGCATGGCCGCGCCCTCACCGGCCAGCACCACCTGCCGGCCGGACATCCGCTCGGCCAGGTTCTTGGCCGGGTTGGTGAACAGCTCGCGGGCCGCGCTGTTGCGCAGCGCCTCGGCGTCCAATTCGTCGGCCAGGGCATCCAGGTCGATGCGCAGCTGCGGGTCGACGACCATCATTGTCGCGAGCCCCGCCGCCAGGTAGCGAGTGAGGCCGAAGTCGTCGGGTACCGACAGCCGCGGCGGCAGCACCACCGCGCGGCCGGCGGCGGCGTCGCGCAGCGGACCGTCGTTGGGCGCCACGACAATCACCCGCGCTCCGCGGCGCACCCCGGTCGCAACCGCGGTCACGAGAGCCGGGTCGGCCGCGTCGTCCCCGGCCACCACCACGACGTCCAGCGCGCCGATCCACGGCGGTACGTCCGGGGTGACCACGAGCGGGATCGACGACGTCGCCCCCAGCGCCGCGGCCAGCACGGCCCCCGCCGCGCCGGGCGCGCCCGATGCCCCGCGCCCGCACACCCAGGTGACGGTCCGCGGACGTTGATCCGAGCGCAGGTCGTCGAGTTCACCTTCGGTGAGTGCCGCGGCGACCGCGCGGATCTGTGCGCCGGCCATCGACGCGGCCCGCAGCAGGCCGTCGCGGTCGGCCGCGATCAGACCTTCGACATCGTCGAGGTCGAGGGTCGCCGGGGCGGCACTCATGGTGCTGACTCACCAATTCGCCCGCTGACAGCCTTTATCTGCGCCGCGATGTGTTCGACGATCTGGTCGACTTCCGCGCGGGTGCGCGATTCGACGTTGAGCCGCAGCAGCGGTTCGGTGTTGGAGGTGCGCAGGTTGAACCAGCGCCCGTCGCCGAGGTCGACGGTCACGCCGTCGAGTTCGTCGGTCGAGGCGATCTCGCTGCCGTACGACGTGAGGACCGCCTGGACACAGGCCGGCGCATCGGCGACGGTGAAGTTGATCTCGCCGGACGCCTCGTACCGCTGGTATTTGGCCATCAGCTCCGACAGCGGACGGTCCTGCTCGCCGAGCGCCGCCAGCACGTGCAGCGCGGCCAGCATGCCCGAGTCGGCACCCCAGAAATCGCGGAAGTAGTAGTGCGCCGAATGCTCGCCGCCGAAGATCGCGTTGCTCTCGGCCATCAGCGCCTTGATGTACGAGTGCCCGACGCGCGAGCGCACCGCCGCGCCGCCACGCTCGGCGATCAGCTCGGGCACGGCGCGTGAGGTGATGAGGTTGTGGATCACGGTCGCGCCGGGCTCGCGGGCCAGCTCGCGATCGGCGACCAGCGCGGTCACGGCCGACGGCGACACCGGGTCGCCCTTCTCGTCGACGACGAAGCAGCGGTCGGCGTCGCCGTCGAAGGCCAGGCCGATATCGGCGCCGTTCTCGATGACATGTTTCTGCAGATCCACCAGGTTGGCCGGGTCCAGCGGGTTGGCCTCGTGGTTGGGGAACGTGCCGTCCAGTTCGAAGTACAACGGCAGCAGGGCGATTGACTCGACGGTGCCCAGCACGGCCGGCGTGGTGTGCCCGCCCATGCCGTTGCCGGCGTCGACCGAGACCCGCAGCGGACGCAGCGCCGACACGTCGACCAGCGAACGCAGGAAGGTGCCGTATTCGGTGAGCACGTCGCGTTCCTCGACGGTGCCGGCGGCACCGTCATGACCCGGCACACCGTCGATGACCTCACGAGCGACGGTGGCCAAACCTGTTTCACTACCAACGGGCTTCGCACCCGCCCGACACAACTTGATGCCGTTGTAGGCCGCCGGGTTGTGGCTGGCCGTGAACATGGCGCCCGGGCACTCGAGCAGGCCCGAGGCGAAGTACAGCTGATCGGTCGACGCCAGCCCGATGCGGACCACGTCCAGCCCCTGCGCGGTGACCCCATTGGCGAACGCCGTGGCCAATGACGGTGAGCTGGGCCGCATGTCATAGCCGATCGCTACCCGGGTGGCGCCCTCGGCGCGCATCAACCGGGCGAACGCACCACCGACGTCGGCGACGAACGACTCGTCGATCTCCTCGCCGACCAGCCCGCGTACGTCATATGCCTTGATGACGCGCTGTACAGAGGCAGCAGGCCGTGACATAGCCCTCCCGATCTCATTGTTCGCAGACCACTGCATTACCGAGGGTCTGTGACAGTCAGCCTATCGGCACACCCATGGGCTCGCGGGTGGTCGGTGGCGTTCAGCCAACATTCATCACGCCGGCCGGCCCGGAGCTCGATGCCGGAACGCGACCCTCCATGGCGTCCGTCCGGATTCTGCCGATCCGGTCGGCGTCCCGGGCGTCCATGGCCGTCGAGAATTCAGCGGGTGCCTTCGTGCTCAGTCAGCGGGATCGGGCAGGACCCGGAGATGGCCGCGGCGCCGGCCGTTCTGCTGCGTGCGTGGTGCCGGCGGCGCCATGACCGCCCCACCGTGGACACCGGTCGTCGGATCGGTGAATCCGGTTGGGATGCCACCCCGGGGCAGCGAGTCGCGGCCTTCGCGCACCGCATCGGCGAGCGCAACGAGGTCGTCGTCGTCAGAGGGCGTGGGCAGCGGACCGGCGTGGCGGACCAGCTCCCACCCGCGGGGCGCGGTGATGCGGCTGGCGTGTGACACGCACAGGTCCCACGAATGCGGCTCCGACACGGTGGCCAACGGACCTACGACTGCCGTGGAATCCGAGTACACAAACGTCAGCGTCGCCACGGCGTAGTGCGGGCAACCTGGCCGGCAGCAGCGACGGGGAACATTCACTCGGCGAGGTTATCGCGCCGCCGACGCGCCCACTGCCGGACACGCGCGTCACGGATGTGTCGATCTCCAACCGTTACTATCGGCCGATGGCCCACTCGCGTGTGCGCCGCCGTCGCGGCATGCGCGGCCCGCTCCTCCCCCCGACCGTTCCCGGATGGCGCAGTCGTGCCGAGCGATTCGACATGGCGGTGCTGGAGGCCTACGAACCCATCGAACGTCGCTGGAGCAACCGGGTGTCCGGACTCGACGTGGCAGTGGACGAGATCCCGCGGATCTCCCCGAAGGATCCCGATGCGATCCAGTGGCCGCCCGAGGTGATCGCCGACGGACCGGTGGCGCTGGCGCGGCTCATCCCGGCCGGGGTAGATGTTCGGGGTAATTCGACGCGGGCGCGAATCGTCTTGTTCCGCAAACCCATTGAACGGCGGGCGAAGGACTCCGTTGACCTCGCCGACCTGTTGCACGAGATTCTCGTGGCGCAGGTAGCCACTTATCTCGGCGTGGAACCGTCGGTGATCGACCCGACCATCTTGGACGACTAGGCCGGTCGATCTACCCGCGCGCGGTACGTCAGATGACGCCGCGCTTGATCCGCCGGCGCTCGCGCTCCGACAGACCGCCCCAGATACCGAAGCGCTCGTCGTGCGCAAGGGCGTACTCGAGGCACGCGTCACGCACCTCGCAGCCCAGGCAGATGCGCTTGGCTTCGCGGGTCGAGCCACCCTTCTCGGGGAAGAAAGCCTCAGGGTCGGTTTGCGCGCACAGGGCGCGCTCCTGCCACTGTTCGTCCGTGAGCTCGGACTCGGTGTCGATGTGTTCTGGCACCAGACTCAGCTGCGGCCGTCCTGCGACGACGTGCTGGACAGGTCCGGTGTTCGTGTGCGGTGCGGTCCCAATAGAGCCGAGCATCCGCCCGTCGAATGGCACGACATGATCGAAATCTGCGTGTTCGTAAGACATTTGCCGCCTCCTCCCCTGCTTTACGTAGTTTTCAAAACGGAGTCCAACTACTTGCCCTGCGTGCCGTGAGTGGCGATCAAAATTCGAACAAACGGTCGAATCTCAGTCTGCTGCACCGAAACCGGTAAACAAACCGGGAATGACACTGTTGTGATTACACACGGGTTAGCTGCCACGGTCAAGCGGATGAAGCGCATTTCCTACCATCTTGTGACCTGATTACGGCGCGTCGTTACCGCGGCGTGTCGCGATAGTGACCAATAACACGCTGCCGCACAACGTAGTTGGAAATGCCGATAACTGATGCGCCTGTTACTCAAGTGAATAATGGGGTTTAAAGTTTGCTGCGCGCCAAATTGCCCGCCGGGCGCGTCATTCCACCCGCGCGTCATCGCCTAGGGTGAGTCGACGTGAAGGTGACGGTTCTGGTCGGTGGCGTCGGCGGCGCTCGTTTTCTGCTCGGCGTCCAGAAACTGCTGGGGTTGGGTCAGTTCGCCGAACCTGGTGCGGACCCCTCCCGCCACGAATTGACCGCGATCGTCAACGTCGGCGACGACGCCTGGATGTTCGGCGTCCGAATCTGCCCCGACCTCGACACCTGCATGTACACCCTCGGCGGCGGCATCGACTCCGAACGCGGCTGGGGCCACCGGGACGAAACCTGGCACGCCAAGGAAGAGCTCGCCGCGTACGGCGTGCAGCCCGACTGGTTCGGACTCGGTGACCGCGACCTGGCCACCCACCTGGTGCGCAGCCAGATGCTGCGGGCCGGATATCCGCTGTCCCAGGTGACCGAGGCGTTGTGCGACCGCTGGCAACCCGGCGCCCGGCTGCTGCCCGCCAGCGACGAACGCAGCGAAACCCACGTGGTGGTAACCGATCCCGAGACGGGCAATCAGCGCGCCATCCACTTCCAGGAATGGTGGGTCCGCTACCGCGCGCAAATCCCCACCCACAGCTTCGCCTTCATCGGCACCGAGAAGGCCACCGCCGCACCGGGAGTCGCCGACGCCATCGCCGGCGCCGATGTGGTGCTGCTGGCCCCCTCGAATCCGGTCGTGAGCATCGGCGCGATCCTCGCGGTGCCCGGCTTGCGCAGCGCGCTGCGGTCCACCCCGGCACCGGTGATCGGGTACTCCCCGATCGTCGCCGGAAAGCCGTTGCGGGGGATGGCCGATGACTGCCTCAAGGTGATCGGGGTCGACAGCACCTCGGAGGCCGTGGGCACGCACTACGGCGCGCGCAGCGCGACCGGCATCCTCGACGGCTGGCTGATCGACAAGGGTGACCACGCCGAGATCGACGGCGTCAACATCAACGCCGTGCCGCTGCTGATGACCGACCCGGCCGCCACGGCCGAGATGGTCCGGGCCGGACTGCAGCTCGCCGGGATCTCATGGTGACCGAGCATGGCGCCGCGGCCGCCATCGAAATCCTCCCGGTGCCGGGGCTTCCCGAGTTCCGCCCCGGCGACGACGTGGCCGCCGCCATCGCCGCCGCCGCCCCCTGGCTGCGCGACGACGACGTACTGGTGGTCACCAGCAAGGTGCTCTCCAAGTCCGAGGGCCGGATCGTCGCCGCACCGACGGACCCCGACGAGCGGGACGCCCTGCGCCGCAAACTGATCGACGACGAGGCCGTGCGCGTGCTGGCCCGCAAGGGCCGCACCCTGATCACCGAGAACGCCATCGGGCTGGTCCAGGCCGCTGCCGGCGTAGACGGATCCAACATCAGTACAACCGAATTGGCCCTCCTGCCGGTCGACCCGGACGGCAGCGCGGCCCGGCTGCGGGCCGGCCTGGCCGAACGGCTGGGCGTGACCGTCGCGGTCGTCATCACCGACACCATGGGCCGGGCCTGGCGCAACGGCCAGATCGATGCCGCCATCGGTGCGGCCGGACTGGCTGTGCTACACGGCTATTCCGGCGTCCAGGACCCGCACGGCAACGAGCTGCTGGTGACCGAGGTCGCCGTCGCCGACGAGATCGCGGCTGCCGCCGATCTGGTCAAGGGCAAGCTGACCGGCATCCCGGTCGCCGTGGTGCGCGGCCTGTCACCGCGCGACGACGGCTCGAACGGCCGGACCCTCGTGCGCGCCGGTCAGGACGACCTGTTCTGGCTGGGCACCGAGGAGGCGCTGGCGCTGGGCCGCAGGCAGGCCCAGTTGATGCGCCGGTCGGTGCGCACCTTCGCTGCCGAGCCCGTGGCAGCCGAACTCATCGAGGAATCCGTCGCGGAAGCCCTCACCGCACCCGCGCCGCACCACACCCGCCCGGTCCGCTTCGTCTGGGTGCAGGACCACGACACGCGAATCCGGTTGCTGGACCGCATGAAAGACAAGTGGCGCACAGACCTCGCCTCCGATGGGCGCGCGGCCGAAGCTGTCGACCGGCGCGTGGGCCGCGGCCAGATCCTCTACGACGCACCGGAACTCGTCATCCCATTCCTGGTTCCCGATGGCGCGCACAGCTATCCGGACGCGGCCCGCACCGAAGCCGAGCACACCATGTTCACCGTCGCGGTGGGCGCGGCCGTGCAGGGGCTGCTGGTGGCCCTGGCCGCACGGGACGTCGGCAGCTGCTGGATCGGGTCCACGATCTTCGCCGCTGACCTCGTGCGCGCCGAGCTCGACCTGCCGGCCGACTGGAAACCGTTGGGCGCCATCGCCATCGGCCATTTCCCGGAAAGCGACGAGCCACGCGAACCACGGCCGCCCGTGGCGACCGACGAGCTGCTGATCCGCCGATGAGCGACACCCTGCACGCTTCGGTCGTGGCGGCGCTGCGCGACTGGCCGGCCCCGGACCCTGATCAGGACACCTTGCGGCACGCCGTCGCGGCCTTCGTCGCGGCCCGCCCCGACGCCTGCCGGCGCGCCTGCGAACCCGGGCACATCACAGCATCGGCGCTGGTGCTCGACCACACCCGGACCAAGGCCCTGCTCACCCTGCACCCGCGACTCGGCCGCTGGGTACAGCTCGGCGGGCACTGCGAGGACGTCGACACCGACATCCGCGCCGCGGCCCTGCGTGAGGCCACCGAGGAATCCGGCATCACCGGACTGGAGATCGCCGAGCTGCCGGCGGCACTGCACGTGCACGCGCTGACCTGCTCGCTGGGCGTGCCGACCCGGCATCTCGACGTGCAGTACCTGGCCGTCGCGCCGGAGCACGCCGAAATTCATTGCAGCGACGAGTCACTGGACCTGCAGTGGTGGCCCCTCGACGCGCTGCCGGGCCCCGACCCCGGTCTGGAGCGGCTCGCGCGGGCCGCTCAGACGTCCGTGGAGTAGCGAATACCGCCGTCGGGGATGGTGACCCCCGGCCACACCCGCGCACCACGCAGCAGCTCGCAACGGGCGCCGATGTTGGCACCGTCGCCGATCACGCCGTCGCGGATCAGCGCACGCGGGCCGATCCGGGCGCCGAACCCGACGATGGACCGCTCGATGACCGACCCGGCCTCGATCTTCACACCGTCGAAGATCACCGCACCGTCCAGCCGGGCGCCGGCGCCGATCTCGGCGCCGCGGCCCACGACCGTTCCGCCGATCAGGAGCGCGCCGGGCGCCACCGCGGCGCCCTCGTGCACCAGGCTCTCGCCGCGGTGCCCGTCGAGCACGGGCGACGGTGCGATACCGCGCACCAGATCCGCTGAGCCACGGACGAAGTCGTCGGGCGTGCCCATGTCGCGCCAGTAGCTGGCGTCGACGTAGCCGCACACCTTGAAACCGTCGGACAGCAGCTTCGGGAACACCTCGCGTTCCACCGACACCTCACGGCCGGTGGGGATCTCGTCGATCACCGCACGCTGGAACAGGTAGCAGCCCGCGTTGATCTGGTCGGTCGGCGGGTCCTGCGTCTTCTCCAGGAACGCCGTCACCACACCCTCGGAATCGGTTGGCACACAACCGAACGCGCGCGGGTCGCTCACCCGCACCAGGTGCAGCGTGACATCGGCCTGCCGCTCGCGGTGGCTGGCGACCATCGCGCCGAGGTCCAGCCCGGAGAGCACGTCACCGTTGAACACCATGGCGGTCGGGTGGCGCAGCTTGGGCGCCACGTTGGCGATACCGCCGCCGGTGCCCCGGGCCTCCTCCTCCACCACGTACTCGATCTCCAGGCCCAGCTTGGAGCCGTCGCCGAATTCCGCCTCGAAGACCTCCGCCTTGTACGAGGTGCCCAGCACCACGTGGCGGATGCCGGCCGCCGCGATCCGGGCGAGCAGATGGGACAGGAACGGCACGCCGGCCGTCGGCAGCATCGGCTTGGGCGCCGAGAGGGTCAGCGGGCGCAGCCGGGTGCCCTGCCCACCCACCAGGATGACCGCGTCGACGTCAACCGGATTCACCGCGTCACTCAACTCGCGTCCTTTCAAGCCTCGAGGTCATCGCCGGTAGCCTAGTTCGCCCGACGGCGCTTACGCCTGGAATTGCCCACCACCGCGCGCTCGCGCGCGCCCAGGGCCGATTTGATGGTCCACCGCAGTGGGGCCTGCCACCAGCGCGGATGCCGGTCGGCCAGGAATGTATAGGTACTGCGGTGGTGCGCGGCCAGATTGCTGGCCGGATCGCGACCCGTGGAATGTCCCTTGTCGTGCAGGATTTCGGCGGACGGGACGTACACGTTCTGCCAGCCGCCACGCCCCAGCCGGTCCCCCAGGTCGACGTCCTCCATGTACATGAAGTAGTTCTCGTCGAACCCGCCGATCTGCCGGAACGCCTTGGTGCGCACCAGCAGACACGATCCCGACAACCAGCCGACCGCACGTTCGCTGGGCTCCAGCCGGTCCTGGCGGTAGGCCGCGGTCCACGGGTTGGATTTCCAGAACGGGCCCACCACCGCATGCATGCCGCCGCGGATCAGGCTCGGCTGATGCCGGGCCGAGGGATAGACCGAGCCGTCGGGGTCGCGGATCAGCGGACCCACCGAACCGGCGGCCGGCCACCGCGCCGCACCGGCGAACAGCTCGTCGATACTGTGCGGTCCCCATTGCACGTCCGGATTGACCACCACGAAGAACTCTTGGTCGACGACACTGTCGGGCGTGTCGAGATAAGCCGCCACCGCCCGGTTCACCGCGGTGCCGTAGCCGAGGTTGCCGCCGGTGTGGAACAGCTCGACGTCGGCGTACCGCTCCAGAGCCGCCTCGGGCGCGCCGTCGGTCGATCCGTTGTCGGCCATCACCACCAGCAGCCGGCGCTCGGTCGCGTGGGCCAGCGTCTTCAAGAAGCGGTCGAGATGCTGGCCAGGTGAGTAGGTCACCGTCACCACGAGCAGCGGGCGGTCCGATTCCGTCCCTGATGGCTGCTCGATCACGGCCTAGAGGTTAGCGGGCCGACTGCCGCACCCGCACCAGGGTGTGACCCGCCGAACCCCGGGCTACCGGCCACGGCAACCGCTCACCAGTAGCCTGTCCTGGTGCCAGGTCGACTGTTCCGCATCCTCGCCGTCATGATGACGGTGCTCGTGATGGTGGGCACCGGCGTGGCCTGGAGCAGCCTGCGTTCGCTGGAATCGGGCATCAACCGCATCAGCACCGCGGCCCTCGGCGGCGGCGGCGACGACGGTGCCGTCGACATCCTCCTGGTGGGTATGGACAGCCGTACCGACGCGCACGGAAACCCCTTGTCAGAGGACGAACTCGCGACGCTGCGGGCCGGCGACGACGTGTCCACGAACACCGACACGATCATCCTGGTGCGTATCCCCAACAACGGGCGCTCGGCCACCGCCATCTCCATCCCGCGCGACTCCTACGTGCAGGCGCCGGACCTGGGCAAGACCAAGATCAACGGGGTCTTCGGTCAGGTGAAGCTCGAGAAGATGAAGGAACTCGTCGAGCAGCAGGGCGAGGACGCCGCCACCGCCGAGCCGAAAGCCGTCGAGGCCGGCCGCGAAGCGCTCATCAAAACCGTGGCAAAGCTCACAGGCGTGACCGTCGATCACTACGCCGAGGTCGGGCTGCTGGGCTTCGCCTTGATCACCGACGCCCTCGGTGGCGTCAACGTGTGCCTGAAGAACGCCGTCGATGAACCGCTGTCGGGAGCCAACTTCCCGGCCGGCTGGCAGAAACTCAACGGCCCGCAGGCCCTGAGCTTCGTGCGGCAACGCCATGATCTGCCCCGCGGCGACCTGGACCGGGTGACCCGCCAGCAGGTGTTCATGGCGTCGCTGGCGCACGACATCATCTCCGGGCAGACCCTGTCCAGCCCCAGCACCCTGAGCCGGCTGCGGAACGCCGTGCAGCGGTCGGTGGTGCTGTCGGACGGCTGGGACATCATGGATTTCGTCCAGCAGATGCAGAAGCTCGCCGGCGGCAACGTCGCGTTCGCCACCATCCCGGTGCTGGCCGAGGACGGCTGGAGCGACGACGGTACCCAGAGCGTCGTGCGCGTCGACCCCGCCCAGGTGCAACAGTGGGTGGCCGGTCTGCTCCAGGACCAGGCCGACGGCAAGACCGAGAAGCTCGCATACACCCCGGGCAACACCACCGTCGACGTGGTGAACGACAGTGACATCAATGGGCTGGCCGCGGCGGTGTCAGAGGTCCTCACCGAAAAGGGCTTCGTCGCAGGCAAAGTCGGCAACAACGAGGCCGACCACGTGACATCGAGCCAGATCCAGGCCGCGAAGTCGGACGATCTCGGGGCGAAGGCCATCGCCGAGCAACTCGGCAATCTGCCCGTGATCGAGAACGCCTCGGTCCCGAGCGGTGCGGTGCGGGTGGTGCTCTCGCACGACTACACCGGCCCCGGCTCCGGCCTGGAGGGCGGCAGCCACACGGTGACGCAATCCGCTTCCGACACCACCGATTCCGGCACCACCACACCGGTCCCGCCGTCGCCGATCATCACCGCGGGCGCGGCCGATCCGAAGTGCGTCGACTGACCGTGACCAATCTGTCCAGCGCGATCCTCGACCCGTTGCTGCGCGCCGACCCGGCCGGGCCCCGCATCACCTATTACGACGACGCCACCGGCGAGCGCATCGAGCTCTCGGCGGTGACCCTGGGCAACTGGGCCGCCAAGACCGCCAACCTGCTGCGTGACGAACTGGGCGCGGGTCCGGGCAGCCGCGTCGCGGTGCTGCTGCCCGCGCATTGGCAGACGGCCGGTGTGTTGTTCGGCATCTGGTACATCGGTGCCGAAGTTGTTGTCGGAGAACCGCTTCCGACGGAGTGTGACGTGGCGCTGTGCACCGCCGATCTGATCGACGAGGCCGACGAGACCGGCGCCGGCGAAGTCGTGGTGCTGTCCCTCGACCCGTTCGGCAAGCCCGTCCCCGACCTGCCGATCGGCGTCACCGACTACGCCACGTCCGTACGCGTGCACGGCGATCAGATCGTGCCCGAACGCATCCCCGGCCCGGCGCTCGCCGGCCGCTCGGTCGACGACGTGCTCGCCGAAGCCCAGAGCACTGCTGCGGCAAAGGGATTCACCGCCGGCACGCGGCTGCTGTCGACGGCGCCGTGGGGCACCCCCGACGATCTCGTGGCCAACCTGCTGGCGGTGTTCGCCGGCGGCGCCTCCCTGGTACAGGTGGCCAACCCCGACGCGGGCGCACTGGACCGGCGCCGCGCGACGGAGAAGGTCACCGCCGACCTCTAGCGCCCGACCTTTAGCGCCCGGCCTCAGCGCAGCAGCGCGCGGGACATCACGACGCGCTGAATCTGGTTGGTGCCCTCGTAAATCTGCGTGATCTTCGCGTCGCGCATCATGCGCTCGACCGGGAAGTCGACGGTGTAGCCGGCGCCGCCGAACAGCTGCACTGCGTTGGTGGTGACCTCCATCGCCACGTCCGAGGCGAAACACTTCGACGCCGCCGAGATGAATCCCAGGTTGCCTTCACCGCGCTCGGCGCGGGCCGCGGCGTTGTAGACCATCAGCCGGGCGGCCTCGGTCTTCATCGCCATGTCCGCGATCATGAACTCGACGCCCTGGAACTGGCTGATCGACTTGCCGAACTGCTTGCGGTCCTTGGTGTAGGCGATCGCGGCGTCCAGCGCACCCTGCGCGACACCGACGGCCTGCGCGCCGATGGTCGGGCGGGTGTGGTCCAGCGTCGCGAGGGCGGTCTTGAAGCCGGTGCCGGGCTCACCGATGATGCGGTCGCCGGGGATGCGGCAGTTCTCGAAGTACAACTCGACGGTCGGCGAACCCTTGATGCCGAGCTTGCGCTCCTTGGGGCCGATGGTGAAGCCCTCGTCGTCGATGTGCACCATGAACGCCGAGATGCCGTTGGCGCCCTTGTCGGGGTCGGTCACGGCCATGACGGTGTACCAGGTCGACGCGCCACCGTTGGTGATCCACGCCTTGGCGCCGTTGAGGATCCAGTCGTCACCGTCGGCCTTGGCGCGGGTGCGCATGGCCGCGGCGTCACTGCCGGCCTCGCGCTCGGACAGCGCGTACGACGCCAGCTTGCCGTCGACCAGGTCCGGCAGCACCTTGCGCTTGAGGTCGTCGGAGCCGTTGAGGATCAGGCCCATGGTGCCGAGCTTGTTGACCGCGGGGATCAGCGACGCCGAGACGTCGACCCGGGCCACTTCCTCGATGACGATGCAGGCGGCGACCGAGTCCGCGCCCTGCCCGCCGAACTCCTCGGGCACGTGGACGGCGTTGAAACCCGATGCGGTCAGCGCGTCGCTGGCCTCCTGGGGGAACCGGGCCTGCTCGTCGACCTCGGCGGCGTACGGAGCGATCTCCTTCTCGGCCAACGCCCGGATCGCGGCCCGCAGCTCCTGATGCTCTTCCGGCAGCTGAAACAGATCGAATGACGGGTTACCGATAGACATTGATGGCTCCTTGCCTGCCCATGTGGCGAGATGCGGGTTGCTACTCGCCGGTAACTTTACCGCCCCTGACCCGACACCTTCTGCAGCCCACGGACCAACTCGCGGTAAGTGCGGTGATAGACGGTGCGCAACGTCTCGCTACGTCGCAGCACGTCGACGGCCGTCACCGGGCCGAGCAGCAGCACCGGATGCCCCGCGAAAACCGAGGTGGTGTGCTGGATCCGCGCCGAGCGGTGCGCCGCCGACTCCAGTTCGGCCTGGTAGTAGTCGCAGTACTCCGGCTGGGTGAAGAACACCTTGTTGAAGCCGATCGCGAACGGGGCCAGCCCGGCTCCGTCGTCGAGGTACTTGAGTGTGCCGACGGCAACGCCCGGCCAGAACTCGTTGAAGACGTCGTCGGCGATCACGATGCCGCCGTCGGCCAGCGTGGCCTCGGCCAGCTGCATATCGCTGTAGACGATCTCCTCGGTGTGCCCACCGTCGACGCTGAAGAACCGGACGGGCCCGCCGGCCTCCTCCAGCAGCACCTCGGGGGCCAGCTTGGTGGAGTCGCCCTGGTGGATCACCACGCCGTCCATCGACGACCAGACGTCGACGTTGCTGGTGAACTTCGCCAGGTCACCGGCGCCGGAACCGTCGATGTTGAGGTCCTGGTCGCCGAAAATGTCGATGGCGACGGACTTTTCGTCGTCCCGCTGCAGCAGGTTCAGACCGATGAACAGCTTGCCGTGGTGCACGCCGATCTCGGCCACTGCACCGCCGACGGACCTGGCCCGCTGGGCCTCGTCCAGCGCAGCGGCGACCAGGAGCACCTCAGGCTCCATGAATCCCGTGACGAGTTTGTGGCCGACGCTGCGGTACCGCGCGAATGAAGATTTCATCGTTGGTGAGCTTACTTGCCCAGCAACCGATTCCGTAGCGCCTCATCCTTGTCGAGCACCATCTGCTCCAACTCCTCCTGGAACCGCTGCATCCGGGCCCGCAATCCGGCATCTGCCGACCCCAGGATGCGTACCGCCAGCAGGCCCGCGTTACGCGCGCCGCCGATCGACACCGTGGCCACCGGCACGCCGGCCGGCATCTGCACGATCGACAGCAACGAGTCCATACCGTCGAGGCGGGCCAGCGGCACCGGCACCCCGATGACCGGTAGCGGTGTCGCCGACGCCACCATCCCGGGCAGGTGCGCCGCACCGCCCGCGCCGGCGATGATCACCTCGACGCCGCGGTCCGCGGCGGTCTTGGCGTAATCGAGCATGCGCTGCGGGGTGCGGTGCGCCGACACCACGCCGACCTCGAACGGCACCTCGAACTCGGCGAGCGCGGTAGCCGCGTCCTCCATCACCGACCAGTCGCTGTCACTGCCCATGATGAGGCCGACCCGCGGGCCGCTCGCGTGTTCACTCATGTCCACTCCATCCGTCGGTCCACTCAGCGTGCGACAACCAGTGCGCGGCCCGGACGGCGCGCTCGCGAACGTCCGCCACGTAGTCCTCGTCGTCGAGCGAGCCGCCCGGCGCGCCGACGATGTTGACGTGGCCGATCTTCCGGCCCGGCCGCTCGCCCTTTGCGTACAGGTGCACCCGGGCCTCGGGCAGCCGGCCGAACAGGTGATGCAGCCGCTCGTCCATGGACATCTCCGGCTGTGTCGGCGCACCGAGCACGTTGGCCATCACCGTCACCGGAGCCAGCGGCGCCGTCGACCCCAGCGGGTAGTCCAGGACCGCGCGCAGGTGCTGCTCGAACTGGCTCGTCGTCGCGCCGTCCATGCTCCAGTGCCCGGAGTTGTGGGGCCGCATCGCCAGCTCGTTGACGACAAGGCCGGCCCCGCGCTCCTCATCGAAGGTCTCGAAGAGCTCGACAGCCAGCACGCCGACCACACCCAGCTCGTCCGCGATCCGCAGGGCCAGCTGTTCGGCCGCCGTGGCCACCGCGGGGTCCAGCTGCGGCGCCGGCGCGATCACCTCGACGCAGATGCCGTCCTCCTGCACGGTGTGCACGACGGGCCACGCCGCGCCCTGCCCGAACGGCGAGCGGGCGACGAGCGCGGCCAACTCGCGGCGCATGGCGACCTTCTCCTCGACCAGCACGGCGACGCCGTCGGCCAGGTAGCCCTCGGCGGCGGCGCGGGCCTGCGCCACGTCATCGGTCAGCGTGACGCCCTTGCCGTCGTAGCCGCCGCGGCTGGCCTTGACCACGAGACCGCCGCCGACCTGAGCGGCGAGCTCGTCGATGGCATCGAGATCGGCAACCGAGGCCACCTCCCGGTAGCGCGGCACCGGCGCGCCGAGCTCGGCCAGCCGGCGGCGCATCACCAGCTTGTCCTGGGCGTGCACCAGCGCCGACGGCGGCGGGGCCACGTTGACCCCGTCCGCCACGAGCGCCTGCAGCAGCTCGGTGGGCACATGCTCGTGGTCGAACGTCAGCGCCGACGCACCGGCTGCCACCCGGCGCAGTGCCTCGAGGTCAGTGTGCGAGCCCAGGACCACCGCTGGACTCACCTGGGCGGCCGGCTCGTCGGCAGAAACCGCCAGGACCCGCAGGGTTTGGCCGAGCGCGATGGCTGCCTGGTGGGTCATGCGGGCCAACTGGCCGCCACCGATCATTGCCACGACGGGGGGTTGCGTCACGGCGCCTAGTTTGTCACGCACCGCGGGTGTCCCCCGAATCTGCCTATGCCGCCTAGCTACCGCCCGCTACCTGCACGGGTACGTAAAATGCAGGTACTTTCCGTAAACTGGCCGCTTATGTCGTTCACCGAGGCCACCATCGCGCGGCTCCCGCGAGTGATCCGGCCCTTTGCCGAACGTCATCACGAGCTCATCAAGTTCGCCATCGTCGGCGCCACCACCTTCGTCATCGACTCGGGCATCTTCTACACGCTGAAGCTCACCGTGCTGGAGCCCAAGCCGGTGACGGCCAAGATCATCGCCGGCATCGTCGCGGTCATCGCGTCGTACGTGCTGAACCGCGAGTGGAGCTTCCAGAACCGCGGTGGCCGCCTGCGTCACCACGAGGCGCTGCTGTTCTTCGCCGTCAGCGGCGTCGGCGTGCTGCTGAGCATGGCCCCGCTATGGGTGTCCAGCTACATGCTGCAGCTGCGCGTGCCCAACGTGTCGCTGACCGTCGAGAACATCGCCGACTTCGTTTCGGCGTACATCATCGGCAACCTGCTCCAGATGGCATTCCGCTTCTGGGCGTTCCGGCGCTGGGTCTTCCCCGACGAGATGGCGAAGCACGCGCCCGACATGACGCTCGAGGCGACGATCACCGCCGGTGGTTTCGCCGAGGCCTACGACGAACTCGGCGACGACGATCCTCAGCTGGGCGACTCCTCGGAACCCAAGGTGTCGAAGACTTCGTGATACAGCAGCGAGTGGACTTGTTCCACCCGCGGAATGTCATGGAATTCCAGGGGGTCCTGCGACGCCGACTCGATGATCAGGGTGCCGGTGCGCAGTATCCGGTCGAGTAGTCGGTGCCGGAACTCCACACTGTTGATGCGCGCCAGCGGAATATCGATGCCCGACCGCGTCAGTACGCCGCGCCGGAACATCACCCGGCGGTCGGTGATCACGAAATGCGTCCCGCGCCAGTTCAGGAACGGCCAAACGGTGAGCCAGCCAACCAGCACGAGCCAGACCACGCCGATCACCGCGAAGATGATGTTCTTGGCGTTCGAGTCCCAGTTGGTGTGATTGACCACCGCCGCGACGAACGCGGCCAGCGCCGTCCCGGCCAGCAGCACCAGTACCGGCCCGATCAGTCGCTTCCAGTGCGGATGCCGATGCAGCACCACATTTTCGTCGGCCGCCAGCACGTTGTCCGGGTAACCCATACCCAGACTCTAAGCGGTGCTCAACTGGTAGCGGCCCGCAAATGAATGACGTCACCGGCTGAGACCGCGACGACGCCGTCGGCCGAATCGATCAGCAGGGAACCGTTGCGGTCGATGTCGGTCGCCTGCCCGTGCACCTCGCGCCCACCGGGCAGCTCGGCCCGCACCGACTGGCCGAGCGTGGCGCTGTGCGTGCGGTAGACCGCCAGCAGTTCGACGTTTCCACCCGCGCGCCACTCGGCGATCCTGGCGTGCAGCCGGTTCAGCAGCGCCACCGCCAGCCGCTGTCGATCCGGTTGCGCCACACCGAGACTCAGCAGGGAGACGGCCACCGGGTCAGGCAGTTCGTCCGCTGCGAGCGACACGTTCAGGCCGATACCGACGACGATGACGGGCGACGCGCCGCCCGGCGCCGCGACCTCGGCCAGGATCCCGGCCAGCTTGCCGGTGCCCACCAGAACGTCGTTGGGCCACTTGAGCGCGGCCTGCACACCGGCCACCTCGGCGACGGCCTCGACGACGGCCACCCCTGCCGCCAGCGACAGCAATCCCCAGGTTTCGCTCGGCACGTCGGTGGTGTCCACGCCCACCGACACCAGAATCTGTGACCGCGGCACCGCCGACCAGCTCCGGCCCTGGCGGCCGCGTCCTTCGGTCTGGTCCTCGGTGAACAGGGCTACGCCGGCGACGTCCTCGCCGGCCTGCGCCCGGGCCGCGAGATCGGCGTTGGTGGAACCGGTTTCGGCGACCACCTCGACCCGCCAGCCGTCACCGGCAGCTGCCTGGATCGCCGCGGCGTCCAGCGGCGGCAGGTCAGCAGTCATTGGTTACCTTCTTCCCGGCGAACCGATCCGCCATCCAGTCGAGCATCTCCTGTGCCGCAGGCGGGTTGTGGCCACCCCGCGGGTCGAACTCTGTGGTCACCGTGCCGCCGAGCGTGCAGGCCCGCCCGATCGCCGCCTTGGTCCAGGCGGCATCGATGAAGGGGTCCTGACCGCCGTACCAGACGTACAGCGGCGCGGTCAGCCGTCGTTGCGGTATCGCCCACGCCTGCAACAGGTTCTGCAGCCGCTGGGCGGCGTCCGGCGAGACCGGGAGGAAGTCGCGCGGCCCGAGTTGCCCAGCGGCGACCGCGCGCTTGTACGCCGCGTCGGAACCGCAGTCCGTCAGGACGTTCCAGTAGCGGGCAGCCCCGCCGTGCCGGTAGTCGTCGCGGTTCAGATCCGGGTGCAACCGCGCCAGCGATTCGATCAGCGCCTGCAGTACCGGCCGCTGCTCGGTGGTCAACGTGCCCGTCTGCGATTTCGCCACCAGGCCGGTGATATCGGCGGCGGGCGCGATGGCGACCGCACCGACCAGCGTGAGTTCGGGCGCGTACGGCTCGGCCTGCTCGTCGGCCGCCCAAGCCGCTGCACCGCCCTGGGAGTCGCCGAACGCCGCCCACGTCGCCCCGACGTCACCGAACACGTGCCGCGCCGCGCGAACCGCGTCGATCAGGTTGAGTCCGGCGGTGCGGGCATCGGAGTACGGGTGCACGCCCTTGACTCCCAGCCCCTGGTAGTCGGGCAGCGCGACGGCGTACCCGAGGTTGATCACCACTTTCGCGATGGGCAGCAGGTTCATCAGGGTCGGGGACAGCGACGGGCCGCAGTTGTTGTCGATGCCCAGGGTGCCGTGACCCAGGGCCACCACCGGCCAACCGCCCTTGGGCGGCTGGCCCAGCGGGGTGAGCACCGCACCCGAGACGACGGTCGGGGCACCGGTGTCACCCGAGGTGGAGTGGTACACCACGCGTGCCGCGCGGATCCCCTGCCCGGTGAAGGTGCTGGTGACCCCCGGCATGGTCGTCGCCGACAGCAGGGTGCCCGGACCGGAGCCGGTGAGATCGGCCGAACCGATCGGCTCGGGAGCGCCCGAGAGCGGGATGAACATGTCGAGAGCCTTCGAGGCTCCGATCAACGCAAGTGGTCGCAGGTAGGTCGCAGCGGTGAGGCCGCCGACAACCAGAATGGCCACCACGATCCACGGCAGGGCTTTACGCATCAAAGGGGATTATTCACCGGGGGTCGCCCGCCCGGGCTCAGTAGGCGCCTGAACCGCCGATGATGGTGCGGAACGTCTTGGCCGCGATCAGCAGATCGTTGGTGATGGACCAGTTCTCGACGTAGGACAGGTCGAGCCGCACCGAGTCCTCCCACGACAGGTCGGCCCGGCCGCTCACCTGCCACAGCCCGGTGATCCCGGGGAGCACCAGCAGCCGGCGGCGAACCTGCTCGTTGTAGGTGTCGAATTCACGGCGCAGCGGCGGCCGCGGTCCGACCACGCTCATGTCGCGGCACAGCACGTTGAAGAACTGCGGCAGTTCATCGATGCTGTAGCGCCGCAGGTACTTTCCGACCATGGTGACGCGCGGGTCCTCGTGAATCTTGAACAGCACCCCGCTGCCACTCTCGTTGAGGTCCAGGCTGATCAGGTCGTCGACCATGCGGTCGGCGCCCTGCACCATGGTGCGGAACTTCGTCATCTGGAACGGCTTACCATCCAAACCGATTCGCTCGGAGCGGTAGAAGACCGGACCACGGCTGGTCAGCTTGATGGCGATGGCCGACAGCACCATCAGCGGCGCGGTCACGGTGAGCGCGAACAGCGCGACGAACACGTCGAAGGCACGCTTCTGCAGCTTCTTGGTGCCGCTGTACTGCGGCCGCTCGACGTGGATCAACGGCAGTCCGGCGACGGGACGCATGGTCAGCCGGGGGCCGGCGACATCGATGACGCTCGGCGACACGACCATGTCGATGCCCAGCTTGTCGAGCTCCCAGGACAGCTCGCGCATGCCTTCGGGCCCGAGGTGGTCGGTCGTGGTCAGGGCGACCGCGTCGAAGGCAGCCGTGCCGATGGCGTCCGAGACCTGCGACTCGTTGCCGAGCACCGGCAGCTCGCCGACCCCGGCGACCTCGAAGGTGCCGCCCGCCGGGCGTCCGGTGAGGCACACACCGCGCACGGAGTAGCCGTACCACCATTCACGGTGCAGGGACTGCACCAGGTTGCTCACGGCGCGGGGGTCACCGACCGCCAGCACCGAAGCGACGCACTTGTCGCGCCGGCGGAGCCGGGCCAGCACCCGGCGGCAGACGGTCCGGCCGACGACCAGGCCGACCAGGCCGAGCGGCAGCGCGACGGCCAAGTAGCCACGCGCGTACTCAGGGCGGAAGATCATCAGTGCCACGGCGATGATGCCGACGGTGGCCAACGTCGCCGAGAACACCCGGCGGTACTCCTCCACGCCGGCGCCGACGATGCGCGGCGACCGGGTACGGTACGCGGCCAGCATGCCCAGCCAGATGACGGCGACGAACAGCGACAGCACCGAGTAATACGAGAAGACGTGCAGGTACGTCGAAGTGAATTCCAGGGAGGCGTCGGGTGTACCGAGCTTGACGAACTGCGCGCCCGCCAGAGCCAACACGACCACGACCAGATCGAATGCGATCAGGCACCACCGGTAACGCGTCTGCCAGGCCCGGTCAGCTAAAGGCGCGACGGCCCGCACGAGAGGCGCGGGAGAAGCCTCGGGAACGAAGAGTTCTTCTGCCACTGACACTGACGACTACTCCCTCCGATTTGCTGGCTGTTCGCTATAGCCCCCGCTCAGCGAACTGCGACTACTATCGCATCGTTTGCTCGAAAATACCACCGATCAGAAAAATAGGCAGGTCAAGCGCAGCGTCCCTGCAGGACGGCCTTAGCGAACCCGGCAAACTGATAGAAGAAGGTCAGCTCCCACCCGATCGGCGAGAAGTCATAGTCCCTGGGCAGGGCCACCGCAACAACCGAACCACGGTCCGCCGAATAGCACTGCCGGAAGATCAGGCGGGCGCGCGGTAGGTGATACCGCCAGCTGACCACGATGACCCGATGCCAGGACCGGCCCTCGGCGAGCTGGCGCATCATCATGGCCTCGCCGCGCGTCGTCAGGATCTCCGGCTTCGGGCAGATCACCTCGATGTCCTTCGCCGGCGCGCAGGCGCTCTTCATCTGCGAGTCGCCCGGCACGTAAGGGTTGGACAGCACGACCGTGCGCGCCCAGCCCTGCCGGGCCAGGGTCAGCCCGTACTGTTCGCGGCCGTCATGCTCGCCGGCCAGCACGATGATCGCGTCGGCCCGCTGCAGCTGATCGGACTTGGCGTTGGCGAACAGCGCCACCCCGGCCAGCCCGACGTCGAGGAGCAAGACGATCGTGACCACAGCGATGACACGACGAATGACGCGGCCGAGTTCACCGCGTGCCATAGTCCGCCAGTTGTTCGCCACACATCTCGCTGTACTGCTGCCACATGCGGCGGCCCAGCTCCCGCTGCCCGGCGGCGCTGTAGTGCCGATCGTCCGGGCTGTTGTACGAATCGCGCGGGCCCGGCACGAAGGTGCTCAGCGGCCACCGGTTCGGGGTGTCGGCGTGCACGGCGTCGATCGCGGCATAGGGCTTGCCGCTGAGCTCCATCTCCTCGGGCACCATCTGCCCGAGGACGAACGGCAGATTCGCGCCGTACCGCGTGCGCATGTCCCCGATCAGCGAGTCGAGCTTGGCCTGGTATTGCGCGCCGGAGATCAGCGGCACGTCGGTCTCCCCCTGGTGCCAGAGCACGGTGGCGATCTCACTACCCGGAAAACGCGCCAGCGCCGCATCGATGGCCGCCACCGCCCGGCGGTACAGGTTCACCCGGGTCTTGCGGTCGGCCGGATCCCAGGTGTGCCCGTTCTTCGGGGTGAACGACGTGTCGCCGCGGGCGCCCGGGATCAGCAGCACCGGCCGCCCGGTGGCGTCGGCCAGTCGTTTGGCGAAGGTCGGGCCGAAACCGACGTATTTGCACGGTATTTCGTGCAGCAGCGGCTGCGTTGCAAGCACCGCGGTGCCCTTGGACGGCCCGCACATGGCCCACTGGTGCACCAGCGGATGGGGCCGGTCCAAGCCGTCGGGCTCGACGGGCAGCCCCATGCCGAACGCGTTGGACTGCCCCAGGATCGGCAGGATCAGGTACGGCCGCTCGGGGTCACCGACGGCGGTGCCGCGGGGCGCGATCAGCCGCTTCACGATGCATTTCGCATCGATCAGCAACTGCTGATGAATCGGGCTGTCGCCGTCGGGATTACGTGGTCCCCTGCGCAGGACAGTCATTGACCGCCTCGCCTCCCCTGAATCGTTCTGCCAGCCATCGCAATTGACCCGGTCCGTCAATATCGGCATGCCCGCCATCCGGCTGGAAATTCCAGACCACCGTACCGCCCAGCGAACATGCGCGGGCGATGGCGGCTTTCGTCCATTCCGGGTCGAGGAAAGTGTCCTTGCCGCCGTAGACCACCGACATGGGAGCCGACAACGGCCGCTGCGGCAAAGCCCAGTCCTGCAGGTACCGACGCAGCCGGTCGGCGGCCGCCGAATCGACCGGCGCCAGGTCGGCCGGTCCGATCGCGTCGATGGCGGTGGCGCGGTAGGCCACGTCGGGTCCCGAGCAGGCCGACAGCACCTTCCAGTAGCTGGCCGCCGCGCCCCGGCGATAGTCGTCGCGGTTCAGGTCGGGATGTAGCCGGGCCAACGACTCGACGATCGCCTGGAACGCTGCTTCCTGGTCCTTGGTCAAGCTGCCGGAGACGGCCTTGTCGACGATGCCCGCCACATCGGCCGACGGCACGCTGGCGGCGGCGCCGATCAGATCGAGTTCGGGTGCATACGTGCGCGCCTGCTCGTCGGCGGCCCACGCCGCGCCCCCGCCCTGCGAGCCGCCGAACACGGCCCAGCGGCCCGAGATGTCGCGGAATGTGTGGCGCAGTGCGCGCACGGAGTCGATGACGTTGCGGCCCGCGGTGCGGCTGTCGGTGTAGGGATGGACACCGGGCGCACCCAGCCCCTGGTAGTCGGCGAGGGCGACGGCGAAACCGAGGTTGACGAAGCCCTGCACGAACACCACGTTGCCGAGCAGATTCGCCGACAGCGACGGCGCGCACGGCTGGTCGATGCCGGTGGTGCCGTGTGCCAGCGCGATCACCGGCCAGCCGCCGTCGGGCGCCTTGCCCCGGGGCGTGAACACCGATCCCGACACCACCGTCGGTGCATCGGTGTCACCTGAGGTGGATCGGTAGACCACGCGGGCGGCCTGCAGGTCCTTTCCCTCCACCGAGTTGGTCAGGGCCGGCATCGTCATGGCGCTGATCAGGCTGCCCGGGCCGGCGCCCGTGAGGTCGGCGGTCCGGATCGGCACCGGGTCGCCGACGCCGCCGTGCCGCAGCTTGTCGAGGGCCCAGCTACCGACCTGCCACATCACCGGCAATGACGCCGCGATCAGGAGCACTGCCGCGAGCGCGGCGCCCCACTGGATCGCACGACGCATTCAGGACCACCTGGTGCGGTACCGCTTGGCGAATTTCATGACGGGCTCTTCCACTGCGTAGTACGTGACGGCCGAGACCACCAGTGTCACCGCCAGGACGAGCGCGACGTTGCGCAGCATGCCGGGCACGGTGTCACCGGCCATCAGGCCCCAGCGTCCCATCAGCAGCATGAGCGGGAAGTGCCAGAGGTACGCCGACAGCGAGACCTTGCCGACGAACCGGAACGGCGCGGTGTCGAGCAGCTCGGCCAGCCCGGACCGCTCACCGCGGAACAGCGGCGCGACGATCACCAGGATGCCCAGTGCGCACAACACAGCCAGGGCCGACGTGGCGTACGGGTTGGCCAGCGCGATCAGCCCGAGCATCACCACGCCCACCGGGAACATCGCCAGGAAGCTGTACAACCGGACGCGGCGGCTGAGCTTCTCGCGAATCACGTTGTGCTCCATGGCCACCACAAGCACCGCGGCCGCCATGCCGAACGCGAAGGTGTCCGAGTTGGTCAGGAACGTCTTGGTGTAGACCGCGACCCAGTTGGCGCCCCAGTTGATCTGCGTCGGATCGGTCAGGTGCAGCGCCGAGATCATCCACGGCACGAAGGCCCGGCCGATGAATCCGAGCGCGATCAACAGCGCGGGCCCCAGCGACACGACGAGCCACGGCCGCAGGTTCGAGCGCCGGCCGAGGGCGAACAGCAGCATGCCCACGAGCGGGATCGACAGGTAGAAGGCGTATTCCAGCGTCAGCGACCACGACGGGTTGAGACCCGTCTGGAAGTACTTCGGGATGTACGACTGCGTCAGGGTCAGGTTGGCGATCAGCTGCCACGGGTCGGTGATCATGCCGGTGCCGTCTTCGGTGCGGGTCGGCTGCAGCGACGCGTTCTGGATGTAGACGATCTGCAGCAGGTAGTTGCACAGCAGGAAGATCACCAGGTAGCCGGGCAGGATCCGGGCGATGCGGTGGACGGCGAAATTCGCGGTGCTCGGCAGGTCGCGCTGCTCGATCAGGTTGCGCACGTACGGCAGGAACAGCAGGAAGCCACTGAGCGCGTAGAAGAAGATCAGCGACAGCCCGACCAGGTTCGTCTTCCAGTGGTAGGCGGTCTGGGGTGAGTAGTGACCGGTGACGTGCATGACGGCGACGCCCAGGCACGACAGCCCGCGAGCGCCGTCCAGCCCGATGATGCGGGCCCGCGTCCGGACCGGTGCCGAGGTCGGCGCGTTCACTGTCCTGCTCCCTGCGTGGAATTGAATGACGGACAACTGTTCGGGGCGGGGACGCCGTCGAAGCGGTCCTTGATCCAGTCGTAGGACATCGCGACATCGATGTCGGCGTGTCCCTTGGTCGGCTGGAACATGATGTCGATGACGTCGCCGAGCCGGCACGCGGACGCGAGTGCCTTGTTCGTCCAGTCCGGCAGCAGCAGCGTGTCCTGGCCCCCGTACAACACGAGCATCGGCGCGGACGTCGGCTCCTTGGGCAGGCTCCGCTTGGCCAGCAGTCCCTGCAGCGTCGTTTCCGCCTGCGGGCTCGCGGGCCGCAGATCGTCGGGCGTGATCTTGTCGATCGCCGCGGCGCGGGCGGCGGCGTCCTCGGTGCGGCACGACGCGAGGACGTCCCAGTGGTCGGCGACCTCACCGCGGCGATAGTCCTGCAGGTTCAGCGACGGGTTCTCCGTGGCGAGGGCAGCGAGGATCAGCTGCAGGATGGCGCCCTGCTCCTTCGACAGGCTGCCGGCCGCGGCACCGGAGGCCAGGCCGGTGAGATCGGTGGCCGGCGACAGGCTGACGGTGCCGACGAGCGTCAGCCCGGTGCCGTAGCGGGCGGCGAGTTCGTTTGCGGCCCAGGCTGCTTGGCCGCCCTGGGACACCCCGACAGCCAGCCAGCGGTCGGCCGACTCCGGCACCAGTTTGTGCGCCGCGCGGGCGGCGTCGATGACGTTGTAGCCGACCGTGGTGGCGTCGGCGTACGGATGGCCGGCGGTGCCCGGCCCGAGACCTTGATAGTCCGGAAGGCTCACCACATAGCCGGCCTTGACCAGCGTGGTGATCGGCTGGGACAGCCCTTGCAGCGTCGCCGACCCGGACGGTCCGCAGTCCCGCTGCATGCCGGACGTCGCGTGGCCGAAGACGATGATGGGCCAGCCGCCCGGCGGCGGCGTCCCGTTCGGCACGAACACCGAACCCGACACCTCGGTGTGTTCGCCGGTGATCCCCGACGTCGACGTGTAGGCGACGCGGGCGGCCAGCGAGACCGCCGATTTCAGTCGCAGGTCCAGCGTGGGGAACGTCGAGGCCGACACCAACGCCCCGGGCACCGCACCGGCGCCCTTGGTGTCAGGTTTGAGATCGATCCCCGGAACCGTAAGTGGCCCGGCCTTTTTCGGCGCCGAGTCACTCTGGCAGGCCGGCGCCGTCAGACACACCGCGGCGAGCAGGCCCACCGCGGCCACGCGCCGCAGCCGCCGCGACTTCATCCCGACGCCCCGGCACTCGCGTCGCCGATCACCCGCTCGAGGTGCCTGCGGCTCTCCACCCGGTCGAATATCAGGGCCCGGGCGATCACCGCGATGACGCACAGCGCGAAACCCAGCACCGTCCCGGTCATCACGTAGGACGCCACCCCGCCCACCCGCTCGGCGGGACTGGCGTCGTCGATGACGACGAGCGTCGCGCTGGTACCGGCGACCAGGGCCAGCCGGTTGCCCACCGCGACCATGTCAGCCGCCACCTCGTGCGCGATCTGCGTGGTCTGGTCGGCATCACCGCCGGTGACCGTGACGTTCAACATCGCTGTGGCACTGGGCAATATGACGATCCGGGCAGCGAGCTCCTTGTCAGACTCGATCAGGCCCAGCTTCTGGATGATCGGCGCGGTGACCTGCGAGCTGGTGGCCAACTGCCGGTAGGTCTCCATCAGGCCGAGCGTGTCGGCGTCGCCGTAGTAGGCGTCCAGCGGCGACGCGCTGCCCTCGGTCCGAACGAACACCGACGCCGTCGACCGGTACTCGGGCTTGGCGTGGTCCCAGCCCACCCAGCCCACCAGTGCGCTCGCGATGGTGGTGACCAGCACCAGCACCCAGCTGTTCTTGACGAACAGCACGTAGTCACGAACCCGCGGCACTCCGGCCGGGGTGATCACGCCGCCCCCACACAGACATCGGCCAGGCGCTCGCCGTCGAACCGCGCCTGCAGCCAGGCAAGCGCGTTCTGCATCGTCTGGTCGTTGATCTGGCCGGTGTCGCCGACGCCGCGCATCACCACGATCTGCTGGCCGCGCGCGCAGGCAGCCGCGGTGGCCGTCAGTACCCCGGCCGGCGGATTGACGGTGTCGGCCGTGCCGAAGGCCACCAACACCGGCGGATCATTCGGCCCCGCCGCGGAACTGGGCAGCGCGACAGCACCCAGACGGCGCTTGAGATCCGCTGCCGCGGCGGCGTCCTTGGCCTGGAAGTCGTTGGGAGTCAACTGATTCAGCGCCAGTTGGGCAGACGCCACGTCGCGCGGGGCGCAATCGACCAACAGGTCCCACTGGTCCTTGAGTTTCGCCGAGCGGTGCGCGTCGAGGTCGAAGTCGGGCTGCATGGTTTCCAGGCTTTGCAGCGCCCGAATCTGCAGCCGGTACTGATCGGCGGTCGCCAGCGCGGCGGTCCGGTCCGGGTCGGCGAGCGGCGCCAGATCGGCGATCGGGTTGACCGCCACCGCACCCACCATGTTCATACCCGCGCCGTAGACCCCGTTGCGTTCGGCCGCGGCCCACGCGGCCAGTCCCCCTTCGCCGGCCCCCAGCGCACCCCAATTGGTGCTGGTGGACGGGACGGCGCGATGGATCGCACGGGCGGCGTCGATGATGCTGTTCCCGAGGCTGTTCGCGTCCAGGATGGAGTGTTGCCGGGCGCCCGACCCCGGGTCGAGGCCCAGCCCCTGGTAGTCGGACAGCGCGATGGCGAAGCCCCGCCGCAGATACACCGACATCCCGGTCGAATAGCCCCAGAACTGCGGGGCGAGGGTCGGCGCGCATTTGGGCAGCAGCCCGGTGGTGTCGTGACCGAACGAGATGATCGGCCAGCCGCCCTTGGGAGCCGGCCCCGGAGGTACCGCGATCAGCGCGCTGACCTGCATGGGACGCCCGTCCACACCGCTGGTCGATCGGTAGACGATGCGCGCCGCGGTGGCACCGGCCTCATCGAAGCTCCGGTCGCCTTTGACGGGTTTCAACTCGACCAGGGAACCCGGGCCGTCGTCGGTGAGGTCGGGCGCCGGGAGCGCTTCGGCGCCCGGGAACATCGGGGTGAGGTCCCGGGTGGGACGCACCTCGTCACCCGGTCGCGGCGACACCGGGCCCGCCTGGCCGCAGGCAGCCACGGTGACCAGCACCGCAGCCAGTGCCAGTACCGTGCGCCGCAACTCAACCTGACGCATCACGGCTTCTGATGCGCCGCCGTCTTGGCCGTGGACGGGGATGAGGCCTGGGATTCGGCCGTCGATGCCGTCGTGGGCGCGGCCTTGGCCGAATCCTTCTTGCCGCCACCGGTTTTCGGGCCGTCGGACCCACCGATGTGGATCTTGAACTCGACCGGCTCATCGGTGGCGACCGAGCCGATCAGCACCGCATTGGCGGACTTCAGGGTCTGCACCGCCCGGGTGAGCGCACTGCTCGTGGTGTGGCGGATGCGGCCGACCAGCAGCGCGCCGTCCGACAGCGCGGCGGCGACGGCACCGTCGTTGTACTTGCCCAGCGGCGGCGTATCGACGACGACGTAGTCGAACTGGCCGGACAGCTCAGCGAACAGGCTCTGGGTGTGATCGCCGGCCCACAGCTCCCCGGGACGCGTGGTGGCGGGGCCCGCCGGCAACACCGCGATGCGGTGCTGGCCGACGGGAACTTCGGGGATCAGGCCTTCGGCGACGGTGTTCTCGCCGACCAGCACGGTGCTCAGGCCGCGATCGGCCGCCCCCTGCCGGGCCGCCGGGGTCAGGTCCAATCGCTGTGCCACCGCCGGGTTGCGCAGGTCACCGTCGACGAGGACCACGCGTTTGCCGGTCTCGGAGAGCACGGCAGCCAGATCGATCGCGACCGTCGTGCGTCCGTCCGCCGGCGACGGGCTGGTCACCGCGATCACCCGAGCGGCTTCGTCACGGTTTGCCGGCACGGTGAACCGCAAATTGTTGCGGAGCTCGCGCAGCGCTTCCGGGTAGGCCCCGTCGGCGGTCAGGTCGACCACCGGCTCCTTGCTCCGGGCCGAGTCGGCGGGCAGCGCGCCCATGAGCAGCGAACCACTGGCGTCGGCCACGCGCTCGCGGCCACGCACCCGGCGGTCGATGATGCCGAGCACGATCGCGGCCAGCAGACCGAGGACGGTGCCGCCGGCGACACCCATCCCGATCCGGGTGATCATCGAATAGCCGAGGGGCTTGGTCGGATAGCCGGCCTCGTCCACCACGATGGCGCCCGCGGCGGGGCTGCCGCCGCGGCGGGAGGTCTCCAGTTCGCCGACCAGTCCGGCGAGCTGATCGGCCACCGCACTGGCGTAGGTCTGCGCCTGGCCCGGGTCCTTGTCCGTGACCGAGACCTGCAGCAACACGGTCTTCGGCAGCGGGATGGCCGTGACCTTGGCCCGCAGTTCGCCCGCCGAGATGGTCGCCTTCAGCTGATCCACCGCGCGGGCGGCCACCTGCTCGCTCATGGCGAGGGTGGCGTAGGAGTTCACGCGGTCCTGGGAGAACAGGTTGTTCTGGTAGGCCTCGGTGACCGATGTGCCGTTCTGCGTCGCGACGAACAGGGTCGCGCTGGACTGGTACTCGCGATCACCGAATTCCCACCACGACCAGCCCGCGACACCCCCGACAACCGCCAGCGCCACGATCGCCCACCAGTACCGGCCGAATATCCGCAGGTACTCTTTGATCTCCAAGGTCGTGCCCCTTATTTCAGCAATGCGACGGCTCACAGATTAACGGCTGGGAACCGGACCGACCATTCAGACGCGCCACGGGTCCGGGCAACCTGCTTGAGCTTAGCTGGTCGAGCTGAGAACATAGTCGGCATGAACGCCCGTGTGGGTCAACTTCGCAATCTTAAATCATCGGCCGTGATTCTGGCCGGGATCGTGGGGTTGGTCTGGTTGGCGACGTCTTTCGGCCAGGTCACTTTGTTGGGCATTGTCGCTATTGCCGCGCTCGTTGCCGGCATCTATGTCGGTTTGCGGCATCCGCTGTGGTTCTTGTACGGATTGGCGGTCGTCACCGGCGCGCTGCCATTCGGGTATTTCCCCGGCGTTCACGTCCCCTTATATCTACCGTTCGCATTCGGTGCGGTGGTTGCGCTGTTCGTTCATCCCCGACTGGCCCGCCCCATTCACCCACTGGAATGGTCGATCATCGCGCTCGTGGTGACGTCCATCGCGTCAGTCGCGGTAACCGGCGTGGGCATGGGCGACGTCATCCAGATCGTCCGGTGGTCCGTGGTCACCCTCGTCGCGATCGCGCTGAGCAGCCTGTCCGGTGAACATCTCGAGAAATTCGGCCGCATATTCGTCTACTCGACGTTGGCGAACGCGGTATTCGGCTTGTACATCGTGGCTTTCGACCCCAACCAGACGTCATTCCGATACCTGCGAATCTTCGGCTATGCCGCGGAATACACCGCCACCCGCTTCGCCTTCACCGACGGCGGCATGGCACGCTCCATGCGACTGGGCGGCACCTCTGTCGATCCCAACGCCGAAGGCATCGCACTGGTGGTCTCGATCGCGGTCGGCATGGTCGTGCTGGCCGGCTGGCGGCGCATCGTGGTCGAGGGTATTTTCCTCGTCGCGCTACTGCTGACCCTGAGCCGGGCCGGCATGTTCACCATCGTCGCGGGCGTGCTGCTGGTGCTGGCCTTCCACCACATGCGGTCGCGCGACCGCGGGTGGGCCCTCGCCGCCATGGTCGCCGGCGTCGGAGCCGCGGCGGCCATACCGGAAGTGCGCACCAGGTTCGCGCATTCGTTCAGCAGTGACGACGTCGGTTCCACTTCCCGAATTGATGCCATCCGCGAATTCCCCGACACCATGGCCGGTTACTGGCTCTTCGGAAAAGGGTGGAACCGCCTCGAATTCCGGGACGGAAACTATGCCTTCGTGCTGAACCACGTCTCTAACGCGCCATTGCTGACGATTTACCGCGGCGGCATCTTCACCGGTCTGGCGTTCTTTGCGATCATGCTGATCGGTTGCGTCATGAGCTACCGGGCCATCCGCTCGAATTCATTTCCATGGGCGGTGTATGGCGGCATCTTCATCGGATTCTGCGTTGTGGCGCTCCAGCTGGATCACCCAGTGGTGGGTATCCCGCCGGCCACGCTCAAATTCTCGATTTTGCTGGCATTCCTGGTGCATATCGACCGAGAACGCCAAGACGACATAAGGCGGCGACACGCCCAAGCAGATTCACAGCAAATCCCCATTGCTGCTGCACACTGAGTGCGCGTTTGCGCCTCGCGACGCACTTCTTAGGTGAAGGGCGGTTACGTGATGCCCGGGAAGCGTCCCCGTCGATCTGCCCGCCGCTTCTCGAGCATGGCATCGGCGATCGCCGGCAGCATGGTCTGCGCCCTCATCGCCCTGACGGGCATCCCCGGCGACGCCCCTGAGCGGGTCGCCATCGCCGAGCGGGCCAATGTCGTCTCGCTGCCGACGACGATCGGATTCGCCGACTCCGACATCTACGGCATGTCGCCGGACGACGTGAACCGGACCCTGACGCTGATGGCCAACAACCGGGTGAACACCATCAGGTTGATGATTCCGTGGGCCGGGGTCGAGCCGCTGCTCGGCCAGCTCGACTGGAGCCTGGTGGACAAGACGGTGAATGCCGCTGCCGCCATGAACATGTCGATCATCGCGTTCGTCAACGCCACCCCACCCTGGGCCATGTCGCAGGGCGGCCTGCCGCTGAGCAGCCGGCCGTCGGACCCCGACGCCTACGGTAACTTCATGGCGAAGGTGGCCACCCGCTACAAGGGGAAGATTTCCGCGTACGAGGTCTGGAACGAGCCGAACGCGGTGTTCTTCTACAGCCCCGCACCGGATCCCGCCGGCTACACCGATCTGCTGAAGTCGGCCTATCCGCGCATCAAGGCCGTCGATCCGGACGCGACGGTGATCGGCGGGGTCGTCGGCGCCGTGGTGGACTTCGGCTCGTGGTCGATCAACCCGGTGCGCTTCATCGCCGGCATGTACGCCGCGGGTGCCAAGGGGAACTTCGACGCGCTGTCGTTCCACCCGTACAACTACAACCTGAAGTTCTCCGACGGCATGCTGATCGCGAATTCACCTGTCCTGCAACTCGTTCAGATGCGCCAGGTGATGATCGACAACGGTGACGACGAGAAGCGGATCTGGGCGACCGAATACGGTGAGCCCACCTCGGTGGTCAACGAGACCACCCAGGCCGCGTATCTGAAGGACATCTACACCAAGTGGCAGGAAATGCCGTACACCGGACCGCTGATGGTCTACACCACGCGTGACCGCAAGACCGGGAGCAACCAGGCGGACGCCACCGTCGGGCTCTACCGCAGCGACTGGACCCCCAAGCCGGCGGCGGCCGACCTGGCCGCCACCATCGCCGCCGGGGTACCGAAATCACCGGAATTCCAGCGCTTTTCGCAGATCACCGATCCCGCACACGGCTCGGTTCTGAGCCCGGTGTTCAAAGCCACCAAGACGGTATGGGCGCAGGTGCGCACGATCAACACCATCTACGAGATGCCGAGCGGCTACGTGTCGTCGCCGCGTCCCGTGGCCGACATTGCGATGCAGCGCAATTCGGTGCCGGCGAGCGTGTTCGCCAACGGGCAGCAGGACTTCACCGGCGGCCAGGCGTTCCGGGTGTGGTGGTCACCCGAGACCGGCGCCCATTGGGCCTCGAGCGCTTTCGCGCAGGCCTGGAAGCCGCAACTGGGGCTGGCGACCAGCGACGAGCGCTACGTCAACGGCTCCAACCGGGTCGACTTCCAGCACGGCTACATGGTGTGGGCACCGTGGGTCGGCGTGAAGGTCTACTACACCTGAGTCTCGCCGCGCAGCAGGTCGGCCACCGCCCGGTGCGGCAACCGGTCCTGCCATCGCTGCCGGTTGATCTCGTACAGCTGGTTTCCCAGGTCGACCGCGGCCGGCACATCGGTGAGCAGTCGCCGGCACTCGGCGATGAACGCGGCGTCGTCATCCAGCGGACGCAGCCCGAAGATCGGCCCGAGTGATCCGATGGCCGCGGTGGTCGCCACCGCCGGCAGCCCGATCCGGATGGTGTCGAGCAGCTTGACCCGGACTCCCCCGCCGGTGCTGATGGGTGCCATCAGGGCACGGCAGGTGCCGAGGAACGCCCCGAGGTCGTCGACGAATCCGAGGTCGCGCACCCCGTCCGGATAGCCGGGGTCGGCCGCACCGGGTTTCTTGGCGCCGATGACGCACAGTTCGGCGCCGGCGATGCCGGCCGAAATCCGCGGCCACAGTTCGAGGGCCCGCAGGAACCCCTCCTGGTTGGGTGGCCAGTCCCGGGTGCCCATGAAGACCAGCCGCGGCGGCGACGCCGCGACGTCGACCTGGGTGCCGGGCGGCATCGTGATGTCCATGAACCGGGCGTCGCGGACGCCGTTGTCGCGGTAGTACTCGGCTTCCTCGGCGTCGTACGTGCTGACGGCGTCGGCATCCCGCGCGACGCGCAGTTCGTCGCGGATCAGCCGCGGTTCCTCGATGCGGCCGAGCGCGCCGCGCGATGCCCGCCAGACCAGCGACTCACTCACGTTGGTGTTGACGACGAGTCGCTTCTTCCCGAAATGCTTGCTGCGGAAGAACGATTCGGCCATGTAGCTGTGCTCGGCGACGAACACATCGGCATCGCTGCCGTCGATGGCGCGGACCAGTTCGTCGGTGTCGAAGCGGACGTGCACCAGGCTGCGACGGTGCCGCAGCGATTCGATGAGCAGCCGGTGCGGGCGCACGGCCGGCTTGTGGACCCGCTCGAGCGGCAGGCCGCCGGGAATCAGCTCTGCGGTGACCGTGCCGGGCTCGGGCGACAGCGCGATCGCCGAGACCTCGAACGAGTCGGCGGCCAGCTGCATGAGCATCCGGGCGAGCGCGACGTCACCGGTGTGTTCGAGCACCGGGTCTTTCGACAGGATGAACGCAGTCTTGGGTGTGGTCATGATCCCTCTACTTCACGCGGCCGGTACACCGCCCACGTGAACCCGGCCAGCATGATGGCGTCGGCGACGGTGGCCGCGATGGCCGCGCCCACCGCGCCCAGCGGGGTCAGCGTCGCAAGGGCGGCGACCATGCCGAGTTTCACCGGCACCAGTCCGACGGCGATGGTGAGCCGGAAGACGTCGCGCCGCTGGGTGTACAGGATCACCTGCAACACGAAGATGCAGATGCGCAGCGCGGCGAAACCGCCCATGATCATCATCGTCGTGGCCAGTTGGACAGGAGCCCCGAAGGCGTACAGGCAGCCACCGATCACCAGGAGCAGCGAGCCGCCGAGCGCCGCCATCCGCAGGATGTTGCGCAGTGGTGGGGCTGCGGACAGGTCACCACCGCTCTCCCGCAGCGGCTCGTGATACGTCATCCCGAAGGACTGGCCGGCGGCCGCCACCGCAGCCGCCACCACCCACGCCAGCTGGTAGTAGCCCGCGGCCTTGGTGTCCACCAGGGTGCCGAGCAGCAGCACGTCGCCGCCGAGATACAGGGTGGTGCCGAGCATTTCGCCGGTGAGCGCCGCGATCAACCGTGGCGGGCCGGGCGGCGCGGGCCGGTGGCCGACGGCCAGCTTGGCCCCGACCAGCAGGGCCAGCACATAGGGCGTGCAGTACAGCAGTGACGCGTGGATCAGCGTCGGGTGCGCCGACGTGTACAGGTACACCGCGCCGACGCCGGCACTGGTGAACTGCCTCGCGGTGTCGATCCGATACACCTTGTCCGGGTGGCCATCTCGCGCTGACCGGCTCTTGACCACATTCATGGCGATCTCGCCGCCGGCCACCATCAGTCCGAAGCCGATGACGTAGTTGACGTTGAACGTCGCCGCGCCGACGGCGACCAGCCCCACCGCGAGGAGGTAGCGCATGGTGCGCTCGCGCAGGAAGTGCTCCTCGGATTCCCGGATGGCCCGGACCGCGAAGGCGTTGTCGACGGTGTTGCCGACGATGCCGTTGAGCACGGTGGCCATGGCGTACAAGCCGTATTCGGAGACTCCGAGGCGCTGCACGAGGATCAGCGTCCACAGCAGGCCCACCCCGCGACCGCCGTAGATCCAGATCAGGGAGATGAGCGTCTTGGCCACATTGCGAGTGGGCGCTTCGGGGGCAGTCAGGTCACACGCTCACAGCTTCTCGGGTCAACATGTCGGTCCAGATGCGACCGAACGCCTCGGCCGTCCGCGGCCCGGAGCAGGCCTCGCGGTAGGCCTCGACGTGCCGGCCGAACTCGGCCAGCCGCTCCTCGTCGTCGACGAGGGACACGATGGCCTTGGCCAGCGCGGACGCCACCTGCTCGGCGTTCTGGTCGCCGATGCGGACCACGAGGGCACCGGTGCGTTCGTCCAGTTCGGCCAGCGCGCCGTAGTCGGTGCAGACCACGGGCGTCCGGTATGCCATCGAGTGGGCCACCGAGCCGGACGCCGGGTAGGTCTCGGCGTAGAAATGCCGCTTGCCGTACGGAATCACCACGGCCCGAACCGAATCGAAGAACGCATCCTCCGCGGGACCGTCGACGGGGCCGACAATCTCCACACCGGGACCACCTGTCAGCGCCTCGGTCCCCCGGCCCGCCACCCGGATCACGATGTCCTCGGGCAATGCCCGGCGGATGCGTGCGATCTGCTCAAAACCCTTGCCCCGGTACACATGTCCGAAGAAACCCACGGCCTTCGGCCGCTCGGTCAACGGGCGCAACCGCGGCCGTTGGGAGATGATGTGCGGCACGGCCGCGACCGTGGCGCCGGGGTAGATGGCCTTGATGGAGTCCGCGCCGATCTGACTCAGCGCGACCATCGTCCGGTCACCGTTGACGACGCCTTCGACGACCCGCGACAGCGGACGCAACGGGTAGTGCAGACCATGCATGACCAGCCGGTGCTGCGCCACGAACCGGGTCCGGGCCGGCCACCAGATGCCCTGAGGAGGATCATGAACCGTCGCCGTCACCGGCACCCCGCGCAACCCCGCGATCGACCAGAAGGCCGACACCGCACCGGCCGCCAGCTCCGCGTGCACCAGCACCCGGCC
>Ga0070667_100000437_pt1 | contig 43868 bp, 33 predicted proteins | sample KBSS33metaG_FD_64659 | JGI IMG/M metagenome (GOLD analysis project Ga0070667, IMG submission 64659) | Switchgrass rhizosphere microbial communities from Kellogg Biological Station, Michigan, USA - KBS S3-3 metaG | ecosystem: Host-associated > Plants > Roots > Rhizosphere > Soil ...
CTTCGGGGGAGTATTATGAGCTCAGCGACTCAGAATTATCCGTACGCCACGCATCTTGACATCAAATTCACTCCGCTGAGCCTCGTTGATGTCCCGGCGCTCATCGCCGCTTGCAAGGACCGCTGGTACAACCAGACGTTGTGCAAGGTGAACGATGCGGTGGTGCGCCTCGGAGTCATGCAGGGCGAGTATCACTGGCACAAGCACGATCACGACGATGAGTTTTTCTTCGTTCTGGAGGGGACGTTCTTCGTCGATCTGGAGGACCGAGCCGTAGAGCTCAAACCCTGGCAGGGCTTTACCGTGCCGAAGGGCATCGTGCATCGCACGCGGGCACCCGAGCGGGCGGTAATCATCATGATCGAGAACGCCGGCATCGTTCCGACCGGAGATTGAAGAGCGTCAAACCCGAACTCTGATACTCCTCTAGCCAGCCTGGTGTGCCGGTAGGCGATCAGGCCAGCTCCTCACCCGCTGCCGAGGGGGTAGCCCCGCAGGGGGTTGAGATCAGGTCACCACAACCTGGAGGAGCTGATCCATGAGACTGTATTGCGGAATCGATCTTGCCATCGCGGCGTTATCCCTATAGCGTTCGAGGGGCTACCGGCAGGCTGGCAGGCCTGGGTCTTGCGGATAGCAACCGCACAATACTGGGGCAGGATTCATGGATAAGAACATTGGCGATCTAGGGGGGCGCGATCGAGTGCATTTCGTCGTGTGCTGCCTTTCAGCACAGTGAAATGCGCCTGTCCTTTCGGTTGAAAACTCGCTCGTGGGTGGAATGAATATGAAGAGACTCTCCTACTATGTCGCGTCACTGATCGCGGCAGTGATAGGCGCCAATGCCACCTGGGCCGCAGCGCCGTGCACTCTGGAAAAAACGACGGTTGCCTACAGAAAAGTCGACGGTCACGACATCCTTGCGGATGTCTATCGGCCCAAGGGCAGGGAAGTGCGGCCCGTGATCGTGTACATCCACGGCGGAGCGCTGATCATGGGAAATCGCGAGGAGATCAGCACAAACGAGATCCCAGTGCTCCCTTTCGCCGAGCAACATGGCTACGCCGTCGTGTCGATCGACTATCGACTGGCGCCTGAAACGAAGCTTCCTGCCATCATCAGTGATATCGAAGCCGCGTTTACTTGGTTGGGCGGTGAGGGCGCCAAGCGATTTCATTTCGACCCGGGCCGGATGGTTGTTGTCGGCGGTTCCGCGGGCGGATATCTGACACTAGTGACCGGTTACCGCGTGAACCCCAAACCGAAAGCAATCGTTGCGCTGTATGGCTATGGCGAGCTGAATGCGGATTGGTACGCCAAGCCGAATCCCTATCCCAGCTACAACATGAAGAAAATCACCCGCGAAGAAGCCATGCAGCAGACTGATGGCACCATCGTTTCCGATAGCACGTTGCGCAAGGGGGAGGGCGGAACAATCTATCTGTATTACCGTCAGAACGGCCTCTGGCCGCGTGAAGTGAGCGGCTTCACGCCTGACTCGCTGGCGAAGGAAATCGCGGCGTATGAACCGGTCAGGAATGTCACGCGCAGCTATCGGCCGACGTTGCTCATTCACGGTACCTGGGATGAGGACGTCCCTTTTGAGGAATCGGTGAAGATGTCGCAGCAATTCCAGAAGCACGGTGTCCCGTACATCTTGAGGCCAATCGACAAGGGCGGGCATGGTTTCGGTGGTGGCGATCCGGCGCAGATCGAGGATGCCTACACGACAATGAGGGAATTCATGCTCAGGTATCTCGAGCCGAAGAACCAGGCCAAATGACATTCACCCAGACTTTGCTCGAGCAGATCAAAGGTCTTTTCCCAGATTTTTTGTATTGGGCGATCTTGCCTTTGCTTCCTTTCATCCTGTTGGAGCAATGGCATCCCGTGGGTCAGGCCCCGAAAGTTCGCGATTACGGCATGAATGTCCTGATCAGCCTCTCGACCGCAATATTGTCGATGCCTTTAGGTTTGGCTGCCGGGCTGTGGAGCTCTCAATTGCGGGATCGGCTTCCGTGGAAGCCTATCTCGTTCACCTTCGACAGCATGGGTGCTTTGCCGGTGTTCGGGCCTTTGCTGGAAGTCCTGGCGATGATCTTCGTGCCACTTTTTCTGCATGACTTGTGGTTCTACTGGGCACATCGACTCGAGCACAAAGTGCCTGCGCTTTGGGCGTTTCACAAACTGCATCACAGCGACGAAAACATGAACGCCTCCACCTGGGCGCGCGACCATTTCATGCAAGCGGCGTGGACGGCCTTTTTTCCCATCTTCACGCTCGGGTTGGTTTTGGATCTGAGTCTTGCCGAAGCTGGAAAGGCCGCGCTTTATTCGAACCTGTTCTTGATGGCGTTATCGATGTTCTATCACTCGGCCATCCGCGTGCAGTTACCGTGGCTCGACCGGATCCTGGTTACGCCGCAGGTCCATCGTATTCATCATTCGACCAGCCCGGAGCATTACAACAGGAATTTCGCGGATGGACTGCCGCTCTTCGACATGATTTTTGGCACCTATCATTGCCCGGACAGAGATGAATTCCCGGCAACGGGACTCGGTGCTGAATATCCTGCGCCCCACTCGATTTGGTCGGCACAATTTGGCCCGCTGTGGGCAGTGGCGAGGATGCTCGTTCTGAAACGCAGGATCACAGGATGAAGCGGCCGCAGCATCCGACCTTGCCCAACGTACTTTCCAACGAAAGAGGTATACGCAGTGCGTAGAAGATTCGGAATTGCTTCGATTGTCTTGGCATTGACGCTTGGAACCCATATCGCCTGGAGCGATGTTCGCTTACCCCAGCTCGTCGGCGATCACATGGTTCTACAGCGCGACTCCAAGACCGTAATCTGGGGCTGGGGGAATCCTGGCGAGGCAGTTCGGATCGATTTTCATGGGAAGAGAGTAACCACACGGACTGACCAGAAGGGCCGATGGTCTACATCGCTTGGGCCTTTCCAAGCCGGCGGACCTTTCGACATGATCGTTGTCGGCAACAATCACCTTGTTCTGCACGACGTTTTGGTGGGCGACGTCTGGCTTGCCTCGGGTCAATCAAATATGGAAGCGCCTGTGGGACGCATTGAAGAGTGGAAAGACTGGAAGGGTGTTATCAACGCCGACCAGGAGTTAGCGGGCGCGCATTTTCCCCAGATCAGGCTCTTCAAACTCCACCATAAGATCGCGCTTAAGCCGGTTCAGGACGTTGAAGCGGGTCAATGGACGCCGGTTACTCCGGAAACCGTGAATGGCTTTTCTGGAGTGGCCTACTTTTTCGGACGAGAATTGCACCAGCGCTACCACGTTCCCGTAGGACTGATCGACTCCACCTGGGGTGGGACTGTCGCGGAGGCGTGGGTCAGCGAAGGCTCTCTGAAGCGGTTTCCCGAATTCACGCCGTCTATCGATTCTCTGAAGAAGATCGACGAACAGGCTGCTATCGCGGAGCACCAGCAATACCTGGAGAAGAAATCGGAATGGTATAAGCAGCATGGCGCCGAAGATCGCGGTCGTGACGACAGCGGCGACCTTTGGGCAGCGCCAGGTTTGGCTGCAACGAACTGGCCAACCGTCGATGAACCCCAAGCCAAAGCGCTCGAGACTCTCAAAGGTTTTGATGGAGCGACGTGGTTTCGTAAGGAATTCGTGATGGCCGCAGAGCGGGCGGGAAAAGACGCGACTCTGCATCTGTCTAACGCCTACAAGCATGATGTGACGTTCTTCAATGGAACGAAGATCGGCGAGACCGCGGAAGGCGATCAACCCAAAGACTATCTCGTTCCCGGTAGTCTGGTGAAAGCCGGACGCAACGTTGTCGTGATTCGACTGATCGGTGCCGATGGCTTCGTGGGGTTATACGGTGATACAGACAAGCTGAGCTTACAGACGGGCGATCAAACCGTGTCGCTCGCTGGAAAGTGGTCTTACCAGCCAGGCCCAGACTTGGACGAGCTACCTAAGCCGTCGGCGTATTCAAAGCTCGTTTCCGATCCGAACACGGCGACGGTACTCTTCAACGGGATGATCGCACCGCTCGTACCCTACACCATCAAGGGAGCGATCTGGTATCAGGGCGAGTCGAATGCCATCGACAATCGATCGGTCCAGTACCGGACGTTGTTTCCCGCGCTGATCCAGGACTGGCGCAAACAGTGGGGTCACGAATTTCCCTTCCTGTTCGTGCAACTCGCGGGTTGGCCGCCCATCACCGAGAAGCCCACAGAGTCTCCGTTTGCGGAGCTGCGCGAAGCGCAGAATATGACCTTGTCACTGCCAGCCACCGGAATGGCGAGTGCCGTCGACCAGCCGGACGATCATCCTCGAGATAAGCAGACGGTGGGTCACAGGCTGGTATTAACGGCTGCCAAAGTGGCGTACGGCGAGAACGTCATCGACTCGGGTCCGGTGTTCAAGTCGATGCAGATTGAAGGGAATCAGATACGAATCAAGTTCGCGAGCCTTGAATCTGGCCTGCGAGTTCACGACAAATACGGTTATGCGCGAGGGTTTGCAGTCGCCGGCGCAGACGGCAAGTTTCAGTGGGCCCAAGCGCGCCAGGATGGAGAGGATATTGTGGTGTCGAACGCTTCCATTCAGCAGCCCACCGCTGTGCGTTACGACTGGATGAACACGCCGGACGGCAACGTGTACAACGCTGAAGGTCTCCCGGCGATTCCTTTCAGGACGGATGCGCCCTCGGCCCCGAGAGGAGCGCGCTGATGAGATGGCTCGTTGCATTCTCATTGGTTGCCGGAATTTCGCGGCTCGCTGCCGCTGCCGATGTTGAGCTCTGGCGTCTCGATTGCGGTGAGTTCCGAGATTTCGACATCGCTCAAATGTCCGACACCTTCGCTTATCCTGGGAGAACCAAAACACTGACCAATAGCTGCTATCTCATCCGACACAAGAACGAGTACATGCTTTGGGACACCGGATTCTCTTCCAAAACAATTCAAGATTTCAATGGTGCGGTGGCCATGCGCGAAACGCTGGTCGAGCAGCTGTCCCGCATTGGCGTTGATCCAAAGCAAGTGTTGATCGTTGGCATCAGCCACTTTCACCCGGACCACACCGGCCAAGCCGCCCGATTCCCCCAGGCCCGCCTTCTCATGGGAAAGGCCGACTTCGATCTCTTGGCTCAAAGCAAGTCCGAGGATGTCGCGCCGTGGCTGACGGACAAAGCCAATCTCGAGGAAGTGTCAGGCGACAAAGACGTCTTCGGCGACGGCAGCATTGTCATGCTGGCCACTCCTGGGCATACGATGGGCCATTATTCGTTGTTGGTATGGTTGCAAAAGTTCGGGCCGGTGATTCTCTCAGGAGATCTGTGGCACTTTTCCGAACAGGTGAGTCACAACGGAGTGCCGTCTGAAAATATGGATCGAGCGGAGACTCTGGCCTCAGAGGACCGGATTCTCAAGGCTGCCGCCAATCTCAAGGCGAAGATCGTCATCCAACACGAGAAGGCGGATATTCCGAAGCTGCCGCTGTTTCCTGCGTCAGCGCGTTGATTGACGAGGGCGAAATGAACAGCATGAAAGATCGACGGGGACGATTTTGGGCGGCGGTTCTTGTGCTTGCCACGACCATTGCGAGCGTTGCTGTCCATGCGCACAGCGGCGGTTCTTTGGCGCATCCGCTGGATTGGCACACCGATCAGATCGAACAAGTCGTTACCTCTGGCGCCGCCGGTCGTAAAATATCCGTGGAGGGGAAAGACTGTCTTGCCGGGGCGTATCGAATTGGTATGGATTAGAGATTGAAGGCATTTGTTCGGAAAAAATCAATGAGAAAAAAGATTTTGCTGACTGTGCTCGCCGTGACGATAGGCTGCTACGTGACGGCATATCAAGTGAACGCGTCATCTGCCGATGACTCGGTGGCAACCCAGTGCAGAGGACTAGAAAGCACGGACTTCTCGGGCGTTCAAGAGGCGCCTACACAGGTAACGGAAGCCAAGTTGGTTGAACCGACTGGCGCCAGCCCAGGCTACTGTCAGGTACAGGGCTACGTTGGACCCCAGGTTGGGTTTGAACTGCTGCTGCCGACCACAAATTGGAACGGTAAATTTATACATCTGGGCAACGGTGGGCATGGAGGTGGCATTGAGCCTGGCGGCTGTTCAATGCCGCTGGCGCGGCATTACGCTTGTCTTCAGTCCGATATGGGGCATAAAGGTACGGGTGGAGATGGCTTATGGGCCTACAACAATCCGTCGGCGGAGTTGGATTGGGGTTACCGTGCGACGCACGTTGCCACACTCGCGGGAAAAGCGATTACCCGGAGTTTCTATCAAAAGCCGGCCACACATTCCTACTTCTCGGGTTGTTCGACCGGCGGCCGGCAAGCGATCCAGGAAGCGCAGCGATTCCCCTGGGATTTCGACGGGATCATCGCCGGTGCTCCGCCCATTCGCCTTGCGGATCTGTATGTGACCTTTGCCTGGGGACAGCGCGCGACCCATGATGCGGCCGGTAAGCCCTTGCTCACGATGGCTGATCTCAAGCTGCTGACCGACGGTGCTCTCGCCCGTTGCGACATGGATGATGGTGTGCGAGACGGCATCATCTCCTCCCCGTTCACTTGCCTCTTCCGCGCGTCCGATCTGGCTTGCAGGCCCGGACAGACCACGGCTTGCCTCACCCCCGAGAAGGTCAAAGCCGCCGATCAGGTCTATTTCGGCCCGGTGGACGCGCAGGGCAGATCATTGTTCAACGCGGGCGCATTACCCGGCTCGGAGCTTGGCGGGCCCGGGGACGAAGCATCCGGGGGCGACTGGGGGATCTATTACCTCGGCAAGAACGGTACACCTGCCGACTATGCGCCGTTGACGCAGGAAGGATTGAAGCTTCTGTTCTTCTCACCGGCTCAACCGCTGAACTGGACCATCCGGGACTTCGATTTCGACAAGGATTACAAGCGGCTGGATGTCATGCAAAGCATCTACGACAGCAGCAATCCAGATTTGAGCCGTTTCAAGGCAGCCGGCGGCAAGGTGCTCATATACCACGGCCTCAACGATCTTTCGATCTTGCCGCACTGGATCATCAGATACTACGAGAAGGTTGAGCGTGTGATGGGCGGCCAGGCGTCAACCCAGTCCTTTGCCCGGCTTTTTTCTCTGCCAGGGGTTGAGCACTGTCAGGGCGGCCCGGGCGCCGATACGGTTGATTATCTGGCGTATCTGGAAAACTGGGTGGAGCGGGGGCAAGCGCCCGACAAACTGATCGCTGCGCATCTCGACGTCGAGAGATTCATGAAAACGCATGATCCGAAGAGCCACGATTTCATGACGGAGTGGGAAGAGTTCCAGAGCGATCCGAAGAACATACAATTCACGCGTCCGGTTTACCCGTATCCGGTACGCGCCCAGTACCGAGGCCACGGCAATTCCAACGATGCAGCCAACTTCATGCCCGCCCAACCTTAAATGTAATCTAATCATTCGTGAATGGAGCTGCACGGAACACCGGTAGCACTTCGCGTCGCTCAGCCCATTCAAGAATGGGCGAGAAGCGCGCATGAATCAATTCCAGATTCTTGTTGAGCAGGTTAGTCACGGCAATGGCTGTCGTGATATCGGCTTGCGTCAGCCTGCCCAGCGCCAGGCAGTCTTGCTTCGATCCTTCGACACGCGCCTGTAGCCAACCCAGCGCGGCATCGATCTGGCGGCTGACCCGCGCCACCGCGTCGGCGTGTAGTTTCTCGGCCGGTCTGCGAACAGTCTCTGTTCGATATTCGACGCTCTTTTCCGCAAGACCCAAGGCCACGGCCACGATGTGCTGGACCTCCGCACGGCCGGCACCGGACAGCGGTGTCAGCGCTATATCGGGACCGACGATGTGATCGAAGTAGTCGAGGATGTAGGAGCTGTCGATCAGGACGCGTCCGTCGTTGAGCACGACCGCCGGGATCTTCCCGAGCGGGTGAACTTTCAAGGTTTCCTCGAATTGGCCGAATGTCAGAAGGATTCGGTGCTCGAACGCGATGTCGTAATGGCGCAGCGTCACGGCGACGCGGCGGGCGAATGGCGAATTGAAGGAACCGATCAGCTGCATTCTAGGGCCGCCTTGTTACTGTAAGCCTGCTGATCCAGGGGCATTCAGGGTAAGTCTGCTCCAACGCCTGCTTCAGCCACGCTTGTGCGTGAGCGTCGAGAAGTGGATAGTACAGCTGAAAATCTGCCTCATCTTTTTTTGCAGCGATTTAGCCTTGAAAAGCAGCACGCCCTCGGGTTTGAGGTACGGGATGCCGTCCCGCGTGCCGCCATGGTCCGTCCCACCCACACGAAGCGCGGATTCGTGAAAGTCGTGCGCAAGATCCCACACGCCGAAAGAGATGTGGTGAAGCATGGGGCTAGATTGGCATTAATAGGGTGAGACCCTCTACACTTCGTTTGTTCCTGCGGCTGCAGCCTTGGATCTTCCAACCTCATACTTCCACAGGAGAGCAAGATGATTAAGAACACCACTTCATTTTCGGTAACGGTCTGCGTGCTGGCAGCGATCGCCCTCGGTTTAAGTGAAGGTCACGCGGCCACACAAGAAAAGGGCAAGGAAGCCAAGAGATACTCTTATGCGACAAAAGGTGTCATGGAATTCCAGTCTCAGGTCGGACCTGGGAAAGTTGAATATTGGAAACTGCTGCTGGATCAGATGCCCGGATAACCACTTCCGCGCCGTGTGTTCTGATGAGTAACTGTTCCCCATTCGTCCGCGCCTTTGTTCCCAGCGATCTGCATGCCATGATAGAGGTCTTCCGAGCCTCGGTCCGTGTCGTTGCTCGACGGGATTATTCCGAGGGGCAAGTCATGGCGTGGGCACCCGATGAGATCGATCGCGAGGGCTGGGCGAAGCGGTACCGCCACAGGCAGGGTTGGGTGGCGGAAATCGATGGTGTTCTCGCGGGCTTTAGTGACCTGGAGCCCGATGGACATCTGGGCATGATGTACGTGCACCCCGATTATCAAGGCTGTGGTGTTGCGAGTACGCTTCTCGCGCAGATTGAGGAGACGGCACGTACCGGAGGTCTTGGTAGGCTGTACACGGAAGCCAGCATCACGGCTCGTCCGTTTTTCGAGCGCCGCGGGTTCCGACTCATCGCGCCGCAGACGGTGTTTATCCGTGGAGAGGAACTCGTCAATTATCGAATGGAGAAGTCGCTCGGTGCTTTGCGTGAGTGAAGTGAACCGTGTTCTATCGGCCGCGGAACTCGTCGATCAACAGCTTGAGATACTGGTTACTCCAGACTTCTGGCAGAAGTGGCCGGGGTCAATCGATCGATATAGAGAATTCCGTCGAAGACCCTCGTGAGGTCGGAAACCGTATAAAGGGTCGGGATGAAAATCCTTAAGTGTTGCGGCTGGTGCAGAGGATTGCCGGGATCCGGGCGCGCGGCGCGGAGGTTCAGGAAAAGGTACGGTTTCCCAAGAGTATGCAGACGCGCTTCGAGGCTGCCCGGCGGGGCGGACGGAACAGGCGTTATCTCCTTTCCCTTGAGCCCTTCCTCACCCTCGAAATGGGCCAAGCCGATGGTATAGAGTTTGTCACCCAGCCAATCCGCCATGTAGACCCCAACAGGCTTCATATCGCCGGGCCGGGGCTCGAGATGGACTTCTTTGAACATGGGTGTGCTGTACGCGTTCATCACGTGCACATTGTGCGCCCAAAACATGATCTTGTGGCCAGGGTATCCCTTCTCGATCAGCCAGCGCAGGTTGCGAGCGCCTTGCTCATCACGCTGATGCCAGAACTTGCTGAAGTACATTCCAGCGTCTGCGGATTCAGGGGTTGCTTGCGCCAGATAAAACTTGCCTGTTCCGTCACTGCGCATGCTCTCGACAGCGCGTTCCATGAAAGACGTCTCCCGGGCTCCATGCACCTGCTCGAGCCACTCGCGGTCCTTGCCGATCTCCTCGAGGAGAACGTCGGCCGTTCGATGCAGGTTGTCCAAGTCCTCCCTCTGTCCCGGACGCACGCCCTTGCAACATATGCGGTTATAAGCCGCGAGCGCGCGCTCCACGCATTCCTGCAGGCGTTTACGCGCATCGACGTTACCTAACGCGGCCGCGAAGGCACGCAGGCTGGCGGTGAAGTGCTCGAAGGATTGATCGGAGATCCTCGAGTCGTAGCCCGCCATTTCCAAAGGATGAGTGCCGGACAGGCTGGCTTTCGCGTATTCGAATAGCGGCTTGATTTCCGCGCTGTTCGACCAGCCTATTCGTATTCCTCGTTGCGCCACCGACAGAACATCCTCGGAACCTCTCAGACCAGCCTGAACCAGTCGCATATCGTATATCCCTTCCTCCCACACCAGTACGTCGAATCCCATGCGCTGATGCAGGAATTTCACAAGCCGCGCCTTCGCCGAGAAGCCGTTGCCTCCCGTGTGGCTGGCTTCCCCGAGTTGTACGACCTGTGCATTGCCGACGACGCCGATGAGAAACTCCAGATCCGTGAAGTCTTCGTCTGCCGGGTCAATCGTGCGCACGCTGACGGCATTCTTATCGATCCATGACTGAAGTTGATCGCGCGGGGTAGCGCCGGCTGCATTCCCGGAAGAGAATGCGAGCGTTGCCGACGTTATGACAAGAAAAGCCAATATACCCCGAAGATTTCTATGGAAAATCATGCTCAAGCACTCCACCTAAATTGAGCTATGTATTGATTGACTCATAAGCCGCCGAAGAAGCGTCTGGGATTCTCGACGGTAATCATCTTGATTTGCTGTTCCGTGACGCCCAGGCTCTTGAGATAGGGAATAGTCTTGCGGTTATTGAAAAGTATCCCGTCAGGGTTCATTTTCTCTTTGGCTTCCATGAGACCGGTGTCGCCGATCGAAATGCCGAAATACCAGTCGTTGGATAGGAAGATTTGCTTGCCGAAGCCCTCGTCGATCAGTCTCTTTAGGCACTCCGTCCGCTGCCGCCATGACAAGACTTCCGCCTCCGGTTCTTTATCGTCTTTTATGCCCCAAGGCATATGATCCATACCGATGGTGTATCCGCGCTTGAGGAGGCCTGTGAGATAACTCGTGTCGTTCGAGTCATCGCAATGTCCAAGGCATACCACGGCCGGATTCAGGCCTTCGGCCTCGAAGATATCGGCCTGTTTCTCGCCAATGCGATCGGCGGCATAGGTGTGTGTGGTCACCGGGATGCCGGTCGCCTTGCTCGCCCGCGCCGCGGCTCGCAGCGCTTTTTCCAGGAATGGCGTCACGCCTTCATGATCGGTCGCGACTTTGATGACACCCGGCTTGATATCCGTGCCCTCCAGACCACGTTCGATTTCCAACATAAAGAACTCAGTCAGTTCCTCCACCGTTCGAGCCGCCATGGATAAAGAAGGGATAAGCCAATGACCGGTGCATGCAATGATTTGCATTCCGGACTTCCGGGAGATTTCCTCGAGTAGCCGGATATCGCGGCCCACATCGGCGGGCGTGACATCGACGATGGTATCCACGCCCTCGTCTTTAGCTGCCTTGAGCTTGCCGACCACCTTGTCGATGAAATTCTTTCTGCCGCCGAAAAACTCCGGCCATACTTGCCAGAACCCTGCCGAGCTGGCGCAAATATGCTCGTGAGGCAAGGTAAATCCGAGCTTGGACGCATCGAGTGGCCCTTGCACGGTTTGCACGATTCCCCGCACCCGCTTGGCAGGGCCGGCTCGAGCAGGCGCAGCTGTACTGGCTACCCAAGTGGCGCCGGTCGATGCTGCCGCAACACTCGCTCCGGCAATATTGGCTAAGAACTCGCGACGCGTCCACATGCCTGAACCTCCAAGAGCAAAGAGCCAACCCTGGCCGTTGCCGTTACGGAATCGAATAATTCACCGGACTCCACCAATATCTATCCCGCTCAAATCGCACATGACCGATCCCCGGAAACGAAAGGTGGCCACCAGCCAGCCAATAGTCCTTATCAACCGTCATCTTGAATATCCGTAACCGCTGCTCGGCCGCTGCCTTCGGATCGGCGTCGGCCGAACTGCCCAGCGATGGAGTTGCAAACTGTAGCGCGCCCATTATGACGAGATTGCCCATAACGATCAGCGTCTGCCCCCGATTCTCGACGATATAGGAAGTGTGGCCGAGGGAGTGGCCGTGAGTCGCCAACGCTCGAATACCGGGGGTGAGCGTCATGTCGGCATCAAAGCTCTGGAACCTTCCGGCTTCGATGTACGGTGCAAACAACCCTACCCAGAATTGAGTCCAGTTTTTGGTCCAGGCCGGTGCGGTCTTTGGGTGTAGAAAGATGTCTACCTCTGTCTTTGACGCTCGCAGGATTGCATTGGGGAATGCACGTTCGGTTCCGACAGTGAGACCGCCTACGTGGTCGGGACCCAGGTGCGTAATGTAAATCTCATCGACCTGCTCTGGCCTGTAACCCGCCGCACGCAGATTGGTCATCAGGCGGCCTGCGCCATGAAACGCTGGCTGGTCGTCGAGCTTCCCGCCGGTGCCCGTGTCGATCAGGACCAGCTTGCGGCCGGTGTTGATGAGAAAGGCGTTGTAAGACAGGCCGACCGGATCCGTGAGGCCGTTTTCGGATAGGCCGCTTGCGATCTGAGCCGCCGTTGCCGTGGGCATAATCTGCTTCACGGGGTAGGCGACGACGCCATCATTCAGCGCCGTGACCTCAAAGTCGCCGAGCATCATCCGGTAGAATCCCGGTTGCGTCTTTGGCATGGGTGCGGCGCCCTGCACCGGCGTAAACCGGCTCGTAGCCAGCACCAATGCCGCCATCAGGATGCCCACTTTTCTGACCCGATTCTGTTTTCTCATGGAGCCATGATCCTCATGATTCAGCGAGGTTCTTGCGATCGCGTGCGAATCCGTGCCAGAGCAAGAAAATGATGCCCGTATGCCAAGCGTAGGTGAAGTAGGTATGGTGCAGGCTCTCTGGGGTGACCGTCGGACGATATATTCGCAGTACCGTCACGATCTGGGTCGTGCAAGCGATGCCGTTCAGCACGGTTCCCATCGCCAGAACCCCAGGGCTGGAAGCCCTCTTGCGCAGTAAACAATACGCGGCCGCCATATAGAAAAGGCCTGCAGCACCATCGAGGGCAATGGACCACGGTGGAAATACGTCAAGCTCGGAAAGGAACGCGTGGTAGTCATGCCCAGTAATTTCAAACCCCAACCATTCGGCGGCCTTAAAATAGAAAAAGCGAGCGGCAAACGCCTGATGGACGGCCCACGAGGCAATGAAGAGGGCCATCATCCCCCGAAGGATCGTGGTCTGAACGACGTCGAGCGAGGCTACCCATCGGACGTAGCTGGCCGACACACAACCGAGGGCCCATTTCAGCGCGTCACGATCGGAGCGGATGTGCTCGATCTCGTGGCGCATGGCCGTACCCCACGGGGAAAGCGGGCTGGGTAATACGGCGGCGGCATGTCCAACGAGCTTGGAAGCCAGGCGCTTGCCCAGGCTCGCCGGTGCGCTCACGTGACAATCCCGACCTTACGAAGGAGCCTGCTCGGAACTTCGAATTTTCGCTCCCGACCCAGTGCGCGACCGCTCGCAGTTAGGCGGTAAACATGTCGAGGAGGCGCTCCCGGCCGGTCTGTCTCCTGCCATTTCGACTCGAGAAACCCCTGCTCGGCGAGCCGCATCAGGAGCGGGTAGAGCGTTCCGGATTTAAGGCCTGTGACGCGGGAGATTCCGTATCCGTGCCGCCACTCGGAGGGTTTCTCCAACAGAGTAGCCAAGAGCAACGCGGTCTGCCTTGAGGCATTCGGAATGCGTGACATGCCAATATGCTATATATGTCGAAATTCAAGATCAAGTGGTCTGCTCGGCAGCGGTCTGGCCAGCCACCGGTTCGCTGCATTCTGAATTGTTAGGATGGGCCTGCTGACAAGCGATTTCATGAAAGCTAACCCGGTTATGGGACGCCGCGACTTTTGCAAGACGACGTTGATCGGTGGGTCGGCATCGAAGTCGGGAACATGACCTTCGGCACATGTGGGACGACCCCGACCTCAAGATAATCTGGCGTCAGATCGGTGGCTTTGGAGATATCCATGAAACATGTCATGCCTGTACTGGTTCTTTTATTCATGGAAGGTTGGGTTAGTGCCGGAGCGGCTGCTGCTGAGGTTCCCTTCAATCCGCAGCAATTCAAGGCGGCAGAAATAGCCGGAAAGCCGGTGGCGGTGGCATTTCATGCCAAGTGGTGCTCAACCTGTCGCGAACAGGCGGCGACCCTGGCCGCCTTGATGGGGAACTCGGAGCTGAAAGCACTGACGCTGTATGTGGCGGACTTCGATCGTGACCAAGCGCTTCGTCGGTCTTTGTCGGTGACCCGGCCCAGCACCATCGTCGTGTTCAAGGGCCGCAAAGAAATTGCGCGGACTGTCGGCGATATTCAGCCTAAGAGTCTTGCGACACTGCTCAAGCGCGCTCTGACCTAGCGCTCCGTCGTCGCTTTGAAGTTGAGTATTTGTCTTCCGTCCAGCGGGGATGTGTCTTGTGAATGTCATAAAAATATCGCTGCTTTTTATTGTGTTCATGATGGTCTTGCAAGCCTACGCGGCGAGCGAGCCGGATGCGGACAGTCCGAAGTCGACGCCGCCCCTGTTCGAGCATCTCGGTACGCACCATCACGAAGTGACGACCCGTTCGCCCCAGGCGCAGCAGTACTTCGATCAAGGACTGCGGTTTCTCTACGCGTTCAATTACGCGGAAGCCGATCGAGCCTTCGAGGAAACCGCGAGACTCGATCCTCAATGCGCCATGGCCTATTGGGGGATCTCGATGGCGCTTGGCCCCTCCTACAACAACATGTCCATGGACGCCGATCATGAAAAACGCACGCGAGAGGCCGCCACTCGCGCCATGGTATTCAAGGCGGCTGTGAGTCCGAGAGACCAGGCCTATATCGAGGCTGTCGTCGTCCGCTACCCCGCGCCCCCTGTCAACCGAGCGAGCGCCAATGAGGGGTATGCCGCGGCCATGGGGAATGTCTGGCGCCGATTTCCGGACGATCCGGATGCCGGAACCTTGTATGCCGAGGCACTGATGGATCTGCATCCGTGGCACTTGTGGTCTGAGACCGAAGAGCCGACTCTCGGGACGCTGGAGATCATGTCGACGCTCGATACTGTGCTGGAAATGGATCCTGACAATCCGGGCGCCAATCATTACTACATCCACACCTTGGAAGCCTCCCCCTACCCGGAACGGGCGCTGGCTGCCGCTTACCGTCTGCCCAAAACCATGCCCGGCGCCAGTCATTTGGTGCACATGCCCGCCCATATCTATATCAGGACCGGCCAGTGGGCTGCAGCTTCTCACGCCAATGAGGCCGCGGTCGCCGCGGATCATGCCTATCTCGCGCAGTCTCACGCGGAGGGCAGGGAGCCGGTCATGCTCGGTGCGCACAACTCCCATTTCCTAGCCTATTCGGCGTTGATGGAGGGCCGCAGCGCAGTCGCGTACCAGGCGGCTCAGGATGTTGCGACGACTTTCTTACCCTTCGCTCGCGAAGAACCCAAATCGGGGATGGATGGGATGCTGACCCTGCCGCTTTCGGTGCAAGTGCGATTCGGGCGGTGGGGCGACATACTTTTGACGCCGCGACCTCCCAAGGACTTTGTCACCCTGACTGCGTTCTGGCATTTCGCGCGGGGCTTGGCTTTCGCACGGACGGGGCAATTCAAAACCGCTGAAAAGGAATTGACTGCGGTAAGCGCTTATCGCGCCAGCCTCAAACCGCCAGAGGGAAAAGAAGTCGAATTGATCGAGAAGTTGTTAACCGGCGAGCTTGCCGCCGAGAGGGGCCAAATGGATCAGGCGATCCGTGATCTTAAAGCCGCGGTGACCATTCAGGATGCACTGGGCCATGGAGAAATTCCAGCGTGGCTGCTGTCCGCTCGCCTTTATCTCGGAGCAGCCTTGCTCAAGGCAGGGCAAGTCAGGGAAGCCGACACGGTTTACGATCAGGACTTGAAGCATTTTCCCAATAACGGCTGGGCGCTTTTCGGCAAGGCCGCGGCGTTACGGCAGCTTGGTGCTCCCGATGCCGCAGATGTGCAGCGGGAGTTCGACGAGGCTTGGCCGCGTGCCGATGTGAAATTGACGGCATCGCGGTTTTAGACCAGACCGTTCTCAATCGCTTTGAGCACGGCGCGGGTGCGGTCCCTGACGCCGAGCTTCGATAAAATACTGGAGACGTGATTTTTCACGGTGCCTTCTGTGACTCCAAAGGCATCGGCAATTTCGCGGTTGCGGTAGCCGCCCACCATGAGCCGGATGATTTGGCTTTCCCGTGGGGAAAGCAATTCAGCGGAGTCTGACGGGCCATCGGAAAAATCGGAGCGCTGAATGCTCTGCTGCAAGTGTTCGGTCACGCCGGGCTGGAGGGTCGTTCCGCCCCCAGCCACGACGCGGATAGCGCTCGCCAGTTGTTCCAGGGAAACGTCTTTGAGCAGGAATCCCTTGGCGCCGGCCTTGATGCCTTGAAACAAGGCTTCGCGATCATCGAAGGTGGTGAGAATAATGGCGGGCACGGTGCAATTTGCCGCTTTCAGGCGCTGAAGCACTTCAATGCCTCCCAGCTTCGGCATGCGGATATCGAGCAGCATGACATCGGCATGGAGATCTGGAATGATCGCAATGGCTTCTTCACCGTCGGCTGCTTCGCCCGCGACCTCGATATCGGACACAAAACCGAGGAGGCTGCGGATGCCCTTGCGGACCAAGGTTTGATCTTCAACCAGGGCCACGCGAATCACGAGGCTGGCGCCCCCTGCGGCAGCCAGCCGTCGAGCATGAAGCCCGAACCGTCGCCGGTTCTGAAGGTCAACCGGCCACCCAGTTCTTCGAACCGGTCGCGCATGCCTTGAAGGCCGTTACCCAGCTTCACGGCGGCGGAAGCACCTCGGCCATCGTCACGGGCAACGATGCGGACGCCGTCACCTTGTCGATGAAGCTCGAGCCAGAGGTTCTTGGCATCGGCGTGCTTGATGGCATTCGTGATGATTTCCTGAACGCAGCGCATGAGGGCTTGAGCCTGGACGGCCGATTGCACTTGAATATCCGGCGGCACGCTCAAATGAACCGCCGGCTTGGGCAGATACGCCACCAGCTCCCTCAGCATCGAGGCGATATCGCAGGGGCTGTCGATGCGTAGTGTCCCCACCACGTCGCGTACCTTGGTCATCAGCGAGCGCGACAGATTTCGGGCTTCATTCAATGCTGTGCGCATCGCGTCCCCTGAAAGGTGACTGGCGACTTCGAGCTGGAGGTTGAGTGCGGTCAGTTCATGTCCCCAGGCATCGTGCAGATCACGCGAAATCCGTACGCGTTCTTGCGCGCGAGCCGTATCCGCCAGGAGCGTGCGGGTGGCGCGCAATTCCGCGTTGACGCGTGCGAGTTCGCGGCCTTCGGATTCCTCTGTCCGGGCGACACGAGCCGCGAACACCGCGAAGATCTGGAAGGCCATATATATGCCCAGCATGACCTTGCAGGCCGGCTCGCGCCACAGTGGGGCCAGCAACGCGCACAAGACCGCGGTCTGCAGCAGCACCAGAGCCATGGGGGCGTAAAAGTGCATCATCAGCGTGGCCTGCCACGCAACGAGAACCAGCAGCGGAAAGACGGCCAGAATCGTCGAATGCAGAGCCATCACTACCAGGGAGACGGATTGGATGCCGAGCAAAATCCACAGCCGGTGCCTCGAGCGGCCTTTATCGAAAATGGCTATCGCCAGGACAGCACCGAAAACTACAAATGCGACGATGCCGATCCAACTCTGCGGGAAGTTGGAAGCGAATGTCGAGCGCTCCTGCGAGCGCATGAGGACGGGCAAACCCGCGGCAATCCAGGCTACGGCGCCTGCGACCGCAAAGAACCAAGAGTGTCTTTTCGCCAGAGTCATTGGGGTATGTGGGATAGCATACCGGTCGGATGAAGGCCAGTGACGAAAGTCATGCTGGAACTGGTGAGAACATCGGCAGCCAATGTAACCGGAGTTTCGTTTTGAGCGGTTTTCAGATTCTCTTCCCGTGCGGTGACGCCGAGGGCCCCGGAAAGGCCGAACCGTCGAACAGGACCAAGGCGATAGCTCGGCCCGTGGCATGATTGGCGGAACGCTTGTCGAACCCGGTCACGCGACTTGAGCGACATCGATCTTACGGATTTCATCGATGCCGTAACGGAGCATGGCAAACCGTTCCGGTTCGACGTTAACTTGCAGACGACTAAGAATTTAGTTGCTGTGTGACTAAGTTCTTAGTTAAGATGCGCGCTCGTAACGGAGCGTGAGCCGATGGTCAAGAAATCCGCTGCACCGAAAACTACCCGCAAGGCCATGACGGCGGTGGAGCTCGAGATGATGAACATCATCTGGCGCATGGGTCCTTGCTCGGTCGCGCAGGTGCAGGAGGCGCTTCGGCCTCAACGCGAACTTGCTTACACGAGCGTGTCCACGATCGTACGGATCCTCGAGCAAAAGGGGTTCGTCGCGAGCCGCAAGGAGGGTCGCGGGCATCTGTATGAGGCGGCGGTGTCGAAGGAAGCCTATCAGGCGTTAAGCTTGAAGCAGCTGGTGCGCAATGTCTTCGACGGTGAGCCGTCGCTCCTGGTGCAGCGCCTCCTCGATGCCGAATCGCTCACTTCGGCCGAGCTGGCACAGATCAAAACCTTATTACGCCGAAAAGAAGTCTGAGGCGCATGGTTTCCCCGGCTGCAGCCAATTTCTACTGCTGCGCAAACGTGCTGCTCGCCTTGGCGCTCCTGTTCCTGGCCGGTGTTACGGCGGCCAGCAGCCGACTGCGACGTCCCCTGACATACCGACATCAGCTGCACTTGAGTCACATGGTCACGGCGGCCGCCATACTGCTGCCCGTCGTGAACTTTGTCCCGGGCCCCCTTCATCGGCCATTGCAAATCCTTCAGATCTGGTCGGCGCCGACGATGCACGCAGGAGGGGCTGTAACACGCGATGCGCACCAGGTCGCCGTTTCGTTCGCGTCTTCCGGTACCGCTATATCTTGGGATGTGGTGAGTCAGGCGGCCGTTGCACTATTCCTCGCCGGGCTTCTTCTCGTGCTGGTGCGGCTCGCAACCGATGCCATGACCACCTGGAGAATGATCGTCCATGCGCCGGTGATTCGGCGGCACAGGTCTTTAAGGATTCTGGCGTCGGATCGAGCTCGAGTACCCTTTTCGTTCTGGCTGCCAGGGCGGCATTTCATCGTCGTACCGTCGGCGCTGGTGCTGCGTGCCGAGGATCTGAAGATGGCCCTCCGCCATGAGGCGCAGCATCATCGTCAAGGGGACACGAGATGGCTGTACGGGTATGCCCTCCTCAAGGCCGTGTTCTTCTGGAATCCGGCTGTGTATCGACTCGAGAGGCATTTACGTGAGCTGCAGGAATTCGCGTGCGACGAGGCGCTGAGCCGACGGAACGATGTCGTTGCACAGGATTACTGCCACTGCCTGCTGCAGGTCGCTGAAGCGGCAAGCCGGCAGCGCGAGACGTGGGTACATGCCGGCATGGTCGGTGGCCGATCGGACTCCATCCTCAGGCGTAGAGTCCGGGTTCTCCTCGCGCGACCTACCCACTACCTGGACCGGCCCGCCATGGCGTCTACGACGGCTGTCGCGTTAATCCTGATGGCCGCGACAGCTGCGGCGTTCGCCTCGATCATCCACGACCGCCGGATCTCCGCCGCCGATGTCGTGAAGATGGCCGCCATCGTGCAGTTAAGAACCGCCTTCCCTGTCGCGGCGAACGCTCGGGTCTTGGAACAGCTCAATTTGCTGCTTGCGACCCCGGATGGGCGCGCTGATCTGAACGCCGGCCTCGAGAGAATGCAACGCCACCGCGCCCTGATCTCAAGGGAGATCGGGCAGCGTGGGTTGCCCCTCGACCTGCTGGCGGTCCCACTGGTGGAGTCCGGTTATCGAAACCTGCCTCGCACCGACAGTCCGTCGAACGGCGCGGGCTTATGGATGTTCATTGCCCCCACGGCGAGACGCTTTGGCCTGACAGTGGATGAAAAACAGGATGACCGCCTGGATGTGGCCAGGGAGACCGGCGCGGCCGTGCGACTTCTCACAAATCTCCATCGTCAATTCAACGACTGGGGATTGGCCCTGCTGGCTTATAACGCAGGCAGTGCGCGGGTGGAACGAGCTATTCGCGAGACCGGGTCGACGGATGTCTGGCATCTCATCGAGCAGGGCTACGAGAACGATCCTGGATACGTGCCGAGAACGATCGCAGCCGCTCTTGTTTTGAAAAACCCGGTCATGCTCGATCGATAAAGGCAACGATGGCTGCCGTCCAGAACGATGTGATCGCATTGTCACCCGCAGGGGCACGCCAAACCGGGTCTGCAACCCTCACTGTGGCCGGTGCCCCCAGGTCAGCCGGCGTGGACGTCTTGCGAGGGATATGCGTGATACTGGTGGTCCTGTACCACATCCATCTGCGCTTTTTGTTAAACCAATTCGATGTCAATGGATTATTCCCGGATTGGTTGAGTCCGGTGCTTTTCCAATCTGGCTACTTCTCCGTCATGATGTTCTTCGTGATCTCGGGTTTCCTGATTACCCGCCTGTCGCTGCGTCGATGGGGCTCGCTCGGCCAAATCGACCTGCGGACTTTCTATCGGCTGCGTTTTGCGCGTATTGCGCCCTGCCTCCTGCTGCTCGTGGCGCTGCTCTCCGTGCTGCATGAGGTTCATGCGCAGGGTTTTGTCATTCGGCCCGAGCGTTCGTCTTTGGGGCGGGCGGTGCTGGCTGCGCTGACCTTCCATGTGAACTGGCTGGAAGGCCATCATGGGTACCTGGCCGGGGCCTGGGACGTCTTGTGGTCGCTTTCAGTGGAAGAAGTCTTCTATATCGCGTTTCCCGTGATGTGTCTCTTATGCCGCCGGGAGCCATGGCTGCTGCTGCCACTGCTGTCCTTCATCGTCATCGGGCCGGTCAACCGGACGATGTTGGCGGGACAGGATCCCTGGGAGGATTACGCCTATCTTTCCTGCATGGACGGGATCGCGTTCGGCTGTCTTGCGGCGCTGCTCAGTGCCCGGCTGCGCTCCGGTAGGGCCGGGCTTCGCGGGATGATGGCGGTCGGTATCGCCTTCGTGTTGCTGATCGTCGTATTCCGTCAGGCCGCAGTGCGCTTGGGCTTGCATCATGTCGGGCTTGGAGTCTCTGTCCTGGAGTTAGGCGTCGCGCTGATGCTGGTCGCGATCTCGCATGGCGTCGGTCATTCAATGCTTGCCCGAGGCACGCGCGCGATCCGCGCGGTGGGGCGAAGCAGCTACGAGATCTATCTTACGCACATGCTGGTGATCCTGGCATTGATGCCGTTCATCGTTGAGTGGCAGCCACAGTCTTCCCTGATTCCCGCGTGCTACACTGTCCTTTTGCTGCTGAGCATCGCGTTAGGGTTCATTGTCAGCCGCGTTTATTCGGAGCCGTTGAATCGGATACTGCGTAGGTAATGGGTATACTCGCGCGAATCCTTGGATGCACTGTAATCGTATTTCTGGGCGTCTTACTTCTGTTACCGGCGAAGAGCCGCGCGGTTGACCACCCCACGACCGACACCAGAGACGACATCGCGCAGGTGATCCGGCCCCTGATGGAGCGCTACGCCATCCCTGGGATGGCGGTGGGGATCGTTGTGAAGGGAAAGGACCACGTTTTTGATTATGGAGTGGAGTCGACCGCGACTGGTGCGCCCCTAGGACACGATACGCTTTTTGAAATCGGGTCGATCAGTAAAACCTTCACCGCGACTCTGGCTTCTTATGCGCGCCTCAACGGCAAGCTGGCTCTGTCCGATAGGGCGAGTCAGTACCTTCCGTCCTTGCGGGGCAGCAGTTTCGACAGAGTAAGCCTTCTCAATCTTGGAACCCACACATCAGGCGGGCTTCCATTGCAGGTTCCCGACGAAATCACAAACAACGATCAGCTCATGGCGTATTTCCAGAGTTGGAAGCCGACCTACACTCCGGGGACGCTCCGTACATACTCCAATCCGAGCATCGGGATGCTGGGCATGATTGCCGCGAAGAGTATGCACGCGGATTTCATCGGGTTGATGGAACGGAACTTGTTCCCCGCGCTGGGCATGAGGAACACGTTTCTCAATGTTCCCAGCGCACGAACGAAGCACTATGCGCAAGGCTACACGGCCGGTATGCTCTGGTCAGAAGCCTACGGCGTTAGAACGACTGCGAGCGACATGCTGCGGTTCGTCAAAGTCAATATGCACATGCTCGACATCGATCCGAAGTGGCAGGATGCCATAACCGCAACGCACACGGGATACTATCGAATCGGCGCCATGACACAGGATCTGATTTGGGAGCAATATCATTACCCGGTAGAACTCGATCAGTTGCTGTCGGGAAATTCAGCCAAGATGCTTTTTGAGGCCAATCCGGCTACCGAACTCGATCCCCCGGTACAGCCGCGTGGCGATGTTCTGATCAATAAGACGGGATCGACGAGCGGATTTTCGGCGTATGTGGCCTTCATTCCCGATAAAAGGATCGGCATCGTCTTGTTGGCCAATAAGAGCTATCCGATCGATGCGAGAGTGACAGCCGCTTTCGAAATATTGACGCGTCTTGATCCAGTCCTTCGAAGAACCGATTGACGATAGTGTATGAATGCGGTGTTTTCACGTAGCGTCAGTTCGACTGGCGCGGGTGCGGGCAACCGATGCCTTTGCAGATCGGGCCAACGGCTTTCCGCTTCGTCCAGCACCGGTACGTTGTACAGGTTGGGCAGCCATAATGCTCGTCCCAAAGTCGGGACGAGAAAGGCGAGCGAAATCCCAGAATCGAGACGCGCTGGACGTTGGCGAAGAGTTCCGATGAGGGGCTGGACGGTAAATTACCCAGATTAATCAGCCACTTGAAAAACTCCTAACGACGTTGGCATACCCTGTGCTTTATCGGCTCATGGACAAGCCTCGCACCGACCAGCAATCCCGCCGCCGCAAGCGCTGGCTGATAGCGGGTGCTATCGTGCTCATTCTTGCCGGCATCACCGTCGGCGTGGCCCGCCTGAAGCCGGCGGTGCCGACGGTCGAGCGTAGTCTCGTCTGGATCGATACCGTCAAACGCGGTTCCATGCTGCGGCAGGTGCGCGGCATCGGCTCCCTGGTGCCGGAGGACATCGCCTGGATCGCCGCGCGCACTCAAGGGCGAGTAGATCGCATCGTGCTGCGGCCGGGCGCCAAGGTCGCCCCTCAGGATGTGATCCTGGTGCTGAGCAACCCGGAGGTGCGCCAGGCCGCGGCCGATGCGGATTCACAACTGAAGGCCGCCCAGGCGGAGGTCCTCAATCTCCAGACTCAGCTGGAAAGCGGCCTGCTCGCTTCGGAATCGACTGCGGCGGCGGCCAAAGCGGACTATGAGCAGTCGAAGCTCAAAGCGGAGGTGAACGAGCAGCTGTTCAAGAACGGGCTGGTCTCGGAGCTCGACTTACGACTGTCCAAAGTGACGGCCGAGCAGGCCGAGACGCGCAATGGCATCGAGCAGAAGCGCTTTGCCTTCGCGCGCACCGCCATCGTCCCCCAAGTGGCCGTGAAACGGGCCGAGGTTGACCGTCTGCGCGCACAGGCGCAATTGCGCCACGAAGAGCTCGATGCCCTTCAGGTGCGCGCCGGCATGAATGGGGTGCTGCAGGTCCTGCCGGTCGAGGTCGGGGCGCAAGTGAGTCCGGGCACCAACCTCGCCCGGGTAGCCAATCCCACGCGCCTGAAGGCCGAGGTCCGCATCGCCGAGACCCAGGCCAAAGACGTGGCCGTCGGCCAGCCTGCCGCTATCGATACGCGCAACGGTGTGATGGACGGTCACGTCTCAAGAATCGATCCGGCCGTGCAGAACGGTACGGTGACGGTGGATGTCAGTCTGAATGGCGAGCTGCCGCTCGGGGCGCGGCCGGACCTGTCCGTCGATGGCACCATCGAGCTCGAGCGGCTGGCCAATGTGCTTTACGTGGGGCGGCCGGCATTCGGGCAGGAGAAGAGCACGGTGGGGATGTTCCGGCTCGACGCCAAGGGGGTCTACGCCGAGCGCGTGCCGGTGCAGCTCGGCCGCAGCTCCGTGAATACCGTGGAGATCGTCAAAGGCTTGCACACGGGCGACCGGGTGATTTTATCCGACATGTCGCAGTGGGACGAGCATGATCGCATTCGATTGAATTGAGGGGGCGAAGTGGCAAATGAACTTCAATAGCACGGGCAACAGCTCAAAAAACGGCTCCAACGGCTCCGAGCCCTTGATCAAGCTCGAAGGCGTGACCAAGGTGTTCCTGACCGATGAGATCGAGACTCACGCGTTATCGGGCATCCAGCTCGAGATCCGCAAAGGCGAATATGTCTCGATCGCCGGCCCCTCCGGCTGCGGCAAATCGACGCTGTTGTCGATTCTGGGACTCCTCGATACGCCGAGCGAAGGCGTCTATATGCTGAACGGCAGCCCGGCCCAGGGTCTCACCCTCGCCGAGCGCGCCCGGGTGCGCAATCGCCAGATCGGCTTCATCTTCCAGTCGTTCAATCTGATCGGGGACCTGACGGTCTTCGAGAATGTTGAGTTGCCGCTGACTTATCGGGGAATGCCGGCGGCTGAGCGTAAACAGCGAGCCACCGAAGCGCTGGAGCGGGTGAGTATGGCGCATCGGGCGAAGCATTTGCCCTCGCAATTGTCCGGCGGTCAGCAACAGCGTGTGGCCGTGGCGCGCGCCCTGAGCGGCACGCCCGCGGTGCTGCTGGCTGATGAGCCCACGGGTAACCTGGATTCTCGTAATGGCGAGGCGGTGATGACTCTCCTGAACGAGTTGCATGCCGGTGGCGCCACCATTGTGATGGTGACGCACGATGCGCGCTTCGCGAAGCAGGCTACCCGCATCGTGCACATGTTCGATGGCCGCATTGTCGATGAGCAGATGGAAACCGATCCGACGCGCTGAGGGGCCATTATGTTGTCCGATCTGAAGTTCACGATCCGCTCCTTGTTGAAGACTCCCGGCTTTACCGTCATCACCATCGTCACATTAGCGCTTGGCATCGGCGCAAGCACGGCCATCTTCAGCGTGGTTGACGCGGTCCTACTGAAACCACTGCCGTATGCACAGCCGCAGCAGCTTGCGCGAATCTGTGCGGAGTTTCCCAGTTATCCGAATGGCGGGCTACGGGGATTTTCTGTCTCCATTCCCGAATATCTTTATTTTCGCAGAGAACTGAAATCCTGGCGATCGGTGGACGCTTACCGTGTCAGAGGAGTCAACATGGCCAGCCACGGAGATCCGTCCCGGATCACCGCCGCGTATGTCACGGGTGGGTTGTTCTCCTCTTTAGGTGTTGCACCGGCATTCGGGCGCGTTCTGACCCCGAAAGATGCCGAGCCCGGCGCCAATTCCGTCGTGGTCCTCTCCTATGGCCTGTGGCAGCGTGCCTTTGGCCGCGACCGCTCAGTTCTGGGCCAAGAGATTTTCATCGATGGCGCTAAAGCCACCATCGTTGGGGTGATGCCCAGGGGATTCGGTTTCCCGATCGGCAAAGGAGGCGGTCTCTCGTTTGGCGACGCCGGCGCCCCCGATGTCTGGACGGCGCTACCCGTAGACCCGAACACCACGGTATTCGATGGACACAACATCAATGCCTTGGGTCGTCTCGCATCCGGAGTGACGCTGGCCCAAGCGCAGGCCGAGCTCAACACGCTGGCCATCCACAAAGTGGTGATGAGCCCCGGACATGCCCTCGATCCCAAGGAGCACACACTGACGGCCTATGGAGTACAGGACGATACGGTGCAAAGCGTGCGACCGGCACTGCGCATGCTGTTCGCGGCGACAGGTTTCCTGCTCCTCATCGCCTGCGTGAACGTGGCCAATCTGCTTCTGAGTCGCGCGGAATCCCGGCAACGCGAGATTGCCGTGCGGGGAGCGCTGGGGGCTGGGCTTGCGCGGCTCGCAAGTCAATTTGCCGTGGAGGGCATGGTGATCTCGGGCCTTAGCGCGGGGCTCGGTCTGCTGCTGGCCTATGGGGGCATTCGACTTCTGGCTTTCGCAGGTGACAACACTATTCCACGTGCCGACGAAGTCGGCATGGATGCGCATGTGGTCCTGTTCGCCATCGTGTTGAGCAGCTTGACCGGGTTGGTGTTCGGACTCGTACCCCTGATGCATGTCATCCGAAGAGATCTATATGGAGCGATCAAGAGCGCCGGCTCGTCCACAACCGATACGGCAGGCGCGCAACGATTCCGTCAGGCACTGGTGACCAGTCAGATCGCGCTGGCCCTGGTGTTACTGGCAGGTACCGGACTGATGTTGCGCACCTTCTGGAAGATGCAGGAAGTGGACATCGGCTTCCGCTCCAAGAGCGTCACGACATTCTTCGTCAGTCTTCCCTATGCGACTTACCCGGTGGAGGCGGCGCGAAAAGTCTGGACAGTGCTGCGCGAACGACTGAACAGCATATCCGGTCTCGACAGCGTCGCGTTGAGCGCAGGATTGCCTCCAGTGATGGATACAGATGCCGGAGTCGGCGCGGGGGTGCTCATCGAGGGATTTACACCCAGTGCTTCCGGTACGACCTTTACCGTTGCCACGGAGCAAGGACCTCTGCCCGTCGCTGACCACGCCGTGATCGTCAGCCCGGGCTACTTTGAAACGCTGAAGATCCGGCTCGTCTCCGGGCGTTTCTTCGATGAACGCGACGCGGCTCAGGCGCCTAAGGTGGCGATCGTCAATCAGTCGATGGCGCATGCGTTCTGGGGGAACGAGAGCGCCCTGGGCCGGAGAATTCAACCGATCGCGTCGGGGGAGTGGTATTTGGTCATTGGCGTCATCGCCGACGTCAAGAACAACGGAGTCGACAAGCCGACGGGGACTGAGTTCTACCTGCCGGTCACTCAAGCCCCTTTCTGGATGAATTCGATTCACCTCGCCGTCCGGTCGCAACTCGCCATGCCCACACTCATCGCCGCGATGCGGCGCGCGGTGCATGAGATCGACCCGGCATTGCCCGTGACGAAAATTCGCGCCATGGACGAGGTGGTCGCGGCTTCGCAGTCGCGTCCTCACTTTCTGGCGCTCATGCTCACACTGTTCGCGGGCGTGGCACTGACGCTGGCCGCAGTGGGGATTTACGGCGTCATCTCATACTCGGTGGCGCAAAGAACCCGGGAGTTTGGGATACGCATGGCGCTTGGAGCAAGGCATGGCGCTGTCCTGGGCATGGTGCTCAGGCGCGGGGCAATGCTGACCATTATGGGTGTCGCCATCGGCTTGGCCGGCGCGATGGGTTTGACGCGCCTTCTGGCTGAATTTCTCTTTGGCGTAGCACCCACTGATCCGATGACGCTTACGGCGGTTTCGCTATTGCTTGGTGGTGTGGCCATTCTCGCGAGCTACATTCCGGCGCGCCGGGCGACCCAGGTCGATCCGCTGGCCGCGCTACGAGCCGAGTAGGAGTCACTCATGCTGAACGACCTCAAATTTGCCCTGCGCTCGCTGCTGAAGGCATCCGGGTTTGCGACAACCGTGGTGCTCACGCTGGCGCTGGGCATCGGCTCGACCACGGCAATTTTCAGCGTAGTCCAGGCGACGCTGCTGCGTCCGCTTCCCTATCCTCAACCCGATCGTCTCGTCAGCCTGCGTCAGGTGGATGCCGAGGGCGGTCGCATGCCGCTGTTCTCCGATCCAAATTTTCAGGACATTCGCGATGGCAGCGTCAGTTTCTCGGCACTCGCGGAGTATTCCTCCTCGATGAACACGGTCATCGCAGGGCGAGAAGCGATGCGGCTCAGCGTTGCGATGGTTTCCAAGCAGTTCCTGGCCGCCATGGGCGTACAACCGGTTCTGGGGCGTCCCTTTTCGTCCGAGGAAACGCGTCTGAACGGCGCTCCGTCCGTGTTGGTGAGCCACTCGTACTGGAAATCGAAGTTGGGAAGTACACCGCAGCTCGCAAACCGGCAGGTGCAGTTTGACGGCAAGGTGTATTCGATCATCGGCGTGATGCCGGCAGGATTTGCCTTTCCAGCAGAAACGGACTTGTGGGTTCCCTTGGAGCAATTCGCGCAATATCCGGAGCGGACTGCCCACAACTGGCTGCTGGTCGGACGCCTGAAGCCCGGCGTAACGCCGCAGCAGGCGCAGCGCGATGTGAGCCGCATCACCCACGCGCTCAAAGCACGGCTGGGCAGCGACACCATGATGTCCGATGCGGCCGTGATCGCATTGCGGGACGACCTCATGGGTCAAACCAAGACCGTCCTGCTTATTCTGTTTGGAGCGGCAGGGATATTGCTGCTCGCCGCATGCGCGAACACGGCCAATCTTCTGCTGGCCCGGTTCGCCTCGCGACAGCAGGAGCTGGCGGTCCGTGTGGCGCTGGGAGCGGGCTTGAGGCGCCTGCTCTGGCAGTTCTTCATCGAGGCCTGCCTGTTGTCCCTGGCGGGTGGTGTCCTCGGAGTATTCTGCGCCGACTGGAGCGTGAATGCGCTGCTTGGACTCGGACAGCGGCATCTGCCCGGCGTGTCTGACATCGCCATCAATGTGCCCATTCTCGCATTCAGCACGGCGCTCTCCCTGGTGACCGCGGCCGGTTTGAGTGTGTTCCTGGGAATGCGCGCCGCGCGGCGAGATTTCTTTCAGAACCTCAAGCAGGGAGAGTTCCGGCAAACAGGAAGCACTCGGGACGTCAGGCTGCGCGCTACCCTGATTGTCACGCAGATGGCCGTCGCGACACTACTGCTGGCGGGGGCCGGACTGCTGGCGCGCAGCCTGTTACAGGTGATGGAGGTGCGGCCCGGCTATCGCACGGAAAACATTCTCAGCGCGGACTTCTATCTGACCTCAGCTGATTATCTGGAGTTTTATCAGCACAAGCCCAGCGCAGTCGCCGCGAGACTGCAGCGTGGGCGCCTGATCGAGGAGATCGAGCGTCGTGTCCGTGCCGTACCGGGAGTCGACAGCGCCGGCGTCATCAGGGATCGCCCGCTGACGGAAGGTATGATCTCCAACGGCAGTTTTCTAATGATGGAAGGCAACATGGATGCGCAGAGGATGCAGGATTGGGAATCGCTCAAGCAGGCGATGAAGAATCCGGAGCGGACCGGATTTGCCTGGTACGAAGCTGCAAGTCCAGGGTATTTCGCAACGATGCAAATATCGTTGAGACAAGGTCGCTGGTTCGATGCGCGCGATGCCGCCGATGCGTCCCAGGTCGCTCTGATCAGCGAGACTCTGGCACGGCAGCGCTGGCCGGGCCGCGATCCGGTGGGACAGCTCATCCAGTTCGGCGGCATGGATGGCGACATGCGCCCCCTCAAGATCGTTGGCGTCGTAGGAGACACCCGCAATCGCGGCCTGGAGGACGATCCGGAGCCCACGATCTACGTCAACGCCCTGCAGCGCCAGCCGACCCATTTCTCACTGGTCATGCACACGACGAATTCGCCGCTCGCCATTATTCCCACACTTCGAACCGTGCTGCGCAGTCTGGACGAAAACCTTGCGCCGCGCTTTGAGCTCATGCCGCAGGTGGTCTCCGCCTCATTTGGCGAGCGGAAGTTCCAGCTCAGCCTGCTGGGACTGTTCGCGGGAGGCGCCTTGCTGCTCGCCGTGCTGGGGCTGTATGGCGTGACGGCATACATGGTGGCGGAGAGAACCCGGGAGTTCGGTGTGCGGATGGCGCTGGGTGCCCAAGCGATCGATGTGCTCGGTCTCGTGCTGAGGCAGGGCGCCATTGTCGCGGCAATCGGCATTGGGTTGGGAGTCTGCGCTGAACTCACTTTGACCGGCTTGTTGCGCGGCCTGTTGTACGGCATCAGCTCGGTCGATCCGCTCACGCTGGGCGGCGTCTGCCTGCTGCTGGCGACAGTGGCGGTGCTGGCGTGCTGGATTCCGGCACGGCTAGCGACCCGGGTTGATCCGCTGGTGGCGCTGAGAGCGGAGTAAGAGAACCATGATTTCAAGCTTAAAATGGGCGATCCGATCGTTACGCAAAGCACCCGGATTCACCGTGACCGTGATGCTGGTGCTGGCATTGGGGATCGGTGCCAACACCGCCATATTTTCACTATTCCACCAGGTTGTCCTGGCCTCCTTGCCCGTGCCGCAACCGGACCGCCTCGTCAATCTGTCCGCTCCCGGTCCTAAAAATGGCGGTACCAACGCAGGTTTAGAGGGATCCGGAGAGGAAGTTTTCAGCTACCCCATGTTCCGGGATCTGGAGCGCCTCCAGAAGCCCTTCACCGGGATCGCGGCTCACGTGTTATTCAAAGCCAATCTGGCATACAAGGGCTTTGTGGCCACGGGCGCTGGCGTGTGCGTATCGGGCAGCTATTTCGACGTCCTGGGCCTGCGGGCGGCCCTCGGCCGGCTCATCAGCCGGGCTGATGACGTCAAAGTGGGAGCCAGCCTGGTCGCGGTGCTGAGCTATGACTATTGGCGATCACGTTTCGCCGCGAGCACCCATGTCCTCAACGACACGCTGATCGTCAACGGTCAGGCCCTGACCATTAGCGGGGTCGCTCCGCGCGGCTTCATGGGCACGGCTATCGGGCTCAAGCCGCAAGTGTTCGTCCCCATCACACTGAAGGCCCTGCCCGACAAGGGTACTCTCGGCACGCTCGACTCATTCAATGAGCGCCGGTTCTATTGGGTGAACTTATTTGCGCGGCTGAAGCCAGACATCTCCCTTGAGCAGGCTAAGACATCTATCCAGATACCCTATCGTGGCATCCTCAACGACGTCGAGGCGCAGTTGCCACCGAACTCCGATCCGCAGACCGTCGCTCAATTCCGCGCCAAAGAGATACAGCTCTCAGCTGGCTCATATGGCCGCAGCATGATCAGAAGCCAGCTGCAATTGCCGCTCACGCTGCTGCTGGCGGTGACCGGCCTCGTCCTGCTCATCGCCTGCGCCAACATCGCCAACCTCTTGTTCGCGCGCGGCGCAGCGCGCGCCGGCGAGATCGCTCTCAGACTATCGCTGGGTGCAACCCCCCGATGGATCCTGTTCCAGCTGCTCACCGAGTCGGGCCTGCTGGCTCTTGGCGGCGGCCTCCTGGGTCTCGCGTTCGCATACTGGACTCTGCGCATCATCGCACTATTTCTTCCCCAGGATTTCCTTGGCGTCGCATCGTTGACAATAGACGCGCCGGCACTTGCGTTCGCGAGCGGCGCTGCACTGGGCACGGCATTGCTCTTCGGACTGCTGCCCTCCTTGCGTAGCGCACGATCCGATCTTTATTCCACCATCAAGGGGTGCGGCACGCGGCATGCCGGCGGGCATCGAGCCGCACGTGCCAGGTCTCTGCTGATCGTGGTCCAGGCCATCATGGCCATGACGCTGCTCGTGCCGGGTGGACTCTTGATCAGGAGCCTGTCCAACGTGGCGCGCATCGATACCGGAGTGAACAGCGATCATCTGGTGACTTTCCGCGTTTCCCCCGAGCTCAATGGCTATACGCCCGTCAGGTCCAGAGCGCTATTCGAGCGCCTGGAGAGCGAGCTGTCGAAGCTGCCGGGTGTCTCGACTGTGAGCACCGCCATGGTGCCCATACTTTCCAATACCGATTTCTGTACAGCGGTATCGGTACAAGGATTCAAGGCGCGGACTGACAGCAGGGGCCTCCCCGTGGCGCAAGCCTGCTTCAACCAGATCGGCATCGACTACTTCCAGACGCTGGGCGTTCCACTCATGCTGGGTCGCGAGTTTCGAGCGTCAGACGCGGCGTCAACCGGAAAAGTCGCCATTGTAAATGAGACCTTCGCCGCGAAATATCTTTCCGGTACCGCAGCCATCGGTAAGTGGATGGCAGCGGAAGCTGGCAACAAGCTCGACACTCAGATCATCGGCGTGGTGAAAGATACAAAGTATGGAGGAGTGAAAGAAGAGACGATTCCGCAGTTCTACCTGCCCTACAGGCAGGACGACACTTTGGGCTCCATGAGCTTCTACATCCGCTCCGCCATGCCTCCCCAGCCGATGTTACGACTGGCGCAAGGCGTCGTGGCGCGGCTTGATCCCAATCTTCCGGTCGAGGACCCGAAGACCATGGATCGTCAGATTGACGAGAGCGTGTTTCTGGATCGTCTCATGACTGCCCTGTGCGTGGCATTCGCCGTGCTGGCCACGCTGCTGGCGGCCGTGGGACTGTATGGCGTGCTCACCTATGCCGTGACACAGCACACCCGGGAGATCGGCGTCCGCATGGCATTGGGTGCGAGATCTGGCTCAGTCGCCTGGAGCATCGTTCGCAACGCTCTCACCATAGCGGCAGTAGGAGTAGGGATTGGAGGCCTGATCGCCCTGGTCCTGACACAGTTGATCCGCCACGTTCTGTTCGGGGTGCAGCCACATGATCCAGGGTCGCTGGTGAGCGCCGGTCTGCTGTTACTGGTCGTAGCGACCCTTGCCGCAGGTTTTCCGGCCTGGCGTGCTTCCCGGATCGATCCCATCATCGCGTTACGCGCGGAATAGACCACGAAAGCAGCTGCATGATCTCGCTCAAGAAAATCGAACGTGTGTATCCGCTCAAGGGCGGTCTCTTCTACGCCGTGCGCAATATCGACGTCGATATTCGCGAAGGCGAGTTTGTATCGATCATGGGGCCGTCCGGCTCGGGCAAGTCGACGCTGCTGCATATCCTGGGCTTGCATGACAACGCTTGGACCGGAGAGTACCGGCTCAAGGATGTCGCGGTTCACCAGCTCGACAAGAAAAAGCGCCTGGAGTTGCAGAAGCTCTACATAGGGTTCGTTTTCCAGAGCTATCACCTGCTCGACGATCTCACTGTCTACGAGAATCTGGAGATTCCGCTGTCTTATCGCAACCTTCCCAAAAAGGCCCGCGAGGGCGTGGTTTGCGACCTGCTGGACCGGTTTCATCTGGTGGGCAAGAAGGATCTGTATCCCAATCAGCTCTCCGGCGGGCAGCAGCAGCTGGTCGGCGTTGCGCGGGCGCTGGTGGCGAATCCGGCGTTGATCCTGGCCGATGAGCCGACCGGCAATCTGCATTCGGATCAGGGGCGGGAAATCATGGAGATTTTTAGAGAGCTCAATGAGCGGGACGGGGTCACCATCGTGCAGGTCACTCACTCGAAGGAAAACGCCGGTTACGGCTCGCGCATTGTGCGGATCGCGGATGGGATGATGGTCGACTGACATGCTATCCGACCTAAAATACACGCTCCGCTCGCTGAGCAAGTCTCCCGGCTTCGCGGCCATCGCCGTGCTCATACTGAGCCTGTGTATCGGCGCCAGCACCGCCATTTTCACGGTCTTGAAGAAAGTCGTGCTCGATCCACTGCCGTATCCGAACCCCAAGCAGCTGGTTGTTTTGCAGAATACCTATCCCGGAGTGGGCGTCTACCGGGGGCAAAACTCCGTTCCTGATTATTTCGATCGCGAGCAGCTGCACGATGTGTTCGAGTCGCTTTCCCTGTGGCAGACCACGGGGTACGAAATTGGTGCGTCCGGCTCTCCCCAGCGCATCGATGCCGATTTCGTGATGCCGGAGTTTTTCCGCGTACTGCGCGCTGCGCCTCAGCGGGGCCGTGCCTTTGTCGACAGCGATGCGGTGCAGGGACAAGACAAGGTCGCCATTCTCAGCGATGGCCTTTGGCGGGAGATGTTTGCCGCCGATCCGGACATCCCGGGACGAGATGTCCGTCTGAATGGCGAGGCTTACCGCATCATCGGAATCATGCCGCCCGGCTTTTCGAGTCCGCTGCCCCTGAACGGCGCCAGCCGGGTCTGGCTGCCGTTGGCCATCGATCCGGCTTGGAAGGGGGACGATTACCGCCATAGCAATAATTGGCAGATGATTGGACGGTTGAGGCCGGGTGTATCGGTCCGCCACGCCCAGGAACGTATTGATGCGCTCAATCGCGCCAACGTCGATCGTTTCCCACGATTTACAGCGCTCACCAAAGCAGCACGCTTTCGCACACTGGTCTCTCCCATGAAGGACACCTGGGTAGGCGATGTACGCTCGACGCTCTACCTGTTACAGGCCGCTGCGGCGCTGCTGCTGATTGGCTGTGTGAACGTGGCGAGCCTGATGCTCGTGCGATCCACTGCTCGCATGAAGGAGCTCGCGCTGCGATTCAGCCTGGGTGCAAGCCGCTGGCTGCTGGCCCGGCAGCTGCTGGTGGAATCCATCGTCCTGTCGCTGGCCGGCGGGATAGCAGGGCTCATGGTCGCCTGGGGTGGCGTGAGGCTGCTGATCAATCTGGGCGCGCGGGATCTTCCTCGCGGCGCCGATATATCCATCGATGGAGCCACTCTGGCGCTCAATTGTCTTGCGGCTCTTCTCATGGGTGTTGTCTTCGGTTGCATCCCAGTGCGGCATCTGTGGCGACAGGATCTCACCCGCGTGTTCCGTCTGACCGAAAGGACGGGAACGGCCGAGCGCGGCGCAATGCGTGTACGTTCCCTCTTGGTGACGAGTCAGATTGCACTGGCCTTTGTGTTGCTCACGGGTTCCGCGTTGCTGGTGCTGAGTTTCGCACGTCTGCTGCAAGTGAGTCCGGGGTTTCGCACGGATCATATTGCAACCGCTGCCGTCAATCTGCCGTTTGAGCGTTACGGCTCGGACCAATCACGGATCCGCTCTTTCATTGCGGGTACGATCGATCGCCTGGAGGCCAACTCAGGGGTCCTGCAGGCTGGCTTGGGTACATATCTGCCGTTTTCGGGCACGCGTCAGTCGGCCGTGATATTGATCGACGGACGTCCGCCGCCGGCAGGCGAGAGTCCACCAGTGCCGCAATGGGATACAGTAAGCGAGGGATATTTCCGGACTTTGGGAATACCGCTGCTGCAGGGAAGAACGATCCGCGATTCTGACGATGCCAAGGCACAACCGGTCATCGTGATAGACGAGTACCTCGCGCAGCGATACTGGCCCAGGGGCAATGCGCTGGGTGGCAGGATTTCCCTGGGCCTTGGCCAGAAGGACCTGCTCACCGTGGTGGGTGTTGTCGGTAGCGTCAAGACACAAAGCCTGGCGGATCGTGAGCAGGTTGGGCAGATTTACCTATCCTACAAACAATCCCCTCCTTACCAGATGTACTTCGTACTGCGAGGTGCTGCGTCTGAAGCGGCCTTGTTCACGGCCCTGCGCCAGGGAATCGGCCAAATGGACTCGCAGTTGCCCGTGACGGATATGAAGACAATGTCCCAGCGAGTCAATTCATCGCTGGCCCAATCCCGCGCTGCCATGGTCTTATGCGCGGTTTTCGGCGGCGTGGCGGCCCTGCTGGCGGCGATTGGCATCTACGGAGTTCTGGCGTACTCGATGGCGCAACGAACGCGCGAGTTCGGTATTCGGCTGGCGCTAGGGGCTCAGCCAGGGAATTTGTTGGGGGCACTCATGCGGCAGGGCTTGAGGCTCGTAATAATCGGCGTGCTGATGGGCGCGCTGGCCGCCCTGGCCCTGGATCGCTTCATTGCAAGCCTGCTCTATGAGGTCAGGCCATCGGATCCACTGGTATTGCTGAGCATCGCAGGTCTGCTCGCCGTCATCGCACTGCTGGCGAGTTATCTGCCGGCCCGATCTGTGACCAAAGTCGATCCGATGGTCGCGCTGCGGGCGGAGTGAGAAAGCGCCATGTTTTCAGATCTGAAGTACGCTGTCCGTTCGCTGCTGAAAACGCCCGGTTTCACCGCAATCGTCGTCCTAACGCTCGCGCTCGGCATCGGCGCGACGGTCGCCATCTTTAGCATGATCAACGCGGTCCTACTGCGCCCACTGCCCTACGCACAGCCGCAGCAACTGGCGAGGATTTATACGGAGTTCCCCAATCTCCCCAACGGCGGCTTGCGGCGAAATTGGCTCTCTCCCGGCGAGTATCTCGATTTACGGCGGGAGGCCGGAACCTGGCAATCGCTCGACGCCTGGATAACCGGAGGAGCGAATATCGCAACTGGTTCCGACCCGATGCGTGTTACCGCCTCGTTTGTCACCGGGGGACTGTTGCAGTCTTTAGATATTCCGGCAGTGCGCGGACGGCTTATTTCACGCCAAGATGACGAGCCAGGTGCGACACGGGTCGCGGTGATTTCGTATCGGCTGTGGCAACGAACCTTCGCGTCCGATCCGGGCGCCATAGGCCGCGATATTCTCCTGAATGGCAGGAAGCATACGATCGTGGGAGTGATGCCTCCCAGCTTCATATTCCCTCCCGGGGAAGCGGACGTACCGGACATCTGGGTGCCCCTGCAGATCGATCCGGCCAATCTCGGCGACCGCAGCTCCCATAACCTGAGTGTACTGGGTCGTCTCAAGCCGGGCGTAACGCTGCATCAGGCGCAAGCCGAGTTCGATTCCTTGGTCGAACAATGGGGCAGGACGGGCTCCGGACATCATTTCGATCCTAAAGATCACACGCTGGTGACCTACGATTTTCATGAAGAAATCGTACGGACCGTGCGGCCAGCGCTGCAGATGCTCTTTGGTGCGGTTTGTTTCCTCTTGCTGATCGCTTGCGTCAATGTCGCCAATCTTCTCCTCGCGCGCGCGGAAGTGCGCCAACGCGAGATCGCCATTCGTGGCGCTTTGGGTGCCAGCATCTGGCGGCTCGGGCAGCAGTTTGCCACCGAAAGTCTCGTGCTCGCTGGTTTGGGCACCGCTTGCGGATTATTGCTCGCGCAGTGTGGCCTACAGTTCGTCAAATCCGCCAATGCGGCTACCCTACCTCGAGCGATCGAGATTGGCATTGATGTGCGAGTGGTTCTGTTTGCCGTCGCGACAAGCCTGATCACCGGATTGATATTCGGCTTGGCGCCGCTGATCCATGTTCTAAAACGCAATTTGCAGGGCGCGATGAAATCCGGCGCGGCATCGACGGCGAGTGTCGGTGGCACACAACGATTCCGTCAAGTTCTCATCGTAGGGCAGCTTGCTTTCGCGCTGATTTTATTAACGGGCACGGGATTGATGCTGCGGACGTTCTGGAAGCTCCAGGAGGTCGACACCGGCCTTGATTCGAGCGGTGTCGTGACAATGTCTCTGTCATTGCCGGACAGCGGTTATTCTCGTGAAGCAACTCGGAATTTCTGGACGCGATTACAGGAGCGGTTGACGACGTTGCCCGGGGTCGAAAACGCAACGCTCACGACCGCTCTGCCTCCTTTCGCCGATACGGGCAGTGCCGGTCTGCAGATTGAAGGATTCGTTCCAGTCAAGGGAGGGCCGACGGGAGGAGCTGCCGATTTGATGCAGTTTATCACCCCGGGATACTTCGACACACTGCGAGTCCGTTTGGCGGCCGGTCGGTTCTTCGACGCACGCGACGATGCGCAGGCCCCACGGGCGGCGATCGTCAATCAGACGATGGCCTGCACATTTTGGGGAAACGAGAGCGCTTTAGGGCACCGTATTCGTCTTCCCTTCAGTGACGATTGGTATACGGTTGTCGGCGTAGCCGCCGATGTTAAGAATGGTGGACTTGAGAGGCCTACGGGGACTGCCGTGTATCTGTCCTATGCGCAGGCTCCGACGGATAAGCTGTATACCGATTGGTTCCTCCGACTACCCTATGTCGCGGTTCGCTCGCGGAGCGGTCCATCATCGATGGTCAGCGCGATTCGGCGGGAAGTGCGTGAGATCGATCCGGCGCTGCCGCTGGCCAAGGTGCGCACCATGGATGAAGTGATGGCAGGGGCGCAATCGCGTCCCCGCTTCCTGGCGTTTGTACTCACGGTATTTGCGAGCGTCGCTTTGGTATTGGCGGCGGTCGGAATATACGGTGTCATCTCCTATGCCGTGGCTCAGCGAACCCGGGAATTCGGTCTGCGAATGGCTCTTGGAGCGCAGCGTGCGGATGTATTGGGCCTCGTGCTGGGGCGGGGATTTCTGCTGACAATCTGTGGCTTGGTTGTCGGGCTCCTCGGCGCGTTCGGATTGACGCGGTTCCTGTCCGGGTTGCTCTTCGGCATTACCGTGACAGACCCGGCGACATTTGTAGTCGTTTCATTGCTTCTCGGTTTAATCGCCGTCATCTCGAGCTATCTTCCCGCCAGACGCGCGACGCAGGTCGATCCGCTGGTGGCACTGCGGGCGGAGTAGGGCACATTATGTTTTCCGAACTGAAATACGCCGTCCGTTCGCTGCTGAAATCCCCCGGCATCTTAGCCATCATCATCCTGACCCTCGCGCTCGGCATCGGCGCGACTACCGCCATCTTCTCGGTCGTCAATGCGGTGCTCCTTAAGCCGCTCACTTATCCTGATGCCGATCGCATCGTCGAGTTCGCGCACCCGGCGCCCGATGGAAAAGGATTTCTCGAGGATACGCTGACATCCATTCCTCTATTTCGAATATACCAGCACCGCACCGAGGTATTCGAGGAGGTTGCGGCTTATGATCTCACCACGCCCGGATTCAACTTAACCGGCGAGCGGCCGGAGCAGCTCAATGGCATGCACGTTTCGGAGGGATATTTTCGTCTCTTCGGCGCTCCGGTTATATTGGGGCGCACCTTCACCTCCCAGGAAGACTCGCCCCACGGCGGTAAAGTCGTTGTGCTGAGCCACCGGATTTGGCAGCGCAGGTTTGGCGGCGAGCGCTCTATCGTCGGCAAATCACTCTGGCTAGGCAACGAGCCATACACTGTCTTGGGTGTCGTGGGTCCGGGCTTTGTATCCACCATCGACGCCGATGTCTGGTTGCCTTTTCAATTCGATCCAGCCAGCAACGATGGGAATATGTTCTTCCAGGTGGCGGCCCGGCTTAAGCCTGGAGTTACCGTCGCCCGGGCGAACGCTCAGATGCGGCTTGCCGGCGCGGAGTTCCGCGCTCTCTATCCTGCCGCGGATCCTCGGGACGAACCACGATTCATCGTCAAGCTGCTGCGCGATGTCATCGTGGGCGATGCCCAGCGGTCGCTCTGGATGATGCTGGGCGCGGGCGCCTTCCTGCTGCTCATCGTCTGCGCCAATATTGCCAATCTGCTGTTGGCACGGGCCGCCGGCCGCCACCGCGAATTCACTATTCGTGCTGCGCTCGGCGCCGGCCGCGGCCGCCTGATTCGCCAGATGCTCACCGAGAGCGTTCTGTTATCCGCTACCGGCGGCATTCTGGGCTCGATCCTGGGTATCACAGGAGCGCGAGCCCTTCTGGCAGCCAGTCCCTCCAACCTTCCCCGCATCTCAGAACAAGGCTCCTTGCTCGCGGTCGATTGGCGGGTTTTGTGCTTCACGCTCGCCGTTTCAATCTTCACTGGAATCCTTTTTGGCCTCTTGCCGGCGCTGACGGCTTCGCGCACTGATTTGAACACCTCAATAAAAGAAGGCAGCGGCCGCTCCGGATCCAGTGTGCGCCAGCGCAAAACCTTATCGCTGCTCGTCGTCAGCGAGATGTCGCTGGCGCTGGTACTGATAGTCGGGGCGGCGCTGCTCATTCGCAGCTTTATCGCGCTCAGCGCAGTCGCCCCCGGCTTCGACTCCGGCAACGTGCTGACGGCTACCATGTCGATGACCGGCGAGCGTCTGCACAAAACCGCTGGAATCGCCCAGCTTGCGCGCAGCGGCCGCGAGCGGCTCAACGCGATCCCCGGTGTGGAAGATTCCGGATTCAGCGTCTATCTGCCTAACTATGTCGACGACGCCATGGGCTTTGAGATCGTCGGCCGCCCGCCGGGCAAGAATCAATATGGCGCTCGTTTCATGAATTTCTCGCCCGGCTATCTCAGTGTCTTCAAGATTCCCATGCTGCGCGGGCGGGACTTTACCGATAGCGATACTGCGGACAACCCCGGCGTGGTGCTGATCAACAAGGCGCTGGCTGAACAACTCTGGCCAGGAGAAGACCCGATCGGTCAGCACATTGTCACCGGCATCGATTCCCACGATACGATGCGAACCATCATTGGCGTGGTTGGCGATACGCACAGCGCCGGCGTCGGCCATCCAGCCGACCCCCTGATAATGATCCCCACGGCGCAGGTTCCGGACAGCTATGCCGCGGCTTACTCTGATACGGAGACGGAGCATTGGGTGGTGCGCACTCGCGGCAACCCACTCTCATTTGTCCGCATCGTCACCGAGCAACTGCGGGTCGCCAGCGGGGGGCTGCCCATCGCACACATCCGAACCATGGACGAAGTCATGGGCGGCTCCACGGCGCGCGAAAAATTCACCATGCTGGTGCTCACGCTCTTCAGCGCCACCGCGCTCTTCCTGGCTGCCATCGGCATCTACGGACTCATGGCCTATTCGGTCGTGCAGCGCACTCGGGAGCTGGGTATTCGTATCGCTCTCGGCGCCGACCGCTCCAACATCCGCCGGCTGGTGATTTGGGGTGGAATGAGGCTGGCGCTTGTCGGAGTGATTCTCGGCGTAGCGCTGGCACTCGGCCTCAGCCGCCTGATGTCGAGCCTGCTTTTTGATGTTTCTTCTCTGGACGCGCCGTCGTTTCTCGCCGCGCCTGTCATCCTTTGTGCGGTGGCGTTGTTTGCCTGTTGGTTGCCCACACGGTATGCAACGCGAGTCGATCCGCTCGTGGCGCTGCGGGCGGAGTGAGATGGTTACCGGCGCTGAAACGGATAGAACCCCCTTGGAACGGATAGGGAACGTGCGGAACGTCAGCTTGACGGTAATGAGGAGGGTCTGGGGGAGGAAATGGAGGGGTTGTGGGGCGATTGGGGCGATGTTTGGGGCGAGCGGTGGACGGGAGAAATTAATGCTGCCGGAAATCCGTCTCGCATGGCTGTGTTTGTTGATGGTTGCGCCATCCTCATGGGCCGCGCCCGTGCGTACTCTCACCTTCGATGAAGCCATCGCCCTCGCGCTCGAGCGCAACATCCCCCTACGCCAGGCCGAGACCGCCGCGGAGTTGAGCACCGTTGCGGTGAGCGAGGCGCACGGGCAGTTTCTCCCCGATCTCACGCTCGACACCGCCGGATCGAAGAACTACGGCCGCAACTTCAACTCTGCCACGGGGACGGTGACCGATGAGACGACGCGCTCCCTGACTCTTGGAGCCTCGTCCGGCCTCACGATGTTCGCCGGTTTTCGCGACCTCGCCACGCTTCGCCAGGCCAAGCTCAATGCGCGAGCGGGCGGGCTCGATCTGGGAAGGGCGCGGGAAACGGCTATCCTCACCGTGGCGTCGAATTTTCTCTCATTGATTCAGCTGCAGGACCAGCTGCGGGTGCAACGCGAGAACCTTGAGGCCGAGGCGACACTAGAGACGCAAATCCGCCACTTCGTCGAGGCCGGCGCACGCGCCCAGTCCGATCTGTATCAGGAGCAGGCCAACGTCTCGAGCGCACGGCTGGCGATGGTCGGGGCGCAGAACGCAGCGGAGCTCGCCAAAGTGGATCTCATGCGGACCCTGCAGCTCGATCCTCTAGGCGTCTATGAGTTTCAGGCGCCCGATGTCGAAACGCTGCTCAAGTCCACCGAGCCCACCGAGATGCCGGATTTGCTCGCGCGCGCTCTGGCCCGGCGACCGGACCTGCGCGCCGCGGAGGCGCGCGTCGCGGCTGCGGAACAAAGCCTGCGTATCGCTCGCGCCGGCTACTGGCCGACGGTCGCCCTGCAAGCCGGCTATGGCAGTAGCTATACGGACGCGGTGCCCACCGATTTTCACGACCAGCTCGATATCGGCCGTGGCGGCTCGGTGGGCCTCAACGTCTCCATCCCCCTGTTCGACCGTGGCGCCACTCGCAACGCCACGCGGCGCGCACAACTGCAGTTGCGTGGGGAGCGCCTGACGCTGGAAGACCTGCGCCAGGAAGTCGGACTGCAGGTGAAGAGCGCTTACCTCAACTACCGCGCGGCCCGCGATCAGCTCACCGAAGCCGAGACGGGCCAAGGTGCCGCGCAGCGCGCTGTGCAATCAGCGCAGGAGCGCTTCAAGAAGGGCGCCGCCATTCTGGTCGAACTGACGCAGGCGCGTGCCGTTTACGTGTTGGCCGAAAGCGCGCTGGTGGCCGCACGCACCAATTTTCTCCTGCAGCGCACTTTGATGAGCTACTCCCTGGGCGAAATCTCGGCCCACGCCCTGGATGCCGCGCCCCCGCCAACCGGGTAAGCTGACTGCACAATGCGCCCGCGCCTCCTCATCGTCGACGATCAAGCGGATGTGCTGACCGCCCTGCGCATGGCCTTGGCCCGCGCCGACATAGACGTCGTGACCGCCGGTTCTCCGGCCGGCGCGCTTGCGACCGCCGCGGCGGAGCGCTTCGATGCGGCGCTGATCGACCTCAATTACACCCGTGACACGACCTCCGGCGCCGAAGGCCTGGAGTTGCTCGCCAAGCTACGCCAAATCGATCCGCTACTGCCCGTCATCGTCATGACCGCCTGGGCTACCGTGGGTCTGGCGGTGGAGGCCATGCGCGCCGGCGCCCGGGATTTTCTCGAGAAGCCCTGGGAGAACGCGCGTTTGCTATCGGTGGTGCGCAACCAGCTCGAGCTCGGTCGGGCGCTGCGCCGCGGCCGCCAGCTCGAGGCGGAGAACGCGCTGCTGCGCGGCGGGGGAGCCTCTTCGCTGATCGCCGAGTCGCGCGAGATGCAGGACGTGCTGGCGCTCGCGCGCCGGATCGCCCCCTCGGACGCTTCTGTGCTGATCACCGGCGAAAACGGCACCGGCAAGACCCTGCTCGCGCGGTTTATCCACCAAGCCTCCTCTCGCCGTCCGCATTCGCTGATTGAGGTCAATGTCGGCGGCTTGGCCGAGGGTGTGTTCGAAAGTGAAATGTTCGGCCACGTGCGCGGTGCCTTCACCGACGCGCGCGAAGAAAGGGTGGGGCGATTCGAGCTCGCCGATGGTGGAACGCTTTTCCTGGATGAGATCGGGAATTTGCCGCCATCGCAGCAGGCGAAGCTTCTTCGAGTCGTTGAGAGCGGGGAGTTCGAGCCCGTCGGCTCCTCACGCACTCGCAAAGTGAACGTGCGGCTGCTCGCCGCCACCAACGCCGACCCGCGCCGCCTCATCGAGGAGGGCCGCTTCCGCCAGGATCTGCTGTTTCGCATCAACACCGTCGAGATCCGGCTGCCGTCCTTACGCGAACGGCGCGCCGACATCGTACCCTTGGGGCTAGCATTTCTCACCGCAGCAGCCCACCGTCACGGGCGCCAGCTGGGAGGATTTACCCCGGATGCGCTGCGGGCATTGCAGCAGTATGGCTGGCCCGGCAATGTGCGCGAGTTGCGCAACGTCATCGAGCGCGCCGTCCTGCTCGCAGCCGGCGAGCGGATCGAGCGGGCCGATCTGCGATTGGAGCCAGCACTCGCCGCACCCACCCTCGAGGAGATGAGTCTGGAAGATGCCGAGCGCGCCTTGATCCGATCCGCCTTGAAGCGCTTCCAAGGCAGCGCCCCCGCCGCCGCGCAGGCCCTGGGACTGTCGCGCAGCGCCATCTACCGCCGCATGGAGAAGCTCGGGATTCGCGTGGATGCCTGAATCCGCCACCGCTCCCCGTCCACGGCGGCGCTTCGAGCGGCGCATCGCGGCACTGCTTGCGGCATCGGCTGGGTTGAGTCTCGGCCTCGGCTCAGCGCTGATCTGGCGATTTCCCCTCGATCCTCTCCTACGGATCGTCTTGTTACTGGCGCTGCTCGCGGCCCTTGGCATCCTCTGCACCGCCTTGTTCCAATCCGTGGTGAATCCCCTGCGCGGCTTGACCAATGTCGTCGAAGCCTACCGCAGCGGCGACTACACGCTGCGAAGCAGCCGCGAGTCCGCCGGCGATGCGCTGGGCGATCTGGTGCACGAGATCAACAGCCTCGGCAACATCCTGCATGAGCAACGGCTGCGGGCGACGGAGGCCACGGCCCTGCTCGACAAGCTCATCAGCGCCATCGACGTCGCGATCCTCGCTTTCGATGGAGAGGGGCGCCTGCGTCTGCTCAACCC
>Ga0070667_100000445_pt1 | contig 42863 bp, 42 predicted proteins | sample KBSS33metaG_FD_64659 | JGI IMG/M metagenome (GOLD analysis project Ga0070667, IMG submission 64659) | Switchgrass rhizosphere microbial communities from Kellogg Biological Station, Michigan, USA - KBS S3-3 metaG | ecosystem: Host-associated > Plants > Roots > Rhizosphere > Soil ...
AGATAGTGCGCCGCCTTGCTGGCCGCGCTGGCCGCCCTGAAGATGGCGCGGTTGTCTTCGCGAAGGATAGCTAGCCAGGCGCCGATATAGTCGGCATGCCGGACCGTGGGGACGATGCCGAGCTCTGCGCAGAGAAAGGCAGAGGCCATCTCAGCGACCAGCTCCTCGCGGGCATACCAATGCTGGGGATCGATTGTCGCGACGCCGTGGAAACGGTCAAGACGGCTGGCATGGCCAGAAAAATGACCAAGCTCATGCAAAACGGTACGGTACCAATCGATGCTCGCCCCGAACAGCTGCCGGCGGGGAACATGGATCTGGTCTGTGTTAGGATCGTAATAGGCCAGGGTCCCGCCGATCCGGATATCTGCGCCCGTGGCTATCACCAGCGTCTCGGCCTGCGGAACGATGACCTCGGGGCCGCGCAGGATATCGGGAGCATGGATATGCTCGGGCAGATCTACGCACTGATCGATGTTGAACACCGTGAAGCGCTTCAGGAATGGAATGCGCCTGGGTTCGCCATCAGCGCTGACGCCATCCTCGCCCCCGCCACCGCTATTCTTCGGCACGAAGCTGTCGGCATAGCAGATGCTGGTGCCGCTCTCGCCCTTGCGGACACTGCCGCCAAGAGCCATCGCCTGCCGGTATGTGAGCCAGCGCTGCGTCTCATAGCCATGCCCAAACAGCGCGTTCCACAAAATGAGAACATTGATCCCGGAATAGCTTCTCCCGGTCGCTGCATTCCTCGGTATCCCGATCGCGGCATCGTCTGCCTGCCAGGGCTGGACCCAGGGCAGGCATCCTGCCTCCAGCTGGGCAATGATCGTGGTGGTGACATCGTCATAGAGGCTCCGACCTGGCGCCTTGTTCTGATTGTCCATGGTAACTGCTTCAAACCTTCCTGCCTTTCACAGCACCGGCCCGCCGGAGGGTGGCGGGGGGTGGGCGGCAGGAGTGGACCGCAAGGCGCACCGAGGAAGGGGGGCTGCATTCCTTCAGGAACCGCAACGAAGAGAAGGACCCGGGCTTGTCCGGGTTGCAGCCCCCCGCGGTGGGCCTATCGGGTAACGACGCCCACACCCCGCCACCCTGAGCGGTCCGACCTACAACGCCGCGCGGCAGCGCGACCGCCAAGAGGCCGCAAGGCCTGCACCCGTCATGCGATCGTCGCGGGAACCGACGAGACGCGCGGCACGCGTGGCTCGGCCGACCACAGGGAGGTAGAGCGCGGCCGCCCCGCAGGGGCGGGACGGCGGAATTTTTTGCGCTATGCCAAAGCGCCGATCTGATTTTGGGTGCGTTTTGGGTGCAAATGAAGCGATTTGCTAATCAGAAACGGGCAAAATGATGAGGTAAGAACGGAAATATGGCCCTTCGAGATAACGAGTCCGCTCTATCGATGGCATAAGCTACGCAACGGGCGCCCCGCGGCGGCAATTCAGTAGCGATGGTGGACCAGCCTATGCATGACGCGACTCCATACGCACATCTCATAGGTCCTGTGGTAAAACTTGACGGTGCAGAGGATCTGTTATCTACAGTTACTCTATGCATTAACCATCTTTTGCCGATACAGGTGAAATTATCTGTGCAATATCGCTTAAGTCCGAGGCGAACCCCATTCTATTCGGACTCGGCACGGCATTCGCACTCGAGTGCCGTGCCGAATTAAGAATGCCAGTCAGCCCACATCCCGTGACAAGCGTATCGCTAACTGCTTCTGCTCCTCCCCCGCGCCTGCAAATAGCAATGCACCATCCTGTTCACATGAGCAGAAATGACCGGTCTTCCCCAGGCGTATCACGCCCCAGCACTGTGCGTGAACACGACATCGTCAGATGCGATGAATGCGTCATTGGAACGGATGACTTTCCAGTCGATAAAGCTACCAGAACAGCGCAAGCGGAAAGGACAAGGAGTAGCCCGCCTGCCCGTCCACCACGGCTACCGATCTGGAACAATCTCGGCATATTATCTCCATAGCCCGGAATGAATGCGCCCGGTCCTCACCGACTTGTAGCCACATTCTCCATTGGGCGTCGTGACAAGCATCACGCTCATCTTTGCCAGCCATCGCCAGGCGCTTCACGAAAAAGGGCCCAGCCTTGCGGCTGGGCCTAGTGAGAGACGACCAGAATTGGCCGTCCCCGGGTCGCAAGGACCATATGGCGCAATCTCGCCCTCACTTCCGTGATCCGCATCACGGCGAAAAACTATGATCAAGTTAGGGTTCTGACGCGCTATAATGCCTTCACTGCTGTGTTTATTTTCGCAACAGTGTAGCGGGCGAATATCGTTGGAGATGGTCTCAATTGCTTAATGCTGACCGCCTGGACGCGATTGCCGCAATGTTCGACTGTGACGAAAGCGTCGCAGAGCATATTAATCATGAGGCGGCGGTTCAAGACTTTCGGCACAAAGCAATCATTGGGCATCAGGGTGACCAATGCGATTTTTGCTGGCTAGTTCTTGAGGGCATTGTCAATGTTCAGCTACTCGGCCTGGATGGCCAACATGTCCAAATCGCCTATCATGGTCCCGGCGAAATTTTTGGTGCTTATCCTGAACCGGGGACGAATCGCGCCGACCTCGTTGCCAATGGCGATGTTCGCCTGCTTCGCCTCGGCACGCAGTTGCTTGCTAGGATGGCAAGCGGCAACGCAGCCATTGGCGCAGGGCTTGCCCGTTTGCTTGGCCGACAGCTCGACACGGCGCTGGACCGAATCGCCACCCGGTCGACATTGTCAGCGGCTGGGCGCGTATATTCAGAATTGGTCCGCATTTGCGACGGGAATCAAAGGGTCTCGCCAGCACCCAAGATGACAATGCTAGCCTTGCGCGCCAACACAACTCGCGAAACAACATCGCGCGCGATCGCATCGCTCGAGCGGCGTGGTGTAATCAGCCGCGACGACGCTGGCCTCACCGTAATCGCCCCGCGAATGTTGCAGGACATGATCGCTTAGAAAAGGGATGATCCCCTACTACTTCGCCGGCACTGCTATGGCGTGGAATGTCAAATCGCCCAAAGGCGTCGCGACATGCCCCATTTTCTCAGGACACATATCCGGGGCTTCCAACCTCAAAGCCATTGCAACCACCTGTGACACGACCAGATTTCGCGCATTCCCAAGAGGTGCCAATATCCGGGCGACCTCATAGCAGTCCCCACATTGGAGAGGATCGACCGCCCGATAGTCAATGGCCGCCACCCGAGGAGAATCTCCTGGTGACGCATCAGCCAATAGGGCTTGAACTGCTGTCACGGGACGTTCGAACCAGAGCAATGTGCGATGATCTGCCCGTTCGTCTACATGCGCGCCCGCTGAAATAAGTGCGGCAATATCCCATTCCCCCCCTAAAACCACTAAGGCGCGTCGTTCAAATTCGGGAATGGCAGGAATAGGGTCTGCGGATCGGACCGCTGGCACATCGTGCACAATGATGTCGTGCGCTCCACTATCCCCGTTCAGTCTCTGCCGCGTACTGCCATCGGTCACGCGTAGCGCGATAGGATAGCTTTCCAGTAATGCTGCATTTTCGACCGCCAGGCCCATCGCGACCTGATCTGCGATCATGACGCTCGCCCGCGACACACTGTCCGGGCCGCGCACGATTTCCACAGAGTCTGCCCCGTCCAGCAAGACCTCAAAGCGACTCTCCCACCGCGCACCAAAACAGCTGACGGATGTCCGTTTAAACGTGGCGACTTGCGCGGGAAGAATGACATGAAGCGCGACATCGCGCTGGACGAGGAGCTCAGCAATGACGATGTCGGCTCCCGCTGCGAGCGCGCCATAAGCCCCGACAGGCGAAATCTCGTCCAAGATCGGCCCGATCTCTTCTGCAAGAGCCCGTTCATCGGCAATAGCTATGAGGCCGCTGAAGTGAAGCGTTGGTGGCGGGCGATGGCTGTCCAGCCAAGTGGCGGATTGTCCTAGGCATTGAAGCACCAGACGCAGATGGCGGAGAGTGGATGCGTGATCTTCCCATGCCTGCGGCGCGCTTTCCATGGCACTGGACATCGCCAGACGTGCCGCATCGGACTGCCCGACAAGTAAGGCCGCTTCAGCGCGGGTGGCTCGCAACCAATAGGGCGTTTCCGCCTCATGATCGCCTGAATCGAGCATGTCGAGCGTGTCACGCGCTAACTGCTTGGCTTGCTCCTTGCGGCCCATGAGCAGCGCGATTGTCGCAGCATTGATAAGCGGATATGTCGCGCGCCGCAGCGCTGCGGCATCAAGATAGGCATCGCGCGCTTGCTCCAGCAAGGCGATCCTGTCCTCCCCTACCGACTTGAGAGCCCGGTCTTTAATAAGACGGCCTTTTAGGCTGAGCAATTCTGGCTGCTGATCAGAGTCCTTCAGACCAATCTGTCCGAAAAGTGTCCATGCCCTTTCCGTCTCGCCTGCCCGCGCTAGCCGCCGGATGCGATTAATCTTATCGGCAATCACCACATTTACCCCTGCGTGCATCCAATGGCCCGACCGTCGCAGCATGCGCTGAGCATATCATCCGCTAGAGGCGTCGCGGCGGCGGATTTTTGATATCCGGATCGATGCTTAGTGCGATCCAGCGCGGCTCTTTCGCACCATCTTCCTGCAGCAGATCAATATTGATATTGAAGGGATGAACGGTGCCGCGTTGTCCGCCCTTGTTAAACCGCGCCACAAAAGACAGACTTTTGTACCGCTCGAAGCGCTCATCAAAATCGCCATAGCATAGGCTGCCGTAAAATTCGTTCAGGGCGATCTTTGTGGTGATGCCGTCATAGTCCTTCGAGAAGTAAATCTGCTCCCCTAGAAGCTTGATTTCGACCCGGGTGTCCTTTCTCACAGCGATATAATCAAGCTCAGGGTCGTCCCGATCAACCATCTTGAGAAGGATCTGGTTGTCAGCAGCCTCGAATGTCACGTCAAAGCTGATGAGGTTGTCATTCTCCTCCGCAGCCGTGGGACGCGTGCTTAAAGGATAATGTGCCAAGGGAAATTTGAGCATGATCAGTCCTTCTGCGACAATTCTGGAAAGGTTGCAGTCATATCACGGCGCCAATAGCGCCAATCAACATTTGCAGGGTCAATCTGAAGCAAAGCGTCGAGGCCTGTTGTTGCCTGCCGTGCCGCAGAAGCCGCAGCGGCATTCTGCCCCAGTTTTTTAAGCAATTTGGCCGTCGAGAACTGTGCCAATACCCAATCCTCACGAAATGTCGCATTATGTGGATCGCTTGCAAGCAGCTTGTCAACAATGCCAATCTGATGACGCCGTGCCGCCAAGGCCTGCTCCTTCTTTCCCCCGTCTTCCAGCGCCTGGGATACCCAAGCTTCCCGATTGGCCAAATCGCTCCAGACGGAGCGATCTTGTGGCAATGCCTGTGCGACCTTTTGCATGGCGTTGAGAGATTGCTGACAAGCCACCTGGCTGGCCACAGCATCCTTGCTCTGGTCGAGTTGCAGGGAGCAGATATTGCCATAAGCATAAGCCAGTTCCCGCATGGACCGTGGCGCATCGGGGGCAACGGCCAGAAGGCGCCTGGCGAGCATCAGATAGGCTTCAAAGCGCGGTAGAGCATGTCTGGCGTCCTTATGTGTGTAGGACACGTAGCCAAGCCAGAACTCAGACTGCGCATGCGCAAAGATGCGGTCGGCATTATTGGGGCTTTTGCGCAGCAGGGCTGCGGTCGCCCGCCGAGCCTCTTCAAACTCCAGACGCGCCATGTCAGCACGTCCCCGGCGTTGATCGTCCTCGCCCATCGCATGGAGCACGCGCGCGCGACGCTCAAGAGAGGGGTCTGGCAATTTGTGCAGATCCTTCTCGGCGGCATAATAAGCCAGCGCTCGATCATTGACCGCACCTAATATGTCGAGACGGCCCACCCCCTGCAATCGCGATCGCAAATCCGTCAGCATGAACTCAATGAGCCCTTCCGCTTGCTGCCGCTGCCGTTCCGCCTGATTACGGGCGGTCAAGGCAAAGGCCAGCATAAAGCCCAGCATTAGCGCAGCCAGGATCGCCGCGAGTGTGATCCCCATCACGCGTCTAAGCTGTCGCTGATTTTCCCGCTGGATGACTTCGTCGAGCGGCAAGCCAACAAGGCCAGCGACGATTTTCAGCCGGGCCAGCTGCTTGCCATCGCCATGCTTGCGAAAATCCGCCGCGATCGGTTCACGCGATGCCTGGCCGCCCTCGACCTCGAGAACAGCTCGGGGGAAGGCGTCCGCCGGCTCACCCTGGAGCAAGGCCAGAATGATGTCGCCCTTGGTATGCAATGCTCTGAACAGGCGGATTTCGCTATCGACCCAACGCGACGCCTTGGCGGCGGGAGAGCATAGAACCAACAAGGCCCGAGACGCAGACAGGGCGGCCGCGACCTCTTCGCTTAAGTCTGAAGCTGCAGCGAATTCGTTCCGATCTCGGAATATGGGATTGAGGCGCCTGGGCACCACGCCCTTGAGCGTCGGCTTGCCGACGATGTTTCGCGGCAAGGAATAGGTTTCGAGCCAATGATGTAATTTGGATGCAGCGCTCTCATCAGCATGGCTGTAACTGATAAAAGCACGAAAGCGCAGTGTACCGGATCCGTTCCCAGCAGTGAAAGCGTCCGCGCTTCGCGCTGCCGCGCGACGATCATCCAAAGCTGGCGAGGCCCCTTCCATTCTGACCTTATATCCTATCGCCCTTGAATATGCGAAGAGGGCGCGCTGGAGCCGTCTTTAGATAATCGCGACTATCTGGCGGCTCGTCAGCTCCATTCTGGCCCAATGTGTCCGGCGGGAGTAAAATTTCCGATTTTGAACTACCAGCACAAGAATAGCACCGAACGCAAAGACGGCTGAGCTTGACGGATGGATCGAAAAATCCAGCAACCGCTGATAAAAAAACACCATGCGCAGCCATAAGCGGGATTTGCCGCAAAAGCGCGGGCGCCTTTCATAGGGCAAACCAGGACCATCGCAGGCCGGCACGCATCAAATCGCTGGCTAAAGCTGCCATCGAACCAGCAGCCAATGCCTATATATTACATTGCGACGGCGCCTGCAAAATCGATGCGCGGCGCTGCCGCATAGCCGCGCCGACAAAGCCAAAACCTAAAATCATCATGGCCCAGGTCGCTGGTTCCGGTACGGCGGGCACCGCAGACAGTGTGAAGCGGTAAAACCCGCTCAGAGCTTGGCTATTGGGGCCACCAAACCCGGACGGATAATAGACCACTGATCGGTCATCAGCATCCGTGAAATTGTAATCGACGGGGTTGAAGGGAAAACCTGGGACGAAAATATCGCTGGCTAACGAAAAGCTCGCTCCGCCTTCCTTGCCGTCTGAATTGTCTCTCGCAAGGACATTGAAGCTATTATGACCTGCGCGCGTGTCAATAAGCAGGCGCCCCAAATCATTGCCTTCTATGAAAACGCCCGGGAAGTTTGCCGAATAGACATCTTCACCATGGAATATGAATGGATCATCGTCCGGAAAACCCACTATATCGCTGATGTTGAAAGTGACGTTCCGATCACCGTAAAATGTGGCGACGTAGAGCGCCGCTTGCGCTGGCAAACCCAAGGTCATTGCCAAAAGCGCGATCAATCCCCGAAACACAGCTTTCATAGGCCTGCTCCTGCCCTGTCCCACATACTGCCAGTTTTATATGCGCATGGAAATGCCGAAGTTGATTCTGAAGAATGGCGCAAATGTCATCAATTTATGCCATGCGATAAGTGCTCGGCTCGATTCATCTCAAGCTGAGTGAGCATATATTGGAACAGCACGCACGCGTGAGATTTCTATCGCTAATATCATCCAGCACCTTATTCCCAGAGTGTTTTCGGGCGCGGCAATTCGGGCAGGCGTTGCCCCATTGGCGATTGCAAATGGGACCATGCCAGTTCGACGAGAATGACCATAGGCCAAAATAGACTGGCGACCACTGCTGCAAGAAGAGCCGTCGCCGCAGCCTCAAATCGCTGCGTATGCGCGCGCGTCTTTGACAAGATACCGCAAGACACCCAGAGGGCGAAAACCGCTCCAATGCCGAAATATACCAGCAAGATCGTGATCACGATATCCTCCTTCACCTTGTGCCGAAGAGCTATTATCCCCTTCGAACTACAGAAGATGTGATCCTGATCACGCCTCGAAGATGTCGAAGCCGCGCTGAGCAAACGCGCTCAAACGCGCCAATTGATCGTAGAGGCGAAGTCCGTGTACGTTCTCATGATCGTTGCTGCGCCTGCTTAGCGGGGAGAAGGCGCGCCCTGCCAATACCATCCGTCCAGCGAAGTTTGACCCTTATTGGATAATGGTCTGATCCTGTGCGTGGCAGTCGTTCGACCGACAAAGTCTTGAGACCAGGGCCCACAAACACATGATCGATCGGCAGCAAGGCCATTGGCCAGGGAAATCCCCTTGCGCGCGCTGGAAATGAAAATAGCGCATGGGTCACGCGCTGTAAGGGCGCCAGCCCCTTATCGAGATCGCGCATGCCTTCATTCCATGGCGTGAGATTGAAGTCACCCGCAACCACAAGAAATTTGCTATCCTGCTGGTGCATCCAACGCACCAGCGCCTTGCGCGCTTCCGCTCGCCAGAAGCGGGGCAATTTCCACGTCGGATGCAAGGTAAGCACCTTCACCGTAGGGCCACCGACAAGGGGGATTTCCGATTGCAGCAATATCTGTCCCGCGGGGCCAACCGCCGTTTCCGCGCAGCGGCTATGCGCGATCGGAAGACGTGATAGTATCTGGAGCTCACCCATGCCGCACCGTGCGGAATAGGGGAACCGTGTCTTTAGGAGCGGCCGCATTGGCTCCATCTTTCGGCCCCATTCCTGCAACAGCAAGATGTCGGCCCCGCTATTAATCAGCTCAGACGATGTCAGCCCAGGGTCGAAGTTAAAGACTTTGAGATTGTGCGTGACAATTGTGAGCTGCGGTTCGCCGGGCGCGCTCTGGACAGCCCGCTTGAAGAATTCCGGGCCCATAATTCCAGCTACGCAGCATAATGCAACTGCCAGGAAAAGCGTAGATGCTAAAAGCTGGGCACGATAACCCAACAGAAATGTCAGAAGGATCAGCGGAATTGTTGCTGGGAACAAGGCGGCAAGGCGATCAAATTTTCCGGAGACCTCACCAAGCCAAGGCGCGAAGAGGAGAGTGGAGGCTGCAAGTCCCATCGCTAAGGCAAGGTAGCCAAGGGCTCGCTCCATCTCATCTGTCATCCCTGTCACTCCGCCCGATCGATCATGTCCCATGAGCCAGGGCTTGTGACCTCCCCCCTTCGCCAATGATGCGAGGGCTAACCTGTCTCGGAAGATGTTTCGAGAGGAAAATGGACGCCATTTGGACCGCCACCATCGTGACGTAGGGTGGCGCCAAGTTACAGCGCTCAAAGGCGGAGATCATTATTTGAGCGGAATTTTTATGTGGATAAGTTTACTGTAATCAAGCGCGCTATGCGCAGCTCGCCAAGTTACGCTGCTAAGATCAAACAGTTTTTGTAAAAACGCAGTGTATCATTTCGGGATTGAAAGCTATTATTAATGCAGTTCATGCACGGGAAAGAAAGGCGTAAAGTGCGAAGTGCCGACTCGCTCAGACGAGTGGCTAGGGGAATGCTATGGAAGAAGAATATTCAGAGCTTCAAACGGCGATAACGCTGGCATTGGCCTTTATATTTCTGATTATCTTCATCCCTGTTGGGCTTCTATGGAGAATTGGCCAAATCATATTTGATCGAATCTCTCCGTTTACTCCAATCGTAAAGAATAAGCTCCATCGTGACATTGATTTGGCGCGCTAAAAAAATAGAAGCTTAGGGCGTTTTAAGAATTTGCTGAACTCTTCTATCGTGGTGCTGAACATACTCGGTCGGTTCTGGTGTGTTACACCTAACAGCGCCACTGACATCATTATGCAACAACGACGAGTCCAACCGCCGCCTCCTCGGCGTAAAAAAGTGGGACGCTGATCCAGGCGCAAAAGGCATGGACGATCCCTATGGTGGCCTTACGAACACCGCGCATCAGCCGTAACGCGCGAGGAACGCCTGAGCGCAGCGCCCTGTCATATCCCGCGCGCCATTCAACTGCGGGATCAAACTCCCCGTCGCTCGTCGAAATGAGCGTGCGGTAGGGACAAGCGTCTTCAGCAATGCCTTCATTGCAGGCCTGTGCTCCCTCGGCACGGCAATAAGCCTTGAAATCTTCAAGCTTCACCTTGCTTCTCCCTCATGCAGTCCGATCCTCATAGGGCTCTGAGGACGCTTATCAAGCCGCACCCTTTGAAAATGCCTAGAAAAACCCGGCATTTGTCCCGCCGGAAACAATTTTAAAGGCTGAAGCAATATATATAAACGCAAGGTGGACACGCACGAGCACGCGGGATGCTGACGCTGCTCCGAGACATGCAGGATCGCCGTCTTTGATGTCCTGCCGCAATCCTGCTTTTTCGGACGCCGTTTTAGCTCCTCCTGACGCACGCCGAGAGTCCCGCCTTTCTGTGCATCGCGCGCCCCACTGTCAGCTGGCTTAATGAGGAGATAGTGGCAATAATTTTGGCCCTATTGCCACCTGCTGCCGTGAAAAATGTCGACGCTCATGCACGGCTTAGCCCGGCCGAGCTACCATCCATCGTGAATTTTGGCTGCGTCCAAAGCTAAAGCGATATCCGACATGGCCGCGACACTGAAAATAACGTAGTTAACAGAATCATAGATCAGGGACTTGGCGGGGGGTCAGATTGATTATTATCGGTGTAGCGCTGCTGGTCGCAGCCTTTCTTCTGTCTTTCTTCTTCGCGATCGTGCTCTTTCTTTGCATTGCCGAGCCTTCAAGCCCCTCTGAATGGGATTGGACTCAGGAAAGCGATGCGCAGAGGAACAAGAGCTCTATTCTTTGCTTGCTGTAGCCAAATCTCCATGCCGGCCCGACCATGAGGTTGCGACCATCAGTCTGGTTTGGATAGCGTTTTAGCCCAAGCTCCTATTTTCGTGTTTGGTTACCGAAAGCTTGGCTTGCCTGCTATTTGAAGGAGGTGGCTCGGAACATGGAAGCCAGCATAACGCCCTGCTCTTCCTTATCCAGGCGCCCCTCCGACGCCATGCTCACATAGGCCTCAGCAAGCGCCGTGCGTGCATCAGCGTCGAGCGCCAGATGATGTTCGGTGTAGGCAAGGCGGATCAGGATGCTTGTCCCCCAGGCGCACATGGAAAATATGAGCAGGGTTGCCGTCGCACCGAATATAAAGCGATAGCCGGCCATTTCTGCGCCATGCTCGCCCGTGATTATTCCAGCGCTGCGAAAGAGAAGACTGGCGGCTAGAATGCTGATGCAAAGCGTGCCAATGGCAGCGACCATCGCCCATTTCCCGAGCCGGCCCCGCGCAGCACGATGAATTTCGGCCCTCCGCTCCCAGATATGCGTCGTATCAGGAATTTTAAGCCGCTGGTCATACAGCGCCATAGCGCGAGCCCATTGCGCCGACCGATCAGCCTCCGCCTGAACCATTTCGCGTTTAACATCTTCAAGACGCTTAGCATTTTCCAGCGCTATGCCTTCAAAATTGCGGGCTTCGTGGGAGATACGCTTGATATCGTCTAGTTCCCGCCGCGCCTGGCCTATTACCTCAGTCAGCCCGGAAAGATCCGGCGCTTGCTGGGGCTCGGCAAGCTGTTGCGGCTGAGGCATCTTCTGCGGCTGCAGGACTGGCTGCGGCTGGGCCGCAACCGCTTGCGCCGCTCGGCCTAAAATCGGCGCGGGGCGGTGATCATGGGCGGTCGGTGTGCCAGATACGATATTGAAAGTGCCGAACATCTGCTGGGTACTGACGAGGCGGGGTTGCCCGACAGGCAGATTTGGCACGACAGGCTCAGACACAATGAGTGGCTCTGCCTGCGCTTCCAAATTTGAGATGATCCTTTGGGCGGCATCTATGTCATTGTCTGACATTGCGCCGAGCAGCTCCTGACCGGCTTGGGAAGACACGAGAATCGGCGTGATCCTCTTTCGTGCGGACAGAACGCGGTTGTCCGCGTCGTTCACGCCAGCTTCGATCAGATATTCTGAGATCTCGCCGCTAAATTCAATCAGGCGCGATGAAAGCTCAGCGGCGACCTCGGTCCAAACGCCCGCACCGGCAATAGCGCCTTGTTTGAGCCACTCACGCCCCTCATGCCGCATGCTTTCGCTGAACGCGCGCAGATCAGAATATTCTCGGACGCCGCCTCGAATTGTCCCAAAGTCAACGAACATATCGACCCTTTCCGTTCGTGGCGCTGGTCAAGCAGCGGACCTAACGTGACACAAAACACGTGCAGTAAATGTCTCACAAAACCTAAAAAATGGCAGATTTGCTAATTACAGCGCACAGTCAACAGCGTTAAGCTCTTTTAACGGAACTGTCCCAATCTCACGCGCAATAGCTGAACCTTTAATGGCCCTTCTCGCATGATCACTCCCGGTCGACGGCCGCATTAGTCATCGACCATTGCTTCGGGGAATGGGCGGGATGACAATCCTAACAGACCGTAGGACCGCGGGATTCCAAAACGGCTGCCGTCGCTCGGATAATGCCTAATGAGAGGCGTGTTTCATTCGCAGTCTCGCGAAGAAGCCAGGCTTTTGATCGCTTGGGTCTGTCGCCTCTTCCGGCAAAATAATGGAATATTCGACCTCAAGAGTGGCGCTGTCGCGAACGCGTCTGACGACATAGCCAACCGCCTGCAGCTCATCGACCAGGTCCAGCGTCGCATTTGCCGATGCGCGCCGACTTTCCCAAAGATCCCCATCCAATTCACGCATTTTGTCTAACCATCATCTTCTGAGTCGTGCTGGCTCTAACCTAGCCCAACGCCAAGCGCTCGCCAATGGACTGGCTTGGATTTACGAGAGATGCCGCCTGTCAGATATTCTGATTTTTATCAGTCCCTCCGCGTTCTGTAAAAAAGGGATATTTGGTCATGTGCCACAAATCAGTTTCTCATTCTGTGAAGTCGTTTTTTCATGTTGATGACCGGGCTTTGGTCGGAAATCGGGATCCGTCATGCTGACGCATGCCCCCTGCCGGCCGCCTCTCGCCTTTCCCTACGGTACGACGACCGCTGCGCGATGGGCAGCAATCCCTATCGTCAAGATAGGCCAATCCCAGCCGGTAGAGGTCGGTTCCTTTCACAACAGGACCGATTAGCCGGCTTTCGAGCATAATAAGAGTATCGCAATCGATAAAGGCATGCGGCGTCTCTACGATCGCTAGCCCTGAAAGAATGCGGCAACAGTCGCGAAGCGTGCCGACGTGAGGCCGTGCCTCGTTCCTGCTGATGGCAAGGGACGCCGACGCGTCCCACGGAATATTACTGATAGCGAGCATTATGCCTCCCTGAAGTTTGCGACCCAGGGCTGGTGCAAGCTACTGCCCCTCAAAAGACCAAGCAATCGCTCGATATGGAGTTTTCTTCGCCTCGGCGCGTCAACTGATCCGTTGGGCAAATTAATGGCTCATTAACCCAAATGTTATGAACTGCGGCGGCCTGCTCTCTGCAATGCCCAGTGACCTGCGCTCGACATCTTCGCCATCAGATAATGTTCAGGGATCAGATTTAAGAAGGCGGAAGAGCAGCGTCACCATGAAAGCATGGCCATGAAACGGTCCTGCAATCGCATTGCCTGGAGGATGCGGGAGATTCAAAAATCCCTCTTAGCCACTCCGTGCGACCAAAGCGCCCGGGTTTTACAAGGGCGCCCATCTCGGCTAGGCACCATGAGATGAATACAAAACCTGACATTGGCTGGAAAGAGTTCAGCATAAGGATATTCGATTTGATCCGATGGCCCGCCGCCTTTCTGGCTGTAGCCATACTATTACGAGCCCCGATCGGACGTCTTGTGGATGCAGTCGCATTGGCCTTGCACGGTCAGTAGGATCATGCTTTATCCGCGGGGCTGCGGCTAAGCGATACTCGCCATTCTCAATTTCAATCTTGTCACTGCTATTAGTGCCGACGACCCTTATCGCCTGAGCGGCCCAATCAAGCGGCATCATCGGGAGCTCCCAGTTGCGACCCCGAAGGGCGCCCGAATCACTTTCACCTTGATCATGCCAAAAGAATAAGTTTTCGCTAGCGAAATTAGCGGCTGACATTCGATTGTTTCAGCGCCGCGAATAGCTTTGCCTGCGTTGCGAGTCTCACGCGGCAACGGCCCTTGCGACAGCGATAGAAGATGGTGCTAAGAAAATTGCTTTCGTTCATCCGTTTCTCGGCATTCAACATCGAGCGAAGGCAAAGATACTCGGCCTGGGCTCCAGAAGGATCGCAGCACTCTCGGCAAGAATGGGGCAAAATTGCGGCTTCATACGCCCTATAGCCATGCAGCATGCTTTCTAGTTTGAATAATTTTTCACTCGGCGTCTCCTCGGGGTGTCGCAGATAACGATCGCTTCACTCTTCCTCTCTAGAGACCATGCCTTGGGGATCGATGAGGGAGAAATGTCATGGCGAGCCGCGCACATGACACGAAGAATGTCGTTCAGTTTTTTCGAGATCTTCAGGCGTTAAAGCGCCCACGCCAATGGTCTCCGGATCTTTTCGCGCGCACGGCGAAAGGCGCATTGCATATGCGAGCGTCGCTGGCTGCCTTGCCTAAGGTGACGATACAGCTCAGCGACCAGCAAGCCGGTACGGAGCTTGGCGCCTACCTCAGGACCAAGATCATTGGCGTACGCACCCAAAGGGCCGTGTCGCTGTTGCAGCTGCCTGACGTCCCAGCTGATTATCTCAAGGGTCGCTATCGCGAACGCCTCAGGACCAACATTTCTAAGGCAAATAGTCTGAGCGTAAAATGTGCTCCCATCGACGCGGTCGCTTTTCAGCAACTTGCGGGCGGCTCGTACGTCGCTGGCGCCAACATCAAATATCTTGACCTTCTCCTTGCCGAGCCGATGACGCCTGCCATGGAACATTGGGTGGGATTTGACGCCGATGCTCAGCCTATTGCCTTTGCCCGAGTTCAGATTGACGGTCAAACTGCGTGGCTCAAATGCATGGTTGCAATCAGTGACGATCCCCGCTCGGTGGTCCGCTATAAATTATCCGCTGATATATTCATGAGCTTGGCTGAACGTGGGATCAAATATGTCATCGCGGGTTCCGTCATCGACCTCGCAGACGGTCTGGCACATTTTCAGCATTTGCTGGGTTTTCGTCCGACTCAGGTCGAGCTTCTCGCTGCCGATTGACGTCGGCTGAGATTGCCCTGGAAACTCTGTTATTCCCGCACGCAAGCGGCGCGGCAGGGTTAATTCAATAGCAACGGAGAGCTGGTAGTGCGAGGCTTCACGTTGGAGCGGTGGATGGCCCTGTATCTGAGCGAAGATGATCTAGATGAAATCGACGCCTGGACCTTGTCTTTGGTCGCCGATTGTCGCGCGGATCTCCGCTTAGCGCAGGAGGCTCGCCGCTGTATCTCCCATATCGTCAAAGCCGCGGCCGAGGATAATGGACAACTGATCTCCTATATTCGTGCCGATCGAGAGAAGCGACAGGTCTAAGGGCCAAAGCCGTGGCGACCTATTCTCGCGGGGAAAGCCGAAGCTGAGGGTTCTGCTTGGTGCGCATAGTTTGTGTCGTGCATCGATATTCCCGCATGATTGAAATTTTGGCTTGAACGCGATTATAGATTTTGACAATATTTCTGCCTCGCGGACCGGGCATGCCCGGTGGCTTCCCCCGGCGCCTAACCCTGGGTCACTGATGTTGTTCAAAAAGTGTTTCCATCGCTAACTAGTAGCATTTGGCATTGGTGAATGAGCCAGTACGAGGCTTTTGAAGCTGTCCATTACAGCGCGGATAGGGATCACTGACGGCAACGTCGGACCGACGATTTAGGGATCAAAATTCCACTAGATCCAACTTTTTATCAGTCAAATTTTGACAATAGGAAAAGTTGGAAGAATTATCCTCAATCGCTGGTAAGCTGCAGAAGCGTTCCATGCTACCAATCTCAGTCATAATACCGACTTTAAACAGAGCAAATTATCTTAGAAGATCTTTGTTAAGCGTTATAAATCAGGAGGGCGTTGATTTTGAAATAATCATCGTTGACGATTTTTCTCAAGATGACAGCTATGATCGCATATCAGATTTACTTGACGATCGAATAAGATATGTTCGCCTTGAAGCGTCAGTTGGTGCAGCGCAAGCCCGCAATGTCGGGGCAGCCCAAGCGCGAGGAAAATATCTTGCCTTCCAGGATAGCGACGATGTTTGGTTGCCGGGGAAACTCATAGCGCAATTTCAGGCGTTGGAAGCAGGGAAGCCGAATGAGGTACTTAATTTCTGTAGTCATCAAAGAGTGATAGGTACCGATCAAGTCACCATTCCCAGCAAGGCCACTCAACAGAAATCTGGAGATATATTTGAGGAGCTTCTGAAAGAAAATTTTATTAGTACGCAGACAATACTGGTTAGAAGACAGATTTTTGAGGAAATTGGTGGCTTTGATCCGATCCTTCCGCGGTATCAAGACTGGGACATGGCATTGCGATTATCCGCGCAATACAATGTGCAATTTCTACCAGCCATTTTTGTAGTTGTGTATGATACGCCTGGAAATCTTACGAGCCGCACTGATAACCACTTGCAATCGAAATTGTCAGTTATCTCGAAATGGCGTAAAGATCCTCGATTTGACAAATCATTATTAGCATTTCATTTGTATTTTTTAGCTTTAGAGGCATTTGATAAAGGTTTTTTTCTACAGGCGCGTGAACTGTCGCTCGAATCTGCGACGCTCTCACCTAAAAAAGCCAGAAGCTGGTTGCTATTCGCCAAATCATGGATATTTTCGTTCAGTTCCACATAGTCGAAGGTTTGCAAACGAACCATCGTCGTAATCAGGAATAAGCCACCATACTAAAATCATGACGGCATACTGGTGCCTAATATTAAATTGAAATATTCCTTAATTTGGCCTGACAGAGCAGCGTACTTAACGCACTGGCCACAACTGATAAAATTACTGCGGCAGCTTTGGGGTTAGCCGTAACAAACGCCTGATAAGATTGGGCCTTGCCCATAGTTGCAGCTTCCTTTTCGTGGCCGCCCTTTGAAGGTCTCGCGTAAATGACCGCAACTGCCTGTCATTAAGGACAACAGAAACTTGCTGAGCCTTGCCGTCGTAAAACTGGCTTCGCTCCGTTGCAATCTGAAGAATAATTACGCATCCATGCGCAGCGTCGGTACGCTTCCAACCGACAAGCCCGCCTGTTATCGGCAGTTGCATACGATTTATCTCTTTCCTTTGTGATATAACGACATAAAGGGACAACTTAATGCCGAAAATAAAGATTTGTATTTACATTAATAGTAACACGAAAAACTCATAAATCTGCTGTCGTCTAGAAAAATTTCTAAACTGATATGCCGGTTTGTGAAATATTATTAATAATTTAAACGAAATTTTTGCTCTACATTCTTCGATACGCCGAGTGGAGAGCTTATTTTTAAAACTCTACAGTCATATTGCAATTATAGTCTTTATCGAGGGAAATTCAAACTTCCTGATTTGCCCGGGGCGCTAGGCGGTAGCCCGAGCCAAGAGGCGGACAGATCATATTGTGAGCAGTTGCAGCAAATCGGTGCCGCCTGTAATGTATCGGCATATATCACCTTGGTAGGGGTCTGGTCGAACGAACGAGACGCAGTTCAAACATCGAATGCGGGAAATTTGGTTAACATTGCATTTTACCTCGCGCTTTTGACATAATCGGCTATCTCAGATTGACGCGTATTTATACGCAAACAGGAAGCGTACATGACATTTTTAACGCCGAAGCCGCCGGAAATTGGAGCAAAGTTGGGGTCGCTTCCATCTACTGCTGATGGCGGTTTGATTGACTTCGGAGCAGCATGGCTCGCCTTCCGGAGGCGTTGGGTCGCTTTTGCAACCGTTTTTGGCATCGTGATGCTTGGTGCAATCACCGCTTATGTTCTTGTGCCTCGGCGCTACACAGCAACGGCGCAGGTCGTGGTTAAGACTGGCAGAGAGCGCATAGTTTCCCAGGAGGTGGTTTCGCCCCAAACGCCTGATACATATGCCGTAGATACAGCCGTGCAGATTATTCAGTCACCAGCCCTTGCGAGCATAGTGGCGAAGAGGCTTGGCTTGGGCAGTGATCCGGATTTCATGCCGCCCACTAAGGAGATACCGCTGACTCCAGAACAGGCTAATGGCGTCGCTACAGGTCTGGTGACCTCGGGCTTGACTGCCAGCAGGTCAGGCATGGCATTCGTTATCAACGTCAATTTCACGGCCAGGGATCCCGTGATCGCGGCCAAGGTCGCGAACGAGCTTGTAAAGGTCTATGCTGACGATCAGCTTCGATCGAAGTTGATCGCTACCCAACAAGCTAGCGGCTTCCTGCATGGGAAACTGGACGGACTTCGCGACAAAGCCGTGCGTGCAGAAGCTGAGTTGGCAAAATTCAAATCTAGCCATCCGCTTTTGAGCTCGACTGATGACCAGAATATTTCTCAGCAGCAACTCGCGTCTATGTCTGCGTCCCTAAGTGCCGCGAGGGCTGAATATGCAGGCGTCTCTGCCGAACTTCAAAAGGCTAGGAGCCTCGCTTCGTCAGGCGACTATGCACCACAGGATTCTGCTGCTGGATCCCAGGCAAACGGATCACCTGACGGGCTGAATTCGGGTGGGGGCCTCTGGGGCCAAGAGGCCGTATTGAGTCGCCGCCTTGCAGAACTAGAAACCAGTGTTGGCCCTAATCACCCCTCATTAATTGCCGTAAGATCGGAACTTGCGGCAATAAGATCGCGCGTCCGCGCGGCAGGCAGCCGCTCTGTAGGCGAGATTGAAGCTCGAGAAAAGGCTGCCGCCAGCCGCGTAGCATCGCTACAGGCCAGCGTTGATAGTTTGTCGGCAGCGCTCAACAGCAATAATAATGCCAAGGCCACGCAAAGTGAACTGGTTAGGGAAGCAAATACTGTCGCGGGAACTTATGAGGACTATTTGCGGCGCTACCGCGAGTCTAGCGCGCAAGAAGGATCGCAGAGCGCTGATGTGCGTATTCTCACCTTGGCCGGCATACCCGGAGGCGCAAGCTTTCCTTCCCCCCTGACTTTTGCCGCTGCCGGGCTAGTTATTGGTATGCTTCTCGGCACTGCAGTGATTTTTCTTCTCGAGCTTCTCGAAAAAGGCATCAGGACGTCGGCAGACGTCGAAAAGATATTCGGATTGCGTACGCTAGCCGCCGTGCCAAGCTATTCATCAACTCTCGACCCGGAAGAAAAGAAGAGAAATAGTGAGTTCGATCCGCGGGTTGTTATCGATCGGCCTTTTTCCGCATTCACCGAGAGCTTTAGAATGCTCCTTGCGTCTTTGCATCAGGTCACGAACGTGAAGCCATACCAGGTGGTCGCGGTGACATCTGCCCTTCCGGGCGAAGGCAAGTCAACAAGCGCAATCTGCTTGGCACGGGTAGCAGCTCAAACCGGATTGCGAACACTCCTAATCGATTGCGACACCCGTCGACCTGACAGAGGCCCCGCTTCGCAGAACGCGCCTCGAGGCTTGCTAGAAGTACTGGCAGGGACCTGTTCATTGAAGCAGGCGGTCATCCAGGACTCCATCTCATCTGCGTATTTCTTGCCGATTTCCACGCAGGCCGTGGGTGTAAATGACGTTCTGACGAACGCCTCAATGGACGGATTACTCTCGGAACTGCGGAAGCTTTTTGATTTCATCATCATCGACACCGCCCCGGTGCTAGCAATCGCCGAAACCCGCGTTTTGGTTACAAAAGCTGATTGCGTCCTTTATCTTGTTCGGTGGGGCGACACTCCGGGAAGTGCTTCAGTTGCCGGTGCGAAGATGCTTGAGGAGTCAGGCGCAAATGTAGCGGGCGTCGTTCTAACTCAAGTCGACCTTAACACCCAAGAAAAATGGACAAAATCCGACCCGAGCGCTTATTATAAGAAATATAAAAAATATTATACTCAATAGATTTTAGACAAATTTGAATTTGATCATTTCGATTTGGCGAATGCCGAAGCCTTGGTCACATATTTGAACGCAGAATATTTGGCTAACGCCCCCGTTGCTTTCCGCGCATGCTAATTATTGCGAAACAGAAATCGCCTCTTGTCGAATTATCTAACTGAGCACCCAGGCCCGACTTTCAACTCACCTGCCCCCAGCAATATAGGCGTTCCGGAAGGGACCTTGAAATCACATGAAGCAACCTCGATAATCCATGTCCCGCCCTCAACAACAAAGACCGGTGACTTATTCCTGCTGACCGCAACGAGCCTATCAATGTGCATCGTCTGGACAAGGCCCGGACTTCCAAGCAGCTGAATATGGGCACTGGCGCCACTCCCCGGTTGGCCGGGATCAATACTGGTCAAAGTGCCGTGACTCTGGTTGGCCCAAAATTTGAAATTGCGGCGATTTCCTTCACTTATGACGCGATCCAGATGCGCCGTAGAACTTTTAATGTCGAAACCTGCGTCCGAGTTCCAGCCACCATAGCTGTCTTCGATAACGACATTTCGGTATCCCCTCTCCACAGCAAATGCGTCGCCATTCTCAAATTTGTTTGTTTCGAATTTTGATCTAATACCTTTAATGTAAGCACGTCTGATAATCGTGTTATTCCCTGTATCGGTTGGCGTCTTGCCCGACAGTGCGATTCCTTCAGGCACTTTACCAGTCTCGGTATTGGGCCGTTCTGCATCAACATAAACATCCTCAATCAACACACTCGAGAAAGGGCCGCGCAACAGAAGAAATCCTGCGCCGTTATTTGTGGCACGAACTCGGCGCACAGTCAGCCTATCAATGAGATCTGACCATTTATAAGCGCGATACAAGAACGTAGATCCGTCGAGCGTGATATCTTCGAAACTGACCGATCCAACTGAACGATCGCCCTTAACCTTGCTTACCACGCCAAGATTGCTCACCGACTTAGAGATGCTCCCATCTTTCCCGAACCGAACTGTAGATCCAAGGCGTCGGACACTTTTCGCCGCAGGTGCGGGGGCAGCAATGGTTCTTAGCAAAGCCAATGCTGCGTCCGTCTCTGCATGGGCTGGGGTTTGACCGCTCATCACCATCAGACAGGCGAAACCGATGCGCTCGTGCAATTTCATTGACAATTCCCACTCATGCTTTCTCAAAACGTGAATCTGCCGTTTAGCCACAGTCCATCGCAGACCTGGTAACATACCAAACCGTCGCTCGATATCTTGGATTGTATTGCTTACAAGCACCACTTCCAAACCCTCCACCAAGGTAATGCAGGTACCAGAGCCAGAGCGGTAGCTAGACGAGGTAACCGGCGTTATGCCACACTTGAGGCCCTATTGAGTTTCCTGGCGCGAACACTCTAAAGATCTGAAAATCGCCAGCTTGAAGGGGCACGCCAAATTGTTTGAAATCAGTATCATAATGGCATGCTATAATTCTGCGCGTCACCTCAGTCGCGCGGTATCAAGCGTGAAGCAGCAAAGCCTGGGGAATTGGGAGCTCATTGTCGTTGATGACGCTTCAGCCGATGAAACCGCAGAGGTCGTGGAGGCCTTGGCTGCAGAAGATTCACGTATTAAATTTGTGAAACTCACAACAAATAGCGGCCCGAGTGTGGCAAGAAACGCGGGCTTGGAAATTGCCACCGGTAGATGGATTGCCATACTTGATTCTGACGACGCGTTTGAGCCTAAGCGGCTAGAAACGTTAATTCAAATGGGCGAACATCTTACATTAGACATGGTTTTTGACAACCTCAGTTACTTTGACGATGCTGCTGGTATACAAACCGGAACGGCTCTACCGCGCGACGGAGACACGCTTTCGGTAGGCCTTCAATGGCTCATCCACAGCGAGCGACCGTCGACGAAATTTAAAGTCGGCTTTCTCAAGCCTATCATCAGAAGGGATTTTCTTGTTCGTAGCGGAATACGCTACAGTTCAGAATACAGATTTGCGGAAGATTTTGATCTTTATGCTCGATTAATGCTGGAAAAAGCGAAAGCACTCTACACCTCTCAACCCCTTTACATCTATACTACCCAGATCGGAAAGAAAAGCAGAAGCAAGTCCAGCGGTACGCGAACTGTATTTAATCCAGGATTGAGAGTGCATATAGCAGAAAGACTCATTGCGGATTATGGTGAAACGATTGGTAAACCGGAACAAGACCTGCTTACGCAACTCAAAGCGTGGCAGGTTCTTTATTCCGATGTTCATGAGATGGCGCGAAGGCGGCATAGTTGGGATTTGATTGGATTTGCGTCAATCGGGATAGCCAATCCGGCAGCGATAGCACACTATCTGTCGACAACGCGCGTCGCAAAGTCTGCTCGGAAGCTTTTCCGTTCGCGTGCTGAAGGGATCACACGTCATGTTTCTTAACAGCGCGCAGAATGAGCGCCTCGTGTATAGCTTCCCCGCGCGGACAAACTTAGCCGAGAATCCCTACAATTCGATCTTCTCTGAAAATATGGAGAGGATGGGATGGATTGTTAAGGACGCAACTATTTTCGAGTCTATCTTCGGACGCCCCGCCATCGTCCATCTCCATTGGCCTCAAGCCACAACCTCTGGCAAGATCACTACGGTATTGCGCCGTATTGTGACGCTTTTCGCCATGCTCTTAGTCCAGAGGTTCAAGGGCGCCCGCATTGTATGGACAGTGCATAACGTTAATGCTCACGATGCGGTAAGACCAAGGCTGGAAAAGGCACTTATGAGTATCGTCACAAGGCTGCTAGACGGTTTGGTTTTTCTAAATAAGTATAGCCGCGAAGAAGCGATCAAACGCTATCCAAGACTCCAACCCCTTCCCCTCGCGCAAGTCGCGCATGGAGTCTACGGGACCAGCTACCCCCCTCCACCTGACAAACAGTCCGCACGTGAGGAATGGGGCCTTTCTGGCGATGACACGGTGGTTGGCTTTATAGGTGATATCAAAGCGTACAAGGGCTTACATAGTCTTCTCGATGCAGCTTCATCTGTAACGCCTGGTCTGTTACACACATTCATAGCTGGGCGCTTTAAGGACGCCCATTATGCTGCTCACATAAAACGCACGATGAACTTTATGCTCGGAAAGGGGCATAAGATAACTTTATTAGAACGGCGCCTTTCCGACGGCGAAATGATGTCAGCAATGGCTGCTTCCGATGTCATCGCCTTTCCATATTCCTCATCTTATAATTCTGGACTTGCACTGCTAGCGGCAGAAAAGGGCTTTCCTATAATCATGTCCAACAATCCTGCATTTGCCGAGCTCGTCGAGCAAATTGGGCAAGAGCGCGCTCAGACGTTCGAATGCCTGGGTGGAGAAATGTTACTTGCTGTCGCAAACCGTTATCGGGGAAAAGAAGCTACGCAATCAAAAAACTTCATGGAGCACAACGACTGGGCGAGAATTTCCGCTGCGATCGATCAGCTATATAGAATTCTGTTGAACAATCGATTAGTCACCCACCTACCCTCAATATCGCGCCGTGATCAAACCGCCCTTCAATCTGAGGAAATGTCGCGTAAAAGGTATGATTAACACCCGACTCCGACCCTCTTGTCCGAATTACGATTGTAGTCGATGAGGGGCGAGCACTTGCAATAGAGATTGACTGCAAAGTATGGACGCAAACGCACTCGCGGAAGGTGCTGCTCTACCCTTATTCGCGCAGGGCGCGGGTCTAGTTGTATTGTGCTTAATATTATTATATTCCCTATCAAAGTGCCATTCTCCATCGGCTAGATTTCTGATTATTGTGATTTGGGCACGATTTGTTCTTTCGGCATTCCACAATTTAACTTTTGTTAAAATACTTCCTGGACTATCCATTAATTCGATTTCGTCAGTAGCGGTTGTTGCCATTGGACTAGTAATCATAAAGAGGCGATCGCTATTTAATATAATGACCATCGCAATTCTTCCATATTTAGTTGTCTTGGCGGTTAGCGCAGTCGTGAACAACTTATTAGTAAGTAGTATCGATGATATTATAAAAATAATGTATCTCATTATTATTGTCTCCCATGTGCATGAGATTGTTATCTTTGAAGATTACAAGAAATTCAGTAACTATGTTTTACTCAGCTTTTCGCCGCTGATTGTTTACCAGTTGATTTCCATAGTCTTGGGAGTGAAAAAAGCAGGCGAAAGCGACGGATCGGTCTCTTATATTGGCGGCTATAATCACGAGGCGGCATTTTCTGTAGGCCTCATGGGCATGATTGTCGCTGCTGCCCTTGGTGAAGGGATCCCAACAATAAAGCGCATTGGAGTGCTAATTCTCGGCATCATCGGAATCCTTCTTGCCAACTATCGCACGACGATTCTGGCTTCTAGCCCAATTATTATTTTCATGCTGGGTAGCGCAGTAATATCCACACTTCCTAGACATCTTCGGGGGATTTTCCTGATGAGTGGCGGAATTTCTGCAGTTCTTCTTTTGTCAGCCGCAATTTCCACTTCTGACCGACTTGCTGACTTGCCCGCCGCCGTTGAGCTTGTTGCATCTGGCATATCATCACCCGACACAATTACGGGCGAGCAAAAGAAATTATTGTCGGGTCGACTGTACCTATGGAGCGAATATATCTACCAATGGAGAATATCGGACAGCGTTCATCAGCTTTTTGGCTTTGGTCCTGGGTCTTGGGAAAAATACTTTCCGATTTATGCTCATAATACATTCGTGAACGGCATATTTGAGCTCGGTATTTTAGGACTTATCTGCCTTTTTGTAATATTTTTGTCTGCGGCTCTCATTGGCTTATCAACATATCGCAGCTACACAATTAAGCTTCTATTGGCTCAGTTGTCATTTTTTATTCTAAATCTTTCCACCATGCCTATGTGGCAGATCGAGGGGCTTATCGCATTCGCCTTGATACTCGGATGGTCTGTCGCCCATTTTTCCGCTCGCAAATATATTGAAGCTGCCCTCTCCAGAGAGCGGGTGTTAGCGTCGAGTAAACGACCCCAATAAATCTAAGTGGACTGCATCGGCTCAGTTGGCCTAGGAAAGTCGAATTCTTCTTTCTCCACCGATTTCACAGGCCGCCTGATGCGTATGGATCCACCGTAGCCTACCATATACCTTGTTGAATTTTTTGAATTAGCGCTATAACTCGTGACGCGCGGTCCTATCATAAAGCCATCGTTTTGGCGGAGCCTGTTGTAAAATATCCGGCCAAGCTGATGCAAAAACACAGGTGCTTGGTGATCGAGAGACAACCTACGTCATTTTCAGTCGTTATACCGCTCTATAATAAAGGTCCGCATATATCGGACGCAATTGAGAGCGTGCTCTCTCAGGAGTTAGCGCCTACAGAAATTATTATTGTCGATGATGCCTCAACCGATGGCGGCCGTGAGATCGCCGAATCAATAAAAGACTCGCGAATAAAGGTTTTCAGCAGAACGAACCCAGGCCCAGGCGGATATGCCGCACGAAACTTAGGAATACAGCAGGCACTTGGCGAATGGATAGCGTTTTTAGATGGAGACGATGTCTGGAAGCCGAATCATTTAAAGAAACTAGATGAAGCGATCAGGCTTGCGGATAGCGATGTAATATGCGCATTCTCCCGCTTTCAAGTAATGGAGAATGGAAAATCTAGGGCTTATGAGGTCTCGCCTAAGCTTTTAATAGCGCCCCAACCTTTATCCGCTGACAAGATAATTGCGGCTTGGTTGGATACGCGCAAATGCCCGCTATGGACCGGAGCTGTCGCCCTCCGCAAAGACAAAGCCTTGGAGGCCGGCCTATTTCCAGAGGGGCAAGCCCGTCGAGGTGGTGATAAAGACCTTTGGCTGCGGGTAATCCTAATGGGTGGCACAGCATTTTCACCTTCTTTCACGTCTGAATTTCATCAAGACACTGTAAATCGCGTTTCAAACAGCACCGCATTCCATGAGCCTCCAATCATCGCAAAGTCTATTCGAATAGCTTTGCAAAACACACAAGATAGCTCGAAAAATTTGTTACGACGCCTTCTCAATCAAGAAGTATCGCTCTACGTTAGGCGATCAGCAGCGACGGGAAATCCCGTCGGTTTAAAATTCTTAAAAGAGTTATATTATCCAGAGGGATTGTCACAAATTTTCACGTTTGCCATCCTTGACATAATTTCTTTCCCCATATCGATGATCAGGGCACTAGGAATAGCGCGCAAGTAGCACATCTAATTTCTGCCGTTTGTGTACCAGTCTGAGCAAGTCACTGCCCAAAGTTCATGATACTATTTTTCGCGTTGATGCAGCCAATATCGTGCTTTGCGACCGCCCCCTAGAGCCCAATACCGACAACCGTGGCTCCACATGACGCGGGTCTTTACTTAGAGCCAATGGAGCAATAGAGAATTTATCTAGGGGCTGCGCATTGGGATTTCCCTGCGCATTTGGGGGTTGAGTATGAGTGCAGGCGCAAGCAAAAGCCGCGTCTTCGTCACGGGACTTAGGGGCATACCCGATGTAATGGGAGGCGTTGAAACTCATTGCCACGAGATATATACTCGAATCACCGATCGAAATCCAAGTTTATCTCTTACTATTATAGGAAGATCGAATTATGTTGGAAAGAGAGCGTATGTCTATCGCGATATATGCATCGTTCCTCTGCCCACTATTTCTTCCGTCTATTTCGAGGCAATTGCCTCTACTTTCCTGAGCGTTGTCTACGCTTGGCGCCATAAGGCTGATATCTTACATATTCACGCGCTTGGTCCAGCGCTACTTACTCCCCTTGCAAGAGTTTTAGGTATGCAAGTGGTGGTCACACATCATGGAGAAGATTTTGCGCGAGAGAAGTGGGGGCCGATATCGCGCTTCATGCTACGTCTCGGAGAAAGGTTTGCGCTAACCTTCGCTCACCGTGTCATCGCAGTCTCACCTTCAATCGCCAGCCGATTGAAGCTTGAATATAAGCAAGGGTGCAACAAAGTCGAATATATTCCGAACGGAGCGCCAGACTTTCGCAACCATTTGGGATCACCCGAAAGGGTTGTGAATAGCTTGGGTTTAGAAAGAAATGGTTTTTTCCTGGGTGTTGGTCGGCTGGTACCTGAGAAAGAGTTTCACACGCTCATTGATGCCTTTATAAAGGCAAGGCAAGAGCTGCCGGGCATGAAGCTTGTGATTGCGGGCGATACCGACTTTCCATCTTCATATGCAGATCATCTAAGAAATCGCTCTGACGATACAATAATTTTTCTAGGAAAGCAGAAAAGTCCGACATTGGCGGCGCTATACCATTGTAGCCGTTGTTTTATTTTGCCATCATCACATGAGGCGCTCGCAATTGTAGCGCTTGAAGCGGTGGCCTGCGGTGCCACCATAATTGCGAGCGACATTCCCGCAAACCGCAATTTTGCGCTGCCAAACGAATGCTATTTCCCACTCGGCGATGCTGATCAATTGGCATCTTTGTTGAAAAACGTGCCAGTTTTTCCATCACAAGCGCAGACAGCAATGTTGAAAGCATTCGACTGGGACCACTCTGCTTCTCAGACGCTGCAAGTCTACATGGAAATAGCAGTTCAAACGGAAGCGGCAGAAAGCGCAATTTCTTCCGCAGAAAATTCTCAGTTTATTTAACAATGCTCAATCGGCAACCTAATTTCGAAGGCTGCAATGGTACCGTCCGGATTGCATTTGTCATCAATTCCGTAGGACGTGGGGGGGCCGAGCCATCCATGTTTCGTATTATCGAACATCTCGTTGCGCGCCGCTATCCCGCTGAATTTCATTTAATCCTGCTTGACCGGTTGGAGGAGGCTCGACCGACTCCTGAAGGAATTTCGAAACATGTCTTAAATTCTCGAGGATCACTATCTAGAAGCTTAAGAGAACTAAGTCACATTATCAAAGAAATAAGACCGCAGCTTGTGGTAAGCTTTCTGGTCAGGGCGAATATCTGCAACGCTATTTTATCAAGACTTCATTCCTACAGCGCCATAATCTGCGAGCGCATGCATCTTACGTCTCACCTTGAAATAAATCATAGAGGTTTCAGGCTTTTTCTGAGCAATTTCGTGGTACGTGTCTCATACCCACTGGCAAATCTGGTGATAGGTGTCTCTAACGGAGTGACAATGGATTTGATCGACAAGTTTGGTGTTAAGCCCAAAAGTGCACTGACTTTGTTTAATTTTTATGATTTAGATCAGATTCGAATGGCATCATTAGAAGAGCCGGAAATTTTCTTGCCAGAAGACTTCATTGTTAGCGTCGGACGGCTCGTGCGTAATAAAAATTTCTCGCAACTGATCACGGCCCTTGCGGATTCTTCGTGTAAAGAGCATCTCATAATATTAGGAGAGGGCGAGGAGCGTGCCGCCCTTCAGGAGCTCATTGAAGCACTGAATCTCGCTGACCGAGTTACTATGGTAGGGCATGTTAAAAACCCTGCTGCGATAGTCAGACGAGCCAAGTACTTTATTTCTTCGTCCCTGAATGAAGGGTTTCCTAATGCAATGGTCGAAGCCATGACTCTTGGTGTACCTATCGTTGCCTCGAATTGCCCCTCTGGACCGGCCGAAATATTGGATGGTAACGCCACTGTTCTGGTGAAAGGCGCAACGAGGGCAAAATATGGTGTGCTTTTAGAGACTGACTCGATAACTGCTATTCAAGCAGCAATGGCCATCATGTCGGACAGTGAAGAGCGTCTTCGTTTTGCCACTGCAGCAAGCCGCCGCGCGATGGACTTCGGCGGACTAGAAATTCTGGAAACCTATGAGCAGATATTTAGAAAGTTACTGACCGAAAATCCTCAATCTGGCAAAGCTAGTTGAAGATAGATAGGTACGTCAGGCTCAAATACTTTCAAATATTTTATACGGGCCCAATCCTTTTTACCCTCGTTTTTTCCAAGCAGCTTCAGCCAGCAATCTGCATCTTTCTACCGCCGCCTCAGAAACCATACGATTTACGTAGCCCGTTGAACCCCTGCTTGAAATTTGTCGCGCGGGCACACCGCCAATCACCGCATTTACTGGCATATTGTTAGTGACCACGGCATTATTCCCTATGATCGAGTAGTCTCCAATTTTGATATTGCCGACTATGCACGCTCCAGCCGCCACCGAACAACCAGCACCAAGAGTAGGAGAGCCCGCTTTTTCGCCTCGATTTACTTGCCCTATAATTGTCATCTGCGCAATATTACAATTCGGACCAATTACCGCATCGCCATTTATGTAAATTCCGCCAAATCTATTTATAAATAAGCCAGGTCCTATTTCAGTATATTCTGGTATGGCTATTCCATACTTATATCTGCATCGAGAGAGTAGAATTTTTAACACAATTGCGAGGTTATATTTTAGAACTAAAGAGGTGCTCGCCCAACCTGTTAGTCGCATAAGTACAGTATATTTAAAGCCTGGCGTAAATAAGAAGTGTCGGACAAATTTAAACCGAGTGTCGGAGTACCGATGAAGATCGGCTTTAATATAAGCAACTACAGCTTTGAAACTTCGAATATTTCCCCGAGTGTGCCTTCGAGACAATTGCGACATATCATCGCTCCCGTCTTTTATTGAGTTAATTTTTTCTTTCATATCCGTCATTTTTACTTACTATATTCCTATATTCTTTTACAATTCCTAATATATATTTTAATTCGATATATCTGCATTGATAGCGCCGATATTTGGTGGCGATATTCATAAACTTAAATTAACCAAATTTTGCTGCGCTGCGCGCTTATTTGACAACGGATGCAATCGCTTGCCAGTACTGGTTGGTTGCTGATTCAACGCCGAAATCGCTGGCCCTCCTTGGCCCCGCTATCGTGCTAGCCACAACACGCTCCTCATCCACAGCCAATCGGATCGCATTAGCCATAGCTTTGATATCGTTCTGAGGCACCAGAATCCCAATATCTCCTACATGCAAACCCGTAATTTCTTCCCGCCTACGATTGAAAAGTATCTCTGACGGGCCGGAGGGGCAATTCGTGGCAACGACAGATTTCCCCAGCGCCAAAGCTTCCACAAGCCCATTGGGAAAGCCTTCAGCGTTTGAGCCACTGAGATAACAAGTTGCCGAAGCCATGATGGGATATGGGTTGGGCACGAACCCTAACATCTGCACTTGTTGGTTGAGTCCTAATGCGTGCACACGGTTTTGAATTGTCTCATATTCCGGCCCCTGCCCAAGTATGACCAAAGGAAGCGCCAGGCCGCTCGTAGCTAACGCCTCTACCAAGAGCATAACATTTTTGGTGTTCGTAAGTCGAGACACCGCAACGGCAAATGGATAATCGAACTTGCGCTCGGAAATTTCTGCAGAGGCCGCAATGATTCTGTTCATATCCACCGGATTTGGGATCGTCAGAAGCTTATCTCTAGGCACCTTAAAGTTGGTCACAAGGTCTTCAGCAATGCCTTCCGACACCGCAATCACTTTATCAGCCGCCGGATAGATCAGACGAACAAGTAATTTGGAAACTGCAGCGGACGGACCGCGCAAGAAATGGCCACTTGTATTCACACGCTCGCTGATGATGGCCCGATGACCCAACATGCGAGCCCCCACGACGGATGCGAAATTAGCCCGCGTGAGAAAAGAAAGCGATACGTCCGGCCGCAAAGTACGAAGCAACCTATGGAGCTCCCTGGTGCTCCGGATCAGGCCGCGTCGACTGTCGAGTTGATGAATCTTGAGCCACTTCGGCGGCGTATATTCGCGCTTTTCGTCGTCCAGCAAAGCCAACGAAAAATCATAGTCATTTGCAAATCTGTGGGATGCGCCAATCAGCTCGAGGAGAACTCGCTCAGCGCCACCTCCGGCAAGGGAGTTTATGACAAACAGAACACGTTTCCGGATGAAGCGATTTGACATGCTAGCGAAACGTTCCCTAGTGCATTAGATCGATCTGGGCAAAATAATTTTGCTTCGCGACATGTAATATGGCTTGCTTATCAGTCTGATATGGCATCAATTGCGTGGATTAGAGGTTAAGGGTATGCTGCAGCGCAACTTAATGCAAGGTCCGGAATTTTTTTCCGATTTCGCGCTCTGGATTGAAGGTCCGGACGTCTAAGATATGATCCCCGTGGAAAAGCTCGCTTCTCGGCCAGATGTTTTGATGATTGGATTGCGGAGCTTTGGCCGCGGACAAGGTGGGGTCGAGGCGCATGTGGAACGACTCTCCGAAGAACTAGATCAGGCTGGCTATGTTGTCGAAGTAGCTGTCCGGACACCGTACTCTGGAAAAAAAGCGACCGCCCGGGGACGTGCGATCCGCATTGTTCCTATATGGTCTCCGAAGGGTCGTGCAACTGAAGCGATTATCCATTCGCTTCTAAGTGTCATCTACGCAGCGGTTCGGAGGCCACGAATTCTCCATGTTCACGCCATTGGCCCATCGTTGATGATTCCGCTTGCGCGCGCCTTCGGCCTTCGAGTTGTTTTTACGCATCACGGCGAAGATTACAATCGAGAGAAATGGGGGCGTATTGCACGAACAGCGCTGAAGTTGGGCGAGCGTTTCGGCGCGCGCTGGGCTAACCGTCGAATTTGCGTTTCACGATCGCTCGCCAGCAACCTTTCTGAAAAATATAAAGTTCAGTTCCGCTATATCCCAAATGGCGTTCAAAGCGCTGTCCGCATCAATTCATCGGAAATACTGAAAAAGCTGGGTCTCTCGTCAGGACGCTATGTACTCCACGTAGGGCGAGTAGTCCCAGAAAAGCGACAAGCCGACCTTATCAGTGCCATTGAGAAGCTGGATGCCCAGGACGTAAAATTGGTTTTGGTTGGCACTCCAGACCATGAAAGCGAATACAGTCGGCATGTTGACGCGTTAGCGTCTCACTCGTCAAGAGTGACGCAGGCTGGCTTCCAATCAGGCCTAGCGCTAGCCGAGTTATATTCGCATGCAGGCTTATTCGCGCTCCCATCGACTCACGAAGGGTTACCAATCGCATTATTGGAAGCAATGTCCTACAGCTGTCGTGTAATTGCCAGTGACATCGATGCGAATCTCAATCTGAGTCTGCCAACGAATTGCTACTTTCCAGTCACGTCAATCGATGCTCTCGTTGAAAAGCTGCAGCATGCTTTCTTCGAAGGAAATGAAGCTTTGGTGGTAGACTGGAGCAAATATCTCGAGACCTTTGATTGGCGTGAAATCGCCTCAAAAACTGGCGAGGTCTATGAAGAAGCGGCGGGCCACCGGACTAACGAGACGAGTTTGTTTAGCGATCAGTTAAAAATAAAACCATGAAAGGCGTCGTCAAGCTCCGTTATTTCGTGGCCCGTATTGAGTGGGACAATTCCCGACGTATTCCTTTGGCCTGAATTGTAGAATTCTCGCGTCGTAAACTGAATTATCGAGATTGGGAAGATCATGATCTATCTCGTTCGAAGGACTAATCTGAACCCTCTCACTTTCTGCGGTGATAATGGAAACGGCTAAATCAATTTCTCTCATCGTTTGTACTAGAAACCGGGCGATGGCGCTGCCTGATTGCCTCGCCACCATTACGGCAGCCGCCGAAGGGGCGCTCGCAATTCTGTCCGAAGTCATCCTCGTGGATAACGGATCATCAGACAATACGCTGGCGTTGCTTCGCAACTGGGCAAGACTGCAAAAATTCAATGTTGTTGTCATTGAAGAACTCAAGCCTGGTCTAGCTAATGCTCGCAACACCGGTTTTCGACAAGCTTTGGGAGAAATTATTGCATGCACTGATGACGACTGCCACATTGCAAAAGACTACTTCTCCTCTTTGCAAAATGCTTTTTCACGGCATAGCGGTGTTCTCATTCTCGGTGGGCGAATTGAATTAGGTGATGAAAGGGATTTGCCAATAACCATTAAGCTTGGTGATGAAATCAAAGAGCTTGGGCCCAGAACGATGCCTAGCGGCTTCATCATGGGAGCAAATCTTGCGATGCACCGCAAAATATTCGACATCGTAGGGCCTTTCGATGAAAGATTTGGAGCTGGCGCCAAATTTCGATCGGCAGAGGATACAGATTACTTTGTGAGAGCCCGAGCATTAGGCATCACGGTAAGGTATGATCCGGAACCAATGGTATTTCATTTCCATGGCCGTCGAGAATTTGAAGACGCAAAAAAGCTCTATTCGGGATACAGTTTCGGAGATGGAGCACTATTTGCTAAACACTTCATCGCAGATGCTTCTGTCAGGCACCACTTGATCAGCAACTTATACTGGGGTTTGAGAGATATCTTCCGCCGCAAAAGTTCGCTAGATCCACTCCTTGGTAGAAAAAATCTCTTCAAACTAAAATGGAATTTTATAGGATTTTTATTTTTCGTTCGAGAATCGATTGGAAGCGATAAGTAACAAAGCTGCATTTCTATAAGGACTACCCTATATAGTCATATGACGTGGATGCAGTCTGCACCTACTCCGCAAATTCGATAAAGTCGCCTTTGCACGATTGCGCTCATTTGATGACGGAAAGCGGAAGGGAAGCATGAATTCAGTTAAAAGTCGTGTTGGAAGAGGCAGTATCTGGATAACGGGTACCAGAGCTTCGGTTAACTTGCTCGGACTTGCCTCTACAGTGATTTTGGCGCGTCTTTTAGCGCCCACCGATTTTGGCTTGGTTGCTCTGGGCGCGACCCTTCTCGCAATCGTGACAGCCATTACTGATTTTTCGATGGGCCAAGCTCTGGTCCAACACGATGCGCCCACTGACGAGCATATGCACACAGCTTGGACTCTCGGCACTTTGCGCGGGTTTTTCCTCGGGGCCATATTTGCAGCATCAGGGCCGCTTACGTCGCGTATCTGGCATGATGAGCGCATGACCATGGTTATGGCGGCATTTGGCCTGAGTATCTTTCTCAGCGGTCTAGCAAATCCCCGGCGCATTCTGTATCAAAAAAATCTAATATTTTGGCAAGATTTCGTATTACAAGTTTCTCAAAATCTTGTGCGGGTCATAGTTTCTATTTTTATCGCCTATTTTTATAAAAGTTACTGGGCGTTGCTTCTAGGAACTATTTCTGGTCAAATTGCAGTTGTTCTTATTTCCTATTCGACACTTCCATATTTCCCTCGATTTTCTTTGGTAAAATTCCGTGAGTTGTGGTCATTTTCCTATTGGCTCACGCTGAGTTCCGTCGTTAACACCATAAACTGGCGTTTTGATCACTTGCTTGTAGGCAAATATCTAGGCAACGCGGATCTAGGTTATTACACAGTCGGTAACAATCTCGCGATAATACCAACGCGAGAGTCGACCTATCCATTGACCAGCACCCTTTATCCTGCCTTTGCTCAGTTGTCGGGTAAACCTGATCGGCTACAAAGTGCATACCAGCGCGCCCAACAGCTGATTACGGCTATTGCATTGCCGCTGGGTGTCGGCACTGCCTGCGTCGCCCGTCCACTAGTCCTCCTCGCAATGGGTGCCAAGTGGGAAACAGCTATTCTCATCATCGAGATACTCGCATCAATGTTTGCACTCCAAACCCTTGGCTCCCTGGCGCAACCCCTCGGCATGGCAATGGGAAAAACTCGCATGCTGTTCTCGAGAGATGTACAGATGCTTTTCATAAGGCTACCATTTGTTGTGGGCGGAATGTATATCGATGGAATACGTGGTTTGCTGATTGGGCGAGCTTTAAGTGTGTTTTTAGGTATATATTTTCAGTTCCGAATCGTCCGAGATATTTTGGATATTTCTTTCAAAGATCAGCTGGGAGTCAATTTCAGAGCAATTTTTTCTTGCATTTGTATGGCCGTGATTATCGTCCTAGCCAGGATATCACTGCCATTTGGATTTATTTTGCCTCCACTTTGGGAAGAATTGATAATCTGTAGCGTACTCGGCGCAATTACATACGTAGTGATAACGTTACTGCTTTGGTGGGCGAATGGATTTCCAAATGGCGCTGAGACTGAGATTTTTGAATTGATTAGGGCATTGCCCAATAGATTTTCTCGGACTCGGAATAAAAAATCAGCAGTTCCAAATAATAAATTCGGGAAAGGAGAGGATAAATGAACTCCAAAGCGGCAATATTTGTTACAGATTCTGGCTTTCTTGTCCCGTCCCTCCTTGCCGCGGTCCAATTGAAGACCTACAGAATAGAAAGCATCGCAGATATCATAATTTTTCTTGTCGATGTCGATTCGGAAACGGTTAAACGTTTAAAAGTTGATTTTGAGAGTCCAACATTTTATTTTCGAGAACTTGATAAAAATGAATTTTTACCTCCTGAAGGTGCATATTTTCGGCAAAATCACGTTCCTGTTACTACCCTCGCGCGGCTTGCGCTAGCACCCCACCTCGACCTTCACTATGAGGACATTGTGTATATTGATGGCGATGTGCAGATCTATAACGATCCTACTGGTCTATTTGAAGTGTCAGTGCCTTATGGAAAAATTCTCGCGGCGCCTGGGTCAGCATGGTTAAATGAAATTGAGGGGAGAGCCCAACTAGATGAGATCCAACAACTCAGCCTAGATCCAATCAATTATTTTAATGCGGGCATACTAGCCTTCTCGAGAGAGACATGGGCCGTGAAAGGGCCAGAGGCATTAAAATTTTTTCTTTCTAATCCCAGTTTATGCGAAACTCACGACCAAACAGCGCTCAATGCAGTTTTTTCTGGTGATGTAATCTCGCTGTCTCCTTTATATAATTTCCATAATTTATACACGGAAGCATACGTCCACTGGGGACAATTACCAATAATTATCCATTTTACCGGACCAAGAAAGCCTTGGAACTGGATGGGAGCACCCTGGTTTGGCGCGTTCCGGTCAAAATATCTAGAATTTATCGACCATTATCCCTATTTGAGAGAATTTCTAAATACTTCTCCCATCGGAAATCGCGGGATAGGTTCGATCTTACGGGAGGCTCGTCGGCTATTTTCGGCTCGACGCGTTATTTGTTTGCGGCGGAAAGCTGTTCGACAACGTGTCGTTAAAAATGAATTGTTTGTTGTTAGTTCATAGCCATCGAATACTGTCATGGCTGTGGCAAACGGCATGGACTTGCCCATGTTATGGTTTAACCTCATTGAGTAAGGGGAGATTGGCTCAAGCATACGGTTGTATTATGATCGAAACACTTGAGGATCCGCGCTGCCCTTGATTATGGAAATGAGCGTTGATCAGCGCTGCACTGCAGGCACATGTGATCGCCCTTCATGGAAGCCTCATTGCATATAATGCAGCGTCCTCCAGCGATCGCATCGCGCCTCTCGGCAAGGTAGCACCGATAAAAGATTGAGTAGCGATACCCACCCCATATCAGCAATAAAGTCGCTGAAACGATTTGCAAAATCTGCGCCATCCCTAAGTAGGGCTATCGCAGAGGAAAGGATTTCTGACAATGTCATTAACCATATCTTGCGGATCAGGTCAAAGATGAGACCTTTATCTTTTTTTATTTTTGTAAATCTTAGTAATTGAATTTTCCAATTCATCATTATGACTTGCGTGATTTTGTCCATCTCCTTTTCAAATAGTAACGGACGGGAAGATCGAAGTAATGATGCAATATTATTGCTACACCAGTTACCAGTATCGCTATTCCGACTGTGCCCATAGCACCAAGATCGCTGAATTTTTTGGAAGTAATCAAACTAGCAGTAGCTTCAACTATATGAATGATGGGAGTTTGGAGGACGTAAACGCCAAAGGAGGAAATCCCTAATGCTGTAAACACCGGAGTTAGCCGCTTTCCTGCGTGAGCGTTCGCTGCAAATAGAACTAGAGGGACGAAGCCAAAAATAACTATCATTGGATCGATTACTCGTGAGGCATTATTTGCCCCAGGGATGCTCATCAGCGCCGCCAGTCCCACAAGAAGAATCCAGCCAGGTATCGCACGGTTCAACAAACCTGATTTCCAGATTTCGTGAACACCGACCCCCGAGAAAAAGCCAAACGACACGCGAACCAATCCTGCCTTCCATCCGGCGGACGTCGCCCCGAAGTCAAGTGATCCGTATTTATACGAGAGAACTACAAGCGCTACCATGCTCGCCACAATTACCATCGCCAAAATAAGTCTGTTCAGTATCCGAGCAAATAACGCAAAAATGAAATTGATAAGTATTTCGTAAAACAGCGACCAAGCCGGATGATTTATTGGGAACAGCGCCCACGCGACCACGGAGAGCTGAGGTGGTGTTGGGAGCAGGAGCAATGAAAATAGGAATGATGCGCCTATTGCTCCTGTGCTGCTGGCGCTTTTGACCACAAAAATTGTCTCCAGGGCCAGCGCGAGGAGATAAAGCGGGGCCATCCGAATATATCTTAGTTTCATAAATTCGATGATAGAGAGTTGCCCCTTGAGGCGCTCGCGGTATGCATGAGCGAGCACGAAGCCGCTGAGCATAAAGAAGAGATCGACCGCTAAGTAAGAGCCTCTGAACAAGTGTTCAAAGCTGTTGTCAGGGGTGTGGCGGGACAGCACGAGAAGAGCTGCTACACCTCTGAGTGCATCAAGGGTCTGGAAAGAGCGGCCTTCAGTGGATGGAATTGGAGCCATTGCCATTCTACCCAAGTAGCCAAATTGAAGATCGTGCGCCATCCCTGCGGAGGTGAAAATTAAGCGCAGGTGGTTCATTCCGACCTTCAGCAGCTCTCATAAATGAGGCAATTTCAAGAGAATGGCCCGTTTCCTGAGTACCGCCTGTTGATGTGAAAGTAATTTGCACCCGTTGTGGGCTTTCGCCCAATTTTGGTGCAGGCGGAACACAAAGAGTGAATCCCGTCGATTCAATGAGGCTCCATTGTCAGGGAGCCTCGTGGAGCCATGTCCCAGCGCGTTTTGCCTTTCATACCTGCGCAATTCCTTGTCGACCAAGTGCGCAATAGTGCAGAACAGGTCACCATCACCTGCAGGGTGCGTCGTTCAGCGGCGCGGTGCCCGACTTGCCTGTGACAATCCTCGCGGCTCCAGCCGCTATCTGCGCTGCATTTCTGATCTCCCCTGGCAGGGGCGCCCGGTCAGTTTGTGGTTCCGCGCCCGTCGCTTCCGTTGTGGCAATCATCATTGTCGCCAACGGGTTTTTGCGGAGCGGGCGGACGCCGTTGCAGCTTGGGGCGGCGTACGGCGAGGTTGCGCGATACCCAGCGCAGTGTCGGCCTTGTGCTGGTCGGGGAAGGCGATGCGCGGCTGATCGAAAGACTAGGTATGCCCACAAGCTTAGATGCCGCGCTCCGAATTGTCCGGCGTGGCAGTGGTATTCTCCATAATATCCCGCGCAACCTTGGCGTGGATGACTGGGCGTGGCGTCGCGGCAAGCACAACTAGAATCCGGGCTCAGCATATGGCTCAAAGTCATGCATTCAAGCGACTTATACCATTTCTATCTGGGCATCTCATTCCGATCTTGGCCGTCGAAGTCGAAAAACCTCGATGCCGCGAAAGCCTACCTTTCAGAAATATCTCAGTCCTTTTGTTCACAAGTAAACGAGAGAACCCGCCCAAGAAACACTAGGAAAACATCACTGCCTTATTTAAATCTCGAATCTTTCCCGGAACATCGGCTGGCAAAGATGCCATCTCACATTTGAAACGGCCACGCGTCCATGTTTCGTACAGAGCTGAGACTTTCCCGTCCAAAGAGTCTAAGGCAATATTTGGAATATCTAGAAGGCACGAGATGACATGCGCGTGTAGACGATCCGTGAGAACAAATTTACCCCTACTCAAAAAAGATATGCCTGCATTAAGGCGCTGTAGCGCATACCGCCTTCTAAGGTGGAGTGCTAATCGCCGCGCAGGATAAGCGAGGCCAGGACTGTAACGCGTTAGTCGGCCTATTCTCCGGTCCATCCGAGCTATAGCAGATCTCGGTTCTTTTAACCAATCATCAACAATGTACGAAAATCCTTCATCGCCAAGACATTGCTGCAGCAAATCATGATCAGCAGAAACTTCCTTATCGGTTCTTAGCAAGCAAAAAACCTCTACAGAGGGTTCAAATCTGCCAATTTCATTCATCGCGAACGCCATATCAGGGCAAAGTACCGTATTACAGTCAAAGTTTTTTCGCCCAAATTCTAACGCCTTTTGATCACGGACCAGTAGCGTGAAATTCTTTTGTTTGCGTATTAGCTGCGCAGTATCCCTCATCTCGCTCTCGCTACCAAATGATATACTTTGAGGCATCTGCAAAATTTTCTTATGAGAAAATCTACTTAGAATTGTTTTTCGCAATTCATGATGATGAGGCCAAATATCTCCAAAATTACCTCCACCATGAATCAGCAAGATCGATGAATTTTCTATATACCGATCGCACAACTCACTATAATTTTTCAGATCGTAGAAAAATACATCGGAATTAGGAAAATTTCTTTTCAAGAAATCCAGCTCTCCCAATAAAATAGCTTGATCGCCCACATTGGGATGGTCTGGCGCATCAATAATGCATATACGCTCCGCATTCCCCATCATCGAAGGAATTAAAGTGTCGATTTGATCGCGTAAATTTTTTCTCGGGTTCAAGGGATATCTCTCATTGAATTAGCAAAATATTCGGTTTCAAACTCGATATATATATACAACAATTTTAATACCGCCTTCGAAATGACGAAATTACCGATCTCCAGCCCTCGCGCGATTGAGCATATCGATGGGCATTCTGTAGCTCACAAATATAAGCACCCTTGCCGAGGTCAAGAAAAATGGAGCGAGCCTGCAAGATCAAGGGCTAAGAATACTGAAAAAATGTTATCGGAAAAGGAGGTCTAACGGAGAGTAGAGCGGACTGACATCAGATGCTCCGCCAAGCCCCACGAAAATGAAATGATCGCCGCGGTTTCAATCGTTGCATGTATCAATATGAGACTGAAATATCGCCGTAGCAATGAGGTTGATCTCAGTCGTGAAATTTATCGGGCAAAAACAACGAGTAGCAACTAAGAATCCTTGGTTCAGAGACTTGTCATCTGAGTCAAGTTTGTTTTCCAGTGTTGACTAACAAGCTTCCAAGCAGGAATAATTATAATACAAATTTCACTGTAACTCGAAAGTAAACATGAAGGTTCGCGTTCAGTGGATCGACACCACTAAAGGTTTATCGATTATTCTAGTAACGCTAAATCACGCAGTTTCATACGCTAAGGCATCGAACATTGACCCTCAGCACCTAGAAATTCTTTGCGCGTTGCTCGCTCCGCTTCGAATGCCTTTGTTCTTTGCTGCAGCAGGCCTCACGGCGGGCTCGCTAAGAAATGCACGTTGGAGAGATCTATGGGAAAAGAGAATCGCACTATATTTATGGTTATTTGGCCTGTGGACAGCGATAAATCTCTTTTTATTTTTTTCTAATACGCGATTTAAGAAATCCAACCTTTAGCCCTACATTCAACGATTACGTCAAAGCATGGTGGATGCCAGGCGATGATCTTTGGTTTTTATGGTGCTTGGTGCTATTTATAGCAATAAACAGAATTTTTTGTGCTAAAACTGAATTATTATTGATTATATCCTTGTTGCTGTCGGCAGTATTTTTTGTATTGGGCGAATTATACAATATACCATTATCATATAGAAATTTTTCTAAATATCTTCCTTTTTTTTCTATATTTAATATTTATAGAGATGAAATAATAGCATTAATTTCTCATTTTCGCGCATTTTTTCCCTTGGTATAATTATCTTTATACTGGGGGCAGTTGGATCATTTTATACGGATGGATCAGGCTTAAGCGGTATCCTCAAATTTCTTTCAGCGACATTTGGTGTTCCATCCGTATTCTCGATTATTTCTATCACATGCGAACGAAAAAATTTCGTCGCAGGTTCTCTTGAATGGCTAGGATGAAATACTCTCCCGCTGTATTTACCGCAGATTTTGATATTGTCTATTATATATCATTCACTTCAGTATTTTAGCATTCCTAGAACCTTATTCAGTCCTGCTATATTTTTGTCCGTTTTGATTTTCTCAACATCTGCTTTTTTATGCACAAACTTTTTATTAAAACTAATCTAATTTGGTTATATCGTTGTCCGGAGATTTTTCGAAGCGGGTCGAGGCGAAAACTTGTGCCCATTGGGTAAATATTTTTTTGGTTACTGCCGCTTTAAACTTCTCTATTGCGTAGTTCGCGTTTTAAGTTTCAGAAACGGATCGAAGAAACTTTCGATGTCATCGAGTAACACTCGAACTCAGTGAGCACCTCTTCGTAAAACTCGGAAGCCCCTTTGATTAAAAAGAACCCTGGCGAATTCTTCAGCTGACAGATGGCCAAAGATCATTGAAAATAACCGGTTGTTTTGCGCCGCGATATAGTGAGGATTGGTTTTATACGTTATGCACGTTCGCGCACGAAATGCATATGGGCGCTAATTTCCTCAATATAGTCCAAGAACGAGCAAATCGTCTCTCTCGCACTTGCGCCCGCAACACCGAGTTTGGCAATATTGCGATGATGTCGCTTTGCGATGGTTGAAATCAAGGCGAGCCATAAATCAAGAGGCAGTCGGCCACTTATGTTTGGAGATACAGCCGAGCTCTTCTACAAGGTAAATCAGATTTGCAGGGACTAAGTTGAAATGCAAATATTCGCCAGACCGATGATTTCTAGCGCTACCGCATATCCGGCAATGCACGAGAACCTTTCGCTATATCTCGATTTTCTCCGCCTACTTGCGGCATTTGCGGTTGTTGTCGATCATGCATAAGGCATTCTTGCCTTGCGCATTCCACGAGCTCTAGCGCTCAATGGGCCTGAGGCAGTGAGTGTATTTTTTGTGCTCTCTGGGTTTGTTATTCGCTTCGTTACCACCGAAAAGAATGAGAAAAACCTTCGTGTATACCTCCTAGCCCGCATTGTGCGAATGGCTTCGGTCGTTCCTCTTGCTTTAATTGCAACGGTCTGCGCCGATCTCATTGTTGAATGGCTCGGTTCGAGAGCGCCGGCCCATCACTGGCTTGCGCTAATGAGGGCCATTACCTTTACAAACGAGCTATGGTTTTCACATTCGGTATTCGGCTCCAATGAGCCTTACTGGTCCCTTGGGTTCGAAGTGCCATACTATCTACTGTTTGCGATAATGATTTTTTCATCGGGTTACCGCCGCAATATACTTCTGCTGATCTGGACAATGTTCTACGGAGCAAAGATTATTGCCTATCTGCCACTTTGGTTGCTCGGAGTTGTTTTGTACAATATAATAACGAAGCTTCGAGTTCGTCGGATTTGGCTCGGTCTTGCCCTGATGGGAAGCGGGTTGACAGTTTATTTGTTCGTAAAATTTGGCCTCAACCACCCTTTTTATCGAATTTATCGGCCAAGATGAGTTTTCGATCTCATGGCTGGTGCTTCTTACTATTATAGTATCGGTATCGCTATTGCTTTAAATATTATGGGATTTCACCTAGCGACAGTAGAACGATCATCATTTCCAAAGAAGATTACGGTTCCAATCCGATGGCTTGCCGGTGGAAGCTTCACACTTTACCTTATACATCTTCCGCTGCTTAGCGTCGGACTCGCTTTCGATCCAACGATCAGAACGACAATGTCCGGCGGATACATTGTGCTATTGGCGGTAATTGGTGCTTGTTATGTGCTTGCCGAGCTGGGCGAACGGAGGAAGGCTTCCGCTCGGCAGATTGTTGAAAGCATATATTGTAAATATTCGGACGTCATATTGTATATAAAAAGACACAATGCCGTTCTTTAATAGAATTACGTATGCGTCGTGAATTTTTGAAGAACAAGAGGCGCCTACCGCGACGTTGGCATATCGCAGCTGGACACCCGCAAAAACCGATGGAGTTTTGGCGTCGAAGGTGATTCATTGATCGAGAACGATCATGGAGAGCCGTGGTGGATCCGAAGTCCCTGTTCAGTTTGAGCGACCATCTTG